>Ga0070698_100001315_pt1 | contig 27659 bp, 29 predicted proteins | sample KBSK1502metaG_FD_65477 | JGI IMG/M metagenome (GOLD analysis project Ga0070698, IMG submission 65477) | Corn, switchgrass and miscanthus rhizosphere microbial communities from Kellogg Biological Station, Michigan, USA - KBS K1-50-2 metaG | ecosystem: Host-associated > Plants > Roots >...
AAGGAACTTGATCGCGTTCGGCAGCAGGATGAAGTAGCAGAAGAGCATTCCGGCGATGAAGAGCCCGATGACTGGCAGGCCCATCAAGCGGATGAAGCGGCGCTCCTTCGGGAGCAGCGCGGGGTCGATGTACGCGTAGATCTCGTACAGGATCACGGGCATCGCGAGGGCGAAACCGGCGAAGAGCGCCACGCGGAAATACGTCGTGAAGTTCTCGGTCGGGCTGAACGACACGAGCGGCGTCGGCGGCTGGTGGCACGAGTAGGCCGGGATGAATGTGCAGTCCACAGGTATGAGCAGCAGACGAATGAGCTGCGTCCCGAAGAAGAACGCGATCGCCGTTGTGGCGACGAGCGCGATCGCCGAGACCATGAGGCGACTGCGCAGCTCGCCTAGGTGTTGGACGAGCGACAGCTCCTTGTCGCGCTCGCGCGTGGTCGTCCCCGCGGTCATCTGACGTCGGTCACGCTAGCAGTTGCCGCGACCTAGAATTGGGCATCGCCCCGCCCCCGTAGCTCAGCGGATAGAGCGACGGCCTCCGGAGCCGTAGACAGGCGTTCGATTCGCCTCGGGGGTACTGCATTCGAGCCCGCTGAGACCCGACGCGGGGACGAAGCGGACAAGGCGCCGGCTGCTCGTGGGACGGCACGCTTGGTGCAGACATCAGGCCCGTAGCTAAAAGGGAGGTGTCTGCGTGGGCATCATCGCTTTCCTGATCGTTGGACTGATCGCGGGCTTCATCGCACGCGCTCTGGTCCCGGGTCCGGACCCGATGGGTTGGCTCGGCACCATGATCCTCGGCATCATCGGATCGTTCGTCGGCGGCACGCTCGCAGCGCTCATTTTCGGCGGGACCCTCGAGCTGTCGGCGTCGGGCATTGTCGGCTCGATCATCGGCGCGATCATCGTGCTCTTGATCTGGCGGGCCATGGGCGGCCGGCGCGGCGTAGTCGCCTGACGTCGCGCAGGGAACATCTCGCGTCGTAGGAGGCCGCGGCGCTCACGGCGCCGCGGCTTCTTCGTCCTCCAGGAGCAGGCGATTCGTCGCCACCCAGAACTTCCCGAAGCGATCCTTTACCAGCCACTCCTCGCCGTTGGGTGATTGACGCTCGAGCTCCCCGATTCGACGGTCCGGCCCAAACCGCACCTTGACGCCCGGTCGGAGCTCGAGAGGAGGCTGGTGGCTCATCGCGCTGGAACTGTATGCGGTGGAGCCGCCGCGCGGCGGCGTCTAACCGCTCTGCTGCCCCCGGCTTTGCCGGGACGGAGTGCCCGCTGCCACGAGGCCTTCATCGAGTCGGCGCACGTATTCGCCGAACATCGGCTCGACGAAGTCGTAGCGCCCGCGTCCCAGCCGTACGGCGAGACCGCGCTCCTGCAGTGCGGCGAGCGCACGCAGGACCTCCGGACGCGGCACGGCGCCCCCGTCGGCGTCGGCGGCGTAGAGGACGGCGCGATGTGCGATCCGCTTCGCGACCTGCTGCAGATACTTGTGCGAGCCGAGCTCGGTCCAATGGAGGCCGAACGGACGCTCCAGCTCCCGCATCGCCTGCTCGTAGGCAACCTCGAGAAGATCCGACGTCACGCTTCGCGAGCCGGCGTCGCGCATCAGGTAATAGAGGGCGGCGCACACTTGCATCGTGTCTTGAGGGTGTCCGCCGGTCGCGTCGAGGAGGCGGTCGATGTTCGCGTCGTCGATCGTCATCTTCTTCGCGGCGAACTTCGACCGCAAATATTCGAGCCAGTCATCCGGGTCGATGCCGAAGCGGTGCCCGCCCGCATCCGTCAAGTCGAGCGGCACGGCGAAGCGGTAGAAGGCATGCCCCTTCGCGCTGAAGAGCTCCTCGAGGATGCCCTGCTCCGAGCCGAGGAACGCGTAGCTCACGCCCCGATGCGCCTGGAAACGCGTGCGCATGACGTCGAACACCCTCGGACCAAGCCGGCCCGCGGCCTGGAACTCGTCGAGCACCACCACGACGCGTTTGCCCGACCGCTTCGCGAGTCCCTGTGCGAGGTCGAGGGCGCCTTCGAAGAAACGCTGCGCGTTCGTCTCGCGAGCGAGCTGCAGCGCGAGCTCCACGTGCTCGTACTTCACCTTGACCGTCGGCTGCATTCCCGCAGCGATCGCCTTCGCGTGCTCGAAGGTCCGTTCGACCCCCGAGAGGTTCTGCAGAACGGCGTCGGCCAGTCGCTCGCCCAGGCCACGGATGTCGGTCGCGCCGAGGCAGTCGACGTACGCGGTGTACGCGCCGCGCCGCCGCAACCGGCGGAGCGCCTCGATGATGATCGAGGTCTTCCCGATCCGACGCGGACCGGAGATGAGAACGTGCTGTCCGTCCTCGAGCCGCTCGGTAAGCCGTCGCAGGTACGTCTCGCGGCCGACGAGGTCGGAGGCCGGGACGGGACCGCCAACGGGGAAGTACGGCGTGGCGAGCGTGCGGTCGCGGGCGCGGAGCATCGCCGGGCATCATACACGCGATGTATCAAACACATGCGCGCGATGGATACAGGGCCGACGTGGGACGATGGGTGTCGTGCCGTATCTCATCGCCGCGATCGTCGCCGCGGTCGCTGCCCTCGCCGGCTGGCTCGCGCGTCCCCTCGCGCCGGACCCTGCCGAACGGCGCGAGCTTGCGGACGCGGTGAACGCGGTCGACCGCGAGCTCGCGGCGAATCTCGAGCTCACCACCATGTTCGATCAGACGAAGCAGGCCGTGACGCTCGAGAACGGCGAGTTCGCCCGCTACAGCGCGATCCTGGCGCGACACGCGGCGGCCGCCGCCGCGGCGGTCGCGAGCCTTTACGACCGCATGGCTCTCGCTGAATCGGCGATGGAGCGGCGCGGGCCGGCAAACTCGCTTCGTCCGGAGGATCGCCTCCTCATAGAGGGGTGGGAAGGGGACGCGCGCGAGGCGCAGCGCGCGCTCAGGGAATCCCTTGCCGGACCCCCGCTGCGGGGCTGGGCGGCGCTCAGCGCTCGCTTGCAAGGACGCCTTGCGCGGCGTTAGACGACCCCTATCTCGGCTTAATGGCACGAACCGTGCATCCCGAGCGTTAAACAGACCAGATGTCCATCAAGGGGATAGCTCCTGGCCGCGCGTACCGTGCCTACCGATTCCCCGCCCGTACGGGCGGGCGCCTTTCGCGCCGTGTCAGCGCGGTGCGACCGGTCGGCACGTTCGCGGGCGTCCTCACCGCGGTCCTCTTCGCGGGGGTCGCCTTCGTCGGATTCGCGGCCGCGGCGACCTTCGGGTACTTCGCCTCGGATCTTCCGGCCGCGAGCGATCTCGCGACAGTTCCCGTGCCGCTCACGACACACATCTACGACCGCAGCGGCGCGCATCTTCTCTACACGCTCTCGGACGAGCGGCGCGACCTGATCTCGATCGACGCCGTCCCCAAGCGGATGCAGGACGCGACCATCGCGATCGAGGACAAGACCTTCTGGACCAATCCCGGGGTCGACGTCGGCGGGATCGTCCGCGCCTTCCAGGTCAACAGCGCGAGTGGCCGCATCACGCAGGGTGGGTCGACGATCACCCAGCAGCTGATCAAGACCCGTCTCCTCGGAGACGACCCGACGTTCACGCGCAAGATCAAGGAAGCGATCCTCGCCGTCGAGGCGACGCGGACGTTCAGCAAGTCCCAGATCCTCGAGATGTATTTCAACCAGATCTATTACGGGAACCAGGCCTACGGCCTGAAGGCCGCGGCGGCCACGTACTTCGGTGTCACCGACCTGAACCAGCTGACGCTCGGCCAGATGGCCCTGCTCGCCGGTCTTCCGCAGGCGCCGTCCGACTACGACCCGATCCAGAACCTGGAGGGCGCCAGGGCCCGCCGCGCGCTCGTTCTCGAGGCCATGGTCGACAACGGCTACGCCACGGCGGCCGAGGCGGAAGCGGCGAAGAGCGAGGAGATCGTCGTCAAGCCGGTCACGACGTCGCTCTACGCACCGCACTTCACCTTCCGAGTCCGCGAGCAGCTCGTGCAGGTGCTCGGCGAGAAGGCGGCCTATCGCGGCGGCTACGACGTGTACACGTCGCTCGACTGGAACATGCAGCAGCTCGCCGAGAAAGAGGTGCGCCAGCACGTCGACGCCCTCAAGGGCAACAACGTGAACAACGCCGCCCTAATCACGATGGACCCGACGACAGGCGAGATCCTCGCCTACGTCGGGAGCTACGACTACTACCTGCATACGCCGCAGGTGCAGGGCGACTACGACCATGCCGGCATCGCGTTCCGCCAGCCAGGCTCGACGTTCAAGCTCTTCACGTACTTGACCGGGATGCTGAAGGCGGGCATGACCGCATCGACCCAGCTCTACGACATCCAGTTCAACATGCCAGACGGCACCGGCAAGAGCTACAGCCCCAAAGACGCGACGAAGGAGCAGCACGGGCCGGTCACGATCCGGCAGGCGCTGCGCGAATCGTTGAACCTCCCGGCACTGCAGGTGACGCGGACCGTCGGGGTCGACGCGATCATCGACACCGTCCACCAGCTCGGCATCAACCGCGACTGGGATCGCTCGCAGCTCGGTCTGTCGTTCGGCATCGGCGCCGGGGAGATGCGGCTCATCGACATGGCGAGCGCGTACGAAGTGGTCGCGAACATGGGCGTCCGCGTCGATCCGACATTCATCCTCAAGATCGTCGACCCGTCGGGCAAGGTCGTGAAGGACTACTCCAAGCCCAAGGGACGGCGTGTGCTCGACCAGCGCTACGCCTGGGTGATGGCCGACATCTTGAAGGACAACACCAACCCGCAGGGGTCGTTCGTGTTCGGCCCATGGACCTCGATCGGCAGGCCCGCCGCCCTCAAGACCGGCACCACCGACAACCTGCAGGACGTCCTCGCCATTGGCTTCACGCCCCAGCGACTCACCGCGATCTGGATGGGGAACTCGGATAACTCGGAGATGCGCGGCATCTCGTCGGCGCTCGGTCCCGGCGTGCTCTGGCGTGACTACATGAAGACGGTCGTCGCCCAGCTGCCGCCCGACTGGTACGCGCGCCCGGACGGGATCGTCGACAAGGTCGTGTGCGTGAACCCCTCGCTGTACGGTGGCAATGGCTCGGGTCTCCTTCCCGGACCGAGCTGCCCCTCGACGTTCCGCTTCACAGAGCACTACGTGCAGGGCACCGAGCCGACGATCGACGACCGCACCTTCTACACGGGGTGCGGGATCAACCTCCGCGCCCCGTTCCTCGACTGGCAGAGGGACTACAACGCATGGGCGTCAGGTGCTGTGTCCGGCGTGTACAGCTACGGCCGATTCAGTTGGCAGATTTGCGGGTTCGCGCCGAAGCCCAGCGAGTCCCCCTCGCCTTCGCCCGGAACGAGCGGTCCGCCCGGTGCCACGCAGCCGCCCGGGCCTCAACCGACGCCGCCTCCAGGACGGACGCGCAAGCCTTAAGCAAAGCGCGGATTCGTCCCTAGACTCGGCCGCGTGAGGGCGGTCGCCGGCGTTTCCTTCTATGCACCGGTCGAGAGCGAGCTGCGCGCGCTCGAGCGCCGGCTGCTCGAGGTCGGTACCGGCGCGCATCCGGTCTTCCGCGATGCGGTCGCGCATCTCTTCACCACGCCCGGCAAGCTCCTCCGGCCGACGCTCGTGTTCCTCTCGTCGCGATTCGGCCCAGGGCAGGACCGCGAGGTCGTGCTGAATCTCGCCGAGTCCCTCGAGCTCGTGCACACCGCCTCGCTCGTGCACGACGACGTCGTCGACCGCGCCGCGATGCGCCGCAACGTCCAGACCGTCAATGCGAAGTGGAACGACGACGTCGCCCTCATCGTCGGCGACTATCTCTTCGCGAAGGCCTACGCGCTCGCGGCCGTCCTCCCGAAGCCGGAGGTCATCGCGATCGTCGCGCAGACCGTCTTCGCCCTCTGCGACGGGGAGCTGGGCGAGATCACGGCGACGAGATCGCTTCTGACCGAGGCGGCCTATCTCGACCGGATCGAGCTCAAGACTGCATCGCTCTACGCGGCGTGCAGTCAGGGCGCCGCCCTCCTCGCAGATGCCGAGCCCGAGCACGTCGCCGCACTCGGCGCCTTCGGGACGAACCTCGGAATGGCGTTCCAGATCACCGACGACGTGCTCGACCTTGTCGGCGACGAAGAGGATTTCGGCAAGACGGTCGGCCGCGACCTGCTCGAGGGCATGCCCACGCTGCCGATGATCTATGCGGTCGAGGAACGCGATGGCCGCGGCGCCGAGCTCGAGGCGCGCATCCTCGCTCCGGCGAAGACCGAGAGCGACATGCGCGCGCTGCTCGCGGAGATCCGCGGCTCGAGCGGTCCGGAGCGGGCGCGCCAGCGCGCGCTCGCCTTCCACGACGCGGCGCTACGCGCGCTTGACCGCCTCCCGGCTCGCCCGGAACGCGATGCCCTGCGCGCCGCGGCCGACTTCGTGGTGAGCCGTGTGCGCTGATGGCCTCAGCGGAGATCGACTCATTCCGTAGGCGACTCTTCGACGAGCTCGACCGACTCGTCAGAGTGGTCGATGCACTCGACGAAGCCGCGATCAACTGGCAACCGCCGGCCGCCGGCGCGAACTCGATCCTTGTCCTTGCGACGCACACGCTCGGCGCCGCCGAGGAGCACATCCTTCATCGACTGTGCGGGGCGACCTTGGACCGCTCGCGTCGGGCCGAGTTCGCCGCGACCGGCTCAGGCGCACACCTGCGCGCCCGTGCGGACGACGTGAAGCGACGGATCTCAACAGCGCTCGAGGCGATTGACCCAGCTGTCCTCAACGAAGAACGCGACACTCCGGTCGGCAAGCAGCCGATGCGCAGCTGGCTGATCCACGCGATCGCTCACGCATCAGAGCACGCGGGTCAGGCCGAGCTCACACGGGATCTGTACGTCGCAGGGAATGCGAAGACAGAGGTCCGCGCGCTCTAGGGTCCCGGCGGCCTCTGCCCGCGACGCTTTCCGCGGCGCCGGCGACGCTTTCGTTGTCCCTCGCCCGGCGCAGCTATCGGCGTCGGACGCTCCTGTCGTGGCACCTCGTCGCTGCCGTAGCTCCCGACCCCCTTGGTGTGCGCCGGGATCGCGTTGAACGAGACGCCGAGCTCCCCGGCGCTGAGCTCCTTGCGCGTTCCGTCGACCATCCCCACGACGATCGACTCCTTCACGACGTTCACGCCTTGCGTCGTCGCGCAGCCGGACGTGCCGCACGACCCGCTCACGCAGGAGGGGATGTGGAACGTGTCGCCGAGCTTGGGGAGCTTTCCCTTCACCTCTTGGTAGGTCTCGAGCTCGTAGATGAGGCAGCACTTGAGACGGCCGCAGACCCCGGTCAGCTTCGACTGATTCAAGGGCAGGTCCTGCTCCTTGGCCATCCGGATCGAGATGTTCGAAAACTTGTCGAGCCACGACGAGCAGCAGAGCTCGCGGCCACACGTTCCGACGCCGGTCATCACCTTCGTCTCGTCGCGAGCGCCCATCCGCCGGAACTCGATGCGCGTGCCGAAGTGCGCGGCGAGAGCGGCGTTGAGCTCGCTCAGGTCAGGGCGCTCGTCGCTCGAGAAGAAGAAGACGAGGCTCGACCCGTCGAATTGCCAGTCGGCCCCCAGAATCTTCACCGGCAGGTTCCGCGCGCGGACCATCTCAGCGGCTGCCCTCGTCGCGTCCTCCTCCATCCGCTTGTGCTTGTTCATCGCGAAGAGATCCGCACCGGTGGCCTTGCGGACGACGTTGCCGAGCGGTGGATCGACCATCACGAGCGGCGAGTCCGTCGGCAGGATCGCGACGCGCGCCGCATCCTCTCCGAGCTCCGTGCGGACTACGACGAAATCGTTGACCTCGAAGTCCTCGACGCCGCGGGTCTCGAAGAAGTACATGCGGCCGGCCTTCATGAACCGTGCGCCGATGACGGTGCGCGGCGTGATCATGCTGCGGCTCCGGCGAACGCTGCCGCGTACGGAAGGCGTAGCGCCAGCAGCTCGAGGAGCATGCGTGCGTTCACATTCGACTCGATGACGTCGCGCCGCCAGCGATCGAGCGACAGAGCAAGGTCCACGAGCTCGCGCTGGCCAACGGCCTTCGCGAGCGTGGCCGATTCGCGCACGCGCTCGGGACGGAGCGCGCGTTCCGTGCCGTGCGCGGCGACGGCGGCGTCCCGCGCGAGCTCGCTCCAACCAACGAGCCGTGACTGGATGGCGTCGTTGCGTTTCTGCGTGTCGCGCTCTGATTCGGCGAGGTCGACCGCCCAGGCGAAACGGTCGGTGAGACCGCTCCCGACAAGCTTGTAGAACTCCGCTTCGAGCGTCCGCCGCGCCTTGCGCGCGACCTCGTCGTTCGCGAGCGCGATCGCGAGGCCGGGGCGGCCCGCTCCCGCCGCAGCGTGACGCCGCGCGTCGGCGCCGAAGCGCCTGCTCAAGCCGTCGGCGATCTCCGCGGTCGGGACGAGCCGCATCGGGAGCGGCACCAGACGGGAGCGGATGGTCTCGAGCAGCCGGGCCGGGGTGGGCGTCAGCAGGAGCAGAACGGCGTGGATCGGCGGCTCCTCGAGCGTTTTGAGGAGGGCGACCTCGGCGTGCTCGGAGAGATCCGCCGCGTCGTCGATGATGACGACACGCCAGCTCCCCTCGAGCGGCCGGAGGGCCAGGTCCTGCTGCATCTCGCGGATCTGCTCGATCGCGATGAGCTTCTTGTCTGAGTCCTTCTCGAGGTCGACGAGCCGCGTGACCAGACGGACGTCAGGGTGCGTGAAATGCTCGACCTTGCGGCAGGCAAGACACGTCCCGCAGCCGCCGGCGATGCGTGGCTCGGTGGTGCAGAAGAGGGTCTGCGCCAGCCGGATGGCCACCGTTCGTTTGCCGATCGACCGCGGGCCGCTGAGCTCGTACGCATGGGCCACATCGCCGTCGAGCGCTTTTTCGCCCAACCGCTCAAGCAAGCGACGCTGCCCGATCACATCTCGCACTCGGGTGCGATGGATTCTAGTTGCTTAGCAGCACGGCTCCTCGTCGGGAGGACAACAATCCGGGTCGGGGCAGCAGGCGGTCGGGCAACAGGGCTCGTTCGGCACGTCACTCACGATCGAACCTCCACGCATAGACAAATGTCGATGGGACGCTACTCCAATCCATTGACGTTCGTCAATGGCTCTGCGAGAGTGATGCCGTGGAAAGGCTCATGGCCCTGCCCGAGCGCGAACGTGGCGTCTGCTGCCCACCGACTCTGAAAGCGCGCCCAGAGAAGATCGAACAGACAAGCGAGATCCTCAAGGCGCTCGCCGATCCGACCCGCCTGCAGATGGCGCTGTCTCTGCGCGACGCGAGGGAGCCGATCTGCATCTGTGACTTCACGGCGAGCTTCGATCTCTCGCAGCCGACGGTGTCGCACCATATGGCGAAGCTCCGCGAGGCCGGTCTTGTGGAGGTGACGAAGCGGGGGATCTGGTCCTTTTACCGTCTCGCGCCGGACCTTCCCGCCGCGACCCGCAGAATCCTGGAGGCGATCGGCTAACCGCCACCTATCGTTCGCGCGTGCGCCTCGCGGTCTTGTCGGACATCCATGGCAACGCGGTCGTGGCGAGCGCTTAGCTCGACGCCGCGCGCGCCTTGGCGTTCTCGATCGCGGCCTCGTACGCGCGCTCGGTCCGCTCGGCAACGAGATCCCACGTCCACTTCTCCTGGAGCCGGAATCGACCGGACTCGCCCATGCGCCGTGCGCGCTGGGTGTCGCCGAGCAGGGTGAGGATCGCGCGCGCGATCGCGTCAGGCTCCTGCGCGACGACGAGGCCATCGATCCCATCGCGTACCACTTCGCGGACCGGCGGGATGTCACCCGCGACCACCGGCCGCCACGCGTACCAAGCCTCGAGGTAGGTGTGCCCGAACGTCTCGTGCACCGACGGCATCGCGAAGATCGTCGCGCGCGCGTACGCCTCGGCCTTGTCCGCTTCGCTCACGATCCCGCGATCGACCCAGCGGTCGTCTTTGAAGCGCGGCTCGAAGCGCGCGGTCCACGCGTCCTGGCCGATCGCCACAAAGCGTGCCTCGGGACGGGAGCGCCACACGATCTTCGCGGCGTCGCGGAGCGCGTGATACCCCTTGTACCGCTCCTTGCGTCCCACGAACAGGACCGTCGCCGGATCCATCGGTACCTCCGGCAGCCAGTCGATGATCGGACCGACCCCCGTGACATGGACGTGGCGCACGCGGCGCGACGCATACCAGTCGGATTCCCACTTCGTGAGCGCGATCACCGCGTCGTCCCGGCGGTAGCGCGCGATATCTCCGACCGACGTCCCGGAAAACCGCTGCCCCGGATGCACGAGCGGCGTTTCGACGAAGGCGGCACCGGATGCGCGTGCCGCACGTTCGAGCGCTCCTGGCCACTCGCGCGCGATGGAGTGGACGACCTCCGCCCCTGAGATGGCGTGCTCGAGGTCAGCGCCGCTCACAAGCGAGGTGGGAAGGATCCCGTCCAACGCCGCTCCGACGCGTCCGCCACGCACCGGTAGGAAGAGAAAGCGAACGCCCTCGTGCCGCAGCTCGACCGGGCCCGGCGGTGCCGCGTAGACATCGAGGGGAATACCTGGTCGTCGCCACGCCGGGCGAAGGCCCACGAGCGTCACGTCGTGATGGCGTTTCGCGAGCGCACGCGCCAGGGCGCGGGCCTGGGCCTCGGAGCCGCCGACCGTCGAGAGGAGCTTCTTCGCGATAACGACGCGCATGGCGTCGCGAATCTAGGCGAGCGCCTCGCCGACGTCAGCGTGAGCGTGAGCGAGCGCTCGGGCGTATGCCTCCTCGACGCGGTCGATCACGCGGTCCCAGTCCCACTTTTCGCGCAGCTTCGCGGATCCCGCCCGCCCCATCGAAGAGCGGAGCGCGGGATCGTCGAGCAGCCGCTGGATCGCGCTCGCCACGTCGTCGGCGCGCTGCCGGACGCAGAAGCCGTCGACCGCATGGGCGATCACCTCGCGAAGAGGAGGGATGTCGCCGCCGACGACGGGACGCTCGTGCAACCAGGCCTCGAGATAGCCGATGCCGAAGGTCTCGTGGAGCGACGGCATCGCGAAGACATCGCACGCGTCGAGCGCCGCGGACTTCTCCGTCCCGCTCGCCCGCTCGATGTCGACGATGCGCTCGTCGGCGTAGCGCGCGAACTCGTCGACGAAGCTCGAGTAAAAGCCGGGGATACCGATGAACACGAAACGCGTGTCGGGGTGGCGCCGCCACACCAGCTCCGCGGCGTCGAGGACGTGGATATACCCCTTGTACCGCTCCTTGCGCCCGATGTAGAGGACGAGCGGGGCGTCGGCCGGGATGCCGTGCGCCGCACGGAACGCGAGGCCGTCGTGCGAGCGCACCGCGTTCGGTCCCATGCCGGTCGTCACGATCCTTGCCGCGTCGACTCCTTCGCCCGCGAACCAGCCCTTCTCCCAGTCGGTCATGGTCGTGATCGCGTCGGCGCGGCGATAGCGCGCGAAGTCGCTCGGCGTGTCGCCGCCGTGGAACTGTCCCCGGTGCGCGAGTGGAGTGAGGACCACCGGAGTCCCGAGCGCCTCGGCGACCTCTAGAGAGCTGTCCAGGTATTCGCGGCCGATGTTGTGGATCAGGTCGCGATCCTCGGCGTACCACTCGAGGACGTCCGTGCGCATCAGGTCGACGAGCGTGGAGGCGTCGGCGACGACCCCGAGAAAGCCGCCGCGCGGTTTTACCTGGACCACCTCGACGCCTTCGCTGGTGAAGACCCGACGATCGTCGAAGGCCTGCGCGCACACCACGCGTACGTCGTGTCCCCGGGCGGCGAGGCGCGTCGCGAACTGGAACGCGAGGCTCTCCGACCCGCCGACGCGCGCGTACGCGCGCTTTGTGAAAAGGAGCTTCATCGACGAGCGGCCAGGCGCAAGAGGCGTGCTAGGACGCGACGGCGCTTTCGTCCAGACCGATGAACTTCGACCACGTTCGTTCCCCCGCGCGCACATAGGAGGCGTAGAGGTACTGCGGTGTGGCTGGCGGCCGCACGGGCAGGCGGAGAAGCGTCATCCGCGACTCGGCGAGCGTGCGCCCGCCCTTTCGGTGATTGCACGACTTGCAGGCGGCGACGACGTTCTCCCAGACGTGCTGACCGCCGCGATGCCGAGGTATCACGTGATCGAGGGTGAGGTCGTGGCCGCGCCGTCCGCAGTACTGGCAGGTGTGATCGTCGCGGACGAGGACTTCCTTGCGGGTCATCTTCACGACCGGGCGCGGACGCTTCACGTGGTAGGCGAGACGGATCACCGAGGGCGACGGGAAGGAGAGCCGCTCGCTTGTCACGAGGTGGCCGTTCTGCTCCACCACGCTCGCCTTCTCCTTGGCGAGAAGGACCACCGCTCGGCGCACGTTGCACACGTTGAGCGGCTGAAAGTCGAGATTTAGCACAAGGACGTTCGCGTCTACTACGCCCATGTTCCGATTCTAGGGTCTGAGCGGTACGATTGACGTTCCGATGGCCTCTCAGTCGACTCCCGAGAAGAACGGCTCCAAGAGCACCTGGACCCTGAAAACAGGGCTCGCCCAGATGCTCAAAGGCGGCGTGATCATGGACGTCGTCACGGCTGAGCATGCCAAGATCGCCGAGGAAGCGGGGGCCGTCGCGGTCATGGCGCTCGAGCGCGTTCCGGCGGACATTCGCGCAGCCGGTGGTGTCGCGCGGATGAGCGACCCCGAGATGATCCACTCGATCATGGAGGCGGTCACGATCCCGGTCATGGCGAAGGCCCGCATCGGCCACTTCGTCGAAGCGCAGGTCCTCGAGGCGATCGGTGTCGACTACATCGACGAGAGTGAGGTCCTGACCCCCGCGGACCTCAAATACCACATTGACAAGCACGCCTTTAAAGTCCCGTTCGTGTGCGGCGCGCGCGATCTCGGTGAGGCGCTCCGGCGCATCAGCGAGGGCGCCGCGATGATCCGCAGCAAGGGCGAGGCAGGGACCGGGAACATCGTCGAGGCGGTCACGCATATCCGCGCGATCACGGACGCGATCGCGGAGCTCACCGAGATGGGACCCGACGCCCAGGAGAAGAGGGCGGACGAATATCGAGTGCCGGTCGAGCTCGTCCGACAGGTCGCGAAGGACGGGAAGCTCCCGGTCGTGCTGTTCTGCGCGGGCGGGATCGCGACGCCGGCCGATGCGGCGCTCATGATGCAGCTCGGCGCCGAGGGAAACTTCGTCGGCTCCGGCATCTTCAAGTCCGCCGACCCGGCGCGGCGCGCGAAGGCGATCGTCGAGGCGACGACGCACTTCCGCGACGCCAAGCTCGTCGCCGAGGTTTCGCGCGGACTGGGCGAAGCGATGCGCGGACTCTCGCTCGAGTCGATCCCGGCGCAAGAACGACTTGCAGTCCGCGGTTGGTGAGCGCCGCCCGCTGACCGCGCGCGCCGGCGTTCTCGGTCTCCAGGGCGACTTCGCGGAGCATCTCGCCACGCTCGATCGGCTCGGCGTCGAAGGCGTCGACGTTCGCCGGCCCGAGCAGCTCGATGAGATCGACGCGCTCATCATCCCCGGCGGCGAAAGCACCACCATCGGCAAGCTCGCGAGCCAGTACGGCATCATCGACAAGCTCAAGGACCGCGTCGCCGAAGGCATGCCCGTCTGGGGCACGTGCGCGGGCGCGATCTTCATCGCGAAAGAGGTCCCCGGCCATCCGCACCCGCTCGCGGCGCTCATGGACATGACCGTGGAACGGAATGCCTTTGGACGCCAGATCGATTCGTTCGAGGCCGACCTCGACGTGAAGGCGCTCGGCGAGACGCCGTTCCACGCGGTGTTCATCCGCGCGCCTCGGATCAGCAGGGTCGGGCCCGGCGTCGACGTACTGGCCCGCCTCGATGACGGTACGGTCGTCGCAGCGAGACAGGGTCGCCTCCTTGCGACGAGCTTCCACCCGGAGCTCACGCGCGACGAGCGTTTCCACCGGTACTTCCTCTCGCTCGGAAAGAGCTAATGCCCGCGAGAGCGGCGACACCGCTCGACCTCCGTCGCGTCTCCGGTCTGCTCGCGAGCTCGCTCCGCGATCCGAGCGGGATCATGGCGTCGGCGCTCCCGGTGCCGCTCGCCGCCGGTGCGATGTCGAGCTGGCTGCGCCTCCTCCCTGGCCTGATCGGTCTGAACGGGCGCCTTCGCGTCTTCCTCGAGGAGTACCGCGGCCAGCTCCGGTCGAGCGCGCTCGTATACGACGGCAATCGCCCCGAGTGGGTCGTTCTCATCCTGGCGGCGCTCCAGCAGCCGGGCGGAGCCGATAGCGCCTTCCGTCTGCTCTCGGGCATCAGCGGGGCAGCCGCCCGCGCGGGGATGCACCGGATCTTCGCCGCGGTACCGGACGAGGCCCTCGCGCGCGAGACGTTCTTCCAGGCGGGCTTCTACTCGTACACGCGCGAGACATGGTTCGTCGCCGGGCGCACCGCGGTCGTCGCGCCGGCCGAGCAGATCCCGGCGCGCGAGGCGAAAGGACGGGACGCGCACGACCTCTTCCGTTTCTACGCGATGACGACGCCGCACGCGGTGCAGCGCGCGGAGCAGCTGTCGTTCTCGGATTTCGACGTGAGCCGCCGCGGCGGCGCGTACGACCCGCCGCATCTGATCGGTGGAAATCCTCTCGCGATGCGCCGGCAGTCCGCGCTCATGATCGGCGACGAGTCGCGCCCCCGCGCGTTCGCGCTCGCGTTCAGCGGTCTGGAGCGCCACCCGCACGTGTGCAAAGTGCGGACGGCCGATGGCGACGTCGACCTGGCGCGCGATCTGCTCCGGACGAGCGCGCGCGAGCTCCCCTCGGGAAAGCCGGTGACGTCGCCCGTGCGGTCGTACGAGGAGCACGTCGCCCGAGCGCTTCTCGCCGAGGGCTTCCGCGAGCTCGCCACGTCGATGCTCTTCACCAAGGAGCTCGCCGAGCGGGTGGAGGAGCGCGCCTTCGCGCCCGCCGTGGTGCGATGAGCGAGCCTCGCGTCCTCCCGACCCGCGAGGGGTACGACCGCTGGGCCGCGACATACGACACGATGGGAAACTGGCTCCTCGCGCTCGAGGAGCCGGAGGTTGATCTCGCGCTCGGCGACGTCGCCGGCCTCGACGTTCTCGACGTCGGAGCAGGAACTGGACGGCACGCCATTCGTCTCGCGGCACAGGGCGCGCGCGTCACGGCGCTCGATTTCTCCGACGAGATGCTCGCGCAGGCGCGGGGGAAGCCGGGAGCCGAGCTCGTGCGGTGGATCACGCATGACGTGGACGTGCCACTTCCGTTCGGCGATCGCACGTTCGCCCGCGTCCTGTCGGCGCTGGTGCTCGAGCACATCCCGCCTGAGCGGCTCACCCCGTTCTTCAGCGAGCTTGGCCGCGTCGCGCTGCCCGACGGCCGCATCGTCGTGACCGCGATGCACCCGGCGATGTTCCAGAGGGGCATCTCCGCGAACTTCCACGATGAAGAGGGCGAGATTCGTCCGCGCTCGTACGTTGCGACCATCTCCGACTACGTGAACGGGGCACTCCAGGCGGATCTCGATATCGCCGCACTCGCCGAGCGATTGGTAGATGAGCGCCTGGCCGGGCGCTATGAGCGGTCGCGCAAGCTCCTCGGGCGGCCGGCCCTATTCGTCATGGAGCTTCGGCGCCGTCCTTGACGGCCCGGCTCGGTCGCCGCCGCAAGATGGTCAACCGACTTTGGTCAATCCTGACGATGCGGAAACGTGAGCCACGCGCGAGGCTGTCGTTTCATGCGGAGTCCAGCCGCGACAGCCAGGCAGCGAGAGGTCTTAGGGCACCTCGCAGCGGGCGACCTCAGCAAAGAGATCGCTGTGGCGCTCGGCATCAGCGAGGCCGGCGTAAAGGAGCATCTCGAGAGTTTGAGGAACCGTTATGGCGTCACCACGCGGGCGGCCATGATCCGCGCGGCGATCGAGCGCGGCGATCTCCTCCTGAGTGCGCCCGCGGCTCAGCTCCGCTCGGGTGTCCGGGTCCAGACGACGAACACGCCGATCGCGAGCACGGCCACAGTGAGGAGTAGGAGCAACAGCGACATTTGATCGTCGCGCGGGAGCGCTCCAAGCCCGAGTCGCTCGACGACCGCGACACCAGCGAGCCACCCCGTGACGTACGTGACCAGGACAAGCGCCGCCCGTTGTGGGCTGTGGGTCAGAGCGACGATCCTGGCCCAGGGTCCGCGGAGCTTGTCCGGCCTGCGTGCCCGCAAGTAGTACGCATATCCGAAGGCGAGCGCGATAACGAGCAGCCCCGTAGCTCCGCCGAGAACGAATCCAATAGACACCGGCTATTCCTTTCCCGAAGCTAGCACGCGGTGCAATAGCCAGCTATCTGGCAGAAGAAGCAATGGTTGAGCTGCACTCCGAGGTAGCAAAGCAAATACCAGAAAAGTGCGCAGACCAGTAAGCAGATGAAAGCGCCTGGGCCGGTGAGCACGACGCAGGCTAGACAGAGGATGGCCGCTGTGATCGTGCAGCCGAGTTGGTAAAGGAAATCGAACACCGCCTCGCAGTCCGAACAGCTGTCGGCGGCGGCGACTGCCGCGAAATTGATCGAGTTAACCACAGCACCGTGCTGTTCGGCGGTGCGGCCGCTGCGCTGTGGCGCCGCGACCCTGCGGGTTACACCCCTGCGGTGGTCAGTGACCGTCCAGGTCGCACCTTCGATCGTGCTCGTTTCGGCGAGGACAACCTGATCTCTCTCCACGACGCGTGCGGAGACCTGGGCCTCACCGGCAGTCCGCTGATCGATCACGCCAAGCGCTACCGTCGGCCCACGAGGATCACCATCCGCGTAGAGCAGCTGCGCGGTGCGCCCGTCAGCCGAGTTGAAAGGTATGAGTACGAATGCACCACTCGTCGAAGCGGTCCGGACTCCGATCCCACGCGCGTCCTGATCGCTAAGCACGAAGCCCTCTTCTTTCGCTAGTTGGGCGAGACGGCTGCCGTCGCTGGACTCGAGCGCTTTCGTGATCGCCCGCCGTAGATCGCCCGCAGCCAGCTCGCGCCAATTGATGTCGCCCTTCTCCGGCGCCCCGACGGCAAGCAATTCCGGCAGAAACCCCGAGAACTGCGCGGCGATACCCGCGGCAGTCGCACCGAACACCTTGAGAGCCGTGCGTCGTTGCATCCGATTCATTGCTGGTCACCTCCGGGCGCCGATTCGTGAACGAGCACGAAGCCTTGACGACGTGCTGTGCTGGCCGCGGTGATGCTCGCCGTCACGGCCGCGACCCCCAGAGCGAGCGCGATTCGCGTTTGCTCATCGACACCCGCGGCGTTCAGCGCGCCGTCTAGGGTCAGCAGAGGCTGCGGCCAAATGAGAAGACAGCCCGCGATGCCGAGAAGGAAGAGATTCCGGAGCACCACCGTTCGGCGCAGCGGGCTCAGGTTGGCTTGTCCGAAGCACCCGCAGTCTGCCTTGGTTCTTCGCACCAGGGCGAGCGCCACTACAGCCGTGAAGACCACCAGTAGTCCGGCGGCCGTGATGACGGCCGGACCGAGAGCGAGACCAGCGAGCACGAGCACACCGGTGGCGATCTCGAGGTACGGCAGCCATCGCGCCACCGCTTCCGCGAGCGACCGCGGCAGGAGGTCATATGCGAGGACGGCCGCCTGGACACGTGTTGGTCCCGAGCGGACCTTCCCGATCCCCGCGACGACGAAGACCGTTCCGAGAAGCGCACGCCCGACCGTCATAGCGAGCCCGACGCTCAGGTCCGCGATGCTCTCCACAGGGACGAAGTGATAGGAGGAGAAACCGTCGCCGGACAGATGCCATTCCGACTAGTAGCCGATCGGCTACTCCCGGCACGCATGCCTGTTCGTGCAGGGGCGTCGCGCTCCGCGCTAGACACGTTTCGGAACGGTTCGCCGGGTATGCTCTTTCGGGTCACAATTCTCGTGCGTGCCGTCCGCTTTCGACGGTCGATGACATGACAAGAGAGCAGTTGCTCGCCACCGACGAGCTCGACGCCATCCTTCACGCCCTCCCTCCGGAGCTTGTCCAGCGGGTTCGGGGGCTCGATGGGCTGGACGGTCTCCTGGAGATCGTGATGGACCTCGGACGCCTCCCCGAGGCGCGCTTCACCGGCCGCGAGGAGATCCTCTCGCAACGCGAGGTGACGGCCGAGGACATCGCCTTCGTCATCTCCCGCATCGGACAGTTCGGCGGGGACAACCGAGCGGGCATCGAGCGCACGCTCCACCGCATCAGCGCGCTCCGGAACCGCGCGGGCAAGGTGGTCGGTCTCACGCTTCGCGTCGGCCGTGCGGTCTACGGGACGATGGAAATCATCCGCGACGTCGTCGAGGCGGGCAGGAGCATCCTGCTCCTCGGGCGCCCCGGCGTCGGCAAGACGACACTTTTGCGCGAGGTTGCGCGCGTGCTCGCGGACGAGATGGGGAAGCGTGTCGTCATCGTCGACACCTCGAACGAGATCGCGGGGGATGGCGACATCCCGCATCCAGGCATCGGTCGCGCGCGGCGGATGCAGGTCGCGGCCCCGTCCCTCCAGCACGCGGTGATGATCGAAGCCGTCGAGAACCACATGCCCGAGGTCGTCGTCATCGACGAGATCGGCACCGAGCAGGAGGCCGCCGCGGCGCGCACGATCGCCGAGCGCGGCGTGCAGCTGATCGCGACCGCGCACGGCAACACGCTCGAAAACCTGATGCTGAACCCAACGCTCTCGGACCTCGTCGGTGGGGTGCAGACCGTGACGCTCGGCGACGAAGAGGCGCGCCGCCGCGGCACTCAGAAGAGCGTTCTCGAACGCAAGGCGCCGCCCACGTTCCAGACGCTCGTCGAGATCCAGGCGTACCAGCGCGTCGCGCTCTACCAGGACGTGGCGCAGACGGTCGACGCGGTTCTCCTGGGAACGCCGGTCGCGCCCGAGATCCGCTCGCGCGATGCCACGGGCGAGCTCTCGGTCTCGACCTCGGCACCGTCGCGCTCGGCCTCCGAAGCCATGGAGCGGCGGAGCACCCCGCGCATCGCGGCGAACGGCGGACGCGAGACCGTGAAGGTCTACCCCTTCGGGCTCTCGTGGACGCGGGTCGAGGAGGCTGCCCGCGGGCTCGGTCTCCCGGTGGCGATCGTGCGCGAGCCGGACGACGCCGATGTCGTCATCACGCTCAAGAACTACTACCGCCGGAAGACGCCGCGCCTGCGCAACGCCGAGTCGCAGGGCATCCCGATCTACATCGCCCGCTCGAACTCCTCGACCCAGATCGCGAGCGCGCTGGCGTCGGTGATCGAGCTCCGCCGCGGGCCCGAGGACAAGGCGCTCGAGGAGGCGCGCGACGGGATCGAGCAGGTCGTCGGCGGACAGTCCGACGAGATCGAGCTCGCCCCACAGAACGCGTATGTGCGGAAGCTCCAGCACGAGCTCGTCGAGCGGGCGAACCTGAGCTCGCGCAGCACCGGCCATGAGCCGTTCCGGCGCGTCCAGATATATCGGTGACCGGCACCTTCCTCTCGTTCGAAGGGGGAGAGGCTGCCGGGAAATCGGTGCAGGCCGCTCGGCTTGCGGAGAGTCTCGGCGCGCGCGGGCGCGGCGTCCTCCTCACGCGCGAACCCGGAGGCACGCCGTTCGCCGAACGCATCCGCGACGTCCTGCTGCACGCGCGCGAGGTCGACCTCGCTCCCGAGGCGCAGGCGCTCCTCTTCTCCGCGGCACGAGCGCAGCACACCCGCGACGTGATCCGCCCGGCACTCGACGAAGGGAAGATCGTCATTGCCGACCGGTTCTTCGACTCGACGCTCGCGTACCAGGGATACGGCCTCGGCGCCGACCTCGAGGGTCTCCGCGCGATGACCAAGTTCGCGGTGGGCGCGCTCGTCCCGCAGCGCACGTTCCTCATCGACGTTCCCGTCGCCGTGACGCTCTCGCGGCTTGGCGCCCGGTCGGGAATGGCACGCTGGGACCGCTTCCATGGGGATGACCGCGGTTTCTACCAGCGCGTGCGCGAGGGTTACCTACGCCTCGCCGCGGCCGAACCGGGCCGCTTCGTCGTGGTCGACGGCGACCGCCCGGAGGAGGCGGTGGCCGCGGACATCCGCCGCCAGGTCGATCAGTTTGTGGGCCTCCCGGCCTAGCGACGGATGCCGCGTGGCGAAGGGTGAGTGGATACTCGCCCGAGCGCGCCCCTGCCCGCATCGCCAGAAATGACCAATCTCGGTTGACCATCTCGCGGCGTCTCGAGATGCGCGGGGTATAGTCGCCGCCCGATGAAGATGGTCGTGGCGATCGTGCATCCTGAGGACGCGGGAGCGCTCGTCGACGCGCTCACCGACAAGGATTTCCGGGTCACGCGGCTGCACTCGCAGGGGGGCTTCCTCAAGCAATCCCACGCCACGATCCTCGCCGGGGTGGAGGAGGCGCAGGTCGACGAAGTGATCGCGATCATTCGGGAGACCTGCCACGCCAGAAGCCAGTTCATCAACCCGATGCCCCCGATCATGGAGCCGGGCGAGTTCTACATGCCCTATCCAGTGGAAGTGACGTTCGGCGGCGCGACCGTGTTTGTTTTGGACGTGGCGAGGTACGAGCGGATCTAGCGCTGACCACGGTTGTGGTCGATAACCCGTCGCCGGCGTGACGAGTGCGGATTGGCTGATTTCGGGGATGTACCGGCGGTGGCGGGTAGCGATCGTCGCGCGCTGTGCGGTTTTGGACATGCGTCGCGGCTCTCGTTGTTTGTGCCGGAGTGATCAGCTCAGTCTCGGGCTAGCCTCGAGCTCTTCCAGCTTCATCGCAGCCTCGGTTCGGTTCGCCGCTCCGAGTTTCACCCGCGCGTTCGCAAGGTGGCGCGCGATGGTGTGCTGGCTGAGGCTTAGACGCTCGGCGATCTCCCGGTTCGTGCCACCCGCGGCGGCGAGCTGCACCACCTCCACCTCGCGCTCGCTGAGGCCTGTCCGCCTGCGGCGTTGCGAAACCAGACGAGCGCGCCGTCCGAGGTCGTCGTTGCGACGCGCAAGACGAGCGAGCATCTCGTCCGCGCGGGTGGTACCGAGCGTTCCCAGCGCTTCGACCGCGGCAAGGCGCGCGAGGAGTGGCGCCGCCGTGTCGTCGACATGCCTCACAGCCACTTCCAGAAGGACGTTGGGACGGCCAGCCGCGGAGGCAAGCTCGACGATCGCCTGACTGCGCACGCCGAGGGACGCCACCCCGAGTGCCGCGTCTGCCGCGACCTCGGGCGGCACGAGGATCGGTCGCCGCCATCCCGTTACCTCGAGGAGTACGGCGAGCCAGCGTGCGACTCGAGCGTTCGGGTTATGGGCGGCTATCCACGTCAGAGCGCTGATTTGCGCCCACCGATTCCCGGCCCGCCGGGCGAGCGTCTCCGCAGCGGCGAGGTCGGCCGGTCTCTTCGACACGATCCCGGCGAGAAGTTGCGGTAACACACGCAGGCCGACGCCCGCCCGAGTTGCCTGCGCGCGAAGACCGGGCAGCTCTGGATGCGGGAGTCCCGACGCGTTCGCAGATTCCGCGGTCACCCGCCAGGCATGCGACGCGAGCTGCGCGCGCGCTGATCCGAGCCCGGCGGCGATTCGCTCGGCGATCCGTGCGGATCTCAGGAACGTGTCTCCACCCACCAGAGAGAGGAGCGGAAGGAGGTGCAGAAGGACCTGCCAGGCGCCAAGAGGCGACAGTCCGGTCGGCTTGGCGAGATCCAAGAGAAGTCGGAGTTCAGGGGCCCGCTCATCACCCAGAGCGACCGCGATCAACTCCTCAAGATCAGGCGCACACAGGCGAAGTGGTTCATTCGTACCGTCGAGGTGTTGTGCCTCGAGCGCGAATGCCATCGCGGTCGGCAATCGGCCCGCCTCGACCTCCGCGAAGGCCAAGCTCATGGCGTCCTGGAGTCTGCGTTGGCGGATGTGACGCCCGGCAGGCACGTCGGGTCGTGCCCACACCAGCTCGATCGCTTGGAAACTCAACATGCCGCGCGCCCAGTGGCGAAAGCCGCCGTGAATCTGACTCAGCTGGTATTCGTAGGGCGCGAACAGCATCGCGTAAGGGGAAAGCGGGTCCTTCGGCGCGATCTGATTGAGCGGCGCCAGGAGAACATTTCGCATTCCGAGGAGCTGGATTGGCTCGACCGGACTGCCGGCCAGGCATCGTCGAAGTCCGTCCCAGTCTCCGTGGTCGATCGAAGCAGCGGCGCGGTAGCTGTCGAAGACCGGATCGATGCCCACCGGAAGTTCCAAGGCCAGCTGCAGCAAGGCTCGGCCATAGATCCCGTCCGTCGTGATCCCGTCCATAACGGTTCCGAGCTCGGCGCGGACGTTCGCCCAGTCGTGTCGCTGCATCGCGTCGACGAGCGGTTTTGGAAGAGCCTCGCGCGAGACCGGCGCCCAGAGGTCGATGTCGCCGGTCTGCGTTGTCGCAGGGGCGGCCATGCCGCTAGACCTGCATCTCCTCGAACTTTGCAGCGGCTTCCGCGCGATTCGCAGCGCCGAGCTTCGCTCGAGCGTTGGCGAGGTGACGGGCGATCGTGTGCGGACTCAGGCTGAGACGTTCAGCGATTGCTCTGTTTGTGAGGCCGTGTCGCGCCAGATCGACGACTTCGAGTTCGCGCTCGCTCAGGGTCGTTCCAGTTGTGCGACTCGTGACGTTCCGCCGCGCAACAACCCCAAGCTCGTCTGTTCTTCGCGCGAGTCGATGCAGGATCTCGCGTGAGTGTGTCGTCCCCAATTTCGCCAGCGCATCGACGGCGGCGATCCGCGAAAGGCTCGGCGCTTCTGCATCGTCTATGTGACGCATCGCGACCTCGACAGTGACGTTCGCTCTGCCTCCGACCGCCGCGAGTTCAATGATTGATGCAGCTCTCTTCCCACTTGCTGCCAAACCGAGTGCAGCGTCCGCGGCAACTGGCCCCGGCACCAGGATGGGGCGCCGCCAGCCCGTCACCTCGAGTAACCGATGCAGCCATCGGGTGGTTAGTGGTTGTGGATCGAGGGCGACGAGCCATGTGAGCGCGCTGACTTGAGCCCAGACGTTGCCAACCTGTCTCGCGATGAGTTCCGCAGCTTGCAGGTCTTCAGGTCGATGGCTCGCGATTCCGCGTAACAGCATGGGAACCACCCGTAGTCCTGGCGCTGCACCGCGAGATTCGGCAAGCAAACCCAAAAGACCTGCTTCATCAGCGCTACGACCTTCGAGCAACCGCGCCGCTACGTGCCAACTACGCGCCTGAAGCTGAGCGCGCGGAGAGCCGAGACGGTTTGCTATTTGCTGTCCGACCTCTGCGGTCCACACGAGCGAATCGTCTGAAAGGAAGGTGTAGAAGGGAACAATGTGAAAGAGCGTCTCCCAGGACCCCAACGGGGACAAACCCACAGGCGAATTAATCCTTGCCCGCAGCCGCAGGTCGCCTTCAAGTCGACCTCCGCGCGCGTGCCGGACGAAGACTCCTAGGTCGTGGGCTAGATCGCGGCCGGGCTCACCCTCGTCGCCGAGACGCTCCGCTTCATCCGCACATGCCTCCGCGATTGCGAGTACGCCGCCATGGGATTCGGCAACAGCAAGCCACACCCCATCCTGCAGGCGTCGGGAACGGAGATGTCTTCCAGCTGGAATGTCGCGCCGAGTCCAAATTACATCCGGGTAAAAGGCCAGGATGCGATGCGCCCACCGTTTGTATCGTCGCACTGCTCGCTGGAACACAAACTCATAAATCTCGAACAGAAATCGTTCGTGCTCGGCAGCGGAGAAAGGCGGCTCCAGTCGATCTGTTGCAGATAGGATGATGTCGCGGACACCAACCAGCTCCGCGGCACCAACCGGATTGGACGCCAAATGTCGTGAGAAGCCGTCCCAATCTCCGTGGTCTATGCAAATTGACGCCCGATACCGGGCTAGAACGGGGTCTGACGGTAGGGGTAACGACATAACGAACTGGAGAAGTGCCCTGCCATAGACGCCATCAGTCGTGACGCCATCCATGACGGTACGAAGCTCATCTCGAACGGTTTTCCAATCCGACCGCTCCGCGGCCCCGCGCAGCCTCGCCGGTAGGCCTTCGAGCGGCACAGGTGCCCACAAATCGACGGCCTTGAAGGCCTCCCCGACCCTGCTCCCCACTGCGGACTGCATGGTAGACCCAGGCACCGGAACCACCTGAATCCTTCGGAAAACTGCCAAAACGGCGGTTTCCACAAAGTATCGACTTTTTTGAGGCCCTTAAGGCTCCTGCCAGGCCATCCGACCTTCTACATGACTGCAAAGAGGCGGAAGGGAGTCACATCAGATGCGTCGACTCATCGCAGCGATAGCAGCGATCGCAGCCTTGATCCTCGGCGGCGGGGCCGGCGTTTCCGCCTGGTAGAGCCTTACTAGAAACGATTACCAACCTCTAGCGGCGCAGACTGCGCGGAGGAGGGCCTCGTTTGGGCCCTCTTTCTGTTTCCGTCGTGACCAGTCCATTCATGGGTTCGTCACGTATCCTCGCGCACGTGCCGGGAGGTTCGGTCCCTAGAGAGCTCCGGGTTCTTGTCTTTGCCGTTGTTGGTGCCGGCGCACTGGTCCTATTCGGGGCAAGTGCGCCAACGCCGGAAAACCTCGATCTCGGCCGCCTCTTTTTCTGGGTAGTCATTACATTCACCGCCGCTTCATTACCCGTTCGTCTTCCGGGTGAGGTTGTGGCTCATATCACAACGGCGCCAATTCTCGCCTCGGTATTCGATTCCCAGTTGGCGAATCCATTTGCGGTGTGCTGGGTGGCCTTGCTGGGCACAATCGAACTACGTGACCTCCGACGTGAGCTGCCCTGGTACGGAACTCTCTATAACCGCTTCACTTATGTACTCGCCGCTTTTGCCGCATGGCTGACTTTGGACCTGGCGCGCCCGGCGACCCGGCCCGACGATCCCCTTGGCACGATCGCCTTAATCATTCTGGTCGGCCTCGCATTCAGCGCAGTCAACATGCTCCTGGTGGTTACTGCCGTGAGTGTCCGAACGAAGACGCCCTTTGCACGCGTGTGGGCGCTGAGTATCAGCAACATCATGTTGGGCATAGTTGCGCTGGTTTTCCTGGGCTGGCTGATGGCCGAGGTTGCCATCAAAGTGGGACTGTGGGCAACCCTGCTCTTCATGATTCCACTACTGCTCGCGCGCTATACGTTTACGAAGTATGCCGAGACTCGCGCCCTGTTTATCGGATCCGTTAGCGCTCTCTCGCAGGCGATTGACGCAAAGGACGGTTTTACCCGGGGCCACGCAGATCGGGTATCGCGAATCGCCGGCGCGATAGCTCGGGAGATGAGCCTGTCGGAAAAGACAATTGAGCAGATCGAGCTCGCAGGGATGCTGCACGACATCGGAAAAATCGGTGTCGAGGATCAGATCCTGATGAAACCCGCACGGCTCGATCCACATGAGCAAGAGCTCATGCGCCGGCATCCGATCTACGGTGCTTCAATCCTTGAGCCATCGGAGTCATTGCGCCCACTCGCGCCCCTTGTCTTGTATCACCACGAGAACTATGACGGGAGCGGTTACCCCGAGGGCCGAAAGGGAGACGACATCCCGCTAGGTTCGCGCATCATAATCGTGGCCGACGCTTATGAAGCGATGACCTCAGACCGCATCTATCGCAAGGCGATCGGGCACGAAAGAGCGATGGATCAACTCAACCGATACAAGGGTATTCAGTTCGATCCGAAGGTCGTGCGAGCGCTGGGAACCCTAATCGAAAAGGGCGGTCCTGACGCCTTTGAGGTGAGCAAGCTGCCGCCTATCAACTACGAGACCCTTGCCGAACTCCGAAAGCGCCTGGCGCGCGAGCCGCAGACTCGCGATGCCCATGCTGGTTAGTGGCGTTGTAGCTGGCTTCATTCTGGGTCTTGCGTCGGGCGGGGATTGGCGAAAGCTCGGACAACTCGACCTGAAGTTGTTCCCGGCCCTTGTCGCGGCAACAGTCTCGCGAGCGGCCGCGCCCTTCTTTGGAGAGCTTGCGCTAGGCATCTCAATGCTTGGACTTGCCCTCATCGCGCTTGTTGCTCTGATCAACCGCGCCCTGCCTGGAGCTTGGCTAGTCGCACTGGGTTCGATGCTCAACCTGCTGGTGATCTCCATCAACGGGGGAATGCCGGTAGAACCGGGAGCGCTGACTAGTGCTGGAAAATCCCTCCCGAACGACGGGCTCCACGTGCTCTTGGGACCTGGTACCCATCTAGGCTTTTTAGCCGACGTTCTCCTCGCTCCAATCGTGAATAACGTCTATAGCGTCGGAGATGTGTTGCTTGCGGTTGGCGGTTTTTGGATGGCGTTTCGAGTTCTGAGGTAGATATGACAACCACGACAAACACCCTCCGTATCGGGTTGCTCCGATCGCCTAACTTCGGCGCGCTTTGGCTGGCGCAGGTTGCGAGTCGCTTAGGCGATCCAATAACGCTTATTGCTCTCGCCTACCTGAGTTATGCGCAGACGCGGTCCGCCCTCATAACTGCGCTCGCAGTAGTGATGGCAACCGTTCCCAATGCGTTGTTCGGCCTATTTGGCGGAGCGATCGCCGACGTAATCGGCCACCGGCGGGCAATGGTCTGGTGTGATCTCGCACGTTTTGTTCTAGTCGGGGTGGTACCCATCGCTGTCGGTCTGGGGCTTCCACTCGTGGTGCCTTATTTTTTGGTCTTCGCCGCCGCGTCGTGCGGTGCCGTTTTTAATCCGGCTCGGCTCGCGCTTGTCCCTCGGATTGTCCACCCGAATGATCTCGCGGGCGCTAATGCGCTTACGTACTCAAGCGATCGCGCGGTCGAGGTGGTTGGCGCCCTTATCGCTGGCGTGTTGGTGGCGACCGTCGGCGAGCGGGCCTTTTACGTCGACGCCGCCACCTTCCTTGTGTCAGCCATTCTGCTGACGCGGATCAGCGTTGCTGAGAGGATCCAGCGGCTCGTTCCTCGGTCAATCGCTCAGGAGGCTGGCGAAGGCCTTCGTTTTCTGTGGCGACATGTGGTGCTCCGTGCGAATACGGTCTTGTCACTCGTCTGCCAATTGTCCGTGCCCGTCGTCGCTAGTCTCGCTCCATCGCTGATATTTCAGCGGTACGCAAATGGCAACCCCGAGGTCGGAGCGTCCTTGTTCGGCATCGCCGAGGGCGCGATTGCCATAGGAGCGGTGGGCAGTGGCATCTTGTTTGCCCCCCGGTTGGGTCGTTTCCCGAAGGGGCGATTGTTGCTCACGGGTTTCGGGATCTACGGACTTCTTCTCGTTGCGTTGGCGTTTGCAGGCACATTCGAATTCGCAGCAGTCGTGTTCACGATCATGGGAGTGGTTAACGTGGTTTTCTACGTTCCCAATGTCACGCTTTCCCAGGAGCTAACCCCCCCGGATCTTCGCGCCCGTGTATTCGGCGCGCGGATCGCGTTGCTCAACTTCACGTGGCTACCGGTCATCGTCTTGAGTGGGGCGCTCGCCGACGCGGTTGGGGTCTCTCTGCTGATCGCGGTCGCCGGGCTCGTAACGTTTGCGGCAGCGCTCGTCGGCGCCTTCATTCCGATCGTGCGCGACGTGGCCTGAGCGCCGACCGTACGGAGGCGCCCAAAGCCCTGCTTGTTTGACATGTACGGTCACCGGCACACAAAATTGTCTGGCCGCACGAGGGATGCCCGATCGCGGGTCTAACTTGAGCCCTCGCGGGAAGGAAGCGTACGGAAAGTGGCGCAAAG
>Ga0070698_100001316_pt1 | contig 27654 bp, 23 predicted proteins | sample KBSK1502metaG_FD_65477 | JGI IMG/M metagenome (GOLD analysis project Ga0070698, IMG submission 65477) | Corn, switchgrass and miscanthus rhizosphere microbial communities from Kellogg Biological Station, Michigan, USA - KBS K1-50-2 metaG | ecosystem: Host-associated > Plants > Roots >...
CCACTCGCCCCGGCCTGCCCCGCACAGCCCGGCGCGGGACCACTCGCCCCGGCCTGCCCCGCACAGCCCGGCGCGGGACCGCTCGCCCCGGCCGAATGGCAAATCACCGAACGTCATCCACTTACTACTAAATGCCTATTGGCCCGTAATGGTTTACAGGTCTAATGTGCTGACCTGGCCCCTTGCACCCGGCGGCCGCGTTTGCGCTACTTCCGGCTGGCTCCTCCTGGCTGGCCACTTCCGGCTGGCTACGCATCCGATCTGCGGCTGGGGGCTGCATCGCGGTCATTTTCTGGTCTCCCGGGCCGCTATCCGAGACATGGCGCCCGAGGAGGAACCCCGCATTGAAGCTGTCTGACTGGGCCAGGCCGAGCCGGGCGGGCGCAGCGCTCGCCGCCGGAACGGCCGGAACTCTGCTGCTGTTCATGGCAGCCGGGCCTGCCAGCTCCACCGCCCGTCCGCATCGGAACGCGAAGGTTGCGGTGCCGCAGGGCATCGGAGCTGCGGCGTTGTCCGGCGACCCAGTCTTCGGCAATATCCATGCTGGCACCAGGGAGACCGTGTCCTTCATCCTGAAGGCCCGCCACATCGCCATCCTGAAGGCCGACGTCGCGCACGGCATGCCGTTCGGCCCGCTGTCCGTCAGCGGGTTCGCCCGCGCCTTCGGCCAGACCGCGGCGCACATTTCCGCCCTGGAGAGCTACCTCGCGCATTTCAAGATCCACACCAGGGCATACCAGGACGGGCTGGATGTCACGGCGACCGGCACCGCGGGCGAGTTCGACAAGGCGCTCGGCGTCCAGCAGAAGAACTTCCGCATCCCGGCGGTCAAGGCCCACAATGGCCAGCCCGGCCGGCCCGCCATGATCATCCACGGCACCACGGACCAGCCGCTGCTGCCGCGCGGGATCGCCCAGTTCGTGCTTGCGGTCCTCGGCCTCACCAACTACCCGGTAGCGAGCAGCAATGCCGTGCACCAGCCTGCGCTCGCCAAGGGCGCAAGACCCGCCGCCGCCGCGACCGGCAGCCTGACCCCGGCCGACTTCGCCAGGCAGTACAACCTGGGCCCGCTCTATAAGGCGGGCTTCACCGGCGCCGGGCGGACGATCGGGATCGTCACCCTGGCCAGCATGAAGGCGTCGGACGCCAGGTTCTTCTGGAAGCATGTGCTGCACATCAAGACGCGGTCGCACAAGATCAAGCTAATCAACGTGGACGGCGGGGCCGACAAGGTCAGCGACGCGTCCGGGTCCGGCGAGACCACTCTGGATGTCGAGCAGTCCGGCGCACTCGCGCCAGGCGCGAAGGTCGTCGTCTACCAGGCGCCGAACACCGACCCCGGATTCCTGGACGCCTGCTACGACGCGGCCAGCCAGAATGTCGCCGACATCGTCTCTACCAGCTGGGGCGAGGCCGAGACCGTCATCGACACGTTGGTGGCCGCCGGCCAGGAAGACCCGGCTTACCAGATGGCATTTGACGAGGTGTTCCTCGAGATGGGCGCGCAGGGCCAGAGCACATTCGTCGCGGCGGGCGACGCCGGCGCGTTTGACGACTCCGGTGAGCTCGGCACCACCAACCTGGCCGTGGACAACCCGGGCGACAGCCAGTGGGCCACCACGGCCGGCGGCACCACGCTGGCCGGGACCATCCCGCTGACCTCGACCGACTCGGTGCACATCGCGGCAGAGCGGGCCTGGGGCTGGGACTGGCTGTGGCCGCACTTCGCGTCGTTCTCCGGCTTCACGTCTGAGGCGCAGTTCGCCTTCGCCGAGCCAGCCGGCGGCGGCGGCGGCTTCAGCGCGGACGTCCCGATGCCGCTCTACCAACGGCTGGTCCCTGGCATTCACCAGTTCAGCGACGCGGAATACCTGACGCCGATTGACCCGAAGCCGTTCGGCAACGCGGCGCTGCCGACCGCGTGGACCTTCCACGCGCACCCGTCGGTTAAGACGGGCATCGGCTTCGGCCGCGCTGTCCCGGACGTCTCCACCGATGCCGACCCGTTCACCGGATACGAGGAATACTTCACCGGGTTCACTGGTGACCCGCTCGAATCTGGCTGGGGCGGCACCAGCTTCGTGGCGCCGCAGCTGAACGGCGTGGCCGCCGTGATCGACCAGGCAGCCGGCCACCGCGTCGGCTTCTGGAACCCGTCAATCTACCGGTGGGCCGCGCTCCCGCACTCGCCGTTCCGCCCGCTGTCCACGCCGAGCGCGGGCAACACCAACCTGTTCTACACCGGCACGCCGGGCCACATCTTCAACCCGGCTTCCGGACTCGGCACGCCTAACCTCGCCAGGCTGGCCCGGGACTTCGCGCACTCCTAGGCCAGCCAGGGACCCCGCCGCTAGTTCTGCTTGATGCCGGGGTCATGCTCCCGCCTGGCCGCCGGCGCCGCTTTGGATGCGGCGCCGGCCACCGGGCGCCGGCCACCGGGCGCCGACGACCCGGCGAGCGAGGCTGCCCGCGGGTCAGTGCGTGCTCAATCCCGCCCGGCGCCGTAAACCTCGTCCTCAATTGTCTCGACGCTGACGCGCTTCGCCGATTCCCAGCTGCCGACGCGTGCGCTTGCCGCCACCTCGGCCGGCGATGGCGCCGGACTCGCCACGATGCCGCAGAGCTCGCCGGCTATCGACTTGGGACTCGGGTCGGCCCACCGCGCATATGGATTGTCCAGGTCAGCGTGCGCGAAGGAGGAACCGCTCAGAGCCGGGACGACACCGCACGCGAGCATCTCGGCCGGCACAAGCGAGACGTTGGTAAAGGACATCACGAGGCCCGCGCGGCACCTGTTATACAGCTCGCTAAGCTGCGCAGGCGTCATTTTCCCGTGATTGGCCACCGGAAACGGCACTGGCGACGGCATATCACCGAAAATATGAATCTCCTGGCCCGGCTGGCGCTGGTGGAATTCACGCAATGCGAGCATTCCGAGCTCGAAACCACGGCGGGCGATTGCCTGCTTCGCATAGAAGACCACGCCCGCCCTAGCCGCCGGATTTGTCAGCCGGTAGACCGGCGTGTCACAGCCATATTCGGCGACCCGCGCTCGCACGTTGAAGCGCTTCTGCAGCAGGTCGGCTACCATCCAGCCGATGGCGATGCACCTGAAACCGAACCGGTAAGTGTCCTCCGACAGCACATACTCCGAGCCCTTCGGGTAGAAGAACGGCTCGAAATCCTGGACCAGGTACAGCCGCCGGGTGGGCAGGCTTGCGCGTGCGGCGAGCACGTGCGCGGTTGGCCAGCCAGTGGCTACGTAGGCATCGAGGGGCGCCAGGCCGCCAGCCACGGACCGCACTTCCGCGCGCACTTCCGGCCAGCATTGCCTGATTACCTTCTCATGGCGTGACAACTGCCCGCGGAAACGGTCGTAAAGGTAGAGGACACACGTGTGCCCGGCGGCCTCGGCGGCCTCGATCATCCGGAACATGGTGGTGTGACCGCCGGAGCCTGCCCCCGGCGGAGTGCAGATCCAGCCGACGGTAAGCGGCGTGCCCCGGCTGGGCCGCTGCGCGGGCGCCGCGAGCCTGAGTGCCCGGGAATCCGCCACGTCGTCGAGTTCCAGCGGGAAGTCCAGGCCGGCTGAGCCGAGCCGGTGGTGAGCCGCCCGGGCCAGGCGCTGAGCCAGCCGCCGGGATCCGTCGTCCCGGAGTACCTGCAGGCCCTCGATAGTCCGTGCCCGAATGTCCAGCATTGACCAGCCCCTCGATCGAGTGACGGATTGAGAATTCGCGCAATAGCAGCCAGGCTCCCAGCCCGGCCATAGGCACCGCAACAGCATCCTGATTTCGCGCCGATGTTCGGTCCGGCAGGAACCGGTGTTCAGGCCTGCCCCGGCGCGGCGCCTGGCCCGCGGACACTGCGTAATTTATGTCCTCTGATGATGCCGGACCAGTCCGTCCGGCTGCCGACGGGGCGACGGCAGTTCGTGCGCAAAGGACATTCTGGTCAGGCAGCCGCGCCGCGAATGGCCGGCTGGCTGGCTAGCCGCTGCCTGCGCCGGCACCCGACTGGAAGACCGAGGATTTACGCAGCCTCCTGGCGTCAGTGCCCGCGCAATCTGGCTGGCCGACCCGGGGCGCTTGAACAGGTGACCCTAGCCACCGGGAAGCACTCCGCTCCCGGTCCTGTCGCCGTTGTCTTACCCGTTCCCGCCTCCCTGAGTAATGCCGTCGCCATGACCCTTGCCCTTGCCCTTGCCGTGGGGCTTGCCGCCGCCGCCCTGGGGCTGCAGCGCTCCGGTCAGCACGACCAGGCTGCCGGCCGGTACCGGGCCGGCCGGGCGCACGGCGATAACCATTCCCTGGGGCTGCCGGTCACTCGGTCGCCAGCGCACGCGGACCAGGAGGCCGAGCCGGTGCAACCGACGGACCGCGGCACTGACCGGCTGGCCGATCAGCGAGCCGGCACTGACTTCGATCAGCTGCGCCGCCGGCGACGCCGGTTTCGACGTCCTGGACGACACTGACACCGGACGATGCGGCGCCGTGGAGCCGAGCACGCTGGACAGCACCAAAGCCAGCACGACAGCCACGGCTGCCGCCGCAGCCAGCCAGGCACCGCGGCCGATCCGGCCGCCGCGCAGGCGCGAGCGTCGCTCCAGTGGCAAGCTCAGCGTCGGCCGCTCCGCACCGGTGCCAGGCGGGCCGTGCGGCCAGTCGTCCGCGGCGCTAAGCCTGCCGGCCGGCTGTTCGCCAGCCACGGGAGGACTGTCCGGCCGATCGCCAGGCTGATCATTACGGCCGGCCAGGATCTGGTCACGCAGCCGGCCAGCCCGGCGGGCCACCGCACCCGCGCTCTCCGGCCGCACGGCGGGGTCCTTGGCCGTGAGCTCCGTCACCAGCGCGGCAACATCGGCTGGCACCGTGGCCGGCAAGGAAGGCATCGGGCGGTCCCGGTGAGCCAGCGCCACCTCCATCGGGATGCCCGCGAAGGGCGCGGCGCCGGCCAGGCACTCGTAAGCCACGACGCCCAGGGAGTACAGATCGCTTGCCGGAGTGGCCTGTGCTCCCCCGACCCGCTCCGGCGCCAGGTAACCTGCGGTTCCGACGAGCATCCCGGTGCTGGTGATGGGCGCCGAGCCTGCTGCGTACGAGATGCCAAAGTCGGTGATCTTCACGATGCCGCTGCGGCTGAGCAGCAGGTTGCCGGGCTTGATGTCGCGATGCACCAGTCCGGCCAGGTGCGCGGCATGCAGGCCAGCCGCCGTCTGGGCGACGATGTCCATGGCCCGCGCCGGATCTACTGGCCCGTCGGCCAGCGCCTCGGCAAGAGAGGGCCCGTCCACGAGTTCCATCACCAGGAATGGCGGGCGCGGGGGGTCAGGCTCGCAGTAGTCATAGACATGCGCGATGCCCTCGTGGGACAGCGCTCCGGCGTGCCTGGCCTCGGCCCGGAACCTGGCCAGTATCTCCGGGTGCTGGGCGTGTCCGGCTGGCAGCAGCTTGATCGCCACTGGCCGGGCCAGCACGATGTCCGTTCCCCGCCACACCTCGCCGCAGCCGCCCGCGGCGATTAGATCAGCTAGCTCATACCGGTCAGCGAGCAGCAGGCTGCTGGCGAACGACATAGGCCGGCGGTACCCGTCGGCTTGCTCGCTAATCATGCATCCACCTTGCCGCATCGGCCTCCGCGAGCGGCAGGCCGGCCTGCCCGCGCCGTTGCCCAGGCTGCCACGGCTGGGGGACAGATCCGGAGCGCGTCATGGTCGCGCTCCGTGTTCCTGCATGTGCCGTGTTCCTGCATGTCAGGTCGCGGCCGGCGCCCTGGCATGCTGGATACATGAAGGACCTGGCCCGATTGCTCCGCCGGATCGCCGTCACCGTCGTGGGCACCGTGATCTTTGCCGTCGGCGTGGTGCTCCTGGTGGCACCCGGACCTGGCCTGCTCGTGATACTCCTCGCGCTGATCGTATTCGCCGTCGAATACGAATGGGCCAGGCGCCATCTGGGTGCGGTACGGGCGCGCGCGCGTTCGGCGGCCGACAAGGCGGCCGCAAGTCGCGTCGCTACGGCCTCCGCCATCCTTTTTGGCGTTGGCGCCATCGGCCTGGGCGGAGTGCTGATCTTCACCGACGTGCTGCCCCTGTCCGGCGCGGGAACTGGTGCGAGCGTTGCCCTGGGCGGCCTGACCGTGCTGATCACCACCGTATACAGCGTCCGGGAACTGCGGCGTGCGGAAAAGGCCGATGACATCGAACGTGCCAAGCAGGCTAAAGCGGGTGAATGGTTAAAAAAAAGCCATCGCTGAATTAAGAGTTCGAAACATGCTTAATGACCTGCGCAGAGTTAAAGGGAGTCTCAGGCCAGCAGGCCTCCTGCCGCTGCTCCGCATGGTTGACCTGGCCAGCCATGGGAAATGTGTCCAGCGGAAGCACACTCGCGGAGGTTTCAATGTCCCGCATCAAGAGAAACCACGAGGCCGGCCCGCCGGCCAACAGCGCGTGGGGTCGCGCGCGCCAGGCGGCGGCCCGGGTGAAGCCGGTTGCCACCAGCACCGGGGCAGCCGCGAGGCGCGGCGTGCACAGAACGCGCGTCTGGGCGGCGCCGCAGGTCGAGCGCACCGGGCAGGTCCTGCAGGACCGCGTCGCACCCAAGGTCTCTGCCGCGTTGTCCTCGGCCGCGCGGCGGCTCGAGCCCGCCAAGCCACGGCGCTCACGCTGGCGCAAGCTGGCCGGCGCCTCGGTGTTTACGGCTGCCGCTAGCGCGGTAGCGGCCCTGGTCCGCAAGCGCAGGAAGCCGGACGTCACGACCTCGGCGGCCGAGCCGGACGCGGACGACGTGACACCCGCCGCGGACCGGCGTGACGGGCAGGCGGAGACCAGCACCGACGTGAACGGGCAGGTCCGCACTTCCTGACTGGGCTCCGCAGATCCTGACTGGGCTCCGCAGAGATAAGGCGGCCGGCCGGTGAAACCCGGCCTGCGCGGATCGCGGCCGGCCGCACTTCCTGCCGCCTGAATGCGCCTGGCGCACTGTTTCCTTCCCGTGCGATCTTCATTCCCGGTCGCTGCCTGCCGCTTCCGATCGGCGCACGGGAGTCGGGCCTTTGCTCCCCGCCCATCCCATGACCCTTCTTGCCGCCCGCCGCGGCGGGCGGCTGTCCGGGGGATATCCCCCACCTAAAGACGGGCGGTAGCCACGTTCCGCGTGGCCCCGCCCGGCTCGTAGCGTGATTTCCCGACGGCACGCACCCGCGGGCCGGCCTGGTAAGGCCTGCGAGGCCGTTCATCCAGCATCCGGGAGGTCACATGATCGAGATCCGTGGTCTGACCAAGCGCTACGGCTGCACGCTCGCGGTCGATGCGCTCAGTTTCGACCTGCGGCCGGGAGTGGTGACCGGCTTCCTCGGCCCGAACGGATCCGGCAAGTCCACCACCATGCGACTGATCCTGGGCCTGGACATGCCCGACGCGGGGCAGGCGCGCATCGGCGGCCGCCGGTACCGCGACCTGCGCTGGCCGCTGCGCGAGGTCGGCGCGCTGCCGGAGGCCAGGGCGTTCCACCCGGGCCGCACCGGCCGCGACCACCTGGCCGCCCTGGCCGCCAGCAACGCCATTGCCCGCCGCCGGGTGGATGAGGTTCTCGACATGGTCGGCCTGGCCGACGCCGGCCGCAGGCGCGCTGGGAGTTTCTCCCTCGGCATGGCGCAGCGGCTCGGCATCGCCGCGGCGCTGCTGGGTGACCCGCAGGTGCTGCTGCTGGACGAGCCGGTCAACGGCCTGGACCCGGCCGGGATCCACTGGATCCGCGACCTGCTGAAGTCGCTGGCCGCCGAGGGCCGCGTCGTGTTCGTCTGCAGTCACCTGATCAGCGAAATGGCGCTGACGGCAGAGCATCTCGTGGTGATCGGCCAGGGACGGCTGCTCGCCGACACCTCTGTCGCCGAGCTGTCCGCCCGGGCGGCATCCCTGGAAGATGCGTTCCTGGAACTGACCGGCACCAGCACGGGATCGTCATGACGGTGCCGGCGGAACGCATCCCTGCCGGGCACTACCTGTTCCGGCACGTAGCGCGGATGGAGTGGATCAAGCTACGCAGCCTGCGTTCCACCTGGTGGACCCTGGTGATCACGGCAGTCGGCGCGATCGGCATAGGCGTCGCGGTCGGGTTCAATACCAAGAACGCAGCCGGCGACCTGACGAACAACGCGCTGGCTGGCGTGGTTCCTGGCCTGCTACTGGCCGGGGTGCTCGGCGTGCTCGCGATGACCGGCGAATACACCTCAGGGATGATCCGGGCGACGCTGGCCGCGGCCCCGAGGAGGCCGCTGCTGCTGGCCGCCAAGGCCGCGGTGTTCGGTGTCGTAGCGCTGGCCGTCGGCGAGGCTGCCTCGCTCATCGCCTTCGCCGCGGGCGGGGCTGCCTTGCGGCACGGCATTTCGGCTCCCGCGCTGAGCCAGCCGGGCGTGCTCCGTGCGGTGCTGTTGTCCGGCACGAGCTTCTGCCTGATCGGCCTGCTTGGCCTCGGGCTCGGAGCCATCATCCGGCACACGGCGGCCGCGATCGCCGTGCTCGTCGGCGGCGTGTACATCGTCGCGCAGGTCATCGGCGCGGTCGCGCACTCGGCGCTGGCATACATGCCGATATTGATCATCGGGAACTCGCTGAGCACGACCAAGCCGGAGTCCTGCGGGCGACATGCCGCGCAGTGCCCGCATTTCCTGTCGCCGTGGGCGGGCTTCGCCGTGCTCTGCCTGTACGCCGCCGTGGCGCTCGGGATCGGGCGCTGGCTGCTCGCCCGCCGTGACGCCTGAGCGCACAATGAGCAGATGGGCGCCACCGGCCCGGTGAACCCGATAGCCGCGGGTCAGCCGCCCGGTCGCCGGCCGGGCGGTTGGCTGGCCGCGCTGCCCCGCGAAGCGGCGCGCGCGCCGTTCACCGCCCGCGCCCGGCGGGAGCTGCTGTTCTGCCTCATCGAAGTACCGCTCGGGCTCGTCGTGGTTGCGGTACCGGTCGTGCTCGCCGGAGTGCCGCTCACGGCGTCACTGCTGGCGCAGCGATTCAGCCCGTCGGGCCGGCCGCCTCAAGCTCACCCGGCCGGAGTGGTTGCGATCTTCGGCGGCATGCTCGTCATCCTGCTGCTGCTGCTGGTGATTCTGGCGCCGCGCGCCGCACGCGGGGTCGGGGCGTGGCACCGCCAGCTGGCGGCGTGGCTGCTCGGCGAGCGGGTTGCTGGGCCGCCGCCGGTCCGCGCTGCCCGCGGCGTCGTCCGGCGGCTGGACGCCGCGCTGCGCGACGGCCCCGGCTGGCGGGCCGTGGCGTACCTGCTGCTGAAGCTGCCGGTCACCGCTGGCGAGATGTACGCGGTCTTCCTCGCGGCCGCCGGCCTGGCCAGCCTGACCTACCCATTCTGGTGGCGGCTCTTCCGCAACCATTCGCCAGGCGTGCAGTTGCGGCCGGTACCTGTGCTCACCCCGTTCGGCTCGTTCCGTGTCGCCACCTTCCCCGGCACCTTCGCCGCCTTCGCGGCGGGCGCGGCGATGCTGCTGGCCGCTCCCTGGGTGGCGAGGGCGGCCGCCTCGGCGGACTGCTGGCTGATGCGCGGCCTGCTCGGCCCTGCCCGGCTCGCCCAGCGGGTCGCCGACCTGGAGCAGACCCGGGCGCTGGCGGTGGAGGATTCCGCCGCGCTGCTACGCCGGCTCGAACGAGACCTGCACGACGGCGCGCAGATCCGGCTGGCAACGCTGGCCATGAACCTCGGCATGGCCAGGGAGAAACTCGCGACAGGCGGTGATCCGGTAATCCGCGAACTGATCGACGCGGCCCACCGCGGCGCCAAGGACGCCCTGATCGAGCTGCGCAACCTGGCCAGGGGCATCCACCCGCCTGCCCTCGACAACGGCCTGTCCGACGCGCTGGCCACCCTAGCCGCCGGCAGCGCCATCCCGGTCGAGCTGACCGCGGCCACCCCCCGGCGGCCGACGCCGGCGATCGAGACGATCGCCTACTTCTGCGCGGCCGAGTTGCTGGCCAACGCCGCCAAGCACAGCGGCGCGGGCAAGATCGCGATCGAGGTGACCGGACAGGGCGCGACGCTCGTGCTGCGCGTGCGCGACGACGGCCGCGGCGGAGCGGACCCGGCCGCTGGCAGCGGCCTGTCCGGGCTCGCGCAGCGGGTGAGCACCGTGGACGGTCGCATGGAGATCGTCAGCCCGCCGGGCGGGCCGACGCGGATCACCGTCACCCTGCCGTTGCGGGCCTGAGGCGCCGGCATGACAGCATCGCGGCGTATGCACGCCGGGACAGCGGGGGACGACGGATGCGCGTAGTGATCGCCGAGGACGCGGCCCTGTTCCGCGAGGGCCTGGCCCGGCTGCTCGCCGACCGCGGCCATCAGGTGGTTGCCGCCGTGGGCGACGCGGGCGCCCTGCTCGCCGCCGTGGCCAGGCATCATCCCGACGTCGCTGTGGCGGATATCCGGATGCCTCCGACGCATACCGACGAAGGGCTGCGCGCCGCCATCGAGCTCCGCCGCGACCACCCGGGAACCGGGGTGCTCGTCTTGTCCCAGTACATCGAGACCAGCTACGCGGCACGCCTGCTAGGGGGCAACGCGGCCGGCGTCGGCTACCTGCTCAAGGACCGCGTGGCCGACGTGGCCGAGTTCGCCGACGCGCTGACCCGGGTCGCGGCCGGCGGCACCGCTCTCGACCCCGAGGTCGTCAGCCAGCTCGTACGCGCCAGCCGCCGCGCCGACGGACTGGCCGCGCTGACCCCGCGAGAACGCGACGTGCTCGCGGCGATGGCCGAGGGCCGGTCCAACGCGGGGATCGCGGCCAGCCTCGTCGTCTCGGCCGGGGTAGTGGAGAAACACGTGGCCAGCATCTTCGGCAAACTGGGCCTGCCGCCATCGGAGGCTGACAACCGCCGCGTGCTCGCAGTCCTGCGCTACCTCGGGCCCGGCCAATAGGCTGACCCGGCTGCCCGCTGGTCCTCCGGGTCAGCCGGGTGACCAGCTGGGGTCCCGGTCGCCATGGGCGGGCTACGCAGGAAGATATTACGGACAGTTACAGGTAGGTGACTTAGAGATACACTTGAGGGCGCGGTCTGCTGCCGTGCTGGTTAGAGAGGGCGATTTCACAGCATGCTTCCCTCCGGCGAGGAGCGATTCCGGGTTCTGTTTGAGCGATCATCCGTTGGCATGGCGTTCGTTGCCCTCGACGGGACGGTGATCGCCGTCAATCCGGCTGCCTGCAAGCTGTGCGGCCGGACAGAGCAGGAACTGGTCGGATCGCCGGGTCTGGAGGTCTCGCATCCGGACGACCGGGGAGCTGCGGCCGGCCGCCTGCGCCAGCTGACGGAGGGCCAGCTGGAGGAGGTACGGCTGGAGCGGCGCTTCATCCGCCCCGACGGGACCGTGGTATGGGCGGAGTCGCTGACCCAGGCGGTCCGCGCGCCCGACGGCACACCGCTGTACCTGCAAACAATCCTGGTGGATATCACCGACCGCAGGCAGGCTGAGGCGGCCAGGTCATGGCTGGCGGCGATCGTCCAGTCGTCGCAGGACGCCATCGTGGGAATGACGCTTGACGGCGTGATCATGAATTGGAACGCCGGCGCCGAACGCATCTTCGGATACACCGCCGATGAGATGGTCGGCCGCGACGCGAACGTCCTGCGCCCGCCTGGCAGTGAGGGCGAGGTCGCCCGGCTGACGGCGCGGACGGCCCGCCAAGAGCGCGTCGAGCATCGGGTCGTCCGGCTCAGGAAAGACGGAACCGCTGTCACCTTGCTGACCACTTCGACGCCGATTCTCGATACCTCCGGTGCCGTCGTGGGGACGGCAAGCGTGGCGCGCGATCTGGACGAGAAGGAGCGGGCCGAGGCGATGTTCCGGAGCCTGCTTGAGGCCGCACCCGACGCGACGGTCTGCGTCGATGACCACGGTGTCATAGCGCTCGTCAACGCCCAGGCTGAGCGGCTGTTCGGCTATGCGCGCGACGAGATGATCGGGCGTCCTGTCGAGATGCTCGTGCCAGACGGCGCTAAGGACATCCACCCCGCGCGCCGCGGCGGATACCTCGCCGACCCGGCGCCACGGCCGATGGGAGCAGGCCGGGAGCTGGCCGCGCGCCGCAAGGATGGCAGTGAATTCCCGGCCGAGATCTCACTGTCTGCCATCCAGACCGAAGAAGGCACGCTGGCGTCGGCGACGATCCGGGACGGAACGCAGCGCCGGCACGCGGCCATCGTGGCGTCCTCATCGGATGCCATCATCGGGCGCAGCCTGGACGGCACGATCACCAGCTGGAACAGCGGGGCGGAGCGAATGTTCGGCTATACCGCCGCGGAAGCGATCGGCAGCGACCTGGCGAGAATGGTCCCGCCTGAGCGGTCCGGCGAACTTTCCGACATGGTGGAGCGCGTGCGGCGAGGCGAGCCGGGCTGGCCGCAGGAGACCCAGCGGGTCCGCAAGGACGGCGTCACGGTCGAGGTGTCGGTCACTATCTCGCCGATCCGCGATGAGGCCGGCGCGGTGGTGGGTACTTCTGCCGTGTCTCGTGACATCACCGACCGGAAGCGGACTGAGGCTGAACGGCAGGCTCTGGGTGAGCGGCTCCGCCAGTCCGAGCGCCTGGAGAGCCTGGGCCAGCTGGCCGGGGGGGTGGCGCACGACTTCAACAACCTGCTCGGAGTCATCTTGAACTACGCGGCCTTCGTCGCCGAGGAGACCGCCGGCAACCCCGCCGTCAGCGCCGACGTCGAGCAGATCCGGGCCGCAGCCGAGCGTGGCGCCCGGCTGACCCGCCAGCTGCTCATCGTGGGGCGGCGCGAGGCCATCCGCCCGGTGGTCCTGGATCTCAACGCCATCGTCGCCGAGATGCACGACCTGCTGTCGCACAGCATCGGAGAACAGGTCGAGCTCACGGTGCGCCCGGCTGCCGGGTTGCCAGCGATCCGCGCCGACCGCGGCCAGATAGACCAGGTCCTGCTCAACCTCGCGGTCAACGCGCGTGACGCGATGCCCGCCGGCGGCACCCTGCACATCGCGACCCAGGTCGCTGACCTCGACGGCGACTACCTCCGGCTGCACCCTGGCGCCAGGAACGGACGCCACGTCGAGCTGACCGTGAGCGACACCGGCTTGGGCATACCGCCAGAGATCGCCGGCCACATCTTCGAGCCCTTCTTCACCACCAAGCCCGAAGGCCAGGGGACCGGATTGGGGCTGGCCACGGTGTACGGCATCGTGACCGAAGCTGGCGGCAGCCTCAGCGTCGACTCCGAGGTCGGCGGCGGGACCACCTTCCGGCTGCTGTTTCCCGCCATCGAGGAACCGGCAGCTCCGCCCGCCGCACCCGCCGCCGGAGACGCCGGGGGACGTGGCGAGACGGTGCTGGTCGTAGAGGACGAGGCCGCCATGATGGAGGTCACCGCCCGCATCCTGCGCCGCCACGGCTACACCGTGGTCGAAGCCACCACCGGCTCAGAGGCAATCGCGCTTGCCGCCGAACGTGACGTGCGATTGCTGCTCACCGACTCGGTGATGCCGCAGATGTCCGGCCGGGAACTCGCCCGGCAAATCCGCGAGCTACGACCGGGGCTGCCGGTCCTGTTCATGTCCGGCTATGACCATGGCGGGACCGGGTCGCGGCACGTTCTCAGCGAGGATGTCACGCTCGTCCAGAAGCCCTTCAGCGCCGAGACGCTGCTCAACCGGGTCAGATCCGTAATGCCCGGCGCCGGCCGAGGCTGATTCCGCCGCCGGGCTTGCGACTCGGGCGGCGGATGATCGACCACCGGCAGCATCCGGCCGGCCAGGGTTCTCCCGCGGATGGGTGCGAGCATATGCCGGTGGCGGAGTTCGTGGTAAGACCGGCGCGGGCGGGCGATGCGCGGGCGATGGCGGAGCTGATGGCGACGGTGGCGCAGGAGCGCGACGGGATCGCGACCGAGCCGCCGGTCGACATCGAGGAGCGCGCCGCGGCGTTCGCGCGCAGCGCAGGTGAGTCCGTCGTCGCGGTCGCCGGCGGCCGGATCGTCGGGATGCTCCATATCGACGTCAGCCGCCACGGCTTCGGCGAATTAGGAATGCTCGTCGACCGGGGCTGGCGCGGCCGCGGGGTCGGCTCGGCGCTTGTGCAGGCGGCGATCGCCTGGGCGCGCGGTCAAGCGCTGCACAAGCTCTGCCTAGAGGTGTTCCCGCACAATACGGCGGCGATCGCGCTGTACCGCAAGGCCGGCTTCGTAGTGGAAGGACGGCGCGCAAATCAGTACCGGCGAGCGAGCGGCGAACTCTGGGACACGATCGTGATGGGCCTGGTGCTGTAGCAAGCCCTCCGGCCCGCTCGCGGAATTGATCATCCCCAGGCCGGCGGATCGCGTTTCGGGATCTTCCAGCTTCGGCCGGCCGAACATCCCGTCAGGCCCGCCGGGCGCCCGGCGGGCCCGGCGGCTCACGCGGCGCGGCAGGCGGGCCCGGCGGCTCACGCGGCGCACCGGATCGCCGGCCGGAACTCCCAAGTCATATGACGACGCGATCGCTGCTGCCGTCGCCGCCGACATCACACGCACACTCAGAGCATCCCAGTCCTCCCGAGGCCGTTGCTCTGGCGCATCGGCGGAAATATGTTGGCCGCTGGCGGTTCGCTGCGCTGTGATTGGTGCTTATGAGCGCGCATGCGCACCAGGATGGCCGCGCGGCCGGTCTGTCCGGCATCGAGTTCGGTGCGGCCTTCCACCGGGACGCGGTCCGGCCGCTGCTGTCGCGGGAACTGCCCGGGCTGCGGTACGCCGCAGCCAGGCTCGTTCCGGCTCTGACGTGCTCGGGCTCGACGATGTGATGAGCCGCGATCACGACTGGGGCGGCCGGCTGACGCTGCTGGTCGACGGTGCCGCCCAGGCGGCCGTGCCGGTGCTGCGGGACCTGCTCGCCCGTCGGCTGCCTGACCGCTTCCACGGGCGCCCAGTGCGGTTCGCGGCGACGTGGGACGCGGCGGTCTCCCACAAGGTCGAGGTCGCCACCGTCGGGGACTTCGCCGCCAGCCGGCTGGGCGTCAACCCGCTGGCCGGCCTGTCTGGCCCGGACTGGCTGGTGCTGACCGGCCAGAGCGTGCTGGAAGTCATCGCCGCGCCGGTTTACGCCGATTCCACCGCTGAGCTGGCCGTGCTGCGCCGTGAGCTGGCTTGCGGGCGGTTACCGCTCCCGATCGAGGCGCAGCAGCTCGAGGACCTCGCCGGGACTGTCGGCCGTGACCCGGATCATCGCCCGCACCGCGTCCGCCAGGGCGACGCGCGGCACGTCGAGCGCGATCGCGGCCGAGTCCGCCAACCGGGTGAGCTGCCGGTAGAGCTCAGGGCTCAGGTCGAGAGTGATCCGGACCGGCTTCGACCGGATCGCGGTCCTCCCGGCCGGGCGCGCATCGGGTTCGGTACGCCTGGTCGCGGCGGCCGCCATCTGCGCTTTCCGCTGTTCCCGCTGCGTGGTCATGTCCGCACCGAGCAGAGTGGCGCGCATCGTTCGATGAGGTCGCGTGCCACGTGGCGCCACACATCGCGGCCGGTGCCGGGAATCGGCATGCCGAAGCTCTGGGCGTAGACCTCCAGCCGCGGCACGGCCGTCTCCAGCACGTCATAGCCGAGGCCCTCCAGCGCCTCCCGGGCGTCGGCTGTGGAGTTCGCCCGGGCGACGCACCTGTTCAGCAGCACGGCGGAGCGGGCAGGTCTGTCCCGGGCCGCCTCGACCTCGCTGATCTCCTCCCGCACCGGCGTGGTGCGGTTGATCTCAATAGGGCTCGGCGCACATGGGATCAGGATCTCGTCGGCGTACCGCAGCGCTGACCGGGCAATGCCAGCGTGGTCCTCCAGCTGCGGTGCGTCGATAATCACCACGTCATCCCGCTGGGCGATCTCAGGTACCCGGCGGTGCAGCTCGCGGGACGGCAGGGCCACGATCCGGAACGGGAACGCCGCCTGCGGCGGCAGTCCCGGGTACATGGCCGCGAGATCGGACCATTCCAGGGCGCTACCAGAAGGGTCCGCGTCCACCAGCAGCACGCTGTTCCCGGCCTGCGCGAAAACGTGCGCCAGCCAGACCGCCGATGTGGTCTTGCCCGTGCCCGGCTTGAGGTTGGCCAGCGCCAGGCAAATCCCCGTCATCCAGGCAGTATTGCAGCGCAAGCGGCATAACGGTAGACGGTCCCGTGCCTGCTGGCGGGCGGTGTGCGCACCGGAACTGTGCGCCACGGAAAGGCGGAGCGACCTCCCCGAGCCAGGTTCCCGTGTGGCTGTCCCGCCGCCGGCCTCGCGCGGCTAGATCGGCATGGCAGATGCGGCGATCACGAGAGATCGCCCCTCGCTGCGCACCTGCCACGATGATCTCATCGGGCAACCACCGTCCCGTCATCACCCGCTCGGTGGCCTTGCCCGTGCGGTCTGGACAGGAAGCGTGTGCCCGCCAGGCGCCAACTGGTCTTGTCCGTTCCGGCTTGAAGGCTCGGCAACGCCGAAACCTGCCGCCATGCAGTATTGCAGTACATACGGCATTACGGCAGGGTTGTCGCGGGCCGCTGGGGACGCCGTGTGCAGGCAGGACCCCGCGAACCCAGCGCACACCGGGTACAGGCCGTGCCAGCGGCAGCCGTCCTGCTCGTCCTGGCAACCGCCAGAACTCACCAGCCGAACGCCCCGCGGCCGAGAACAACGGCCCGCTCGTCGCCATGCCACGAAACAGCTTTCCCACAGGGGTGTGGACATTGCCGTGTATTTCATCCAGTGCACCGGCAAAGTTACCCACAGTCTGTGGACGGCTGTGTGGAGTAAATCACAGCAGTGTAACCTCGCTAGGCGCACCGGTCCCCGGACTGCAGGGCAGGACGACGACGACAAGAGTCTGGACGACGACAAGCGCCCGCGCAGCCGGCGGGTGCGTCCTGCCGGAGCCAGCGGAGATTCACATCTTGATGCGCTTGTTCCCCGGGTCATACATCGGGCGCAGCGACGTGACGGCCGGGTAGATCGAGGTCCCGATCTGGACAGTCCATTCGCCGGAATCCAGGTAGGCCTGGCCGATGGGCTCGTCAGCGTCGATCATCGCCAGCCCGACCGCGCCGCCCAGCGTGAACCCGTAGGACGCGGACCGGATGTACCCGGCGGGCTTGCCGTTCCGGCGGACCACTTCAGCGTGGAACATCAGCGGCTCGGGATCTGTCACCAGCACCTGCACCAGCCGCCGGGTGAGCATCCCGCGCGCCTTCTCGGCGAGCACGGCGTCGCGGCCGATGAAGCCGCCTGGCTTGTTCAGCGCGACCGCGAAGCCGAGTCCCGCCTCCAGCACGGTGTCGGTGTTGTCGATGTCGTGGCCGTAGTCGCGGTAGCCCTTCTCCATGCGCAGGCTGCTCAGTGCCTTGAGCCCGGCGTGCCGCAGGTCCACCGCGCGCCCGGCCTCGACCAGCCGGTCGTAGACTCCTGCGGCTTGCCCGGCCGGAATGTACAGTTCATAGCCGAGTTCGCCCAGGTAGGTGATCCGGATGCACAGCACCCGGGCGAACCCGATGTCGATCTCGGCGGCCGCGCGGTACGGGAACGCCTCGTTGGACAGGTCCGCAGCGGTGACCGATGCCAGCAGTTCCCGCGATCGCGGGCCCTGGATGTTGATCTGCGCGTAGCCCGACGTCACGTCAGTGACGAAGGCGTGCGCATCGCCGAGGTGGCGACGCATCCAGGTTTCCACGTGACGGTGCGCGGTGTCCGAGGCGACCACCCAGAACCGGTCGTCGCCGAGCTTGGTCACCGTGAGATCGGCTTCCAGCTTGCCGCCGGGGTTGAGCCACTGGGTGTAGGTAATCCGGCCGGATTCGCCGTCTACCTGGTTGGCGGAGATCCGCTCCAGTACGCGCCCGGCATCGCGGCCCTGCACGTCGAACTTGGCCATGAAAGCCATGTCCATCAAGATCACGCCGGTGCGCGCGGCGTAATGCTCGGCCTCCCAGTAGCCGAACCAGTCCTGCCGCCCCCAGGACAGCTCGCCCGCCTTTGGCTCGGCACCCTCGGGCGCGTACCAGTCGGCGCCCTCCCACCCGCTGACGTCCTTGAAGTACGCCCGCTGTGCCTCCAGCCGGTGGTGGATCGGCGATACCTTGGCGCCGCGCGCGGTCCGCATTGACCGGCCCGGGTAGTGGGTCTCATATACCAAGCCGAGCGACTCCACCGTGCGAGTCGCCCGGTACTCGGGATTGGCCTGGTAGCGGTGCAGCCGATCGATGTTCATGGCCGTCACGTCGACGTCCGGCCGGCCGTCGGCGATCCAGCGCGCGATCACCCGGCCGATTCCTCCGCCGGTCAAGATCCCGATCGAGTTCAGGCCCGCGGCCACGAAGTAGTTCTGCAACTCCGGCGCCTCGCCGACAATCGGCAGCAGGTCCGGAGTGAAGCTTTCCGGGCCGCAGAAGAACTTTTTGATCCCGGCCTGCGCCGACACCGGGACCCGGGACATGGTGCGCTCCAGATACGGAGCCATCCGGTCCCAGTCCGGGGGCAGCTCGCCGAAGGAGAAGTCCGCGGGGACTCCCTCGACCTTCCACGGCGCGCAGACCGGCTCAAACAGGCCGAGCATCAGCCCGCCCCCCTCCTCCCGGTAATAGCCGTAGCTGGCGGGATCCTCCAGCACCGGCCAGCCGCCATCCACTCCCTCGATCGGCTCGGTCAGCAGGTAGTAATGCTCGGCAGCCTGCAGCGGGACGTTCACCCCGGCCAGCTCGCCAAGCTGACGAGCCCACATCCCGCCGCAGTTGACCACGTACTCAGCCTCGACGTCGCCGCGCGGTGTGCGCACGCCGGTCACCACGCCGCGGCGGGTCAGGAAGCCAGTTACCGGCACGCCCTCGATGATCCGCGCGCCTCGCATCCGGGCGCCCCTGGCCAGCGACATCGTCACATCGACCGGATTCACCCGGCCATCGGCCGGGATATAGAAGCCGGCCAGCACATCGTCGACCCGCGCCAGCGGAAACAACTCGGCGACCTCGCGCGGCGAGATCTCATGCACCTCCACGCCGCACAACCGGTTGAAAGCCGCGACCCGCCGGTACTCCTCCAGCCGCCCCGGCTCAACGGCAAGCTCGATCAGCCCGACCTGCTTCAGGCCAGTCGCGAGGCCGGTCTCCGCCTCCAGCCGGGAGTACAAGTCCCGGGTATACATCCGCAGTTCGGTCGAGGTCTGCGAGGTTGAGCCGAAGGTGGCCATGAGCCCGGCCGCATGCCAGGTCGTGCCCGATGTCAGCCGGTCGCGCTCCAGCAGCAGCACATCGGTAACCCCGAGGTGCGCAAGGTGATAGGCGACCGAGGTCCCGATGATGCCCCCGCCGATGACAACGACACGGGCGCGGTCGGGGATAGCTGCGGTGCCCGGCACAGTCATCCGACACTCATTCCGCTCGGTCAGGGTTCTGGCAGCGTCCCGCCCAGCCGGACACGCCGCGGCACGAGCATAAGCCCAGCCCAGGCCGATCAGGAGTGCTGCCATTCAGCGGTTCGATGTACGCGGGCGCGAATCGCTTGTGAGCGGTCACCGGGTCAAGGGCGCGACGCAGCAGCACTTATCGCGGAGCACTGCCGCGATCGGGGTCACCGGCGGCCTCCCCGTGGCCGGTAACCTGGCAGCGGGCCAGTAGCGGCAGATGGTCGGATCCCGCGGTCTTCAGCGGCCTTGCGTGCAGGGACACGCCGGGCGAGGCGATGCAGTAATCCAGTGCCCTGACCGGGAACCTGGCGGGGAAGGTCGGCCGGGCCGGGTGAGGGCCGACCACGACCGGCTGCCCCGGCTTGATCCAGTTCGGGGACCGACACGGGCGCTGCCCACGGCTCGTTAACCTCCACGAGCGAGACGACATCCGGGTTAAGGCCGGTGACCAGGCCGATGACGGCGTCCAGATTGGGCCGACCGGATGTATCGCGCCAGGAATGCACATTCCAGTGCAGCAGAACCAGCTCATCGCCACGAGCCTGATCGTCGCGAGCGTGGTCATCGCCCGAGATCACCGTCACCGTCCCATCGCACACGGCCGGGCCAGCGCAGCGCCAGCCTGCCAGCACATCTCAGGCTCATCACCCGCCCAGTTGAGCAAGGTGTCGCGGGACTGGCAGATCTCCCGCTTCGCCTCGTCGGTGCTCACCTGAGCGAGATCGCGCTCCGGGCGCTGCCACGGCCCGCATCCCGCTCGCTGACCAGCCGGTCATGCCGAAATGAGCAATGGCGGTGCCGCGATGAAGTCGTCCGCTGCTAGGACTGTTATCGCAGATCGACGGTTACCTCGGCCCCTGGCCATCATCGCGGCGTAGGAGGCCGGCGCCGCGGAGGCCGCTGACTGCCCCGGTCCGCTCCTGCATGCGGAGCGCGCGAAATTTGCGCGCGATGTAGGGGTCTTCCGCGATACGGTCCGGCGATGGACGATGAGGACGGCTACTTCGGGGAACGGGTCGCGGCGACCTATGACCAGGAGTCGGCGGAGATGTTCGAGCCGGCCGTCGTGGACGCGGTGGTCGGCGTTCTGGCAGGGCTGGCCGGCCGCGGCCGGGCGCTGGAGCTGGGCATCGGGACGGGACGCATCGCACTGCCGCTGGCGGCCCGCGGCGTGCCGGTGCACGGCATCGACCTGTCGCGGGCGATGGTTGCGCGGCTGCGCGCCAAGCCGGGCGGCGAGGCGACCGGCGTGACGATCGGCGACTTCGCGACCACCAGGGTGGATGGGACGTTCTCGCTCGCGTACCTGGTCTTCAACACGATCATGAACCTGACGACGCAGGCGGCGCAGGTGGCCTGCTTCGGTAACGTCGCGGCTCACCTTGAGCCCGGCGGCTGCTTCGTCATCGAAGTTCACATCCCCGAGCTGCGCAGGCTCCCGCCCGGGCAGAACGTGGTGCCGTTCCACGTGAGCCCGACGCGGTGGACGTTCGACGTCTACGACGTCGCCACGCAGGCGATGAGCTCGAACTACGTCGAGGTCGCCGGCGGCCGCGGCGAGTACACCTCGTTCCCCTTCCGGTACGTGTGGCCGGCCGAGCTCGACCTGATGGCCCAGCTCGCCGGGCTGCGACTGCGCGAGCGGTGGGACGGCTGGACCCGGGAGCCCTTCACCAGCGAGAGCCGCCAGCACGTCTCGATCTGGGAAAAACCCGCCAGCTGACCGCGGCTTGGGATCGGCCACGCGGTGATCGCAGCGACCGCGGAAGCTGCGTCAAACATGACCGGATTATCTTGTTCCGAGTTGTCGCCCTAACGCTGCTTTCGGTGCCGTAGCGATGGGAACAACCAGCGTGCCTGGTGCATGAGTTCCTGCTCGGCTCGCCGGCGGGCATCAGCGAAGTACCGATCCGGATCGCGCACCATCCGCTCGGGACGGTCATCGTGGTCCTCGATGGTGATGTGGACCGCCACGTTCGTTCCCTTCCTCACGACCTCAGTGTCAGCCTGCGCCCGGGAGGGGTCAACGGCCGATGGTCACTTCTCGCGCCAGCGAAGCTGTCACTATCTCAAGCCCGCGCCAGCGCGTCAGCGAGCAGCCCGGCCAGCAGCCGGATCAGCGGCACGTCCGCCCGCCTGACCCCGCCCTTTTCTAACGCGTCCACCATCAGCATGCCAAAGGCGTTCTGCCCGGCGGCAACCGGGACGGCGGCGAAGGATCGGTAAGTCTGCGGTGCCGTGACGCGCCACCCTGGCGGCGGGGCGGCGTCAAGGTCGGGGGAGAACAGGTGCTGGTTGTGCCGGATCATGCCGAAAACCAGATCTCCTTCCACCGTTCCCTCGGCGATCGGCTCCAGCGGGTCGTCCACGCGGCCGCTGTACTGAGCGGGAACCAGCACCCTCGGCGTCCCGGGCGCGAACCGGAACAGGCAAGCCCGCACCCGCCCGGAACCAGCGAGATGCGCCGCCGAGTCCAGCACCATCGGAATCGTCGCCTCCTGCAGCGCCTCCCGTTCATGCTTGCCCGCCGCCGTGGCCACCCGGCCAAGCTGACGCACGATCGGGTCAAGAGCGTCATTCATGGTCACCCGCATCGCGACCGCCGCATCGACCGCGGCCCGCTGCGCCCTGGCCCGCATTTGCTCCTTGCGGATCTGCTCGTAGGCGGGCACTCCGGCGGCGGTCACGCTCGCGGCCACGGCTGCCAGCGTCCACCACTGCCTGTCAAGCGGGGCCGCGCCCGCCTGCATACCGAACCATGTCGCCAGGGCAACCCCCGCCAGACTGATCATCGTTGTCAGGTAGACCCGCGCGCTGGGTGGAATCCGCATGCGCGGCAGGGTAGATGATCCCCTGGCGGCACTCGCGGACTACGCTCATATCCCGAAACATCGAGGCACTTCAGGTCTGCGGCGCAAGTCGACGGAGCGGGCTCGGGCGCGCCGTGCACCGAGCCGCCAGGCGGTGTGTGCAATGGGCTGACGCTCTGGCTGACTGCACCGGCATGGCCGAAACAATGCCAGCCGGGTCCATATCGTGGGCCCGCCGCCGGATCCGGGCCGTCAGCAGGAACGCGGGCGCCGGCTCCTTCGTGCTTGATAGGCGAGTGGAAGTGGCCCGCGCAAGGTCGGCCGCACTGCGGCACGGAGCTGTCTGGCCGGCCTGGCGACAAGACCGCGTCCGCTGTTGCTTAATGGCTAGATGGCAGGTGCCGTTGCTTAATGGGCCAGACGGCAGGTGCCGTTGATCGTTGCCTGGGGAGTCCTGGCGGGAGGGTGTGCCGGTGCTTGTTCTGAGTCGTTCGCAGACCGAGGCGCTGCTTGATGTAGACGCGCTGATCGAAGCTCTGGCTTCGGCGATGGCCGACCTCAGCGCGGGGCGTGCCTCGGCACCGGACCGGGTCGCTGCGCTGGTACCCGAGCACGGGGGGCTGCTGGCCGCGATGCCCGGCTACGTGCCGTCGGCCGGAGCGCTGATGAGCAAGCTGGTCTCCTTGTACCCGCACAACGCGGGCGGCGCGCTGCCCACCCACCAGGCGGTCATCGTCGTGTTCGACCCGGGCACCGGCCAGCCGGTGGCGCTGCTGGACGGCACCGCCATCACCGCCCTGCGCACGGGCGCGTGCTCGGCGCTGTCGGCGCGGCTGCTCGCCCGGCACGACGCCGACGTGCTGGCCATCCTCGGAACAGGCGTGCAGGCACGATCGCACGCCCGGGCGATGTGCCGGGTCCGGCCGATCCGCCAGATCCGGATTGCCGGCCGGGATTACGCGAAAGCGGCGGCGCTGGCCGCCGAGCTGTCCGGCACGCTGCAGGCCGAAGCACGGGCAGTGCCCAGCTACCGGGAAGCGCTGCAGGGCGCCGACATCGCATGTGCGACGACCCACGCGACCGAACCGGTGATCCGGCGTTCCTGGCTGACCCCGGGGGTCCATGTCACCTCCGTGGGCTACAACCGGGCGGGCCGGGAAGTCGACGACGCCACTGTCCGCGACGCTCTGGTATGCGTGGAATCCCGGCGTGCGGCCCTGGCGCCCTTTCCCGCGGGCAGCAACGATCTGCTCGAGCCCATCCGCGATGGGGTCATCCCCGCCGGGCACGTGCATACCGAGCTGGGTGAACTCGTCGCCGGAACCAAACCCGCACGCCAGTCACCAGATCAGATCACCCTGTATAAGTCCGTCGGCGTCGCGGTGCAGGACGCCGCGGCCGCGGCCCTGGTCATCACCGCGGCACGCGAGCAATCGACCGGCCAGGAGATCGTCCTGTAACTGCGCGACCAGACCAGCTGGCCGCCAAGGGACCCAGACGCCCTGCCGGGTACGCCGACCGGACCTGAACTGCCGCCCGGATCGCGGCAGGACAGGGCGTCATACGGCCAGGGATCAGAGCCGAACTCGTGGAGCGTGACGGCAACCCCTATACCGAGATAGTCCGGCGCGCCGGCAGGATCGGCTGGCCGGCCCTCGGGCTGGACCCGCGCGCAGAGTGCAGTCAGGTTTGCGGGTACCCCGCCGCCACGTTTCCGGCGGACGAGGCGGCCGGCCCGGAGTCCGGGCTATACATACATTCGGAATGTATGTATATTGCTTGGCAGTGGAGTACCCCTGGACGGGAGGTAAGGCGATGGCGTTGAGTGACTCGCTTGGAGTGGCGCGGTGGCTGGAGTTGCCGCAGGGTCGCATCGCATACCGGGAACGTGGTGATGGGCCGCCGGTGCTGTTCGTCCATGGCCTGCTGGTTAACGCCGACCTGTGGCGCAACGTAGTGCCGCTGGTGGCCGATGCTGGCCACCGCTGCCTGGCCCCGGACTGGCCGCTGGGCTCGCACAGCCACCCGATGCGTGAGCAGGCGGATCTGAGCCCGGCCGGGCTGGCCGCGCTGATCGCCGATTTCCTCGGCGCGCTGGACCTGTCAGGGGTCACTGTCGTGGCCAACGACACGGGCGCGGCGCTGGTGCAGATGCTGATGGCCATGCATCCGGAGCGGATCGGCCGGGTGGTGCTGACCTCTGGCGATGCCCTGGAATGCTTCTTCCCGCCGATGTTTGCCTTCCTGCCCTTGCTGGCCCGGCTGCCGGGCTCGGCGTGGCTGCTCGCCCAGGCGCTTCGGCCCCGCCTGCTGCACCGCCTTCCAATGACCTACGGATGGCTGTCGGCGCGGGCTATCCCGCCGCAGGTGATGGACTCCTACCTGCTGCCCTCCCGCCGCAACGCCCACGTCCGCCGGGACCTGCGCCGCTTCCTGCGCGACGTGCACCGGCGACACACGCTCGCGGCGGCCGCGTCGTTCGGCTCGTTCGACCGGCCGGTGCTGCTGGCCTGGGCCGAAGAGGACCGGCTGTTTCCGATGTCGCTGGCCCGCCACCTGGCCGGCCTCCTGCCCGATGCCCGGCTGGTCACGGTCGCCGGCTCTGCTACCTTGATCCCCGAGGACCAGCCGACGGCACTCGCCGCGCTCATCGTCGAGTTCGCGGGCCCGGTCGCGGCCGCGCGATGATGACCCCCCCGCGGCGCCAGCAGGACCGCTCCGCCGCGACCCGGAAGGCTCTCCTCGCCGCGGCACGCCAATTGTTCACCGAACGCGGGTACGCGGCCGTGCCGGCGGAGGACATCGTCGCCGCCGCGGGGCTGACCCGGGGGGCGCTGCAGCACCATTTCGACGGCAAGCCGCGGCTGCTGCGCGCGGTGTTCGAGCAGCTGGAGGCGGAGACGACTAGCCAGGTGGCGACCGCCATCGCCGACGCAGGCGACTCATGGACTGCTGCCACCAGGGGCCTCTCAGCGTTCCTGGATGCCTGCCAGGACCCAGCGGTGATCCAGATCGCTCTCACCGACGCCCCCGCGGTGCTTGGCTGGGCCGAATGGCGCGCCGTCGAGGCCGATCATGGACTGGGGCTCATCACCGCGGGTCTTGACCTGGCGATGGCCGAGGGCGTCATCATCGTGCAGCCCGTCACTGTCCTGGCCCACCTCATCCTCAGTGCCATAATCGAGGCTGCGCTGCTGATCGCCCGGGCGCCGGACACAGCCGCCGCGCGCGCCGACGCCGAGCATGCCCTTCTCGCGCTGCTGGCCGGCCTGCGGACGTCACAATCCGCCGCCAGCCCAGATCCAGACCGGACACCGGGGGTGACGCCATGCGCATAAGGACAGCCGCTGCGGGAAGCGCCGTCTTCCTGGTGATCGCGCCCGGGACCGTCGCCGGGCTTGCGCCGTGGTGGCTCACCGGCTGGCAGGCGGGCACTCCCTATCCGCTGGCGCTGCGGGCCAGCGGGGCCGTCCTGCTCGCCATCGGCGTGCTGGCGCTGGTCCATGCCTTCGTCCGGTTCGTCATCGAGGGCGCCGGCACCCCAGCGCCCGCCGCGCCCACCCAGCGGCTGGTTATCGGCGGCCTCTACCGCTATGTCCGCAACCCCATGTACCTTGCGGTCCTCGCCGTTATCGTCGGCCAGGCCCTGCTGCTCAGCCGGCCCGTATTGCTGACCTACGCGGCTGCGGTGGGCGCTGCCGTCGGCGCATTTGCCCGCTGGTACGAAGAGCCGACCCTGGCCCGCCGACACGGCGCCCAGTACCAGGCCTACCGGCAGCAGGTGCCCGCCTGGTGGCCGCGGCGGCCGCGGCGGCCGCGCACCGGCAAGAAGCTAAATTCGAAATTAGGGCAATGAACTGCGCCCTGAGCAGGACTCGAACCTGCGGCCTACTGCTTAGGAGTCCGCGGACGAGGCCGCCGTGACCCGGCCAGTCGCAGGTCGACGCCAGTGTGGCAGGCCCGTGGGTGACCGCGACTCGCCGCTGATCACGATCCGATCGGGCACGCCACGGGCACGCTCAAGGCCCTGGCCGGGGTGCCTCGATGACTTTAAGCCGCGGGAGCGGCCGTTGAGTACCTGTCCGGCCTTGGCCAGCAGGTCAGCCTCAGAGAACGGCTTCTCTACCAGAGCCATGCCAGGACCTAGCCTTCCTTGGGAGGCGAGCACTGGCTGGGCGTAACCGGACATGAAGAGCACTTTGATACCGGGCTTGATCGCCCGGACTTTCTCAGCCACTTCGTGGCCGAGCATGTGCGGCATGACGACGTCGGTGACGAGCAGGTGGAACTCGCCTGGGTGGCCGCGGACGATGTCGAGGGCTTCTGGGCCGTTCGCGGCGGTGATCACGTGGTAGCCGTTGCGGGTGAAGATCCGCTTGGTTACCTCGCGGAGGGCTTCTTCATCCTCGACGACGAGGACCGTCTCGCCGTTCGGAGTCCGCTGGTAGGGCACGAGTTCCGCCACCGGGGCGGCTGCCTCCGCGGTGACCGGCAGCATGATACTGAACGCCGTCCCGGTGCCGGGTTCGGAGTAGATCTGGATGCGGCCCTCGGCCTGAGTGACGATCCCGTAGACGGTGGCCAGGCCGAGCCCGGTTCCGGCGCCATCTTCTTTGGCAGTGAAGAACGGCTCGAATACATGCTCAATGACGTCAGCGGTCATGCCGGCGCCGGTGTCGCTGACCCGCAGCCGCACGTTCCTGCCCGGCTGTGCCTTCGATCCGCCTGCGATGGTGTCGGCGTCCACGATGATGTTGCTGGTATCGATAGTCAGCGTGCCCCCGCCGGGCATGGCGTCACGGGCGTTGACCGCGAGATTCACTAGTACCTGTTCCAGCTTGCCCGGGTCGGCCAGGATGGGCCACAGACTCCCGCCAAGCGTGACTACCAGCTCGACGTGCTCGCCGATGGTCCGGCGCAGCATTTCCTCCACCGCGGTGATGACGGTGTCGAGGTCGAGAACCTGTGGCCTTATCACCTCGCGGCGGGCGAAGGCGAGCAGCTGACGGGTGAGTCCCGCAGCCCGTTCGACGGCCAGCATGGCCTGGCCGAGGTCGTTGCGGGCCGATTCCAGCCGATTTGGCCAGTCGGCTCCGGGCGGAGCGGCGAGTTCCTCGGAGACGAACGCCACGTAGTTGAGGATCACGGCGAGCAGGTTGTTGAAGTCATGCGCAACTCCGCCAGCGAGCTGCCCCAGGTTCTCCAGGCGCTGCGCCTGCTGCAACTGCGCCTGCATCCGCTCTTTCCGCTCAAGAGCGTCACGGCGCTCGAACCGTTCTTGAGCGTCCCGGGCGTCGCGGCGCTCAGCGACAGTTTCCACCTCAAACCGCTCCTGAGCCTCCCGGGCGTCGCCACGCTCAGCATCGGTTTTCACCTCAAACCTCTCCTGAGCGACCCGCCCTTCGCGGCGCTCAGCGTCAGTTCTGACCTCAAACCGC
>Ga0070698_100001317_pt1 | contig 27649 bp, 14 predicted proteins | sample KBSK1502metaG_FD_65477 | JGI IMG/M metagenome (GOLD analysis project Ga0070698, IMG submission 65477) | Corn, switchgrass and miscanthus rhizosphere microbial communities from Kellogg Biological Station, Michigan, USA - KBS K1-50-2 metaG | ecosystem: Host-associated > Plants > Roots >...
GCCCTGAGCTTTTCCTGCGAAGTGCGCGCCGTAAGCTTCAATATTTTCCCATAGTAGTAATGAGCGTAAGGGTCATTCGAACGAATGCGAAGCGACTCTTCCAAATTCTCGCGGGCCATCTTGAACATGTCAAAGTAGTAGGCGCGCACGCCATTGTCTCGACTGATTCCGGCCATCACCGCTTCGAACTCTGCGCTGTTGCCAATCAGTTCGCCGGCGTCTAGCTTTGCTTGAATGTCAGACGCCAGGGTTCCGGTGATTGAATTCTGGGCCGCCGCGGCGCGGGCAGCGGAATTTTGAGAAGGATCCAACATCTTGCCCGGCGCTAAATCCGTGGCGCCGACATAGACTGTCTTTTGCGCTGCGTTACTACTGCCAATCAACGACTTGACCTGTTCTTCGCGCTCATTAATTCGATCCTTGTCAGCGACAAAGCCTAATCGCACACGCGGATCGAGCGACGACGTGCGGCGGAGATTTGCGTAAAACTTCGGCACTTCACGAGCGTCATAGTTGCGATCAAGCATGTACTTCAGACCAGCCTGATCGGCTTCATCTTCCTGAAGTCTGTCCCAGGATGTGATAGCGTTTGGCACAATCGACTTGAGCACTGAAGTGGAATAGCTATAGGCGAGCACGCCTGCATCACCACTGCCCGTGACAACACTGGCCACGACGCCAATCACAGCACCCCAGAGATTGCGTTTCTGCGCCTGCTTATCGTTGTAAGGCTTGGCGCCCTTGATCACCAGGGTATCTTCTTTCCAATGTTCCTTTTCGACATGACCGATCTCATGTCCGAGGACATAAGCGAGTTGCGCCTCGTTGTCGATGACTGATAGCAAACCGGACGAGACATATACCGTTCCCGTCGAGAGGGCTCGAGATTCCGGAATCGGATTGAGAATGATCCTGAATGTGTAAAGTCGTGTCGAGTTACTCGGCACCAGAGATTGTCCGACGCGATTGACATAGTCCTGGGCAAGCGGGTTGTCATAGAGCGCATACTCGACTTTCAGCTTGTCGCCGTCTCGGGTAACCTGCTGCGTGGCCGGGTTGCGGGTGTTGATGTAGTAAGCATACTCGCTATGTTCGCGTTGTTTCTGTAGATACGCCTCGTCAACAGCGTCCCGGAACTCTGCATCCTTAAAATAAAGATCGACGCTAAACTTCTTTATCTTTTGATACTCCTTCTCTTCTCGTGAAAGTTTCGGCTGGTCCTCTTTCTTGTCACTCTTCTTTTCCTTCTCCTTTTTGTCCTGACCAGCGGAAGCGCTCAGTGGAGTATTGCCATGAGCGGTAGCCACGGCCGGCAAGAGCATTGGCGCGAAAAGGGCAATGACGAGGATCGATGCTAATAGGACTCGATGGAAATGGTTAAACATTGATGGTCTCCTTACGTTGTTGACTGGTTGGCATTACTTTATTGTCCAACCGAAGTAGAGAACATTCGCGGCCTTACAACTCATGGGGTCACGTGAGATTCGTGGCCGGGAGACCGCGGGAAACTGAGCGTGGCGCATACTTTATTTCCATAGCAAGCGATAAGTCAATGATTTTGGAAATTCTTGTTATCGACTCCTGGAGTCCACGAACTATGCCGGCGCTATCGTGCCCAAACCTGACGACTGCAACGCATAACAGGCATCAATACTAATACCTCGAAAGCACGATTTCTACGTTGTGAACGGCTGTTATTTTCTGACCTCCTACTCTACATGGCGCGAAAACCATGAAGATCCCTTGTTTTCAATGGAGGTTTCTTCTCGGAAGGATTACGGTGGAACGAGGTTTCTGCAACCGTGACTTACCAACGAATTACAATTGATCCTAGCCGTCAGACATCTACCAAGAACGAACACCAATCAGTTGGGAAGCGAGCACCGAATATTTCCACCAAGAAAACTCGGCGCGCGCTGGCTCGAGAAAGGATTTGGCCGAGTTTGTGAATCCACTTAGTCTCCTCTTTTGATCGACGTTGCCACAAAAACAACCTGTGTGAAAGATCCGCGCTGGCCTACTACGGTAGAACCCTCTAGAAGAATGAGTTCTCCGCTCTTTAGTTCAAAAACAAGATCAGATTTATTTCTATCAATAAAGACGTGTGGTGGCACTGAACCGAACACCGTTTCTGGAGCGACCACCTGATCTGGAGCCGATACCCTGAAAGGAACTCTCCCATCCATTAGTTTTGGTGGGATTGTAGTAAACAGCCATCCTTGAGTTTGACCCGCTCCAATAAAACGTGCTTTCACTCTGACTGATCGGGCAACATAGTCCTTAGCGAAAGCTGGGTTCATTACTTTGTCTAATGAGACCAGGTCATCATCAGACTTGGCAGCTTTGGAGTTCGCTAGTGTGGAATCTGGGCTAGCCTTCGTCTTATCGTATCCTTGATTGGCCGTCGCGAGAATTCCAGTAGCGCCAGTCGCAGGATTGGCCGGCGCGCTGCTCATGCTCGTCACTCGGTTGAGATAAAGGTCACCAATCAGAGATGACGACTCCCATGGTACTTGCTCGCCGTTGGTCTGTTGTTTGAGACTGGCACGCACACGTTTCAACAACTCTTCTATTCTCAAACCCGGCACGCGCATCTGCTGCAGCAGCTCTGTGGTGTACGCGCCGTTGCGCCCCTCACCATCCCGCGCCACTTTCCCCGGCGCCGTCGAATAGGCGATCAAAGTTCCCGATGGCGCATCCACCTGTGCCAAGCCATTGCTTACCGAACGAAACGAGCGCGCAAACGGATTATTCCGGCAGGCATCCAGAATGACAACGTTCAGTCCGTTGTTTGCTTCATCCATCAAGCCTAATACCAAGGCCACGTCCACGCCCTGATCTTCGACGTCGGTTTCGCTTTGAACGTCAGCTTCGATCGGGATCAGATAGTTGCGACCCTTCGATTGCACGCCATGCCCAGCGTAGTAGAAGAGTCCGGATCCGCCAGCTTTCAGCTTCTGTCCAAAGTCGCGGATCAATCTCTTCATCTCGCGTTGATTCACATTAACTCCATTGGCCACGTCAAAACCCAACTCCTTTAACGTAGTGGCTATGTCGCGCGCATCATTCGGCGGATTCTTGAGTGGGGGCGCCTTGGTATAAGCGCCATTGCCAATCACCAGCGCAATACGGCGTTGCGAGCTGTCTGTTTGTTCAGTCTGCTCCCGGCTCAATTGACGGTTGTCTTGCTGAGCCGTTGAGTGTGGAGCGAGAGCAAAAAACCACACCACAACAAGCAGGGCTATCATTGAACCAGCCGCGAACCGAGTGGTTCGGGGTGCGCTTTGGTAAGACGTTTGCTCTTTCACTTGTCAGCCTTTCTGGTAGCTGTGTTTCAATTCTTTCTTAGTGACTCTTGCTGGAGCTTTCGGATTTGGTTGAGGAGTTGTCGTAACTCATCGCCTTCGATCCCCTGCCTTCCCTGGCCAAATGCCCTATCCATACTCGAAGGCGTCAAGCATAGAAAGAGGATGAGACTCGTTAGGAGTTTTCTTGTGAAGAAATTCTTGAGGAAGTATTCAGTCATTGAGGATCGTTCTGTGATGTCCAGCGCCAGCAGTTTTTCTTCACCTTCAAGAGCTTGTCCACTGTTACAGGAATCAATCACCAGCAGCATCTGTGCGGCATCGATCCCTTCAACCGCGCGCGAAATCTCTTCATCTGAGACGCTTTGGCCGAGAAGCATCATTTCTCTTTCAATATTAAGTCGCGATTCGCGTCGATGACCGGCATGACCACAGGCGTTTGGTATTGGTTCGCGCCGAAGAATTGGCGCGAGCTTAGGGTGACCTGGTCCATAACGTATTTTGCAAGTTCAGAAAGTAGAAGTCTATCCGGAGTCTTTTGCGCCGCGCCGCCCAGGCCTTTCAAAAGGAAATATGTGAACAGTCCGTGCGCCTCCTTCTTATATGCGTTGCTGAGTTGATCATTGCCAGCCGCAGTGAAACTGATGAGATTGGGATAACGCAAAACTGGATTTTTGACTTTTATTACTCCAGGCCGGGTATTGGGTAATAGCGATTCCTGATTGTCCTCTCGCGCTTTGAGACCGCTAAAACAGGCGTCGAGAAAAACTATCACTCTCTCTGCTCTAAGCTTGCCTAACGCGGTGTAAAAATCCTCGAGAGAATAACCTGTTATTCGAGGGCTTTGAGGATCGCCATCCGATGGAAGCAAATAAGGGGTTCCATCTTTCACTTCAGGAACGCCATGCCCGGCGAAATAGACATAAATCGTATCGCCAGATTGAACTTTTTGCTGCAAGCGCTCTTCGAGCAGCAACAAAATCTCAGCCTTAGTTGCCTGGTCGTCAACAAGAAGGAATAACTGCTCGGAAGGCACTCCGAGCAGTTTTGTCGCGTACTCACGCATTGCGTATGCATCACGGCTGGCGAAGGCTACAGGCGCAACTTTGCGATATTGTTCTATGCCGATGATGACAGCCCAGCGACGCTGATTTGGTCGCACGGCTTCCAGGCTCAATATGTGTTGATCAACGTCGGACAGAGGCGCCAGAGCAGGCGGCGAGGACGGCCCGCTGGCCCTGTCTTCGAGGCGTGTTACTTTGAAGCTTTGCAGGTCGCTTTCGTTATCAACATTGAAGGCGGTGATCCTGATTTCATTAGAGCCAGAATCGAGAGAAATCGGAACAGTGAAATCTACCTGGTCACGATCCGACGAATTGCCTGCTGTTCGTCGCCTCAATCCCTGCCGAATCACCCCCTCTGGCACTGGCTTCCCATTGACTGTTATATCCAATCGACTGATCCCTTTCTCATCAGCTACGGCGCCGATCAGTTTAACTGTCCTTTCGTGAACTAAGTCGCCCTCGTGCGGCGCTGCCAGAAGAATGACGGGCTTGTGTCGCGATGGCGGAGCGCCGGGCGCGACGGGCGTTTCGACGCGGGTCACGTCCGGAAGCTCTTCGCGGACGTTGAGACTGATCGTATGGGTGATAGATGAAAAGTCTGATTGAAGGATATTCAACTGAACAGGAAGCTCCCCTGCCGGAATCGAACGGAGCGCATGTATTTTGAATCGCGCAACAGCCTGGCTGTTGGGAACGATCACGCCAACCTGAGTTATCTTTTCTCCCTGGATCTCCACGCCGGGTCTTGTCACGCTTATGGCGACCTGCACATCCCTGGCCGCAAGACCGCCGTTGTTGAAGATCTGTACCTCAAGATCAGCAGTTTCATTTTGTTCGATAGTAGCGCCGCCAACCCGCCCCACGATATTGAACTTATAGTTGAGAAGCGGCTGCCGGGGTTTGACGGACATATCAAGAGTTGTAGTCCATCCAGGAAAATCCTTTTGAGATAGTTCGATCCTGATTGGCAGTCTTTGCTTTATGAACGCGCGCGGAATGGTAAGCGGGAATCGCGCCGACGCTCCTTTCTCGCCAGCCCTGAGCAGTCCTATCTGAGCCTGGGGTTTTTGCAGCACCGCATCAGCCGCGCTCACACTAACTGCAACGTCAAGCGCATCGAGCGTGCCGGCATTCTCAGGCGTTACTTCCAATTCCACCGTCTGGTCATTGGTCAATTCCTGAAGCTCCGCACCTTGCGAAATAATTCTGGCGGTGGCCGCGAGCGTGGGCGTCCTGGATGTCACGTTGAAAGTTACCTGCTGCGATACGCTCGCTACGATTTCGCCCCGGCCATCAACCACTCGGATTTTGAGCGTCATAGCCTTGCTCGAATAAGTTCTGGGTATAGACAGAACCAGTTTCCCCTGTTCAATCCGGTCAGGTTGGATCAAGCCGAGCGATGCTGATCTTTGCACGACTTCTATACCTGGATCGACGCTGACCAATGAAAGCTCAGCTACGGCTGGCCCTCCTCCCGCATTCTTCACGAAGACGATGAACTCTACGGTCTCGCCTCCTTCGGGTATATTGTTTCCGTTCCCGCGGGCCAGGCCGGTCGTCCCGTCATTGATGAGTATGTTGGCCACTGAAAGCAACGGTTTTTCCAGTCGCGCCATGGGAATCACGAGCTTCGCCTTTCGGGCATCGTAGCCTCGTTTTTCCTTGGCCTCAACGAACACGTTTAGCTCACCGGTGGGGATGTTCAAAGAAGCCGCGATAGGCACTCGAATCTGCTGACTCTGACCGGGCGGAATCTCACCTACGCGCTGAGGAGCGGACAAAGTCACTTGAGGGTTATCGGCGGACACTGCCAGGACGACTTCTTGTGCAGGCCCCTGGCCTTGATTGTCTAAGGTTATAACAAGCTCGGCTTTCTTACCGGCATCGAGGCGGCCTGTTTTCAACAAAGATTGGGAATCATCGAATTGAACCGAAGTCTTGAGATCGGCAGGCAATAAGCGCCGCTCGGCTTCGATGCGCTCTAACTCTTCTTTGCGAGCCGCTTCGGCTCGAGCGTCTTCCCGCCTTGCCAGTAAGCGAATGTTGTCGTTCAGCGCGTTCGCGACAGACTCAAAAATTTGACGCTGATTGATCAACTTTCCGTTCTGATCCAAATATGAAGCTTTACTATCAAAATTGAGACTATGAGGCTTCTTGGGATCCTTAGAACTGCGAATTTTGATCTTAAGGTGGACCTCTTTGAGAAACCCGTTGTAGTCAACGTTGGCGCTCAAGATATCATTGATAGGAATAGTAAAGGCATTGAAACTGCACCGACTAACGCCCGGGTCGAAGGAGAACGTCTCTTTCCTGATATGAAGCCTTACGTCGTGGGGTCCCGTGGCGAAGTGATAATGGCTCAGTGTGACATCGAGCTCTGATCCGTACTCGCTTTGGAAAAAACTCGATCCTTGGGCCTGCCATAGGAGACCAGGACAGCAGACAAGCAACACAAGTGAGGTGATTTGCGCAATCCGCATCATAGGCCTTCACTCCTGTCCTGCTTTGTCACGCCACAGCAAGTAGAATTGGATTCGGTGAACACTTCAATTCTCAACGATACGCGCATAGTGCTCCTCCCAAATGGCGCGATCGTTTTATGTTCATCGGAAAGTGGCGCTCAGGACCGATGGTCGCAGCTTCACCCTTCGAGACTTTCCGTAACACTTCATATTCCTTTACATCTTGAGCCACGTCGCCGCTGCGAAGCTGCGCCAGTTTCTCCAAAAGACTTCCGAGCAACCCGGTTTCGTTTCTGGTGTAAGTTCTCTCTAACGCCTCCTGAATTTGGGTGCCGCTGAGGAAGTCCACAGGGCGTTTGACTGCAATCGCCGTTATCCATTCGTTAGTGTGCGATCTTTGCCCCTGCGGCATTTCCATTATGAATTGAATACCTTTGCGACCATCATTGTCATCGGGAAATTCGATGGTTTGTCCGGCCTTCAGCCGATTGTCCTGTCGATACTTGTTGGGGAAAAAGACAGTGACAGATTGATCTGCGGCTACAGTGAACAGGTATGCGTAACAATCTCTGGTTGCCGTGATCCTTACCCTCGCCTCCTGGCCTTCGAAGTAGCTTGGTTCCAAACCGGAGATCGTGACCTGAAAACCGGGATCATCATCCCCCTGCAAAGCGACAAACCGCGTCCGAATCCTTACCCTGCGCCGGTCTACGGTCATCCTCTCGCCATCGCGCATCACGGAGTCGGCTATCGTCTCTCGCGCCAGAATTTCCGTGTCAACGGGAATGCCCCGCTTGGCGTATTGGAGTAAGTCAACTATCAATGAGTTATTCAGCAGCGCCATCGGTGATGAGACGCCCATCGGGCAGGTCTTGCGTATCGCACTGCGAAGGGCATCTTCATAAGCCAGTAGATCTGCCTGCTCTTTCGTTACGCCCTGACCCAGCTCAGCCTCTCCCGTCGCTTCGATAAAATCCAACCCGCACTTCCTTCTTGAGTCCAACGCATTGGGGCCTCTAACAGTCGGTACGCCAACGGGTGCGGAGGGAGAGGATGTCTGACCCGCAGCAAAGTAAAAGTCTCCTTCGAGTGAGACACTTTCCCAGGGTATCTGCTTCCCATTGCTTATTTGCCGAACGGCAGTTCGCACTCTCTTGAACACATCCTCCAGCTTTAAGCCGGGCGTCTTGATATTCTTCAAGAGCTCCTGAGTGTACAGACCATTTCGAGATGTGCCATCGTTGGCTACCTCGCCAGGGGCCGTCGCATAAGCGATTACAGTCTCAACTGGGGCTTTCATTACTGCAAGCCCATGACTATCAGAGCGAAGGCTGCGCGCAAAGGGATTATTGCGACAGGCATCCAATATAACGATATTCAATTGGTTGCCTGCTGCAAACATCTCATCCAGGATCAAGCCGGCATCAACGGCCTCATACTCAAGGTCATTCTCCTTTTCAATCATTGCTCCTGTGGGAACCAGATAATTGCGCCCATTAAGCTGCGCGCCATGACCGGCGTAGTAGAACAATCCCGAGCCACCCGCTTTCAGCGATTGGCCGAACTCGCGAATTAAGCGCTTCATGTCACGCTGGTTGACATTGATTCCACTGGCGACATCAAAGCCCAATGCCTTAAGGGTCACGGCCATGTCGCTCGCATCGTTTGGCGGATTCTTCAATGGAGGCGCATTTGTGTAAGCGCCGTTGCCGATGACTAGAGCGATTCGACGTGCGGAGGCAACGGTTGATTGTTGGGCTTGATCTCGACTCAGTTGACGGTTGTCTTGCGGGGTCGGAGGCACCGAATGCGGCGCGCTGTCTTGCTGAGCCGCTGAATGTGGCGTAGCCCCCCCAAGCGTCGTCAAAGCAAGCAACGCCAGCAACGCCACTAGCTCAAACCAAATGAATTTGTAAGACGATCGTTCCTTCATTGGACGTAACTACCGGCGAGTAGGAAATGTTATGGTCGCGCAACGACGAGTGGATGCGGCTCGCTTTCCCGTCGATAGAAAACTCTAGGCCGCTGGATGCTCCGGTCCGTCCCTGAATCAGTCTCGGCGAACTTTATTCGATCCAACTGACGGCCCTGCTTCTTCTGTTCATCGAGCTCGTCTTGCTGCATTTGTGGTACACGTTCAGTGGCATAATCAAGCCATTCACGTAATAGCACCTGTCGATCTTTCGGTTCACGATCCGCCGCGTTTGTTTTCAGACCCTCTTCAATCAATGCATAGGTCAGATAACCGTGTCCCAACCTGGCTGCTTCGTTGGCTGCCTGATAACTCTGAGCGGCCGTCAAAATGTACATGCCCTTTTCATAAGCAAGTTGGGCCAGGCCTTTGCTGTTCATCGGACCGCGACGTTTCTCTTCGGCTTCCAACGCCTGCCCGCTATTACACGCGTCAATAATCAGCAGAAGCTGTCCGGCGTCAATACCTTCAACAGCTCTCTCAAGTTCTTCATCGGAGATACTGTGCGACAAAATCCTTTGAAGCTTTGCTCTATTAAGCTGGGTGCGACTACCCATGTACCCAAGATCGTGTGGGATCAAATAGAAATGATTTTGCTGTGCAGTGCCGTGGCCTGCGAAAAAGATGAATAGCGCATCTTCCGGTTGTATTTTGGTTGAGAGATCCGCAAGCGCTTTGAGAATATTGGCCTTAGTGGCCTCACGATCGTTTAGAGAAATGACTTCGACGCGCTGAGAGTTATCGAGCTTTGCTTGCTGGCGTTTGACTTCCTCGGAAAAGTCCAGCGCATCTGCGACAGCATACTTCAAGTTGTATTGGACGTTAGCATATTCATTCAGGCCAACCGCCAGAATGTAAGCAACACCTTTACGCTTGAGGGTGTCAGCACCGAAAATTGTTACCGTTGCATCAATGCTCTTGATGTTGTCGCGATTGAAGGCATAAGCGGTGAGACGATTTTCGCCTGCCTCAATGGGGACAGTCGCTTCGAGCATGACGTTCGCACTACCCTTCAACACGTCGCCATGCCACACCTTCACTAATGAGCCATTGCGAAACAAACGCACATCCTGTGCCCCACTGCCTGCTCGGTGGTCTTTGTCAGCCGGCATCTCCGATGCGTCAATCTTAATCTTCAGGTGGCGAGCAGTCAGCATCCCAGATTGCGCATCGGCGAGCGTCAACTTCAACTGAGGCTGGCGTCGATCTTTCTGCGAGATGTCAGATGGTGCTTTCGGCCCCCTACCGGCAAAGACTTCGGTGAGCAGACCGGGATAATAGAATTCGCTGAAGAATGCTTCTACAGGAGCGTAGTCGAAAGTATTATTATTGAACCTCCAGACGATCTTGTCCTCCGCATTTGGAGATTCATCGAATAGGCCGTCGGCCGTTACGACCATCCATTCATTAGGCCTCGATGAAATTAGACTCGCAACTTCGTTTCCGGATCTCGGGTCCCATAGCTTAATCGTTGCGTCTTCTGCGCCGCTTGCCAATAATCTGCCATCGGGATGGAAAGCCAAAGATTTGACTCCAGAAGAGTGGCCATTAAGGGCTCGTAACTCCCTGCCACTCGCGATGTCCCAGAGTCTTATGGTTCCGTCGTTTCCGCCGGACGCCACCACGGTGCCACTCGGGTCTAAGGCTATAGCGTTTATTCGATCAATGGCTTGGTGCGGAATGCTCCCGAGTGCCTCAAATCGGTTTGGATTTGTAATTGAGCGCCGCAATTTACCTGTCGACGTCTCCCAAACCTTGACTGTGTTGTCAAAGCTGCCACTAACCAGGGTCTGACCGTCAGGAGTAAACGCCATCGATGGTACCCAGCTACCATGTCCAACTAACGCGCGAACCTCGCCCGACGAAATATCCCATAGTTTTATTGGGCCGTTCATCGTGCCAATGGCGACGCTTTTTCCAGAGGGGCTATAAGCGACGGAAGCAACCTGATTACGTAAGCCATCAAGCGAGCGTAGTTGCCTACCCGTCGCAACCTCCCATAGCCTGACTGCATCACTTACGTCACTTCCGCTGCCGGTGATCAGTGTTCTGCCGTCGGGGCTGAAAGCCAAAGATACGCTTGTATATGAGTTAGGGTTTGGGTGAGCTGCAAGTACGCGAACCAAACTATCTGTCGAAAAGTCCCACAGATTGATAATACCGTTTCCGCTGGCGGTCGCCAGGGTATGGCCATCGAGATCGAAAGCGGCCGCCTGTACTCCGTTACCGGATGCGTTCCACGATTTCGTTAGAACACCCGTCGTGAGATCCCAAACTTTGACAGCTTGATCAGTTAGAGTGCTGCCGCTCACGAGCCTCTTGCCATCGGGAGTCCAAGCGAGTGCGTCAATCCATTGAAAGGATCCTGGGAGCATTCGCAACAAAGAGCTGGTACGCAAATCCCACAAAAGAATCGTGGCGTTAGCATCGCCGCTTGCAAGCATGTAGCCGTCCGGACTAATCCTGACGGAATTTACCGCACTGGAATGCCCTACTAAGGAGGGCAGCGAAGCTCCGGTTGATAAATCCCAACGCCTGATCGTGTTGTCCCTTACACCGCATACCAGCGTCCTGCCGTCTGGACTGAAAGCAATCGAACCGACTCCATTGAGACCGACCACCATAAACGAAGACCGTCCGGTCGCAGCGTCCCAAATTCTAATAGTGTCGTCAGCGTTACTTCCGGTGGCGCCTGCCACAGTCGTCCCGTCGACATTGAACGCAACAGCGCTAACAGGTTTCGAGAGGCTCGGAAACTCGCGCCGCAATGCACGTGTTGAGACCTCCCAAAGGTAGATGACTCCGTCACTGCTGCCGCTCAGCAATAATTGACCGTCGGGACTGAAAGCAACGTCCTCGACACATCTTCGTAATTCGATCATGGACGTTGGCGAACTAGGTGAGGGCGCTTCAACTTGACTGGGTTGGACAGGAAGTGATCCCAGCAAATTGCCGCTGGTGACGTTCCATAGCTTAACCGTACCGTCACATTCGCCGCTTGCGAGTGTTTGCCCGTCCGGACTAAACGCAACGGAGGTGGCGGATTGAGTTCGCCCAGTAAAAGCGTGCCTTTCCTTGCCGCTTCGCACATCCCACAATCTGATTGAATTGTCACCGCCAACGCTAGCTAACATCGTGCCGTCCGGGCTGAAAGTCACCGAAACGACCCAGCCAATATGTCCGACAAGCGAACGAAGCTGAGTACCGGAAGATACGTCCCAGAGTTTGATGATGTTATCGAAGCTACCACTCGCCAACAGCTTGCCATCTGGACTAAACGCAACTTTTGCCGTGCCCCATATGTGTCCACTCTGGACAACTAGTTCCGGCTTCTGCGCTAGGCTGCCATACGCAAGCACGATTAAGAAAATGCAAGCACTTAACAAGCGCCAAGAACTAGAAAAGTTCTTCATTACTTCTTTACCGCAATCGGAAAATCCTGGATCGTGTTTGGCTTTGCAGTCGTGGGCGTCTGCTTGCCTCCGGTCAGTTCCTTCACGCGCTCTGAGATGTAAAGGTCGAGCATATTGATTGTAATCCTGCCCTTGCCTGAGTAATCAGCGCGCCCGGTAAAGCCTTCGACCAGAGCCTTTGTAAAGGCGCCGTTATTCCACTTCGCATCTTCGAGAGAATATTGATTGCCGGTTGATGCGGCGAAGACGACTGCGCCGCTTTCCGCGCTGGAGAGTTCGTTGATTATTCCATTCAAGTCATCCGCAAGCCCACGCCGGCCGCCCAGCACATTTCCTGAGTGACATGTGTCGATAAAGAAGAGCGTTTTACCGGCAAGCGATTGCACGGTGCTCTTAATGTCGGTGAACGGCACACCGGTGCGAAGGAGCTTTTCCAGATCAGTGTTGTAAGGCAGGAAATAATAGACGCCGTTCTGATCGTTCAAGCCGTGCCCGGCAAAGAAAACCATCGCCACGTCTTTGCTGGTCGTTTCTTTGCGAATCCAATCAAGACCATCCAGCACGTTGTCCTTTGTCGCTTGATCATCCGTCAGCACTTTGACGACCACGTCGCGATAGAGAAATCCTTTCTGAGTTGCAGCGGCGGCGGCAAAGTCTTTCGCATCCTTGGCGGCAAACTTAAGCGAGTAGGAAGGATTCTGGTACTGACTGACACTAATCGCCAGGACATAGAGCTTGGGTTGAATGACGAACGCTCCGGTCGTTGGCGCTGCGCCATGCCATTTCAAACGAATTGTTGCCGGAACGCTGGCCGCGAATCTGTTCTCAGCAATGATCGAGACTTCGCTATCACGTTCAGGCACAGATACTTTCAATTCGCGCGCGCCGGACACTGACGCATCCTCTCTTGTGAGTTGGCGATTTCCGGTTATGGGCCTGCCGTCAACTAACGCTCTGACGTTGGTGACGGGCTCGCCTGACGGTGTCCGCAGTGAATAACGGATTGTTACTTCGGAAGAAGAGATCTCGGCATTGTCCGAAGGTGAATTGATCTCCACAACAGGCGGAAGCATCTGCGCGACGGTAGACGTTTGCGCTTTGCGTCCGCGCTCCTCATTCGCGAGTTGCAGCGCGCGCGCCTCGTCGCCTGTCTCCAAGACCTTCGAGATTACATCGGGCCGATAATAAGTCGACCGAAACTGGCCCACCGGAAAGAAATCCGCCGCTTGATCTTTGCCGTTGTTGACATGCCAGCCAATCAATTCTTCTGCGCCGGGCGAGGCGTCGTAATAACCCGATGGCGTCCAAAGCACCCAACGCTTTCGATCGGCATGTGGAAAGAAAGCAAGCAATTCTTTGCCGTCGGTCATTCGGTACCACCGAATTGTGCCGTCACCGTAAGCAGCGACTGCTAGCTTGCTGTCCGCAGAGATGTTCACCGCCCAGGCACTCCCGGGAGCTGCGACCCGCCACCGTTCAGCGCCGTTGCGGTCAAAGAGGCGGAGATAGAATTCCGCGCCGAGCAGGAATGCGCTTCTGTCTGGCGCGAGGGCGAGACTGCGCGAAGGCTCATACTGCTCAAGCTTAAGCGGTGTACCGTTGAGCTTGGGGACTAAGTCGCTTTTCCAATCGGTGACGCGGAGGTTGCTGTCTTCCGTCTCCGGTGGCTTCCAGTTTAAGCCTCCGGGTGGAGCGGTAACCAGCTTGCGGTCGGTGAGCGAGAAGCGCGCGGGCGATTGCAAAAAGGGCTGATAAGCAAAGCCGACTCCCATACCGTCAGACGAGAGAAGAAAGCCTTGAAGTAAGCCTCTGTAATCGACAATAGCCGCAGTCGTGAAAAGCTGCCGCCTATCACTCGCATCAAGCACGCCGAAGGCCGGTCCGCCTGCACCATAGATGATGCCGCCATCGCGCAAGGAGAGAATGTGCTGAATGGTGTCCGTGGCGACTCCTGCGATGTCACGGTAGCCGCCGCGCCCGCCGTCAGCCCATCCGCGGATGAAGCAGTTGGTCGGTCCTGAGTCAGCACTTCCCCCCGCATACAGCGTTCCGCCGTCCGCCGACCATGTGACGCTGTGCAAATCACCATTGTTGACACCGGTGGTGTCGGGTGCATAGAGCGGCGCGAGGTCGCTCGCTTGCAGCACCGCCACCTTCGTCGAATTGGTAAACCCGACGGCAATGCGCGAGCCATCAGGCGAGAATTTGACATCGCATGGTTGCTGGCCACCCATCGCTTTCCGTTTGGCGAGCAGACGCAATGAGCCGTCACGCCCTGTCGCATAGAGGCGGATTAAGCCATCGTATGAAGTCGTCACAAATTTACCGGTCCGATCAAAATCCGCGCCGTTACTTTTGTCGCCGTAATCCCTGTCCTCGCCTGCCGGTGCGTAAGCAGGAGTGGAAAAGACGCGGATGCCGTTCTTGCCAAAGAGCGTAGCCGCCAGATATCGCCCATCCGGTGAATAGACGAGATGATTGACCACATTCGGCAATCCGCCCAGCCGCCGGATTAGCCGGCCGCTCTCGCGGTCAAAGAGGTAGATCGACTCACTGTCCCCTTGCTCGTTACTCGTCCACCCTCCGGCGGCGACCGTGCTCCCGTCGGGCGAGATGGCAACGGCGTAGAGCTTGCCCTCATTGCCCGCGCCGATGGGAATCCGGATGACGCGCAGCAATCGCCCCGCCGGGAGTTCCCAGACTCGCAGCGTCCTGTCCTCAGACGCTGTTACCAGAAACCGGTTCGCCGCGTCCACGCCGATGCGCCTGATGACGGCGGTGTGCATCCCCGTCTCGATGCGCAGGACAGGCTCGCGCGACGGCTCGCCTGTTTGTCCAGTCGCTACTCTCCACGCACCAATGAACGCGCTAAGCAGAAGAACTGCCAGGAAAATTCGTTTAGCGTGTTTGCCGATGACGTGAAATTTCACTTTCATGATTGCTGAATGCCGAACTTAACTGTTTCATTTCGTATAGCGAAGCCGACCATTCTCTTCATTTCTTCACCGCAATCGGAAAATCCGGGACAGTTTGCGGCGAGATCATCGTCGGATGTTGCTGGCCCTTCGTCAGTTCTTTCACTCGCTCTGAGATATAGACGTTGAGCATGTTGTAGGTGATGCGGCCCGTATTGCCGATGGACGCTGAGCCGCCCAACCCTTCGACCAGAGCTTTCGTGAACGCGCCGTTGTTCCACTCCTCGCGTTCGTACGACGACTCGCTGCCCGTCGAAGCAGAAAAGACTACGACGCCGTTTTCAGCGCTCGAAAGTTCGTTGATCACGATGTTGATGTCGAGCGGCCCGCGCCGCGCCGCAAGGCCGATGGCATTGCCGGAGTGACATGAATCGACGAAGAACAACGCCTTGCCGACGATCGCCGAAACCGTCTTCTTGATATCGCTGAAGGCCACGCCGGTGCGCAGCAACCGGCTCGGGTCCACATTATACGGACATAAGTAATAATAGTTGTTCTGATCGTTGACGCCGTGGCCAGCGAAAAAGACCATCGCGACGTCGTTGCTCGTCGTCTCTTGCCGAATCCAATCCAGCCCGTCGAGCACGTCATCTTTGGTCGCCTTTTCATTGGTTAGGAGCTTCACCACCACCTCGCGATAGAGCAGGTCTTTCTGCGCCATCATCGCTTTCACAAAATCGCCCGCGTCTTTGTCGGCTAATTTTAGATTGAACTTGCTATCGGCATATTGGCTAACGCCAACCGCCAGGATGTAAAGCTTCGGCCTGACGACGAAGGATTCAGGTCGAGCCGCAGTCGCGCTGTGCCATTTGACTCGCACGGTCGCCGGCACACTCGACGTAAAACGGTTCTCCGCGATGACTGCTATCTCGCTGTCGCGTTCGGGCACGGTGACCCGTAGTTCGCGCATTCCATCCGCGTCGCTTGTGGCTGCTTCCCGAACCAACTGCCGCGCACCCATCGGCCGGCCATCGACGAGTGCTTTGACACTGGTCACGGGTTCGCCCGAAGGAGTACGAACGCGGAATCGCACAGCGATCTCGGTTGAGGAAACCTCGCTGCTATCCGACGGCGAAATAATTTCGACCACCGGAGGCAACTGCTGGGCGACGGTCGACTCCTGCTGTTTGCGTCCGGCCGCTTCGTTAGCTTGTTGAAGAGCAACCCGCTCGTCGCCGGCTTGCAAAACCCGAGCGACGACATCGGGCCGATGATAAGTCGACCGAAATTGTCCAACAGGAAAAAAGTCTGCCGCCTGATCTTTGCCGTTGTTGACATGCCAGCCGATGAGATCTTCCGCGCCGGGTGAAGCGTCGTAATAGCCAGACGGTGTCCATAGAACCCAACGCTTGCGGTCGGCGTGCGGGAAGAACGCCAGCAACTCCTTGCCGTCCGTCATGCGATACCAGCGAATCGTGCCGTCGTCGAAAGCAGCAACTGCTAGCTTGCCGTCCGAGGAGATGTTCACCGCCCATGCATCGCCAGGACCTTCTACCTTCCACCGTTCAGCACCGCTGCGGTCAAAGAGGCGGAGATAGAACATCGTTCCGAGTAGGAACCCGCTTCTGTCCGGCGCGAGAGCGAGGTTACGCGACCACTCATACTCCTTAAGCATGAGCGGTGTACCGTTGAGCTTGGGTGTGTAGGTGTTGAACAAATCGACAACGCGGATGTTGCTGTCTTCTGTCTTTGGCGGAAGCCAGTTCAAGCTGGCGGCGGGAGCGGTGTCCAGCTTGCGGTCGGCGAGCGAGAAACGGGCGGGCGATTGCCCGAGCGGTTGATAAGCAAAGCCGACACCCGTGCCGTCAGGCGAGAGAAGAAGGCCCTGACCTAAGAATGTGTAATTGGCCTTCGCCGCAGTGGTGAGAAGCTTCCGCCGGTCGCCCGCATCAATCACGCCGAAAGCCGGGTTGACTGCGCCATAGATGACACCACCATCGCGCAAGGGGAGAATATGGGAGATGATCCCCCCGCCGGACGCTACAGCGATGTCACGGTAGCGGCCGCGCCCGCCGTCAACCCATGCGCGGACAAATTGGTTTTGGTTCGCATCGTTTAGGATTCCGCCGGCGTAGAGCGTCCCGCCATCCGCCGACCATGCAACGTAGTCCAAACTATACCTCTGGTTGATCCTGTCGATGCCGGTGGTGTCAGGCGCAGAGAGCGGCGCGAGGTCGCTCGCTTGCAGCACCGCCACCTTCGTCTTCGAAGGAGCTCCAAACCCGACGGCGATGCGCGTGCCATCGGGCGAGAATTTGACATCAGACGGTCGCTGGCCGTCCTTCGCTTTCGTCTTCGCAACTAGGCGCAGCGAACCGTTAACGCTGGTCGCGTAGAGGCGGATAAAGCCATCATATGAAGTGGTCACCAATCTACCGCTGCGGTCAAAATCAGCGCCGGTACTGCCTTCACCGTAAGCCTTGTCCTCGCCTGCCAGCGCGTAAGCGACGGTGGAAAAGACGCGGACACCATTCTTGCCACCGAGCGTGACCGCCAGATACTGTCCATCCGGTGAATAGACGAGATGAGCGACCCCATCCGGCAATCCACCTAACCGCCGAATGAGCCGACCGCTCTCGCGGTCAAAGAGGTAGATGGAATATGTCTTCTCCCACTCGTAACCTGTGTACCCGCCAGCGGCAATAGTGCTTCCGTCAGGCGAGATAGCGACGGCGAAGAGCTTGCCCTCGAAGCCTGCGCCGGTGGGCACGCGGATAGTGCGCAGTAGTCGCCCCGACGGGAGTTCCCAAACGCGCACAGTCTTGTCAACCGAGGCAGTGACCAGAAAGCGGTTCGCGGCGTCCACTCCAATCCTGTAGATGGGGGCGGTGTGCATCCCCGTATCGATGCGCAGGATCGGTTCGCGCGACGGTTCACCGCTTTGCGCGACCGTGTCACTTGAAAGGCCAGCTACCGCGCCAAGCAAGAGGATTGCTTGGAAGAATTTTCTCATGCAGTCGCCGATGACGTGAGAGTTCACTTTCATGATCGCTGAACTTCCGAACTTCACTATTTCATCTCGAATAGCGGAGTCGAACATCCACCAGGATCGCTTTGCTGTCCGCAGCAGAGACTCGGTAGATCGTTTGTGGCGCGGGGTCATCGCGAGTCAGTTGTCTTGTACCTTTTCTTGCGGCAGCTTGCTGTTCCTGTTTAGTCCACGCTTCACCGGCGCCGCCTTCCATCTCGAAGCGCTCGCTCTGACCGCCCCACAGGTTTTCCCACTTCCCCATTTGGACATTCGAGATCTGAAACGGCTTGTCGGAAATCGGCAAATCGAGGGGCGTTGAGGTAACAATGAATGTTAATAACTCGCCGACCTGATTCGCGCCGGTGAGCCTGGCCGTAAAGTAGCTGGGATCGTCTTCCTGAGCGGGAATGTCCACCAATCTTCCCGGACGCATCTGATTGTCCGCGTCAGACCACGGATAGATCAGCATTGCGCCACCTGTTGTACCGTCGGAGAATAGATCACGATCGACAACGTAGAGATAGCCAGCGCGTGGTGATTCAACGCTAATCCGCACATGGTCGCCTTCTCGAAACGTCGTTTCGCCTTCCACACGTTCAGGCACCCATCCAGACTTACCTTTTTCTCTTATCAGGGCTCTACCGCCCGCGTCATTAGTATCTACGGGACGCAGCCTCCAAATGGTTATCCCTAACTGCGCCGCAACAGAGAGACTAGTTGTGGGTCGTGGCTTTTTCATAGGCGCAGAAGCGAGCCTGTAAGTACGACGTGGCTGTCTTGGTTTCGGTGGGATGCCGTTCGATGCCTGTCCTTGCGAGCCCTTACTGGGAGTCGCGGATGCTGCCTCCTGCCGATTCTTCGTGAAGTCATCCGAGACAATCTTTCGTGGTGTGCCTTGAGGTGGGTCGGCGAAAGTGACTGATGCCATCCCGAGAGGTGTCATTGAAGACAACAGAACTATAAAAAGACGCAAGACAGTGCTGCCGTGGAATCTTTTCGGTAACAGGGAATTAAGCATCTGTACAGCCTCCTGAGATTTCATAAACACGCCTGAGCGCATTAAGGCTCCGCCAACTCATCGATGCTCTAGTTCGAGCAGTTTCACGAGTAGATCACCATTCGCTCGGACGTCAGTCTGTTGTTTCACCGTGTCCTTTTTTGTTTCAGGTTTCGGATCCGAGTGCTTGGCGAAGAAGTCTTTGACATTCCTAACCATCGCGGCGTCCGTGATCGCACCTTCCTTATTCTTAAACGCATCGTCGCGAGCGGATTCGAGTTGAGTAACTGCCGTCGCTGACCAAATGATCCAAAAGTGTTCAGTTCCAGTCTCACCCGAAAACCTATTCCAATTCGTCTGGACGGTCTGATTTGCGTCCAGTTTCGCGGAGCCTTTGTTCGTCAATGGTGTTGGATAGATTATCGTGAAATCTGTATTGTCCCTCTCAGGCGCGCCTTCATTAAATACATAGAGATAACCTGACTGTGGACTCGACAGGTTGAGACGAAACTTGTAACCATTCTCAAATACTTCCTGACCGGAAGATTCGAATGGTTCTTTGAATGGCTTGCCGTCGCGCATCTTCTGCACTGTTAGCGAATAGACGAGAGAGCGTTGCACCGCCGGAGTAAGGGGAGTTGTTTTCGGTCCGTTACCGAAGAGCGTTTGCCGCTTGGAAATAATCAGATAAGCGCCGAAGAAAAGCGCTGCCACAAGCACGAGAAGACCTGCGACAACAGGCCATCTCCTCTGGTGAGGTTCCGGCTCAATAGGCATGACCGATTGGCCAACCGTGTCCGGTCCAGCAGGTTCGAATGGCGTTACTAACGTGTCGCCTTGAGGTGGATTTGTTGCGAGGCCTGCCAGATGTGGATCAACTGAAAGCTGGGTTGGAGGAACCGCCACTTCGGTTTTTCGATATTGCTTCGGTGCTTCTTCTTCGTTCGTCAATGCGCGGGCTAACTCGTCACCAAACTCACCTGCGTTCTGGTAACGAGCGTGCGGCTCGAAAGCAAGGGCCTTAAGGATTATTGTTTCCGCCTCTTCAGGTAGTCGAGGGCGCAAATCAGTGGGCTTTGCACGCACGCCCTGACGGTGCATTTCAGCCAGGTGCCCAACCGTGTCCGGGTTGAATGGACGCCGGCCAGTTATCATTTCGTAAGCGATCACACCAAAGGAATAAACATCGCTGGCTGCGTTGACCTTCAGTCCCTGAAACTGCTCAGGCGACATATAAAGGACGGTCCCAAGAGTGGCCCCGCTCGTGATGACGCTCAGTGCAACTACAGAATCCTTGACCTTGGCGACACCAAAATCGAGGATCTTTACCTGCTCACCGCCGCGGGCCAGCCGCTGAAGCATAATGTTTTCTGGTTTCAGGTCGCGATGGTAGATCTTCTTTTCGTGGACGGCGCTTAGAGCTGCGCCGATTTGCTTAGTGATCTCGGCTGCGTGTTCCAGATTCATGCCTTCAGGCGCCGCCTTAATCACATCGCGCAGGGACATGCCTTCGATATATTGCATGACGATGTAAGGCTTGCCGTCTGGCAATTCGCCGGTGTCGATGATGCCCACGACCCCTGGATGATCGACACGGGCGAGAGCTTCTCTCTCTTGTTGAAACTTTACCAGGACAAGGGAATCTCGCAGCGACTTATCCAGCAGTACCTTTACAACAACACGCTTGTCATGAAGTTTGTGATCACGCGCGAGATAAACCGCTCCGACACCGCCTTGGCCCAGTTTGCTCTCCACTAGATAGCGCCCGTCGAGTGTAGTTCCGACTAGCTTGTCTGGCCCTTGCTGGTCCGAACTTGCAACGGTCTCAAAGCTCTTTGAGTTATCCATGAGGATTCTTAGACCTGTTTCAAAGACGCCTGTCTCCAGAAAATTGCCTGAGGATTCGTCAGCCTTAAGGAGTGATTCCACCTCTTGTTGCAAGGCAAAATCACCTGAACAAGCATCAGTTACAAAGGCAGTTCGCTCAGACTGGCGTAGCGGAAGTGCCGAGTGATAAATCTCACCTATACGATGCCAAAGCTGGGGGTTCATTTGTTGCTCTCCATCACCGAGAGGTAACGACAAGAAATGAAGCTCCAGAAAGTGCCCAGCGAACGCAGGTTTGAGTGTTCGCGGGAGGATGTTATACGTATTAGCCGATTCATGGCAACAATTTGCTGCGAGATTCGCGAAGGGACGCCTCCACCGCTTATAAACACCGGCAGCCTCTGAGTAATTAGAGCTTGTCACAACGAAGTATCTTGGCACTCGACTGCTGTGATTTTATGTTGTTGTATCAACCTCCCGACAATCATGGCGAAAAATTCGAGGGAAGCCCTTAGCGGCTTTGAGAATTAGGCGTGATTTCTGTTCAGTGGAGCTTATAATCCGCTGTTGCTTAACCTGGGGTCAGTCATCATGGTAGAGAAATGAGGAACGCTCACGAGGTCACTGAGTTGCTTCAAGCTTGGAGCAAAGGCGACTCCGAGGCGCTGGAGAAACTCGTACCGTTAGTCGATCACGAACTTCGCAAGCTAGCTCATTCGTTCATGAGTAAGGAGAGGGCCGGTCATACTCTGCAAACGACAGCGCTCATCAATGAAGCTCTAATCCGATTCATTCAGGCTGACAAGATTGACTGGCACAGCCGGACTCACTTCTACTCGATCGTATCTTGGCGAATGCGTCAAATACTCGTTGAGCACGCTCGGGCTCAGTTGGCGGCCAAAAGAGGCAACCGACCTGAACGTGTCGATATCTCTGTAGCCGACCGATTGTCAAAAGAGGAATCAGAAGAACTAGTCATTCTAGATGCTGTACTCACTAAGTTGGCTCAAATTGATGAACGAAAAGCCAAAGTTGTCGAGTATCGCTATTTTGGCGGATTTACAATAGCGGAAGTTGCGGAGATGTTAGCTGTATCGCCAGCTACCGTTGAGCATGAGTGGCGTTTAGCTCGTTCATGGCTACTGCGTGAGATGACTGAGACCGGCGAAAAACAAGATAAGACTTTCAAAACCCCGTAGAAAATTTGGAGTATTCCTCTCTCCTACTCTAACTTTCAACCCCGACACCGCTATCATGCCAGTCTCGCCGTAAAGATATGGAGCAAGGATCATGGTGGGAAACAAGCTTTCTATTGCAAAGGCCTTACACAGCTACGTTCGAGTACGCCGGGGATGCAGAAAACCAAGTGGGATGGACATACTCATTCGGACTTAGTTGGGGTTTATTCGATGAATGCAAGTGATGCGCTCCGGGAAATTGCTGGCAGTGAAACAGGGTGAGATCTTCTGGATGCACGGAAGTACCATTTTCGATGTTTGCCAATGTCAATTGATGGTAAGACGGTGACAACGATGGTTCCTCTTTGACAAATTTCCAACCATGCCGGCTAAGCTCACTATCATAATGCGACCTAAGTTCACCATAGTTAGCGGACGCCCGGTAATCACTACCAACATCGCCCTGGTGGGTCTTGTGCATAGATCCATATCGAATCGATAGCGAATTTGGTGGAGGGGCGATTTGCCTAAACTCGTTCTCTATATCCTTCTGAATTGCATCCGCTTTGGGACCATTAATAGCCAGGTCGTAGGGTAGATAGACGAAGAGCCCAGCTAAGACCAGAAAAGCAAGGACTATTACGACTAGTACGCCCGCGATCGCTAGACGTGGTAAACGATTGATTGATCGAAACGCTTCTCGTAATTTAGCCGTGAGCCGATCCATTTGAGTTAGAATTAACTGGGACTCACTACCAGCCAGCTCTTGCTAATTCCAGGTAAAACCTGGCGACGGCCTCAGGGCCTTCCATGCCGAACGTCGGGCGTACTGCTAGTCCTTCTGTCTGGTTGCTGCTTCCTTCGCCCGCTTATACCAATGGACGGCGTCATGGAGGTCAGGATCAAGATGAAATGATCTATACCAACTTTCAGCAGCCCGTTCATAGTTACCCGCTTTCCAGTCCACAGTTGCCTGACCGAAGTGCCAACCGGCAAGAGTTTTGGTGGCCCAAATACCCAGTCTGTAATACCAACGAGTCGTCATTCTCTTGATCACCGAAAAGGAGTACCGATTGGCCATTTCCTCTCCATACTCAAACGGCTGCACTTTTTCTCCGGGAGTAATGGCGTATCCTCTTTTCGCAATGAGGTGATGCCCAACTTCGTGAGCCAGCGTACGCGCCACTCGCATTGTAAGGGCTGGTGTCAACCAATAGATCACGGGCATTCCACGATATAGATCCCGGATAAATAAAGTGATCTTGGCGGGCGAATTAACCTCCTGACGGTTGTACAGCCCATTAACACTCAGGTCTTCGGCCGTGGCGTCTTTGTGCCAATCAGGTGCCTCCGCGGTAGCTTCGGGTATTCTGTTCTGAAGCTCGATGAAGCCAACACCGGCAATGTCTGCTGGATCGATCCAACTCAGACAGCGGCGAACCTGCCAGATCGCGCCCAAAGGCAGTTTGCCGCATGCATTCTGTATCTTCACGGCAGCGTAAGCAGTCCTTTCAGAGCAGAGTGCCCCCATGCGGGTTCCAATCACTCAGGGCCGTGGCAACCATCGCCCACGCCGCCGTTCCGCTTACAGGGATCCATTAGGAATGAAGGACCCGTCACGACAGCAGTTATTCTTCCCGCTCCGTTGGCAATAACTCTAGCTCCAGCACCGATCCAAAATCCAATCTTCTGCCATACGCTCAGGTTAGCGGGAAATTGCGGATCCCCAGGGTTAATCCGCGGCTGATTAAGATAATTCGGCTGATTTCGATTCCGGGCGTTCCTCTTTGTGGCACCATCTTAATTGGCTCACTGCCAGGAACCGTAACTCGTGTCGTTGGGGTACGAGGCTCACCCCAACCAAAGGTACGATCTAAGAGTTTGGGCGGCCACTGATCGAGAGAACCCATGAGCGGGCTTCGGCCAAACGATCGACTGTCATCTGAGCTACTCCAGACCACACCGTCAGCGTCGTAATACGCACCATCGTAGATGATCCAAGCATGAGCGGATGTCGCTCGCCCTCCCGCCAATATTTCCGCGCTAGTTAGGAAACCTAGTCCGCCTCGGGCGTTGCCGATGCGTTGATCGATCAACCGCATAGCTCCGGCAATATTTGCCGGGAGGCCTTCATATTCTCGGTTGTATTCAGCGACGTGCCCGCCAAAGTCACCGCCACCCCAGAAACCACCATTGCCACCGCATGCCACAAAGCTGTATTCCGCTCCGCAGAATTCAGACATTACCATTCCACTTGGGTCCCTGAAATTCACGGGATCATTCTTGGTATATGCATACCGATTCAACGACTGAGGATCACTGAAATCGTAACTGCCACCATAGGAATCAGGTTGAGCGAATCGGCCCCCGATAGAGTATCGCCTTGCCATCGCATCTTGTCCGCCATTGGCGTCGCGGATGTAGCTGGTAAAGCTCTGTGGCTGAAACGCGGTGTTGCTCGAACGGTTGGTGTCCGCGCCCCACGGGTCAAGCTCGACGTTGCTCACGATATTTCCATAGATATCTGTGACTCGCTTACTCTTAATCAGCGGGTCGCAGGTTCGAGCCCTGCTCGGCTCACCATTATTTTCAACAAGTTACACTCTCTCTCAAATCACCAAATATGGGCATGGTGGGCCACTAGTGGGCCAACTTTTTACCTTCCACACAAGAAACTGAAAACTAAGTAACCACAGCAAAGTAGACAATTCACCAATCGCTCGACATAGAAACCATCAAATACCAGCCCGACGCTCTTACAAAATCGCTCACGTCTCAGAACACACTCAAATAAACCACAATTATGTTGGGCCCTTTCTAACTATCGCGAGCCAACCCGCACAATTCGGTCAGGAACCAGACACATTGACTACCGATCCTTGGTGATTAATTTTACGAGTGATCGCCGTTCCTAATCGTCACAAGCTGTATCCGACACCCCAGGCGACTCTAAGACGCTGTCCTAATGGTTAAGGACGGATGGCGCTCTCTCAAAACCTGAACCAGGTGATCCTTAGTAATGTGGGTGTACCGTTGCGTCGTTGCAATGGAGGCGTGGCCCAGGAATTCCTGCACCACTCGGATGTCCACACCATTACGAAGTAATAGCGTTGCTACCGTGTGCCGAAGCATATGGGGTGTAATGTGTCGCTCTATTCCTGCATCCTTTCGGAACTGACTAATGATGTTGGCAATGCCTTGGGTCGAAAGCCGCGCGCCACACGCATTCACGAACAGGGCGGGGCTCTCAGAGATAAGGTGACGACGCGATTCGATGTGCTCACATTGAATTCGCATCGTCTGCTCATCTACTACAAATGCCAACCGATCCCGGCCGCCTTTGCCTTTGACGCGGAAGACTGAATCCGCGATCGCGAAGTCGTCTAAGTTGAGCGATGAAACCTCTCCGACTCGCATGCCTGTCGCAAAGAGCAAATCGACGAGCGCCAGGTTTCGTAGGGCACGGTACACTCGTAACGAACTCCCAGGCAGTTTACCCTTCGCCAGGATCGACCCCTTGCGTGGAATAAGCGATGCGGATTGACTTTGCGTAGCTTGAGCCAGCAGCCCTCGCATGTCCGATTCACTTAGAGCGCGCGGAAGCTGGTGTGCCCTTCCGAAACTGAGCTTGACTCTCCAGAAGGGCGACTCGGCAAGGGTGCCTTTCCTGACCCAATAAGAACAGAAGACCTTGAGAACAACTATCTTGCGTCTCATTGAAGCGGGTGAATATTGCCTTAGCCGCAACTCTGCCGCCCAGTTTTCAATGAACGCCGGGTCAAGCGAAGCAAGGACAAACCCTTTTTGCGCGTACGCCGCAAGTTGGTCAAGATCTGAGCGGTAAGCAACTTTCGTTTTTGGGCTCCGCTCATGTGTTGAAAAATATCCGTTGAAAAAATCTCCAATTGCTTGCTCCAGAAGCATAAGTATGCACCCCCGCGATCAGTCGTAGTAGACCGTTCGAGAAATTAGAAAGCTCTGTAGATCGTCTTGGTGGGTAGGAAAACCGCGCTGAGTCTAGTGAGAGAAGTCATGGGATTCAAGCCAATCGAGTATAAAGGGAGGAATCGCCAAGCGGGGATGGCATAACATTCAGTGGGGCGCCCTACGATCTTCGCTATTGTCGCGAGCCCTCTTTGGCGTCATAATGCTCCGGCTCAATCCACGCGTGTGTCTTATTTGCTTTCTCTTCGCTTTGAATAACAAGGAGTTATCAGGAGTAAGGCATCAGCTTGACCAGGCTTTTCTTTGCGGACAGAATTTCGGTGGATGAAGAGGGACGCTTTTTTCGTGAATCAAACTTCCAAGCCAGATTGGTAGCGGCCTCCGATCTTATCTCCAATGGCGTAACGCGCATTTGTTTTCAATGAACTTCCAATCTGGGGGACTAAGCGCGCGCACCTATGCGCCAAATCACTTCTCCACGCTTTTTTTGCAGCAGTGCCTGTTGTCCCGTGAGCTGATGGTCGAATTACGATGTTGGGAGTCAGTCATCAGTTTCTTATCATGTCTGAATTTGAATAGCTGTGTTCCGATAGGAGTATGAACTCGTTAGCAAATGAGTCTCCAATGAAATCTCCTATCTGAGAAATTATCTTCTCCCGGTCGGCTTGCTTTGACCAGGCTCTTGCTAAAACAAGAAGTGACCCGTCGTCTATCATCGTGTTTTCACGCTTCGCACCGAATTTTGCTTTTAACTTGGATGAGGTTTCTTCTATCATCAGGACACACTTACAACCACCAAAGGCCATCTCTACAAAATCGTCTCCTGGGAGGGGAAGTCCAAACACACAACAACTCTGAAAACTACAACCGGGTTACTCTTATCGATTTGCGAGGAAACTTTAAAGGACGAAGTGATTCTCACATCTTTAAATTGACAACATGCAAAACTCAACGAAACGTCCCCCCTAAGTATGGAAACTGCAAACTCCTGCTTTCAAAGGTACTCTGCTCAAAACTTAGGGCGCCGCCTGCTGACCAATTTCACCGTCACAGCATTCGATTCTTTAGGTCCTACTTTGCGCTCCTCATAAAGCTCGAGATGAAATCCAGTTTCAAGTGCGGATTTAACTTCGCCGGCGGCCGGCAACTCAAGGTAGTTGCCGCCACATCCGGAAATACTTTCCATGAGGAAGTGTCCTCCAGAAGCGAGTGAATATGCGAAGCACGGGAACAATGTTGGCAGGAGAAAATGGATATTGATTATGCCGCCTACTGCACCCGCCTTAAAGGGCCATGGATCATTGATGAGGTCCAGGGTACGGAGTTGAAGCCGAGACGAAGACTCAAAACGCGAAGCTTGGCCAGACAATTGATTTTTCAAACGGGTAAGATCTATATCCACGCAAATCACATTGCAACCCAGCTCAGCGAAGATCATTGCATTTCGGCCGGAGCCACAAGCAACGTCAAGTATCGGAGCACCGTTTGCGGCGTCGGCAATGGATGAAGCAAATCGCCTTACCAACGGAGACGCTCCGAA
>Ga0070698_100001318_pt1 | contig 27643 bp, 28 predicted proteins | sample KBSK1502metaG_FD_65477 | JGI IMG/M metagenome (GOLD analysis project Ga0070698, IMG submission 65477) | Corn, switchgrass and miscanthus rhizosphere microbial communities from Kellogg Biological Station, Michigan, USA - KBS K1-50-2 metaG | ecosystem: Host-associated > Plants > Roots >...
CCTATCGCCACCGGCCAGGAGGAGACGAGGCGGGACGCGCTGGAGACGATCGAGGCGATCCGCGCCGTCAAGCAGCGCTACCCCGATGTGCAGACCACGCTGGGCATCTCCAATGTCTCCTTCGGGCTGAACCCGGCGGCGCGCGCGGTGCTGAACTCGGTCTTCCTCGACGAGTGCGTCCGGGCCGGGCTCGACTCGGCGATCGTCCACCCGTCGCGGATCATGCCTATCGCACGGATCGGCGACGAGCAGTTGCAGGTCGCCCTCGACCTCGTCTACGACCGCCGCCGGGAGGGGTACGATCCGCTCGCGCGGCTGCTCGAACTCTTCGAGGGCGTCGACGCGGGCGCGCTCAAGGCCAGCCGGGCCGCCGAGCTCGCAGGCCTGCCGCTATGGGAGCGGCTCAAGCGCCGGATCATCGACGGGGAGCGCCCGGGCCTGGAGGCCGATCTCGATGAGGCCCTCGGCCGGCGGCCCGCCCTGGAGATCGTGAATGACGTCCTGCTGGACGGGATGAGGACGGTCGGTGACCTGTTCGGCTCCGGGCAGATGCAGCTGCCGTTCGTGCTGACCTCCGCCGAGGTCATGAAGCTGGCCGTGGGGTACCTCGAGCCGCACATGGAGCGGTCGGGCGAGGCCGGCAAGGGCCGCATCGTCCTCGCCACGGTGCGTGGCGACGTGCACGACATCGGCAAGAACCTGGTCGACATCATCCTGACCAACAACGGGTACGAGGTCATCAACCTCGGTATCAAGCAGCCGCTCTCGGCGATCGTCGACGCCGCGACCGAGTACGGCGCGGACGTGATCGGCATGTCCGGCCTGCTGGTCAAGTCCACCGTGGTCATGCGGGACAACCTGGCCGAGCTGAACTCGCGCGGCCTGGCCGCCAGCTGGCCGGTGCTGCTCGGCGGCGCCGCGCTCACCCGCGCCTACGTGGAGCAGGACCTGGCCGCCCTGTTCGGCGGCGAGGTCCGCTACGCGCGCGATGCCTTCGAGGGCCTGCGGCTTATGGACGCGTTTATGGCCGTCAAGCGCGGCGACGCCGGTGCCCAACTGCCCCCGCTCCGCGAGGCCAGGGTGAAGACGGGGGCACGGCTGCGGCTCACCGAGCCCGAGGCGATGCCGGCCCGCTCCGATGTCGCCACCGACAACGAGGTGCCCGCGGCACCCTTTACCGGCACCCGGGTGGTCAAGGGCATCCCCCTCGCCGACTATGCGGCCTTCCTCGACGAGCGCGCCACCTTCCTGGGCCAGTGGGGGCTCAAGCCGTCCCGGGGCGCCGGCGGGCCGTCCTACGAGGAGCTGGTGGAGACCGAGGGCAGGCCCCGGCTGCGGATGTGGCTGGACCGGATCCAGACCGACGGCCTGATCGAGGCGGGCGTCGTATACGGCTACTTTCCCGTGGTCAGCGAGGGCAACGACCTGGTGGTGCTGGACGGCGACGGGCGCGAGCGCGAACGGTTCCGCTTCCCGCGGCAGCGGCATGACCAGCACCTGTGCCTGGCCGACTTCTTCCGTCCCGCCGGGTCGGGCGAGGTGGACGTGGCCGGGTTCCAGCTGGTCACGGTGGGGGCGAAGATCAGCCAGGCCACAGCGGAGCTGTTCGCCAAGGACGCCTACCGCGAGTACCTCGAGCTGCACGGGCTCTCCGTCCAGCTGGCCGAGGCCCTGGCCGAGTACTGGCACGCGCGGGTCCGGGCCGAGCTCGGGCTGGCCCGGTTCGACCCGCCGGGGCTGGACGGCATCCTCCGGGTAGGCTACCGGGGATGCCGCTATTCGTTCGGCTACCCGGCCTGCCCCGACCTGGAGGACCGGGCCAAGGTGGTCCGGCTGCTGCGCCCCGAGCGGATCGGGGTGGCGCTGTCGGAGGAGTTCCAGCTGGTCCCCGAGCAGTCCACCGACGCGCTGATCGCGCACCATCCCGAGGCAAGGTACTTCAGCGCGTGACCCGCGATCCGCGCCAGGCGGAGATCACCGGCCTGCCACCGCCCGCCCGGCCGCGCCCGCCGGACGCGCTGGGGGCGCTCCGGGCGGTGATGTTCGACCTGGACGGGCTGCTTGTCGACTCCGAGCCGCTCTGGTTCGAGGTCGAGCGCACGGTGATGGCCCGGCTTGGCGGGCAGTGGGGCGCGGCGGACCAGCACGCGCTGATCGGCGGCTCGCTGGACCGGACGGTCAGCTACCTGCTGGCCAGGGCGTCACGCCCTGCCAACCGTGCCGAGGTGGCGCGCTGGCTCCTGGACGAGATGACGGGGCTGATGCTGGCGGGGGGCCTGCCGGTGCAGCCCGGCGCCCGCGAGCTGGTGGCCGAGGTGGCCGGCGCCGGGCTCCCTTATGCGCTGGTCACCTCCTCCGCGCGCCAGATCATGCGGGCGGCGCTGGCGGTCACGGGGCTCCGGTTTCCCGTCACCGTGTGCGGCGAGGACGTGGGCCGGACCAAGCCGGACCCCGAGCCGTACCTGCTCGCCGCGGCCAGGCTGGGGGTGCCGCCGCCGGGGTGCGTCGCGTGCGAGGACTCGCCGAACGGTGTCGCGGCCGCTCGCGCCGCGGGCTGCCCGGTCATCGCGGTGCCCAGCGTGCCGATCCCGCCCGGGCCGGGGGTCATGACGGTGGAATCGCTGGCGATGGTAAATTTGTCCGTGCTCGTGGAGATTGTCGGCAGGAGGCCCGACGGCCCAGGCCAGGCTGTGACGGAAAAATTCTAATTAGGTCACAATCCAGGAACGACCCAGCCTGCCCTCTGGCGCTGCGGGCGCTGCCGAGACATTCTCCGGTAAAGGTCTGGCAAGCTGCCCTGGCCAGGCGACGGCCGGGCAGTTGCCGTCGCCGTTAGCCAGGAGAGTTGCCTGCCTATGACCGCGCCACTCGAATTGACGCCCGACTCGGCCGCCCCTGAGGCGGTCCTTGAGGGAGTCAGCGCTGCCGCCATCGAGGGACGCTCCCTGGGGCAAATCGCGTGGATGCGGCTCCGCCGCGACCGGGTCGCGATCGGCGGGGGCATCTTCATCCTCTTCCTCATCCTGGTGGCGATCATCGGGCCGTACCTGGTCCAGGACCCGACCGCCTTCCACTCAAACCTGATCAACACGACCTACAGCCGCCCGAACGGGGCGTTCGGCGGGATCAGCCTCGCGCACCCGTTCGGCGTGGAGCCGGTCAACGGCCGCGACGTGTTGGCCCGGATCGTCGTCGGTGCCCGGTACTCCATGCTGATCGCCTTCCTCGCCACCGCGCTGGCGGTCAGCATCGGCGTCGTCATGGGGATCATCGCCGGCTACTTCGGCGGCTGGGTCGACGCGGTGATCGCGCGCTCCATGGACGTCTTCCTCGCCTTCCCGCTGCTGGTGTTCGCGATCGCGCTGGTGGGCGTCATCCCGTCCTCGGCCTTCGGCTTTTCCGGCAACTCCCTGCGGGTCGGGCTGCTCATCTTCGTGATCGGGTTCTTCGCCTGGCCCTATATGGGCCGGATCATCCGCGGCCAGACGCTGTCCCTGCGGGAGCGGGAGTTCGTGGACGCCGCGCGCAGCCTCGGCGCGCGCGGGCCGTACATTCTGTTCCGCGAGCTGCTGCCGAACCTGGTGGCGCCGATCCTGGTGTACGCCACGCTGCTGATCCCGGTGAACATCTTGTTCGAGGCCGCGCTCTCCTACCTCGGCGTGGGCATCATCCCGCCGACCCCCAGCTGGGGCGGCATGCTCGCGGACGCGGTCAACAACGGGTACTACTCGATCGACCCTTTGTTCATGGTCGTTCCTGGCGTGACCATCTTCCTGACGGTCATGGCCTTCAACTTGTTCGGAGACGGGCTGCGCGATGCGCTCGACCCGAGAAGCAACCGGTAGGTCAATGCCGATCCTTGCCGGCCGACAAACACGACAGGAGGCGTTTCATCTCATGAAGAGACGCAGAATCATGGGCTTGGCCGCATTCGGCACTGTGGCCGCCCTCACCCTTGCCGCCTGCAGCAGCAGCTCCAGCAGCGGCGGCGGCGCAGGCGCACCAACGACCACGTCGGGTTTCAACTCGGCGGTCACCGGGATCGTCAACCCGTCCAACAAGAAGAGCAACGGGACGGTCTCGTTCGGGCTGAGCAGCACGCCGGACTCGACCGACCCGGGGAACACCTACTACGCGTTCATGTGGAACTTCACGCGGCTGTACACGATGCCGCTGATGACCTTCAAGTCCTGCCCGGGCGCGTGCGGCCTGCAGGTCGTGCCCGACCTGGCGACCGGCCCTGGCGTCGTCAGTAACAACGGGCTGACCTGGACCTACCACATCCAGCCGAACGTGCACTTCGAGGACGGGACGCTGGTCACCTCGGCCGACGTTAAGTACGCGATCGAGCGCACCTTCGACCGCAGCCTGTACCCGCTGGGACCGGCGTACTACACGTTCCTGCTGGGCGGGAACGCGAAGACCTACCCCGGCCCGTACAAGGACCGGGCCAAGAACCTGATGGGCCTGACCGCGATCCAGACGCCGAACCCGACGACGATCGTGTTCACCCTGGCGGCCCCGTTCGCGGACTTCAACTACGTGGCCGCGATCCCGCAGTCCTCCCCGGTGCCGCCGGCCAAGGACACCGGCGCGAACTACCAGCTGCACCCGGTGTCCGTCGGCCCGTACATGTTCCAGAGCTACCAGCTGAACAAGCAGCTCACGCTGGTGCCGAACCCGCACTGGAGCGCGGCCACCGACCCGAACGCCAAGCAACTGGTCGGCAAGATCACTGTCACCATGAACATGAACGCCAACGACATCGACAGCCGGCTGCTCGCTGGTGTCCTGAGCGTGGACGCGGCGGGCACTGGCGTCCAGGCCGCGGCGCGGGCGAGGATCCTGTCCTCGACGTCGCTGAAGGCGCAGTCCGACAACCCGATCAGCGGGTTCTTGTGGTTCGCCTACATCAACACCAAGGTGGCGCCGCTGAACAATGTCAACTGCCGCAAGGCGATCCTGTACGCGGCCAACCACACCAATTACCAGACCGCCTACGGCGGCCCGTACGCGGGCGGCGCGATCGCCACCACGGTGGCACCGCCGAACGTCATCGGGCACAAGAACTTCGACATCTACGGGTTCCTGTCGCACAAGAACGGCGACCCGACGGCGGCCAAGGCGGCGCTGACGGCGTGCGGGCACCCGAGCGGGTTCACCACCGGGATCGCCTACCGTAGCGACCGGCCGAAGGAGGTGGCGGCCGCCACCGCGCTGCAGGCGGCGCTGAACACGGTCGGGATCAAGACCACGCTGCACGGCTACCCGGCCGGCACCTACTACGGCAACTTCGCGGGCGTGCCGAAGTACACGGACCAGCACGGCATCGGCATCGCGTTCGGCGGCTGGGCGCCGGACTGGCCGGACGGCTATGGGTTCTTCTACTACATCTCCGACGGCGCCGCGATCAGCCCGGCGGGCAACACGAACATCTCCCAGCTGAACGACCCGCTCGTCAACAGGCTGCTCACCCAGTTCGGCACGCAGACCAACGCGGCGGTCCGGAACGGCTACACCGCCCAGATCGACATGCAGATCATGAAGGACGCGGCCATCCTGCCCGGGGTGTACGCCAAGTCGCTCCTTTACCGGAACCCGAACTTGACCAACGTGTTCGTGCAGCCGTATTACGGCATGTACAACTACTCCACGCTCGGGCTGAAGTAGCCGGCGCGAGGTAGCACCAAGAGAAGAAAGCGGGTGAAGGTGCTGGTGCCCGGCCGGGCTGCCCCGGCCGGGCATCAGCGCCGCCTCCAGTGGTCACTTTCATCGTCCGGCGCCTGATAGCCACGGTCTTTCTCCTGATCGTGGTCAGCATGATCACGTTCGCGGTCTTCTTCCTGATCCCGAGGCTCGCGGGGCAGAACTCCTACCAGCTCGCCACCCAGTACGTCGGCCGGAACCCGACCAGGCCGGCCGTGCTGGCGATCGAGCAGAAGCTCGGCCTCAATGAGCCCATATATGTGCAGTACGGAAGGTTCCTGCGGGGACTAATCTTCGGCGAGCACTACAACTCGGGGACGAGTTCGAACTACTGCCCGCCGCCGTGTTTCGGTTACTCCTTCAGGAATCAGCAGCCCGTCTGGCCGTTGATGGTCAGCAGCATGCCGGTCACCATCTCGCTCGCCGCCGGGGCGGCCATCATCTGGCTGACCGGCGGGGTGGCGATCGGCGTGGTCTCGGCGCTCAGACGCGGCACCTTTTTCGACCGGTTCTCGATGGGACTGGCCCTGGCGGGGGTGTCGCTGCCGATCTTCTTCACCGGGCTGATCTCCCTGGCGCTGTTCAGCTATAAGTGGCCAATCTTCCCGAACGTGACGTACGTGGGCATCACCAGCAACCCGCTGCTGTGGGCGCGGAACCTGGTGCTGCCGTGGATCACCCTTGCCTTCCTCTACGCGGCCCTCTACGCGCGGCTGACCAGGGCGGGGATGCTGGAGACGATGAGCGAGGACTATATTCGCACGGCCCGGGCCAAAGGCCTGCCCGAGCGGACGGTGATCGTCCGCCACGGGCTCCGCGCGGCGCTCACCCCGATCGTCACCATCTTCGGCATGGACCTCGGCGCGCTGCTGGGCGGCGCGGTCATCACCGAGCACACGTTCTCACTCCAGGGGCTCGGCCAGTTCACGATCCTGGCGATCGACAACCAGGACCTGCCGGAGATTCTGGGCGTCACGATGCTGGCCGCGTTCTTCATCATCATCGCTAACCTGGTCGTGGACGTCCTGTACGCGGTGGTCGACCCGAGAGTGAGGCATTGATGGCGGTCCGCTGGGGCCGTGCCAGGGGCGGGCTCAACCAGCAGGAGGCGGCCGGGCCGGAGGACGCGCCCGGCCCCCAGCCGTCGTCGATGCTTGAGGTCCGCGACCTGAGGATTCACTTCCCGACCGATGACGGCCTGGTCAAGGCGGTGGACGGCGTCTCGTTCGCCCTCGACCGGGGCCGCACGCTGGGCATCGTGGGCGAGTCGGGGTCGGGCAAGAGCGTCACCAGCCTCGGCATCATGGGCCTGCACCACGGCGGCAAAGCGGACATCCGCGGCAAGATCTGGCTGGACGGCGAGGAACTCGTCTCCGCTCCGGCCGCCCGGGTGCGCGAGCTGCGGGGCAGCAAGATGGCGATGATCTTCCAGGATCCGCTGTCGTCGCTGCACCCCTACTACACCGTGGGCTTCCAGATCGCCGAGGCGTACCTGATCCACAACAAGGTCGGCAGGAAGGCGGCCAAGGCGCACGCCGTGGACCTGCTCGGGCGGGTCGGCATCCCCAACCCGCAGACCCGGGTGGACGACTACCCGCACCAGTTCTCCGGCGGCATGCGACAGCGCGCGATGATCGCGATGGCGCTGAGCTGCAACCCCGAGCTGCTGATCGCCGACGAGCCGACCACCGCGCTGGACGTCACGGTGCAGGCGCAGATCCTAGAGCTCATGGCCGACCTGCAGGAGGAGTTCGGCTCGGCGGTGATCATCATCACCCACGACCTCGGGGTGGTGGCCGAACTGGCCGACGACATCCTGGTCATGTACGCGGGCAGGATGGCCGAGTATGGCACGAGCGAAGACATCTTCGACCGGCCCGGCCACCCCTACGCGTGGGGCCTGCTCAGCTCCATGCCGCGCTTCGACCGGGCCCGCACCCAGCGCCTGATACCGATTCCCGGCACCCCGCCCAGCCTGATCAACGTACCGTCGGGCTGCCCGTTCCACCCCCGCTGTCCCTACGCGGCCAGCCTGGGCGGCCGGTGCGTCACGGAGGTGCCGTTGCTGCGCGCGGTCGGGCCGGGTCATGAGGCCGCCTGCCACCTGCCTATCGATGAGCAGCGTCGCATTTGGACTGACCTGGTCCAGACGCAGCTGGCGCCCGCCGCCAGCCAGGCCGACGGGGAGGACGCGTGACCGCGCCGCTGAGCCCGCCCAGCGCCGCCCAGGTTCCCTCCGCCGATGCGCTGATGACGGTGACGGGGCTGACCAAGCACTTCCCCGTCACCCGCGGGATCATCATCCGGCGCCGGGTCGGGCTGGTCCGCAGCGTGGACGACGTCTCGTTCGAGGTGACCCGCGGCGAGACCCTGGGCATCGTCGGCGAGTCCGGGTGCGGCAAGACCACGACCGCGCGGATGCTAACCAGGCTCATCGAGCCGACCGCCGGGCAGATCATCTTCGACGGCCGCGACATCACGCACCTGAGCGCCGGGGCCATGCGCCCGCTGCGCCGCGAGGTGCAGATGATCTTCCAGGATCCCTATTCGTCGCTCAACCCGCGGCACACGGTCGGCGCCATCGTCGGCGCCCCGTTCCGGCTGCAGAAGGTCAGCACCGAACGGGGCACCAAGCGGAGCGTCCAGGAACTGCTGGAACTGGTCGGCCTCAACCCCGAGCACTACAACCGCTACCCGCACGAGTTCTCCGGCGGCCAGCGGCAGCGGATCGGGATCGCGCGCACGCTCGCGCTGCGGCCAAAGCTCATCGTGGCCGACGAGCCCGTGTCCGCCCTGGACGTGTCGATCCAGGCCCAGGTGATCAACCTGCTCGCCGACCTCCAGAACGAGCTCGGGCTGACCTACGTGATCATCGCCCACGACCTGTCGGTGATCCGGCACATCTGTGACCGGGTCGCGGTCATGTACCTGGGCAACCTGGTGGAGCTTGCCGACCGCACGGACCTGTACGCGCGGCCGCGCCACCCGTACACGGTCGCCCTGCTGTCCGCGGTGCCCTTGCCCGAGCCGATCCACCGCACGGCGGACGGGCGCAGAGACCGCCGGGAGCGGATCCGGCTGACCGGGGACGTGCCGAGCCCGCTCAACCCGCCGCCCGCGTGCCGGTTCCACACCCGCTGCTGGAAGGCGCAGGAGGTGTGCCGCACCGTGCCGCCGCCGCTGGAGGAACTGGCTCCCGGCCACCACGTGGCCTGCCACTTCCCCGAGAACACCTGACGTCTATCGCGCGGCCGTTCGGTGGTGCCGAGCACCGCCCGGCGTGTGCGAGTATGGGGAGAGAAGGCACTGCGGTGGGAGGCGGGCATGTCGTTTAGCCAGATCCCATGGTTCCTGCTCTGCGGCGGGCTGACGGTCGTGGGGCTGATCGGAAGCTGGTTCGTGTTCCGCCGCCGTGGCGCACGGGCCGCCATGCGCGGCGTGGCCTGGTCGCTGCTGCCGATAGCCCTCTACCTGATCGGCATCATCCAGCCGATCTGGAACTTCGCCTATGGGCTTGTGTTCTCGCCCAAGGTCTGGACCGGCCTGGTCGTCATGGGCGTGGCGCTGCTGCTGTTCGCGGTGACCGGAGGGCTGCGCGGTCGGTCGGCGAAGAAGCAGAACCGGGAGAAGAAGGACGCGGACACGGCAGGCCCCGGTCAGCTGACCGGGGGTTCGGCGGGCCGGGCCCAGACCGCGGCGGTGCCAGCGAAGCGCAAGGGCGCCGGGAGCGACGACGAAGACCTCGGCGAGGTCGCCGCGATCCTCAAGCGCCACGGCATTAGCTGAGGCGCTAGCTGGGCCGTAGCCTGCTCGCTGACCTTCGGTCAGCTCGCCGCAGGCGCCTCAGCGTGCTAGCCCGGGGGCCCGAGCCCCCGGACCCCCACGCGCCCGGTACAGGTCGGCTATGTGACTTCCGTCTGGTCGCCTGACCGCCTTTGCCGCTGTTACCCGGCAGCTTTGGCTGCTGCTTTCTTGGTTTGCTTGTAGGCGCGGACGGCGGCCAGGGAGGCGTCGTCAACGATGTCGGCGACCGAGTAGTGCCCGCCCTTCTCGCCGAAGTGACCGGCCGCCTCACGCCAGCCCCGCGGCCGCACCCCGTACTGCTTGCCGAGCAGGGCGAGGAAGATCTGGGCCTTGTCCGCGCCGAAGCCAGGCAGGTCGCGGAGCCGCGCCAGCAACTCGGCGCCGGTGCGTGCGCCGGCCCAGATCCCGGCCGGGTCGCCGCCGTAGCGGTCCACGATCAGCTGGCACAGCTGCTGCACCCGCCCGGCCATGGCCCGCGGGTAGCGGTGCAGCGCAGGCCGCTCGCTGAAGATCGCGGCCAGCACAGCGGGATCGAACGCGGCCAGTTCCTGGGCCGTCGGCTCATGCCCGAGCCTGCGCACCAGGTCGCGCGGCGAGGTGAAGGCCTTCTCGATGGTCACCTGCTGATCGAGCAGCATGCCGATGAGCAGGGCCAGTGGGCTGGCCGACAGCAACTCGTTGGCGTCGGCGTCGATCGGCAGTGAGATCGCCATGGTTTCCCTCCCAGGTCCTGCCACAATCCTGGCCGGCTCCGCGGAGCGGGCGCGACCGGGGCCGGCCACCCCCGCCGCGGAACTACTCTGACATTGCCCGGCGTTCTACCGGGTGAAAGGCCAGGATGTGGTGAACTGAGCCGAGTGCGGCTGGCTACCGCAATCCTCGGCCGTGAGGAGGCAACGTGTCGGGTGGAATGAAGATCGCGATAGGTGGCATCATCGTCGGTCTCATCTTGCTGATCATCAATCCGTGGATCGCCCTGGCGGTGATCGTCGCGGCCATAGCCATCCCGGTGGGCGCCTACCTCTTGCTCGACCCGTCCCAGCGCCGGCGGCTGAAGAACATCCAGCGCCGCAGGGAACTCGACCGGTAGGCCAGCTCAGCTGGCTCGCGAGGAGGATTCGCCATGGCGGTGCGCCGTCTCAACCACGCCGTTCTCTACGTCCCTGACCTCGCGAGCGCCGTTGAGTTCTATACCTACGCGCTCGGCTTCGAGATCCGGGCCGAGATGGGCGGCCGGGCCGCGTTCTTGCGCGCCCCCGGCTCAGCGAACGACCACGACCTGGGGCTGTTCGCCCTCGAAGGCGGCGCGCCGATTCCCAGGGACGCGGCGCCGCGCACCGGGCTGTACCACCTGGCCTGGGAGGTGGGCACGCTGGCCGAGCTGGACGAGACGCGCCAGCGGCTGGCCGCGCGCGGGGCGCTGGTGGGCGCCAGCGATCACCGGGTGTCCAAGTCCCTGTACGCCAAGGATCCCAGCGGGATCGAGTTCGAGGTGATGTGGCGCGTTCCGGCGGAGGACTGGGAGGCCGAGCTTGGCAGCGGCCCGGCGATCGCCCCGCTCGACCTGGACGGGGCGCGGGCGCGGTGGGGTGACCGGGCGACCGGCGCGGCCGCTGGCTCCGCCACCTGACCTGAGCCCGGACCTGACCCGGGGCCGGAAGCGGCCACGCTAGGGGCGGCGGGTGATCCGGATCTTCGATTGCGGCAGGCCGAGCTGATCCCAGTCCTTCAGCGGTTCCGCGTGCAGGCCGTAGTAGGCGGCGAGGTCGATCAGGGTGTCCGCCCGGTGGTAGAAGTTCTCCGTGAAAGCCTGATGCCCGGCGCCGCCGGTCCGGTCGAAGGCGAAGTCGAAGATCGCGTCGGCCGTCATGACGCGCGTCACGTGGGCCAGGCACTCGCTGATCACCGCGATGGGCGCGTTCAGGAACACGGTGGGTGCCTGCACCACGGTGAACTTCGACGCGGGCAGGAACCCGAAGGTGAGGTCACCGGCCAGGGTCACGTGCGGCAGCTTGGCCTGCAGGCCGAATTCGGTGATCGCCTGCTGGGCGGCGATCAGGGCGTCGGGCGCAAATTCGATGCCGTAGTAATTGCCGGTGCTCAAGTAGTCAATGAACAGGTGCCCGGCGGCCAAGGTGCCGCAGCCGATCTCCAGCAGCCGGTCACCGGGCTGCAGGCCGTGGCCAATGAGGTAGTCAAACTGCATCTGGCCGACCTTGAGCCAGGTCTCGCGGGTCTCTTGGCGGGCCTGGGGCTCGGGGGGGCGGTCGGCTTTGGGCGGCTCGGCGGGCCGCTCGTAGCCGGCGTCGTCGGCCGGCGGGGCGGGCCGCTCGTAACCGGCGTAATCGGCCGGCGGGGCCTCGATCAGGTCATCCCGTCCCCGCCGCCACCCTGGGCGGCGTCCTGCGTCGCCCGCAGTCTGGGCGGCGGCGTGCCGCGCCTGGTTGCGCCGCGCGGTCACGTGGCACCGCTCTTGCTGCGCCGCATGTTCTTCGTGGCCGCGCGCCCGGCCAGCAGGCGAGCGGTCTCCATGGACGCACCGAGCACGAGTGCCCAGGTCAATGCCTCGCGGATGCTCACCTGGGGGTCGTGCGGGTCGCTGGGGGGTTCCTTCCCGGTGATCCGTTTCCAGGCGAGCGTGACGAGCTTGCGGGCCCCGTACCCGGCGGCAAAGGCGGCGGTGGCTCCCATCGCCTTGGTGAGCCCGTCCCCGCTCTGCTTTTCCCGCGCTTCGCGCCCGCCCCCGCTCTTGTCTGCCATGCCCATTCCTCCCTGCGCCTGCCGTCGCCTGCGCGGTGCCAAACCTGACGGTCGATCATCCCATGGCTGCGCCATCCGCCCGGGCGGCGGGCCTGGACCCGTCGATCGCCGCCGCCAGCTCGGCCGGATGACGGGTGCCGACCAGCCAATACGGGGCATTCCACTCAGGGCTGGTCACCTCCACGTATACCGCCTGCCGCAGGTACGGCCTGACCATCATGAAGGCCGCCGGGTCCCCGCGCGGTCCGCGCAGCGACCGGGTTTGCGCCTCGTCGAGCGCGGCCACCTCACCGGCCGCGGCCAGCGGCAGCCGGGCCCGCCCCACCCGCAGTTCCCCGGCGCACACGTCCACGCTCGGCCGGCCCCAGTTCAGCAGCATCGCGACCAGGCCGCCCACGAGCACCGCGTAGATGGCCACCGCTATCGGCCAGGCCCAGCCGGCCACCACCTCGGTGGCGAGAAGAACGGCCGTGGCGAGCCCGAGCAGCCACCACAAGAGCGGGACGCGCAGCCGTTCGTGGTAAACACGCATGAGCCCACGGTAGTAGGGTCACCTCCGTGACCGCGCAGCCAGCCGCCGACGCCGTACCCGTGCTGATCCAGCGCCTGGACTCCGGGCTGCCGCTGCCCGCCCGCGCCCACCCCGGCGACGCCGGGGTGGACCTATTCGCGGCGCAGGCAGTGACGCTGCCGCCGGGGCAGCGGGCTGTGGTGGCCACCGGGGTGGCGATCGCCCTGCCGGACGGGTACGCGGCGTTCATCCATCCCCGCTCCGGGCTTGCCGCCCGGCACGGGGTCACGATCGTCAATGCGCCCGGAACCGTCGATGCCGGGTACCGTGGCGAGATCAAGGTGACCCTGCTCAACACCGACCCGGGGCAACCGGTCAGCTTCGAGCGGGGGGACCGGATCGCCCAGCTCGTCGTCCAGCGGGTGGCCTGCCCGGTGTTCCACGAGGTCCGGTCGCTGCCGGGCTCGGCGCGCGGGGACGGCGGGTTTGGGTCTACCGGCGGTCACGCCAGTGGCCACCCCGGGGGCCGTACCCCGGGATAACAGATTGCGGCGGGAAGTAGGGAGCCTGAAGTGTTGCGTCGGCGCCGCAATGAGGACCCCGACCAGGCGGAGCCCTGGCCGGCCGGGGACGACGCGAGCGCGTCCGGGTCCGGCGGCCCCTGGGATGTGCACGAGGACGTGCCCGAGGCGGAGCGGATTGATTTCGGCAGCCTTCGCGTGCCGGTTCTGGAGGGATTCGAGGTCCAGGTCAGCATGGCCGAGGACCAGCCCGCCTGGGTCACCGTGGTGCGGGGCGACAGCGGCCTGCAACTGCAGGCGTTCGCCGCCCCCAAGACCGGCGGCCTGTGGGCGGACGTCCGCGAGGAGATCGCGGCGGAGGTGGTGAAGGCGGGCGGCGAGTGCGACGAGGCGGACGGGCCGTTCGGCGTGGAGGTACGCGCACGGATTGCGCCGCCCGGGCCAGCCGGCCCGGGCGCCACCCGGCACCCGGTCAGGTTCCTGGGCGTGGACGGCCCCCGCTGGTTCCTCCGCGGGGTGATCAGCGGCCCCGCGGCGGACCGGGCCGACCTGGCCGAGCCCCTGGAGGAGGTGTTTGCCGGCGTGGTGGTGGTCCGGGGTGACCACCCCGTGCCCCCGCGCGACCTGCTGGAGATCCGGCTGCCTGAAGAGGCCCTGCAGGCGCTCACCGAGGCTGCCGGTGAGCCGGAAGGCGGGCACTGGGGCGGGATCGAGCCCTTCGAGCGCGGCCCGGAGATCACCGAGACCCGGTAGGGCACCGGCGCCGGGCCGGCTAGCGGTCCCCAGCGAGCAGCCTGCCCAGTTCCTCCTCGACGTCCTCGCCGGTCACGAACAGCAGTTCGTCGCCGGCCGCCAGGGGGTCGTCGGCCTGCGGCACGATGACCCGGCCCTCCCGCAGGATCGCCACCAGCGCGGTGTCGGCGGGCCAGGTGATGTCGCCGATCCTGGACCCCGCCAGCGGCGCGTCGTCCGGCATGGTCAGTTCCACCAGGCTCGCCTCGCTCTGCCGGAACGTCATCAGCCGGACCAGGTCACCTACGCTCACCGCCTCCTCCACCAGCGCGGAGAGCAGGCGCGGCGTGGACACCGCCACGTCCACGCCCCATGACTCGTTGAACAGCCACTCGTTGTTCGGGTGGTTGATGCGCGCCACCACGCGCGGCACCCCGTACTCGGTCTTGGCCAGGAGCGAGACAACCAGGTTCACCTTGTCGTCTCCGGTGGCGCAGATGACCACGTTGCACCGCTCCAGGCCGGCCTCGTCCAGCGAGGTGATCTCGGCCGCGTCGGCGAGCAGCCATTCGGCGCGGGGCAGGCTGTCCACCTTGATCGACCGTGCGTTCTTGTCGATGAGCAGCACCTCGTGACCGTTGTCGAGCAGTTCCCGCGCTATGGAACGGCCAACCGCGCCAGCGCCGGCGATGGCGACCCGCATCAGGGCGCTCCCTTCTCCTGCGGCCGCCGGCTTAGCCCACCGCGCGAGCCGAGTTCGGCCTGGATCCGTTCCATGTCCTTGTGCCCCGCGATCACGTGCAGGACGTCCCCTTCCTGGAGCACGGTGCCCGGGCCGGGCAGCATGGCCTCGCCCAGCCTGGTGATGAAGGCTATCCGGGCCCGGATCGACTCCTCGATCACCAGCGCCTTCTCACCGACCCAGGCCGGGTCGTAGGCCACCTCGGCGAGATCCACCGCCCCGGTCGGGTCGCGCCACAGGGCCTCGGCCCCCTCGGGCAGCAGCCTCCGCAACATCTGGTCGGCCGTCCAGCGGACGGTGGCCACGGTCGGGATGCCTAGCCGCTGGTACACCTCCGCCCGGCGCGGATCGTAGATGCGCGCCGCTACCCGCTCCACGGCGAACGACTCCCGCGCCACGCGAGCGGCGATCACGTTGGAGTTGTCGCCGCTGCTGACGGCCGCGAACGCCTCGGCCTGCTCGATGCCGGCGGCCTGGAGTACGTCCTGGTCAAAACCGACGCCGGTCACCTTCTTTCCCTTGAAGCCCGCGCGCAGCCGCCGGAAGGCCTCCGGGTCCTGGTCGATGATGGCGACCGAGTGCCCCCGGTCTTCGAGGATGTGGGCGAGAGTCGAACCAACGCGCCCGCATCCCATGATCACGATGTGCACGGCCGCCTCCAGTGATTTCCCTGCCCGTCACGGTAATGCCCCAGCGGCACGGGCATCACGCCAGGCCGGCATACTGACAACGACGGGCAGGGAGCATACGTGGAGTCTGTGACCGGGATCGCCGGCCGGCGCGGCCGGGCCGGCCAGCCATCAGGCGCCGGCGAAGTGCTGGAGCTCACCCTATCCGGGGTGGCCCAGGGCGGCTGGTGCGTGGCCAGGGACACCGGCGGCCGGGTGGTGTTCGTCCGGCATGCGCTGCCGGGCGAGCGCGTCCGTGCCCGGGTGACCGATGCCACCGCCACCTTCGCCAGAGCCGACGCGATCGAGGTGCTCCAGGCCTCACCGGACCGGGTGGAGCCACGCTGTGCGCACGCCCGCCCCGGTGGCTGCGGCGGCTGCGACTGGCAGCACGCGGATCTCGCCGCCCAGCGGAGGCTCAAGTCCGAGGTCATCCGCGACCAGCTCCGGCGCATCGCCGGCGTTGAGCGCGACGTCACGGTCGAGCCGGTGCCGGGCGACGACGAGGGCCTGGGCTGGCGGACCAGGGTCCGGTTCTCCGTCGGCCCCGACGGCACCGCCGGGCTGCTCGCGCACCGCTCCCACGACGTGATCGCCGTGGGCAACTGCCCGATCGCGCACCCGCTGATACACGAGGCCGACGTGACCGGGCGGCGCTGGGAGGCCCGGTCGGTCGAGGTGGTGGTGTCCCCGGCGTCGGGGGAGCGGACTGTGATCGTAACTCCGCCGGGAACGGCGTCCGGCCACCTGCGGCAGCAGGCCGCCGGGCGGTCGTGGCGGGTGAGCGCTGAGGCGTTCTGGCAGGTCCATCCCGGGGCGGCGGACACGCTGGCGGGCGCGGTGCTTGACACGCTGCGCCCGCAGCCCGGTGACGTGGCGCTCGACCTGTTCTGCGGGGCCGGGCTGTTCGCCGGGGCGCTGGCCGCCCAGGTCGGGCCGGGCGGCGCGGTCATCGCGGTGGACGCGGACCGGGCCGCGGTGCGGGACGCCCGGCATAACCTGCGGGGGACGCCGTGGGCCCGCGTGTACGCGGGGGACGTCGCCCGGGTGCTCGCCCGCGGCGGCTGGCCGCAGCCGGGGATCGCCGTTCTCGACCCGCCCAGAACGGGAGCGTCGCGGCGCATCATCGAGCGCCTGCTGACCCCCCGGGTGGCCGGCCGGCGGCGCCCGGGCCGCCGCAGCCTGCGCCGGGTGGCATACGTGTCGTGCGACCCGGCCACCCTGGCCCGCGACATCGCCGTGTTCGCGGAACACGGCTGGCGGCTGGCGGGGCTGCGCGCGTTCGACGCCTTCCCCATGACCCACCACGTGGAGTGCGTCGCGGCGCTCACCCCCGAGTAAACGCGTCTCTCACTCGGTCCGCAGGGCCGTGGCGGTCCGGGTCCTGGCGGCCCACCCGGCCGGGAGCAGCGCACCGGCCGCCGCGATCACCAGCCCGGCCAGGGCCAGCACGGCGATCTCCGCGGCGCCGTAGACGTGCAGGAAGCTGGCGGGCAGGCCGGTGTTGGCGGCCGCAGCCATCGCGGGCAGCACGTTGTGGTGCAGTACGATCCCGGCGGGGACGGCGATCACACCGGCCAGCAGCCCGGTCCCGGCGACCCAGCACACCACCATGGCGATCGTCTGCCGCGGCGTCATCCCGACCGCCTTGAACACCCCCAGGTCGTGCACCCGTTCCCTGGTGTTGAGCACGACGGTGTTGAGCACGCCGAGCGCGGCCACGATCGCCAGCAGCAGCGTCAGCGTGCCGATCAGCGTGAGCACGATCAGGAAGCCCTGGTCATGGCCGCCGAGGCTGCCGTTGAGGCTGACGAAGTAGGCGGGCCCCAGCTTGCTGCTCAGCGCCTGGGCGTACGCCACAGCGAAGACGCCCGGGCGCAGCCCGATGTCGTACTGGTCGGGTGCCAGGCCGCCCAGGGTTCGCCGGTCGGTGTAGATGGTCAGCCCGTTGTTGCCGGTGTCGAAGACCTGACCGACGATCCGCGCCGTTACCTGCCTGCCGCCGAAGGTCATCGTGACGGTTTCGCCCACGGTCTTGCCGGTGGCGGTGAGGAAGCCGGTGGGCACGTCCACCTGGCCCGGGCCGGTGTACCAGTGCCCACTGATCATGGCGTATCCGGTCCAGCGCGCGTCGCCGTCGAAGGCGGTCAGCGCGACCTGCTGCGACAGCCCGGCCACGCTGATCGTGTGGCCGGCGTTGACGCCGACGTACCGGAGGGTTCCCGGCGTCGTGCGCAGCGCAGTCGTCACCGCCCGCTGCGCCTTCGTGGCCGTCGGCAGGTGCCCGGTGCCGGACTGCGCCGAGCCAGGCCCGGTGCTCCGGATGCGCGTGACGTGCACCGGGCCGGGACCGCCGGGGCCGGCCGAGGCGGTGAAGACCTGAACCGGTTCGGTGGCCGAATGGCTGATGCCGTTCTCGACCCGGCTCAGCGACGCGCCCAGGCCGACCGCGAAGGTCACCGCGGTGGCGCCGAGCAGGACCGCGGTCAGCGTGATCGCCGCGCGTGCCGGGCGGGCGAACGGGGCCGCCAGCCCGATCGTCACCGGGCGGGGCAGCGGCAGCCGGCCAAGGAGCCGGTGCGCCGCGTACCCGCGTCCTTGCCGGGGCGCGCGCCCGGCCGCGATCGCGGCGACCGCGCTGAGCCGTCCCGCCCGCAGGGCGGGCAGCAGGGCGGCGACCGCGGTCAGGCAGCACATCGCCAGCGGCACGGCCACGTCCACCCACACCGGCACGCGCAGCGCCCCGACCCCGTACACGTTGGAGGTCTTGGCGAGTATCGGCACCGCGAGCAGGTTCCCGAGCACCACGCCGCCCAGGCACCCGGCCACGGCGGGCACCCCGGTCTGGCTGGTGTAGGCGGCCACCACCTGGCCGGGGGAGAAGCCGATGCTCTTGAGCACGCCGATCCGCCGGTACCCGGCCACCACCGCGCCGCTGACCACGTTGGCCACGATCAGCGCCGACATCACCAGGCCGAGACAGGCGAACGCGACCACGAACGGCACCCAGGGGCCGATCTTCGACCGTTCCTGGGTCTTGATGGCCAGGTAGGACTCCGTTCCGGTGACGGCGCCTGGCGGAAGCGCCTTGGTGACCGCGGCTACGCCGGCACGGATGGCCGCGGCCGAGCCCGCGTCCGCGAACCGGTACAGCATCTGCGCAGTGGCCGGTGCCCCGGGCGCGCGCAGCTTGGCGATCTCGCTGGGCATCACCCAGCCGCCCGCCGAGCTGTTCACCGAGTCGCCGATGCCGACGATGGTCAGCGTCTGCCGCCCGTGGGCGCCGGTTACGGTGAGCCGCGTGCCGATCGGCATGAGTACGGTCGAGCCTGGGTTCGGGTCGCTGGCCAAAACCAGCTGGCCAGGCCGCTGCGCCCAGTGGCCGGATTGCAGGGTCACGTTGTCGAGCGGGCCGCCCGGCGACGCCCGCCCCACCAGGGTCGTCGGCGGCATGGTCAGCCCACCGGCAGCCGGTCCCGGCGGCTTGGGCGTGACGGTCACTTCGCCGAACGGCCCCGCCGCCGCCGTGACCTCCGGCAACTGCCGGGTCGCGGCCAGTTCGGCGCCCGTGGCCCTCGCCGGGTCGATGGTCGCGACCAGGTGCGCGCCGTGCTGGGCGGCGAACGCGCGGTCGAACGGGGAACGGGAGTCCGCGAGCAGGGCGACGGCCAGCACCGAGGCGCCGGTTGACACCAGCAGCACCAGCCCGATCACGACCGTCTGCACCCGCCGCCTGGTTACCCCGCCCGCGGCGGCGCGGGCGACCGGCCCCGCTCTCATCGCTGCACCCCCACCAGCCCGGGCGACGCGGCGTCGGTGACGCGGCCGTCCACGATCTGGACGACCCGGCGGGCGTAACGGGCGGCCAGGTCCGCGTTGTGCGTGACCAGGACCAGGCTCTGGCCCGACCGGTTCAGGTCGAGCAGCAGCTCGCCGATCTCCTCGCCGGTCGCGGTGTCCAGCGCGCCGGTCGGCTCGTCCGCCAGCAGCAGCTCGGGCCGGTTCACCAGGGCGCGGGCGATGGCTACCCGCTGCCGCTCCCCGCCGGACAGCCGGCCCGGATAGGCGTTGCGGTGCCGCTCGATCCTGAGGGCCGCCAGCAGCTCATCCACCCGGGCCCGGGCCTGGCCCCTGCGCAGGCCCGCGAGCTGGGCGGGCAGCAGTACGTTGTCCTCGACAGTCAGGTCATCCAGCAGGTTGAAGAACTGGAAGATCATCCCGATCCGGCGGCGCCGGAACCGGGCCAGCCCCGTCTCGCTGAGCTGGTCCACCCGTTCCCCGGCGACGGCCACCGTGCCGCTCGTCGGCCGGTCCAGGCCCGCGATGAGGTTCAGCAGCGTCGACTTCCCGCTGCCCGACGGGCCCATCACCGCCACCGCCTCGCCAGGGGCGAGCACCAGGCTGACGCCGTCCACGGCGGGCTGGCCGTCACTGTCGTAGCGCTTGGTCACTTGGCTGATACGTACGAGAGCATCCATGGGCGCACCGTAGGCAGGGTGGCCTGGCGCTGGCGTCGGCCGCGAGATGCAACCCGGGTACCGCCGTTGTCGCACGGCGGGCGCAGGTCATCCTCCCGATGTAGGTCGCTACACATCGCGGGTGACGCTCCAGCGAGCGGGACGAGGCGATAATGAGCGGGTGAGCGAGGACACTCGCGCCCCGGTACGGGCCCGGCTGGACCAGGGCCTCCGCCACGCCGTGGCCTTCGCCCGGACGGCCGAGCCGCGGGTGCCGCCGTCGCGGCGTGCCATCGCCATGGACATGTTGATCGCCGCGGTGGTCCTGACCGTGTCGCTGATGCTCGCCTGGCACCCGGGCGGGGGGTGGGGCGAGCTGGTGAAGCACGAGCTCGCGGCCGCCGTGATCACGTCCGTGCCGCTCGCCGCGCGCCGGTGGTTTCCGCTGACCGCGTTCGCCATTCTGCTGCTCGGCGCCACCGCGACCCGGGCACACGCCACGGACGTCACCTTCCTGGCCATCGTCTTCGCCGGCTACTCGGCGGTGGCGTACAGCCGGTTCCGGGGCGCGGCCGTGCTCAGCATGTTCCCCGCGGCCGTCCTGGTGACCGCCGGCTTCTGGACCGCGGGGCCGGCCAACTTCTCGGTGACCCCCATTTCAGTGCTGGGGCCGCGGGCCCACACGCTGCCGGGAGGACCGGGGGGAGTCACGGCCCTGCAAACGGCTCCGTGGCGGCTGACCGGGCTCGTGGTCGCGGCCTCGCTGGTCCTGATTGCGGTCCTCGGCACCGCCATGCAGGCCCGGGACCGGATCCGCCGCCTGCAGACCGAGCACGAGGCTGCCACCCGGCGGGCGCTGGAGCAAGAACGCGCCCGCATCGCCGGCGAGCTGCACGACGTCGTGACGCACAACGTCAGCGTGATGATCGTGCAGGCCGGGGCCGCCAGGCAGGTGCTCACCGAGTCGCCGGGTGCGGCCAAGGAAGCACTGCTGGCGGTGGAGTCCAGCGGGCGGGCGGCCATGACCGAGCTGCGCCACCTGCTCGGCCTGCTCAGCCCCGGGGACACGCTCGCCGGAGAACCGCGCCCAGGCGGCGAAGTCCTGCGGCCGCAGCCGGGCCTCGGGCAGCTCCAGCCGCTCATCGACCGGGTGAGCGCGGCCGGGCTGCCGGTCGAGCTGCATGTCGGCGGCGTGCCGCGGAGCCTGCCGCCCGGCCTGGACCTGGCGGCGTTCCGCGTGGTCCAGGAGGCGCTGACGAACGTGATCAAACACGCAGGGAAGCCGCCGACCAGCGTCAGGCTCGACTACGGGGACAGCGATCTTCTCATCGAGGTGGCCGACGCCGGGCGGCCCATCCCGGCCGCGGCGCCCGCGGTCACCGCCGCCCCCGGCGCCGGGCGGGGGCTGCTCGGCCTCCGCGAGCGTACTGCCTTGTACGGCGGTGACATGGAGGCCGGGCCCCGGCTTGGCGGCGGGTGGCTGGTCCGGGCCCGGATGCCGGTGGACCCGCTCGCGCCAGGGGCGCAGGCCCCGATCGGCATCGCGTCCCCCGCGGCGGGGCACCAATGAGAGAAGCACCGGCGGGCGAGGCTCCGGCGGGCGAGGCCACCGCGGCGCCCCGGGTGGTGATCGCTGACGATCAGACGCTGGTGCGCGGCGGGTTCCGGATGATCCTTGGCGCAGCCGGCATCCCCGTCGTGGCGGAGGCGGCCGACGGCAAGCAGGCCGTGGCTGCCGTGCTCAAGCACCGGCCGGACGTCGTGCTGATGGACATCCGGATGCCGGAGATGGACGGCCTTGAGGCAACCCGGCGAATCCTCGCCGCCCAGGCCGGCGAGGGCTGCCGGGTCATCATCCTCACCACGTTCGACCTTGACCAGTACGTGTACACCGCGCTCACCGCGGGGGCCAGCGGCTTCCTGCTCAAGGACGTCACTCCCGAGCAGCTGGTGGCCGCGGTGCGCCTGGTCCGCTCGGGCGACGCCCTGCTGGCGCCGTCGATCACCCGCCGGCTCATCCAGCAGTTCGCGCCCCGGCCTACCGCACCCCCCGCGCCGGGTGACCTGTCCGGGCTGACCCCGCGGGAGCTCGAGGTGCTGCGCCTAGTCGCCCGCGGCCTGAGCAACGCCGAACTGGCCGCGCAGCTGACCCTCAGCGAGGCGACCGTAAAGACACACGTGGCCCGGATTCTCAGCAAGCTCGGCCTGCGGGACCGGGTGCAGGCGGTCGTCCTGGCCTACGAGACCGGGCTCACCGCCCCCGGCCAGGACTGACAGGGCTCTGCTAGTCCCACCCCCGCGCTCCGCGCCCGCCCCCGCTCATGCCAGCGGCGCCAGCGCCTCGGCCAGCGGGCCCAGCAGGGCGGGGTCGGCCGCCAGCGGCAGGTTCACGATGACCAGGTCGACCCCGGCGTCACGGTAACCTGCGGCCTGTTCGACGGCCTGCTTGACCCCGTCCGGGCCCTCGACGCGGACGTTCACCGAGCAGGTGATCTCAGCCGGGTCGCGGCCGAGATCACCGCAGTGCTCGATCAGCGTCTGCTTAAGGCTGAGCCAGTCCTCGGGGCTGCTGGCGATCGCGTTCCACTGCTGCGCCCAGCGCGCGGCGGTGCGCAGGGTCCGCGTCCGGCCGCGCCCGCCGATAGCGATCGGGGGATGCGGGCGCTGGATGGGCTTGGGCTCGCAGCGCGCGTCGGTGAGCTTGACGTAGCGGCCGGGCAGCGTGGTGGTCTCGTTGCTCAGCAGCCCGACGATCGCCTCGACACCTTCGTCGAAACGGTCGAAGCGTTCCCGCAGCGGCGGCAGGTCGATGCCGTAGGCGTCGCATTCCATCTTGTTCCACGCGGCGCCGAGGCCCAGCTCCAGCCGCCCGCCGGAGATGATGTCGGTCGTGGCCGCGATGTTGGCCAGCACCGCTGGATGCCGGTAGACCATGCCGGTGACCTGGCAGCCCAGCCGGATCCGCCGGGTCGCCTCGGCGAGCGCGGCGAGCATCGACCAGGCTTCCAGGTTGGGCCCGGTGAAGGGCTCGGTCAGCGGGTAGAAGTGATCCCAGTTCCAGGCCGACTCGAACAGGGGGAACTCGTCGGCGGCCACCCACACGTCGCGGATCCGCGCCCACGGCGTGTGCTCGGGCCTGGTTTTGATCGCGAAGCGCACCGGCTTCTCCTCCTCACGTCGCGAACGATTGCCGTGAGCGAGGCTATCGCGTGGCGTGTGCCGTCAGCCGCGGCGCCGCGGTCCCTCGCCCTGCGTCCACGGGTCGTAGTCGATCTCCAGCGCCTCCTGCGGCGGGCGCTCGTCCTCGGGGACGTGCCGCAGGTTCAGCCGGATCCGCGTCCAGCTGTAGCTGCGCCCCCGCATCGAGTCCACCAGCACGTCGGCCGGCTCCAGGTAGGCCCAGACCTTTGGGTGTCGCTCCTTCCACCGGTCGAGCCCCACCATGGCCTCGTCCTTGGTGGCCGCCCGGGCGACCTCGATCAGCGGCATCGTGGAACGCCGCCGCCCGGTCGCCCCGCTGGCCTTGCCGGGTGCGGGCGGAGCCACCGCAACGGGCGGACGGGGGGTGCCACCCATCCGGCGTTTTGATGGCTGAACTCGGGGTGGCTCGCCGGCCTGCTTGTCATAATGCGGCGGCCAGGGGGCATCGGCGAGACCTGCTCTTTCATCCTCGGCGGCGAGCGCGAGCAGCGGCTCCAGCGAGCCCGCCGCCTCGTCCATGCCCGCCCAGGGGTCGCCAAGCTCGGCGAACCGGGTCGGCACCGTGTCGATGGTGAACGCCGCCGGCCGACAGCCGGGAACCTCATCCCAGGTCAGAGGGGTGGACACCCGCGCGTCGGCGGTGGGACGGACCGAGTAGGCCGAGGCTACCGTGCGGTCCTTGGCGTTCTGGTTGTAGTCCACGAAGACGCCGTGGCGTTCCTCCTTCCACCACTGCGCCGTGGCCAGGTCGGGGACCCGCCGCTCGATCTCCCTGGCGAGGGCCACCGCGGCGCTGCGGACCTCGGTGAAGGTCCAGCGCTGCTCGATGCGGGCGTAGACGTGGAAGCCGCGGGAGCCCGACGTCTTGGGCCACCCGGTGAGGCCGAAGTCGGTGAGCACGTCCCTGGCGACGAGGGCCACCTGCAGGATCTGCGGCCATTCCACGCCGGGCACGGGGTCGAGGTCGACCCGCAGCTCGTCGGGGTGGTCGAGGTCGCCGGCCAGGACCGGGTGCGGGTTCAGGTCGATGCAGCCGAGGTTGACCACCCAGGCCAGGGCGGCCGCGTCGCGGGCCACCACCTCGTCGGCGGTCCGCCCGGACGGAAAGCTGAGCAGCACCGTCTCGATCCACGCGGGCCGCTTGTCCGGCGCCCGCTTCTGGAAGAACGGCTCACCCGCGGCGCCGTTGACGTACCGCTTGAGCACCATGGGCCGCCCGGCCACGCCGCGCAGCGCTCCGCCGGCCACATCCAGGTAGTAGCGCACCAGGTCCAGCTTGGTATGCCCGGTATGCGGGAAGTAGACCTTGCCGGGGTTCGACACCACCACGGTGGTGCCCCCGACGTCCAGGCTCAGTTTCTTTCCCCCGCCATCCCGCCCAGGCTTCCCCTCCGCCATGCGTCCACGGTAACCCGTGGGCTTATGACCCCGTCTGCCCAGGTCGCAGCTCTCAGCTGACCGCTTTCTGCAGGAGCGCGCCGATCCTTGATTCGTCGGCGGCGGTCAGTTCGGTCGTCACCGCGAAGTAGGTCGGCCACATGGTGCCTTCGTCCAGGTTCGCCTTGTCGCTGAAGCCGAGCATCGCGTACCGGGTTTTGAACTTCTGTGCGGGCTGGAAGAAGCAGACGATCTTGCCGTCCTTGGCGTATGCGGGCATCCCGTACCAGGTTGTCGGGGAGAGGGCTGGCGCGCTGGCCTTGATGACGGCGTGGAGCCGCTCGCCCAGGGCGCGATCCGGCTCGGTCATCTCGGCGAGCTTCGCGAGCACCTCGCTTTCCCCGTCCGCCTTGGCGGCGCGCGGGCGGCGCGCGGCGGCCTTCAGCTCCTGAGCGCGATCCTTCATCGCGCCTCGTTCCTCGTCCGTGAATCCCTCGTACGTCTTGCCGGTCGCGGTGGTGCTCCTGGCGGGCTTCTGCGTGTCCTTCATGGCGGGTTTCCTCCACGGCGGGTCTTGCTGGGGCTAACCCTCATGCTAGGGAGCCGCCGCGGTGGCAGCTTCTTCAAAGCTGACCGGTCGTTTCCTGGGCGAGACCGCCGACGACACGAAGAATGGGGGCGTGAGGATCGTCGTCCTGGCCGACACGCACGCTCCCCGCCGCTGGCGGTCCTGCCCTGCGCAGGTTGCCGCCCACCTGCGCGGGGCGGACGTGATCCTGCACGCCGGCGACGTGTGCACCGCGGCCGTGCTGGACGAACTGGCCGCCTACGCACCGGTGCACGCGGTGCTGGGCAACAACGACGGCCCGGACGTCGCCGCCTGGGGCGCCCCGGAAACGCTGGAGCTCGACCTCGATGGCCTCCGCGTGGCCATGATCCACGACTCTGGCCCGGCCACCGGCCGCCCCATCCGCCTGCGCCGCCGCTTCCCCCGCGCGGACCTGGTGGTCTTCGGCCACTCCCACATCCCGCTGGATCACGCCGAGAACGGCCAGCGCATCTTCAACCCCGGTTCCCCCACCGACCGCCGCCGCCAGCCTCACGGCACCCTGGGCGTCCTGAAGCTGACTGATGGCCGTCTGGCATCGGCCCAGATCATCCCCGTGACCTGACGGACCGCGCCCGGTTGGATTGGCCCCGTGCGGGGTTGTTCGTTCGGGGTTGTTCGTTCGGGTCAGCCGGTGGAGGCGGCTTCGGCGCGCAGGGCGCCGGTGGCGTCGTGGTAATAGCCGACGGCCGTGCATTCGTCCCGGGCGGTGCACGACACCGAGTACAGGGCGGACAGCTCGTGGGTGCCGGTGCCGGCCTGGGCCGGGGGCGCCAGGAACTGCGCGCGCCAGCGGCCGTGCCACAACGTCATGTACATGGCCACGGAATGGCCCGCCGTGTTTCGCCCGCCGCCGACCGCGCGGCACACGTTCGCAGACGCGCAGGAGACGCCGAGAAGGTACGTGCTCGGGCTCGGGCTGCTACCCGGGGGCACCGCGGGGATCTCGGTGGCCAAGGCGAACCGGCCGTTCGACTCGGTCACGCTCATCGCCCTGCTCTGGGTAGCCGAGATGGCGTACTCGCCGACGCCGAGGCACGGTCCCGTCGCCGTGCAGGAGATCGAGGACATGGCGGTGAACGTGCTCGGGACGGCGTTGCGCGGCGCGGCGATCTCCGTTGCGCGCTGCCAGGCGCCGCGGGACTCGACCGCGCCCATCGCCGCGAAGCGGCTGGACGACACGCTGTAGTTCCCGACCGCCACGCAGGACCCCGGGCCGGTGCAGGAGATCCCGGTCATGAACGCGTCGGGGTTGACGGCCGCGCCGGGCGGCGAGGCGACCTCGGCCGCCGGGCGCCAGTAGCTGCCCACGGGCTTGGCCAGCGCCATGGTCTGGACGTTGCCGGAGGAGTCCCGGTAGCCGCCCACCGCCTCGCAGAACCCGTTCGCGCAGCTCACCGCGTCGAGTTGAGCGGACGCCGGGTTCAGCGAGTTCCCCGGCAGCCTGGGCGCGAACGCGCGCCCCCACACACCGTCCGTCTCGGTCGCGATGAACGCCTGAAAGCTGTTGGACCTGCCGTACTCGTAGGCCCCGACCGCGACGCAGTTCCCCCTGCTGAGGCAGGCGATCCCGTTGACCTCAGCGTAAGGCTGGGCGGCGGCGTTCAGGGGGAGGAGCAGCCTTACTCCCTGGAACCAGCGGCCGTGTGACTGCGTGGCGACCACCGGCTCCACCGGCTTGCCCGGGTTCTGGTAGTCCCCGCCGGCGACGCAGGATCCGGCGCCGGTGCACGCCGTCGCGAAGAGCCCGGTGCTCGCCGCGATGTGGGTGCTGGCGGGCAGCATGACCTCGGTGGCGTGGTCGTCAGGGAGACCACCCTGCGCGGGCCCGTGCGTCAGCGGGAACAGGAACACGAGCGCGCCAACAGCGCCGCTCACTGCGGCGCGGGTCCGGTATCCACCTGCTGATCCGAGAGGCATGGTTCCTAGCGCATGATGGGCAGACCTTCAAGGCAAGACTAAACCCCGGCCATGAGTGGGTCTACGTCGCAGTCTGCAACACGCGTCACACAGGGCACGGGACGGAAGGGAAAGAGCCCTGAATCTCTCACCCGAGGAGGCCCGGCGCCGGTTCGCCGGCGCCACCGTGGCGCGGCTTGCGACGGTGGGCCCGGCGGGCCAGCCCCACCTCGTCCCGGTCACCTTCGCGGTCGACGGTGACCGCGTCTACACCGCCATTGACGCCAAGCCCAAGACAAGTGCGAACCTGCGCCGGCTCCGCAACATCGCCGGGAATCCGCAGGTGGCCCTCCTCGCCGACCACTACGAGGCGGACTGGAACCTGCTCTGGTGGGTGCGCTGCGACGGGCTGGCGTCGCTCCTTGACCGGCCAGCGGACATGGCGGAGCCGCTCGAGCTGCTGGCGGCGCGTTACCCCCAGTACCGGGCCAGCCCGCCGCCCGGCCCGGTCATCAGCGTCCAGGTCGGGCGCTGGACCGGCTGGGCGGCCGCGCCGGGCTAGCGCGCCGGGCCAGCGCGCCGGGCGGCCGGGGGCGCGGGTCACACGCCGGCGGGCAGCCTGCTCAGCGCGTCCCGGATGGCCTCGGACGGGAGCTCG
>Ga0070698_100001319_pt1 | contig 27640 bp, 24 predicted proteins | sample KBSK1502metaG_FD_65477 | JGI IMG/M metagenome (GOLD analysis project Ga0070698, IMG submission 65477) | Corn, switchgrass and miscanthus rhizosphere microbial communities from Kellogg Biological Station, Michigan, USA - KBS K1-50-2 metaG | ecosystem: Host-associated > Plants > Roots >...
TCACCGCCTCGACACCACATTGGAGCTCGTGACGGTGAACGCCCGCCAAGACGAAAACTTCGGCGCACCTAATGTGAACTTGGAAGATTACACCGTGCTGCGCTTCGCGTGTGAGTACCGAGTCAGCGATTTTTTCAGCCTGTTCGGACGCATCGAAAACCTGACCGACGAAAAATATGCGGAGGTGAATGGTTTTCCAGCGCTCGGGCGCACATTCTATGGTGGTTTGCGACTCCACTTTTAGAACGGAACCGGATCCCGACGACGCCCAACCCGTCGCCGCCGTAGGCTTGGCGGAAGGCGGAAGGCTTCGTCGCGGCCGGGCACGCGTGGTAGGGCGCGTGTGGTTGGGCGGTCGCTCCGCGACCGCCGTGTCGCATTAGGCCGAAAACTGTTGCCGAGTTTTGTTCCTGGTAACATTCTTAAAGTTACGAATGTCATGGCCCGCCGTTGGTTTCAGCGGTCGCGGAGCGACCGCCCTACCAACCCGCAGTCGCGGCGTTCCTGTCTTTTCTAATGCCGAGGAAAAACCGATTTCGAAATCCTTGCATGCCGCGGAGGAATGCTGATATTCGTTCCCGATGCTGAACACCCTCAAGGAGCCTCAGAGGGATGCCCTCCAATCCGGGTTCCAGGAACAGTATGTGAAGGCATTCAAATGGATGCTTCTCGCAAGAACGGTCGAAGAAAAAATCGCAAGTCTCTGGCGCGCCGGTAAAATCGCTGGCGGAGTTTACATCGGAAAAGGTCAAGAGGCGGTGAGCGTCGCGATCGGTACGATGTTGAGGCACGGGGACATCTTCGCCCCACTCATTAGGGATCAAGCCGGCCGTTTGGCGTTTGGAGAGCCATTACTAGACATCCTCAGAACTTATCTCGGAGCCAAAACCGCTCCGGCCCGCGGACGGGATGGAAACGTTCACCGCGGCCATCCGAGAGAAGGTACTTACCCGATGATCAGTCATCTCGGTGCGATGATTTCAGTGGTGGCCGGGGGTTTGTTAGCGCGCCGGATGAAAGGCATTACCGGAACGGTGGGCGCGACTTCAATCGGCGATGGCGGTACGTCGACCGGCGCGTTTCATGAGGGTCTGAATTTTGCGGCCGTGGAGAAGTTGCCACTGATCCTGGTCGTAACCAACAATCAATACGCTTACTCAACGCCGAACAGTAAGCAGTTCGCGTGTCATGATCTAGTCGACAAAGCGGTGGGCTACGGAATTGAGGGTTACAGCATGGACGGCACTGACCTGCGGCAATGTCTCGAAGTCGTCGGTCACGCGGTAGACCGCGCGCGAAGCGGAGGGGGACCACAGATGGTAGTAGCAACTTGCCTGCGCCTCACTGGCCACGCAGAACATGATGATGCCGCGTACATGGACGAAGAGCTATTCAAGCAGCCATTAGGACGCGATTGCATTAACGCGACCGAATCTTTTCTCCTGGAACAGAACTGGGCAAGCGAAACTGCTCTGACGACTTGGAGGCAAGAGGCGAAAGGAGCAGTCGAAGCTGCCACCCAGCAGGTCCAGCGCGAACCGGCTTGTTCTCCCGCCGACGAGGATTGGATGCCTCTTGCCACCCGAAGATTAGCCGATTTCGACCTTTAGCGAATGAGTATCACCTATCTCGAAGCGATTCGAGAAGCCCAAGCCAAAGCGCTGCGCGACGATCCGCGAGTTTACATCTACGGCCAAGACGTCGCAGATTTTGGCGGAGCATTCAAAGCAACGAAGAATCTCGCGAAAGAATTTCCGGGACGCGTCCTCGATTCGCCTATCAGCGAGGATGCGATGGTCGGTAGTGTCGTCGGTGCCGCCATCGAAGGGATGCGGCCGATCGTTGAGATGCAGTTCAGCGACTTTTCATCGAACGCTTTCAACCAAATTATTAATCAGGCCGCGGCCTTCTATTGGCGGACAAATATCCCTTGTCCGATTACGATCCGGATGCCCTCGGGTGGAAACCCCGGGAGTGGTCCTTTCCATAGCCAAGCCTTGGAATCCGTGTATGCGCACTTTCCCGGATTAATCGTGATGACTCCGGCAACGGTAGAAGACGCTTACGATCTACTGCTCGAGGCTATTGCGATCGATGACCCAGTGATTTTCTGCGAACATAAATTTCTCTACAATCGGGTAAAGGTCGAAAAATTACTGGAGCCCAATGGCCAATCCGCCGGAAAGGCCCGGATCGCCCGACCTGGGAGAGACCTGACGATTGTTACCTATAGTGCAACCGTCCACGATGCCTTACTAGCGGCCCAAGAATTGGCCCGATCTGGTATTCAGGTCGAGGTAGTCGATCTGCGAACGGTAAAACCGCTCGATATAGAGACCGTTCTTGGGTCGATTGCAAATACTGGCCGCTTACTTTGTGTCGGAGAATCGTGGCCTTGGGGAGGCGTGAATGCCGAAGTCATTGCTCGCGTTGCCAGCAAGGGATTTCATTTGTTGGATTCGCCTCCGCAGCGGCTGAACAGTCGCGATGTGCCCATCCCTTATCACCCCGATCTTTGGCGCGCTTCGAGACCGTCTGTTGCTATGATCATCGAGAGGGTTCGCAAGATCTTGCAGTGGTAGCCTCTGGACCGATTAACCGTTCCTATGCCCAAAGTTCCAATTATCATGCCGCAGCTTGGCGAATCGATCGCCGAAGCCACGATCGTGCGCTTCTGTGTCGAAGTCGGTGACCCGGTTGAAACCGATCAAGAAATCATTGAGGTCGAAACGAACAAGGCCGTGATGGGCGTTACCACTCCGTGTGCCGGGAGGATCGAAAGCTTTTCGGCATCGGTCAATGAAGCATATCCGATTGGAACCGTGCTGGGTTATGTGGAGGCGAGCGTTGAAGATGCCGAGCGGCTAAATGCCGCGGGAGCGGGGCCCATCGCGGAACGGGCGGCTCACATTGAGCTCGAGCCGGTTTCTTTCGAATCGAGTGAAGGGGCGCGTGGAATTTCCGCTCCGATTCGATCGGAAGGCGGCCCATTCATTTCTCCTCGAGTCAGGGCGCGGATCGATGACCTGGGCTGGAGCCCACCAGAGATCGGATTGCTTGCGGGAACCGGCAAAGGTGGCAGAGTCACTGCTCGCGATCTGGAGAATTATCTGGCCGCGCTTGAATCCAGTCCCACCGAAAAAGCCTCGGCCATGCGGTTGGCCGTTTCGGACTCGATGCGCCGCAGCTGGGCTCGGCCGCTTGCAACCGCGGGCGTCGCCTTGCCATTGGACCCTCTGCTGAATCATCGTAAGCAGATAGAAATTCCGCCGGGGCCCGCGCTCTACGTCGCTAAAGCACTAGCCGTCGCCATCTCCGAGCACCCGCGTTACGCCGCCCGGTTGGCCGGCGATCAGCTAATATTGCCAAAATCGATCGATATCGGGATCGCTGTCGAGGTCGAGGACGGCATTATTGTTCCGGTGATCCGCAATCTTGACCAACAACCGATCTCTAAACTAGGCAAGGTCTATCAGGATCTGGTGAGCGCTGCTCGGACTCGACGTTTGCCGGAGGAGGCCCGGGAAGGCTCGATCGCTTCGGTCACGAACTTTGGCTCCCTCGGAATCACCTGGGCTACTCCCATTCCGTTGCCGACCGAAACGTTGATTGTCGGGCTGGGCCGAGGTGAAAAACGTCCGGTATGGGATGAAGCGCACGGTCAATTTAAACCGGTCCTGATGGCGGAACTCACAATAACGTTCGATCACCGGATTATGGATGGAGGCGCCTCTGGCCGGCTGATTCAACGAATGGTGACTTTGCTCGCCGACCCAGAAAATCTTTAGAGTTTCGCTCGAGCAAGCCACTCGGCAATGGCGGCCGGACGACCGATAGGTCGCCCAGCCGCCGCCGAGACTACTCAAAGACTGGCCCCCCGCAGACGTGATAGCCTTCGAGCGTCAAGGACATCGGAAAAAGCATTGTGGGCATTCGCGCTCCGATCGGTTTCGCCTTCATCGGAGTGCCTGTCCGATCATCTCCAGCTTTCGGCAATTCTTGGATCGAACTTGTGAACAGAACTTGGATCAGAGCTTTCATTTGAATTAGTGCGAGACGCCAAAGAGTCGGCCGACGAACTGGCAGAGGCCGCCCCAGAAACGCGGGTCTGCTTGCACGCAAAGCGCTACACAAACCGCGAGTATCAGGAAACCTGTTTTCAGTTCGTTCATGACTTGCCACTGCTATACGCAGTCGGCGTGCCACGCATTTGATATGAGCCACATGTGGCTTCCTATCAGACAGTTACACAAAGTGAGCGTTTCTCCGAGAGCTACTGAATCCCGGTTCAGCACACCCATAAGTGGGACTCCAATTCCAGTTGTGGGACACGATCGCAGATCGGTCCGTTGCGCACGGCCGAGCAGAAGTTCAGCCCTACCGAACGTCCAATCGCGGAGCCAAACCGTATCTTTGAGTAGTCGCTTATGACGCCCGAGAACGAGAAACTGGTTGAGGCTGCGATGGGTTACTTTGAACTTGGGATGCTGGATGACGCCATTGCCGAGCTCGCATCATTGGGTAGCCGCGAGCGGCTGAGCGTTCTAAGCATCTGCAGCGCGGCCTTACGAATGTCGGAACGATGGCCAGAAATGCTTTCGCTCGCCCGAAAGATGGTCGAACTATATCCAGCAGACGCAGAGTGCTGGGTGACCTTGGCTGATGCCACCCGAAATTCCGTCTCGGTGCAAGCAGGTCTGGAACTCCTGGAAACCGCGCGCCAGCATTTTCCGGACGATGGCCATATTCTGTTTCAAATCGGCTGCTACTGCTGCCAGCTCGGACGGCTGGACGAAGCACGGACAGCGGTGCAAGGAGCAGTTTCCAATAACCGAGTTTGGGCGAAGATCGCGGTTCAGGATCGTGATCTAAGCCCGCTCTGGCCAGAGTTCAAAAAGCGGCGTTTTGGCAGTTCGCTTTAGCCAACTCTCCCAAAGAAAGCTGTGAATCCGGCACGGAGCAACCGATTTACAGTATCTAGCCCGCAAGGAGGCACCATTGCATCTTGCGGGTGGAGTTTTGCGGGGGCTAGACCGGCATTGCCGCGGCCGTCGCCGGCTCCGAACTCCGCTGACGGCGAGCTATAAGATAGGAACCGATCACGAGCACAGCAGCCAGTGCCTGCGCACCCAATGTCTCTAGCGTCGGATAAAACGAGAACCAGAGGCCCATCCAGTCTGGCGTAAAATTAGCGAGCCAATCAATTTTTGTCGTGGGAATCCAGTGGGCCAGCTGCATTTCCTGAGCCTGTTCGCCTACCATGACGAGAAGTACAAAGCCAAGCATTGTACCGGTGAGTACAAGCATCTTGCGATACGGCAGCCGCCGATGCGCAAAGAATGTTAACACCGCAACAATTCCCGCTAGGAACGAACCGATAAGCGCCCCGTATAGGACCGGTCCATTTCCCATTCGAAGGTGATAGCCCTGCAGGAACAACACGACTTCGAATCCTTCCCGGTATAGCGAGGAAAATCCAAGAAGACCAAGTCCGCAGAGCAAGCCGGTTCGAGAGATTTGCGATTCCTTGGCGTCGCTCAAGAGCGATTTCTTTCTTCGATTATGGAAACAGATCCAGCCACCCCAATATACTTTGTGGAAGAACCAATTCATTATCACCACGAGAACGACAACCGCTAGAAGGCCGGTTCCAGCTTGGAGGTCGAGAGCCGAAACGTTTTGGGAAAGATCATTGATAACGCCAACCGCAATGAACCAAGTGACCAAAGTCGCGAGAAATCCGACGCCGACGCCAACCGCGACCGGTTTTCGCTGATATGCGTTGGGACCGACCATGCTCGCCATGATCGCTGACAGCACCAAAATACATTCCAGGCCCTCACGGAAAACCAATACCCCAATATCGAGCGAAGCGACGGCTCGGCTGGTATGCGGAAGCGTAGGATCTGGAGCTCCTTTGGTGGTGATGCCCTGCCACACAAAAACGGCAGCGACAATTGCAGCGCCAAGAAGAAGGAGTGTCCCGAGAGTCGGCCGGATTCTGTAGGCGCTGGGCGGTGCAGACGGAACAACGGCAGAGCTCATAGTTACTGAAAATGACTCTCAATAACGGTTTGTCAACGCGGGAACGCGTTTTCTTTTGAGCTCAGAGACTTCCGCCGGATTGTCGTTACAAAAGGCATCGGTACCCCCACCGCTTGGAGGGGCGTCCCAAGTGACGCCCGTCCGGATGCTGGGCTATGTTAACCCACTTACTAAAGCGATAAGTCTCTGGCCGGAACTATGCTATCTCCGAGTCAATCGCCTATCGCCAATTCGAATCAGAAATCGAACTGATCGATATTCTCCTTATTGAATACCTTCGGTGGCCCGAGAAGGATCTGACTCCCGTTAATGACCTTTACCTTGCCAAGTTTCCCGGCATCGAGCTCGGTCGCGCCCGGTTTCAGGGCCCCGTCAATCGAAGCTCGCATGGCGTAGGCGGCCAAATAACCAAGGTCGACTGGATTCCAGAGAATGACGTCTTTGACCGCGCCGTTCTTCACAAATGGCTTCATTTGGTTCGGCGTTGACAAACCTACTACCGCGATTTTGCCGATTAGATTGGCCTGGGTTATCGCGTCCGCCGCACCGGGAAACGCAACACTCGACAGCCCAATGATACCCTTGACGCTGGGATAGGCCTTTAAGATTTCGCCAGTTCTCTTGAATGCGAGCTGCTGATCCTCCTCCGCCGGTACGATCGTTACAATATTAATCTTGGGATGAGCTTGCGGAATATATTTTTTGATCTCAGCGATCCAAGCGTTCTGGCCGGCGGCGGTCATCGAACTCGTGACGATTGCAATATCGGCCTGCTCACCCACTTGCGATACCATGTCGTCGATGAGAGCTTTGGCGACGCCATCCGGCGTGCACATCTGCGCAAACCATTCGCGTGCGTCTGGCTGTGACTCGGCATCGTAGCCGATCACATGAATTCCAGACTTCAGCGCCTTGCGCAAAACCGGCGAGATCGCTACCGGATCGTTGGCCGCGAAAAAGATCCCATCGACACCACGCGAGATGGCGTTGTCAATGAACTCGATCTGCTTCTGGATATCGCCCTCGGTGGGAGCATCGGTAGTCACCTCGGTGGGCAAACCACTTTTAGTCAGATCAGCGCACCCTTCTGCGATTCCTTTCGCGGTGGCATTGAAGTAGCCGATTCCGATCAATTTCGGGATATCGGACAGGACAACCTTCTTACCTTTGAGATCCTTCGGGTTGGCTGGTTGCCCGCCGTCATAAGCACTGTCGGCAGCGAAAGTGCTGGCAGTAAAAGCTACCAGCGACAGAAGAAGCGCTTTGAGCAAGCGCGATGGGTTAGTTGATATCATAGTCTAGGGGGCTCGTATTCGTATTACTGATTACGGTTTCCGTTTTAATCTGAAGAGGCCGCGTCCGGACAGGACGAACTTCTCCAAAAATTGATTGAGCAGAATGGAGAGAATAAGCACGGTACCGATCAGAACGACCGTGGCTTCTCCGCGAAATCCAGCTAGCTGAAGTCCGTTCTTTAGCAACTGAATGGTGACCACCCCAAGCGCGGTACCGAGAATCGTGCCGCGTCCGCCAAAAATGCTAGTTCCACCGAAAACGACCGCTGCGATCACATCCAATTCCAGACCGGTGGCGGCGTCTGCCCGAGTCGACGTAACGCGTGAAGTAAAGATGAATCCCGCTATGCCGGCCATAAAACCGCTAAATGTGTAAGCAAGTAGTTTGATTCGGCCTACCCGAAGGCCAGCGAATCGAGCAGCGATTTCATTATTTCCAATTGCGTAAATACGCCGGCCAATTGGCGTGGCGCCAAGTATTAGACCGCTGATCACGAAGACAAAGATGAGGAGATAAAGCTGGAACGGTAAGCCGGCGATCTCACCGCTGCCCCAAAACGCGAATGAATCGGGAAATCCGTTAAACGACCGCGATTCGCTGATACCATAAGCAAGACCACGAAAGATTGCGAGGGTCGCCAAGGTGACGATCAACGGTGGTACGCCGAGATAAACAATGACGAGCCCGTTCAGGTAACCAGCTAGAGTTCCGCCAGCAATCCCAACCAACACTGCCAGCCAAAGCGGGAAACCGAGCACCAGCCACGAGAAACCTAGCAGAACGGCGCTGAACGCGACGATCGAACCGACCGAAAGATCGATCCCTCCCATGATAATCAGGAAAGTCATGGGCACAGCCAAAAGTGCCACCTCACTGAGAAAACGGGTTTGGTTTAAGAGGTTTGCGCTCGTGAAAAACCGATCGGACAGAAAAGAGAGCGTGATCAGCGCAATCACCAGCACACCGGCAAGAACCGCTTCCTGCAGGCTGAGCCAACGCAATCGAAATACCCCTGGCGAAGCCGCCTGTCCGCTGCCCCCGCCCGAAACTGCCGCGCCACTCGTCTGCCGGCGACGGAATACGTCGAGGAGAATGGTGAGCAGAATCAGACTTCCTTGGACGGTTAAAAACCATTCGGCACGAATGTGAAGAAAAACGAGAGCAGTCCCAATCGTCTGGAGTAACAACGCGCCAAGCAAGGCCCCCACGACGTTCCCGGTTCCGCCAAGGATACTGACACCTCCAATGACGGCAGCCGTGATCACCGTCAGCTCAAATCCCGGCGCCACATTGCTTTGGATCGCCGTAAAGTTGGTCGCGTACAGAATAGCTGCTAAACCGACCAGAAGCCCATTCATTATGAATACCTGAATGGTCACCTGGCGTTCAGAAATGCCGGATAAGCGAGCTGCTTCGGCGTTTCCACCCACCGCATAGAGTTCTCTCCCCTTGGCTGAATATTTTAGCCACAGCGCAAAAGCGACTCCGAACAAGATCAACGTGAAGATCGGTACGGGAATCCCCAGAAGTAAGGTACGACTAATGGCGAACCCAGGCGGCAACCCATAGATCCAGCGTCCACCCGTAGAAAGGATCAAACTCCCCTTTAAGATACTCGCCATTCCAAGCGTGGTCACAATGGCGGGTATCCGACCGTAGGCTACTAACAGACCATTGACCAGCCCGATAATGCCGCCGGCCAGAATAGTCGCTGGAAAAACGATGGCCAACGGGACTCCGGCGACCGCCAGCTTTCCTGCCACCGTGGCGCAAACTCCAAGTGCGGCACCGATAGAGATATCGATGTGACCACACAAGATAATCATCGTCATGCCGATCGCTGCGACCCCGATATAGGAGCAGTTGTAAAGCATGTCGATGAAGTTGCTGAACTCGAGGAAGCCACGATTCACCGAACCCACCCAGCCAAAGACCACGCAGAATGCGACAAAAAGCACCGTCTCCTGCTGGTTCAGCAATCTTAATAAATTACCGAGCGGGGATGCTTTACTATCTGTCCGACCAAGCTTCGCGGAGTGGATCGATGGAGGGGCGGTCGACATAGTTTTTTAGTGCGTCGTCTCGTGGGTTTGTGCGCCGGCCACTTCGGCCGTGTGGCGACCCAGCGCCGCCGTGATGACAGCCTCCTGCGTGGCTTCCTTCCGCTGAAATTCGGCCACAACCAATCCTTCGCGCATGACCAGAATACGGTCGCTCAGCCGCATGATCTCGGGGAGATCACTTGAAATGACCAGAATCGCCAAACCCCGTTCTCGGGCCAATGCATCAAGTAACCTATGAATCTCAGCCCGCGCCCCGACGTCGATTCCCCGCGTTGGCTCATCCACAATGAGAATACGCGGACTGGTTGCCAGCCATTTGCCCACCACAATCTTTTGCTGATTTCCGCCGGAAAGATTACGCGCCACTTGCCGCGAATGAGGCGTCTTGATTCGCAGTTTGTCGATATACTCTCTAGCCAGGGCATCCTCCGCTTTAAAGTCGATGAACGGTCCGTTCTTTAGGGCGCTGAGCCGGGTCATTCCGATGTTCTCGCCGACCGTCATCGCGGTGATCAAGCCTTGGCGCTGTCGGTCCTCCGGCACGTAAGCGATGCCGAGTTCCATCGCATCTTCCGGACGTTTAATTCTCACTTCTCGTCCTTCAAATTCTACGGTTCCCGACTCAGGCGGCATCACCCCAAAGATGGCCTGCGCCAGTTCGGATCGTCCGGATCCGATCAGGCCGGCCAATCCAACGATTTCGCCAGCGTACAATTCAAGGCTGGCATCGCGTAGCATCGGTCTTCGCGCGAGATTGCGCCCTCGCAACAACAGCGGCCCTCTTTTGACCGAGCGCTCCGCATGAGAGACCGGTTCTTCCTCCAGCGCCCGCCCAACCATTAGCCGAATCAGTTCAGACTCCTTTGTTTCCGAGACCGGCTTTATCGCCACCAAATTGCCGTCTCGCAGGACGGTAACCCGATTCGCGAGCGCAAAAATTTCGACCAGCCGATGGCTGATATATATGACAGCCACTTTTTGCGCAGCCAATCGCCGGATGATGGCAAACAACCGGTCGGCGTCGTGCTGAGTCAAAACCGCGGTTGGCTCGTCTAGGATCAGAATCCGTGCGCGACGGGAAAGGGCTTTTGCGATCTCAACCCGCTGGCGATTTCCAACCGAAAGCGTTCCGACTCGCGCGTTGACATCGAGATCGCCGGCATCCAGCGACTCAAGCACTGCCGCCGCCTCCTTCGCGGCACAGCGCCAGTCCAGAGCGAAGCCGCCCAGCGTTCGTGGCATGTGTCCCGCAAAAATGTTTTCAGCGACGCTAAGTTCCGGATAAAGGCTGAACTCCTGATAAATGGTCGCAATACCCTGAGATTGAGCTTCACGCGGACTCAGGAAACGAACCAGCTTACCCTCAACCGCTATTTCGCCGGCGTCGGGCGGATAAACTCCGGAAACAATTTTTATTAGCGTCGACTTACCGGCGCCATTCTCTCCCAGTAAAGCGTGTACCTCGCCCGGATGAACGTCAAAGGAGACATCGGTAAGCGCGCGAACACCCGGGAACGATTTGCTGACACCGCGCAAAGCCAAAACCGGTCCGTCAATGGATGCCGGCGGAGCTGAAGATTCTCGAGACTGTTCTGCCATGAAGCCAAGCAAAGGGAAGGGATGGCGGCCGAAGACTGACCAACTCCTTGCATTCATTTCCCAAGCTGAACCCATTTTGAGAAGCGGTTTCCTCGGTTAGCGCGCGAAATGTTCTGCTGCTCCGATTCGGAAGTCAATCCCTTAGCCAGCTTTTTGGCGGCCAGTGCACCGTCTCGCATATAATGGTGATGTCGCCGCAGGCCAGTTGGCTGTTTTTCAAGGCGCGAGCGAAGCGCCCATATCCGAATTCATACGGGTCGAGCGAGCAACGCAGAAAAACAGCCAACCGGCCGCGGCCCGGAGGGTTGCGTTGAAAATGGGCCGGCGGCGGCGTTGCTCGTCGGTTACGTATCGATTCAGATATGCGCCCTCCTCGCGCCTTGCCGGCGGCCCATTTTGAACGCAACGACGTCATCATTATATGCGAGACGGTGCACTACACATCTCCGGCCTGAAATCTTCCAATTGCCATTCGCCACTTCATGGTGCAAAAACCGGGTACTTTGCCGTCCATGAAAAAGCGAACTGGCTATCTCCTCATGCTAATCTTGGTTCTTGGTTCGCTGGCGCTAGCGGGTTGCTCGGAAAACTCAGGCTGGCAATTAAGTCCTGAAGGTATGCCGCTGAATTCCGCGCCAAGCGGGACGAGTGGGTCAACCAGTCAATAGGATAACGCCGCGAGAAATAGCCGATAGCAGATAGCCGATCATTTGGCTATCGGCTATTTCTCCCGGAGGATCTGCCTGGCCCGGCCGCCGCCGGGCCAGGCGCGGTTCTCATTGGTTCTTTATCGCGGCGATCACTCGATCCCGCTGCGTAACGATTAAGCCCAGAGATCCCTGGTCCGCTCAAACAACGTGATAAACGGCGGATTCGAAGAGAGAGCTAACCCATCCGAATGATGAACGGCCAAAGCATTTCCAACCGGACTCTCGTCAGTGTCTCCCGATCGCTTTACGAAGCGAAGTAAAAATGTGTGATATGGAAGAACACGGGTGCAGCAAAGCAGAGAGAATCGATCCGATCCAGGATCCCGCCATGCCCTGGAATCGTTGTGCCATAGTCCTTGACGCCACGATCGCGCTTGATCGCGGACATTACCAGGCCTCCGAAAAATCCCATCAGAGCGATCGCCAGCGCCATCAGTGCCGCCTGCCACCAGGTAAACGGGGTGATCCACCACAAACCGGTTCCGATGAGAACGGCTCCCAACATTCCCCCGATGAATCCTTCGACCGTTTTGTTCGGGCTAATATTGGGAGCGATTTTGCGGCGGCCGAAACACTTGCCGAAGACATACTGAAGCACATCGCTTAACTGCGTCACGCAGACCAGGAAATAGAGTAGCTTTCCATTCTGTCCTTCTCGCCCCGGAACATCCAGCAACAACAGGGCCGGCGCATAACTCACAAAGTAAACACAAATCATGAGTCCCCACTGGATCTTCGAATTGCGGGCGAGAAAGTCTTTGTACTCTCCGGCGATTACGTTGCGAATAGGGATAAACAGGTACGCGTAGACCGGAATCATGATCACGGCGATGCCATAACGATGGAACGCTATGAGTACGTACTGCAGCGGCGTTATTACGAAAAAGGCCCAGAACAAGGCTCGGTGATCGGCCCGATGGGTTGGCGTAAGAGTGACGTACTCACGTAGAGCAAGGAAAGAGATAAGACAAAAAAGAATGACGGAGCCGATGCCACCGGTGGCCAGGGCCAGAAAGAAAATGATGGTCATCACCCACCACGCTTTGATGCGGGCATTGAGGTTGTCGATCAGCTCTCTTCCTTTCTCGCTCTTGACTTGGAGATGCAGGAAGAAGCCGATGGTTGAGGCGATGAGTAACACCGCCAATACGCCTGCCCCCAAGATTTGCATTTCGCGATCGATACTCAGTAAATTCATAGATCGATTAGAGCTTCCACCGCCGCGCGAGCTCGCGTTAGGAACGCATCCTTAGATTCGCTTTTTTCCAGACGCAATGGCTCGCCAAAAATCACCGAGCAGAGCAGAGGTAGTGGCAACAACTCTCCTTTCGGCAAAACGCGGCTGGCGTTGTTGATATAAACCGGAACGAGGTCTACCTCTGGTACGGCTTTGCCAAGATAGTAAAGACCGCTCTTGAACGGACGCATCTCGGGCTCAGAGGTTCTTCCGCCTTCCGGAAAAATGATGAGCGAATCGCCACCCTGGAGAACCGGGACGAGTTGATCCATCGGGTTGTTGGCACGCGTCACCTTCTTTCGCTCGATCAATACGCCCCGAAAGACCGATTCGGCCAGAAACCGACGTAGCCGGCCGGCTCGCCAGTAGTCGCTGGCCGCAACCGGCCGAGTGCGTTTCCGCAATTGATCCGGCAAGACGGACCAGAGCACCAAAAAATCGAAATTGCTGGTGTGATTGGCAAAATAGACGCGGTGCATGGCGCCCGGAGTGCAACCGACCCAGCGCGCTTGCACTCCGGTAAAGAGACGAACAAAAGCTGCGAGCAGCGCAGCTATCACAAGGCTGTCTCCAACCTCTCCGCTAAATGCAGGGTACGACGTATGCAGGTCACCAATGTTCCGAGATTGATAATGACCAGCATCCAAAAGAGCGATTGCCGAGGCCAACCGACAATGTGTTCACCTGCGGCTAGAAAACTACCGACGGTAAGCAGGAACATCCTTTGTTGTTTGGCCACCGGACCGCAGAAATCCTGGGCCGCTCCCCGGCGTGCGCCCAGCGCCCGAATGTATGCCGTACCCACAGCCAATACGGAAGCACTCCAGCCTAGTGCCACACCCCAAGCTGCATGTGCAGAGGCATAGCCGGCCGACGCTAGAAAAAGCACGTCAGCAATCCGATCCGGGATCTCGTTGTAGAGCTCACCCAGTTTCGTTTGGTGTCCGCCTTCCACTGCGATGAGGCCGTCCAGCATGTTCGCGAGCAGGCGCAGTTGAATACAGAGGGCAGCACCAATCAGGATCCAGGACGATCCTGGACCAAACGCTTCCGTCAAAAATAGCCCTGCTCCAATCAGAGCGCAGGCAACGCTGAACAGAGAAACCTGGTTCGGGCTGACTCCAAGCTTAGCGAATGCGGCAGCCAATGCTTGCGCCCAACGCGTCGACCGCATCTTGATCGGACGCCGATTGGGGTCCATCTCTGAGGACCCGGTTGACGAGCTTGACTGAGACGGATCAACCATAGAACAAGGGACTGAAGTGCCGCTAGACTGAATTATTCGCCGACAGTGTCAAAAGGAAATTCGCACCGCCAGGGAACCGCGAATTCTGATAAGAAAACCACGAATGGACGCGAATAGACGCGAATAACTACTCCTCATTCGTGGCCCGTTTGCCGGTTTCGCCGGTCTTGTCCGACGTAGCCTCAGTCGCCATCGAGATAATCTACGTGCGGGCTAATTGGCGAGGTCGGAAGCTCACAGAGCACCTTTGTCCAGCATGTTCGCGATTCTCGCTGGTCGCGCCCATGGGAAACTATCGGCGGAGCCAAGGAAGATCAATTAATGCCCATTCCCGGTTCGAATTCACAGTTATTTCTCCCTGGCGTTTATGACTTGCTCTTGCAATTCAAATCATAATAACATTTATTTGTATTGTTTTTATCAATTGGAACGAGTCTAAATGAGCAAGCTTATCTTGGGTGCCGAAGTCTATTCGGTGATAAACGCCGCTTTGGAGGTGTTGAAGAAGCTCGGACATGGATTCCATGAAAAGCCTTATGAGCGCGCTTTGGTGGTTGAGCTGAGTTTGCGCGGAATGTCTTGTCAGCAACAGAGATGTTTCAACGTAGTCTACAAAGGGAACCAAAGTCGGTGAGTATATTCCGGATCTGATCGTAGATGGCACGATCATCATTGACCCGAAAGTCATTGATAAAATTTCCGACCACGAAAGAGGCCGGATGATCAATTACTTGAGAATAACCGGGTTCCCGGTCGGACTGATCCTCAATTTTCGTCGAGCAAAACTGGAGTGGGAACGCATTATCCTGACCGATCCGAAACCACGAATGGACGCGAATGCACACGAATGTCCGCGCCTTCTAGCTTGGCCGGCTCAAATCGCGATAGCCAGAGGCTTTTGAGACCAGTTTGAGTTCTCAACCACGAATGCATGCGAATACACACGAATAACTGTTTTTATTTCGCGTCCATTCGTGTCCATTCGCGGTTTAGTTTGGTGTCCGCGCACTCTAGCTCGGTCGGCTCGAATCGCGATAGCGGGAGCTGTTTTTCTTGGGTCGCGTCATGGTATGGAGGCGGAGCGAAGGAGGATCCGTTAGCGTCTATTCGCGGTTGGGCTGGCGCCTCGCGAAACGAACGGTACGTTGGCTCCAGCATGAAGGACAGACTCTGTTTGGTCTTGTTGGCACTGGCGCTCGCAAATACGGCTCTGCCAGCCGCAGAAACAAGCGCTCCCACGGCAGCGGCAACAGCCACGGCCACGGCTTCCCCGACTCCGGCCATCACTCCCATTCCTTTACCAGACGTTGTTGCGGAAGCCACCTCTGCGAAGCGGGTTCTGGCCGATATCAATTCCGCGCTGGCAGCGGCTGCAATGAAAACAGCCGTCTTCCCCGGTCTATCAAACCTCGAACATGACATAGATAAACGAGCCGGCGAAACCAAAACCATCATCGCAAATGGGCCGGCCTTTGACATTCTTGATGAGCTGCTTGGGATTTGGCAGGCCCTGGCCAACAATGCGATAAATTGGAGCCGAGATCTGACTCAACGCGCCACCGAGCTAGAAACCGACGCCGCTCGTTTGGACGAAATGGCGACAACCTGGAATCTCACGGCCAGCGCTGCGAAGACGAAGAACGCTCCTCGCGAGGTTCTCGATCGGATTGACCAGATCATCGCATCGATTAAAGAGAATCAAAACGCTCTGCAAACCCGACGCGGAGACATCCTGACCTTGCAGTCTCGAGTCGCCGCGCGACAAGCTCGAATACAAGCAGAGCTGAAGACTGTCCAGGAGGCCCGACAAGGACTCCTGAGCCGGTTGCTTATCGAGGATAGTCCGCCGCTTTGGGCCTTTGGTGAGATCTCTTCATCCAATCCATCCGATCAGCACGCGCTATCAGATGCGGTTCGAAGAGTGAAAGAATTTGTGGTTCAGGAGCCGGGGAAGTTCGCCATTCACGCGGCGCTAATTCTTTGTCTTTTCTTAGTCTTGCGCTCGGCCCGCCGAGGGGTCCGGAAATGGGTAGAGGAAGATCCAAGCTTGCAACGAGCCGCGCCATTGTTCGAAATGCCGATCGCCGTCTCGATAGCGTTGTCGATGGTGTTCACACCACTCCTTTATCCCGAGGCGCCTCGCCTTCTCCGAGCGATCTTTGGGATAGCTGGCCTCATACCGACAGTGATCTTGCTCCGGCGCCTGCTCGACCGAAGGGTGTACCCGGTCCTCTACGCGTTAATAGTATTTTTCTTTCTCGACCTGATCCGCCATATGTCGGTCGCGTTACCCCTCCTGACTCGTGAATTGTTCGCGCTGGAAATGTTACCTGGCGCCTGCTTTGTCTTTTGGCTACTTCGTTCGAGCCGGCAGGCGGCAGCTGGTATTAATGCGCAGCTTCCCCTGCCCTGGCCAGGGCGGTGGTATGCCCGGATCGGCTTGCTTCTCTTTGTTGCGGCTTTCGCCGGTGACTGTTTGGGTTATGTCAGCTCTTCTTATTTGCTGGGAGATGGTGTCCTAACTGGAGCGTATCTGGCACTGATCGCTTATGCCGCCGTACGGATGCTCGAGGGATTGGTAATCATAGCGCTTCAGGTCAGACCGTTAACCTATTTCGCCATGGTTCGGAAACATCGAGGTATGATTCATCGGCGCATGATGCGAGTGATCCAATGCCTGATGTTCCTGGTCTGGCTGAGCCTGGTTCTTAAGCGCTTTCAACTGAGAGATCCATTGTTCGAAGGAATCAGCGAGGTTCTGAACGCAGGCCTTGTGTTGGGTGCTTTCCGCCTCACGCTCGGACAGATCATCGCGTTCATCGTGATCGTTTGGCTGTCCTTTATCGTGTCGAAGTTTCTCCGGTTCTTGCTCGAAGAGGATGTGTACGATCGCCTCAAATTAACCCGCGGCTTGCCCTACGCCATTTCGACCGTGCTTCATTACGCTGTCTTGCTATTTGGATTTTTCGTCGCGTTGGCCGCCCTCGGGGTCGACATGACAAAGTTCACGATTCTGGCCGGCGCCTTTAGTGTCGGTGTTGGTTTCGGTCTACAAAACGTGATCAACAATTTCGTGTCTGGTTTGATCCTGCTTTTTGAGCGACCGATCAAGGTTGGCGACGTTGTCCAGGTCGGAACCGCAGCTGGATCGGTACAAAAGATTGGTATTCGAGCCAGCGTTATTCGTACGCAAGACGGATCTGATGTGATCATTCCGAACGGAGAGCTGATTTCAAATCAGGTGACCAACTGGACCTTTGCCGACCGGCAACGGGCTATTGTCATTGAAATCAACGTGCCACGCAATGCCGATCAAAAGCGCGTGGCCGAGTTGCTAATTCAGGCAGCAGATGAAACGCCCGGCGTCGCAAAAACTCCGTCGCCGCAGGCATTCGTCATAACCATGACTTCATCAACGCTCACCTTCGAGCTTCGCACCTGGACAGATCGATCTGAAGATTGGATGACCGTGCGAGGCTATCTTTGGGTCGTGATTAACCAAAAGCTAGCCCAAGAAAATGTCGCGCTGGCCTAGCGCTGCTAACCACGAATGCATGAGTGGACCGAGCGTCTGTTCTTAACCACGAATGGACACGAATTCACGCGAATAACTAACTCCTTATTCGTGTCTATTGGCGTTCATTCGCGGTTTAAACTTTGTGTCCGCACGCTCTGAATTGGTTCTTAACCACGAATGGACACGAATTCACGCGAATAACTAACTCCTTATTCGTGTTTATTGGCGTTCATTCGTGGTTTAAAAATTCTTCGCGGTCGGATAGTTAGGGTGGTGCACTACCACGAGATCAAACCCCGGCCGCTCGGTAGAGGCCGTTTCAATCCGTTTGGATCCGTCTTAATCCGTTCACGCAATGCCAGCATTTCCTGTCTGGCCCTTTCGTGTTCTGCGCCGAACGCACTCTTGGAAGTGTAACCGTTCGGCTGTTCGAGATCCCAGGCGAGCGCCCGATCAAGCGCTCGGAGGAGCGTGGCGGAACGTTGGCCGGCCTTCTCGTAGATCGATTGTCCGACACTTTCCGATAGCACCCAAAAATGCGCTTGTTCGTCGGAAGGCTCGGAAGTCTTTGCTTTTGCCAAGACCAAGAACCGATACCGGAGCTGACCTACATAATACCAAAACGCCGCATCGTCCTTCTGCCCGCTGCGGAACAACTCGGTAGCCAAGGCAAAGTAGGTGGACGGCGCCTTATCCTGGATGCCAATCTCCAGTTCTTGAATGGTTTGAGCTGCTTCGGGCTCTCGCCCGGCGCTCATCTCGCAAAAAACCGAACAGCTGAGAGCAACGCAAAGAAATATACGGAACATAAGATCGTAGATGAGGCGGCTGTGCCTAGGTACCAGGATAAAGACCCGTGCAGATGGCATTTATTCCAGAATTGACGCGCATTGTTCAAAAGTACGCTCCAGCGCTGCTGCTGCATCCTCTTTGGGAACGAATTCGTGAGCAATGTACCCGGCATAACCGGTTCCCCTTATCGCTTGCAAGATCGAGGAGTAATTAAGCTCTTGCTCGTTATCCAAATCGTTCCGGCCCGGATTACCCGCGGTATGATAATGAGCAATCCAGGGATGGCTCGATTCGATCGTGCGGATAATATCTCCCTCCATAATCTGCATGTGATAGATATCGTACAGAAGTTTCACTCGCGGCGAGTTCACCTTCTGGCATACCGAAACACCCCAAGCGGTGTGATCCGCCTGATAATCGGGATGATCGATCTTACTATTCAGTAGCTCCAAGATAAGCGTGACTCCTTCTCGTTCGGCCAACGGAGCTAATCGGGCCAATCCCTCTGCCATGACATCAATGCCCTCAGTGTCTCCCAGCCCGTCTCGATTTCCGGAAAAACAGATCAAGTTAGGAATTCCATGGCGAACAGCGTCGGCCAATTTCGCCTCTATCTCTTTTTTGATACGGGCATGTTGATCCCGTTTGTTGAGTCCGACCGTCAATGATTCGTGGCCGGCGACTGCGGCGATCTTAAGTCCGTGGTCTGTCACCAATGAGAAATGCTCGGGCGGCACCAGATCCAGCGCCAGGTAACCGGCATCAGCAGCTGATCGAACAAACTCTTCTGGAGTCAGCTTTTCCGGAACGAAACACCACCAGGAGACCGATTGAGCGATTGCAGGCATACTATGATCACCAATAGCCGATAGCCGATAGCCAATAAATAGCCAATAACAGATGGCAGATGACAAAACGCCTTAATGCCTCTTCCTTCGTCCCCCGACCCAAAATTTCGGAAAACGCGCGCCTTAGGGACTGGTGACCGGAAAAATATCGGACCAAGGCGCTCCATTGCTCCATTCTGCTTTGGCTATCGGCTATTGGCCATTTGCCTCCTCATCGCGTCCGCTCAGCGAGCTTCGCTCGATAGGAGTCGACAATGACGGCGAGGATGATAACGCCACCGGTGATCATCTGCCGCACAAAATCTCCAACGCCCATCAGGATTAATCCATCTGCGAGCACGCCAATCAGACAGGCTCCCAAAAAGGTGCCGATGAGCGATCCACGACCGCCGTTGAGGCTGGTACCGCCAATGATCACGGCAGCGATCGCGTTTAGTTCGAAGCCACTGCCCAGGATCGGGCTGGCGATGGTGAGTCGCGCCATATAGACGATCGCGCCGATTCCGACAGTAAGCCCGGAAATGACGAATACGGCGACCTTATAGAAGAACGTATTGTGTCCGGAAAGGCGGACCGCTTCCTCATTGTTGCCGATGGCATAGATGAGACGACCAAACACGGTCCGAGTCAATACCGCCCAACCGATCGCAACGAGGACCAGGGCGACCAAGAAAATGGCGGGCGCGCCCAGAAATGTTGCAGTACCAAAAGCGTTAAACTCGTTCGGAAACTCAAACAGCGTACGGGCGTTCGTCACCTCCAGTGCTGCTCCGCGAGCGACATTTAGCATGCCGAGGGTCACGATAAAGGAAGGAACGCTCCAAAAGCTCACAATGAAACCATTCACCAGACCGCATACCATACCGACGGTGATGCTCGTCAGCACCGCGAGCGCGATCGCGGCCGGGACTGGCAATGTCTCGCTTTTCAGCACAAGCCCAGCCACCATTGCGGCGAACGCCAGTATTGAGCCGACCGACAGATCGATGCCGCCGATCAGGATCACAAAGGTCATCCCCGTTGCCATGATGAGATTGATCGTCACCTGGGTCAGTATGTTAGTAATATTTGATTCATCCGTGAAATGTGGCGCAAGGCTGGCAAAGACGAAGATCATCAGAAGAAGGGCAATGCCGATTCCAGCCTCCCGTAGCACGCGCTGCACAAACGTAAATCTAGCCGCCCGAGACTCGGCGGTGCCCACGGCGTCCGACCGAGCCTCAACCGGTTGGACTTTATTCGGGCGATCTTCCCTGAGCATGTGAGTGCCCTTCGTTGATATTGCGAGACGGGGCACCGGCGCCCGCGATGGATTCGCCGCACGCGAGCGATAAGATCCGCTCTTCGGTAGCCTCTTGGCGTTGGACTTCGCCGGCAAGCTGTCCCCGCCAAAGCACGAGGATGCGGTCACAAAGCGCCACCAGTTCGGGCACTTCCGAAGACACGACCAGTATAGACTTGCCGGCAGCCGCTAGACGGCGCAACAGATCTTGAATCTCGGCCTTTGCACCGACATCAATGCCACGGGTTGGTTCGTCCAGCATCAACACCTCGGCATTGCGAAAAAGCCACTTGGCCATAACCAGCTTCTGTTGATTTCCGCCAGATAAGTTGATCGCCGCCTGCTCAAGAGAGGCGATCCGCATATCGAGTTCGGCAACCCATTTCTGCGCAATTGTCTTCTCGGTTCGGGCATTGAGTAGTCCGCCTTGCGAAATCCGCGAAAGATCCGTCAGCGTAACATTGACGCGCACAGGCATGGGAAGCACAAGTCCCTCTTCTTTACGGTTCTCGGTCAAAAGGCAAACACCGTGCTTGACCGCGTCTCTGGGATTATCAAAGCGGACTCGCCGTTCGTGCCGGTAAATTTCTCCGCCGTCACGGAAGTCCGCGCCAAAAATTGCGCGGAGAGTTTCAGTGCGACCCGATCCTACCAAGCCGGCCAAGCCCACGATTTCGCCGTAACACAAAGTGAACGATATCCCATGCGGGTTGCCCCGGAAGCGCAGGTCTTGGACCCGGAGTGCCGCGGGCCCAGGAGCAGGTTCGGCAGCCGTCCGATGAGTTGCGAGCGCCGCCTCCAACTCGCGGCCAACCATAAGATGGACGATCTCTGGTGGGCTCGTCGCCGCTACCGGCAGCGACACCATCCGCCGCCCGTTACGTAGGACCGTAACCGCATCGCACAGATCAAAGATCTCATTAAGATGATGGGAAACGTAAATGACCGTCACACCGGAGGCGCGCAGATCACGGATGATTCCGAACAGCCGCCCAATTTCACGTGGTGTGAGCGTCGCAGTCGGCTCATCGAGGATTAGCAAGCGGCTGGCAAACGACAACGCCTTGCCGATTTCAAGCAGCTGACATTGGGCGACTCCGAGATGCTCAACCGGCGTCTGAGGATCGACATCGAGACCGACGCGTTCGAGCAGCGCCCTGGCTCGCTCGTGGAGTTTCCGGTAGTCGACCAATAGACCGTAGCGCCGCGGTAGACTATCAAAGAGCAAGTTCTCGGCGACCGAGAGATATGGGAGAAGGCTGAATTCTTGGTAGACTACCCGAATGCCTGCTTTGAGAGCGTCGAGCGGCGATTCCGGACGGTACGGCGCACCATCAAACTGCATCTCGCCCGCATCTGGAACATAACTCCCGCAAAGGAGCTTGATCAGCGTCGATTTGCCGGCGCCGTTCTCGCCGACAAGGGCGTGGATCTCACCTGGTGCTAAGGAAAGATCGACCGCATTGAGAGCTACGACGCCGGGAAAGCGTTTCGTCAGCCCCTTTAGTTCGAGAAGTAGCGCGTCGGGCTTGGAATTGAGCGGCATGGTGGAGCGGTAGGGACGAGCTCTGCTCGTCCGTTCAGGCGGACCAACCGGAGCTGATCCCTACCAGAATCCGCAAGCTACGTTCAGCTAGCAGGCAAAGCTGCTGGCGGCTTAGTATCCACTCGCGGTCACGAGTTTGATGGGAGTTTTAATCCAGCCCTCGAGTTTCTCACCCTTTAACGCCTTCATTGCATAGTCGATACCATTAGCCGCCATCTGGCTACCGAACTGGTCAATGGTAGCTATCAACTTGCCATCCTTGAGCAGCGGCTGGACGGCGGCAATGTTATCGAACCCCACCACTTTAATCTTGCCGGATTTTCCGGAAGCGTCGATGGCCTTCACAACGCCAAGTGCCATCGAGTCGTTGGCCGCCATGACGCCCTGAACGTCGGGATGGGCGGTTAGTAGGTTGCTGAAGACAGAGTTGGCTTCCTCCGTTTCCCAATGGGCAGTGCGGGAGTCAACCAAGTCGAGTTTGCCTTCTTTGACTGAGTCGTCGAAACCGCGTTTCCGTTGCTGGGCATTGTCAGCGCCAGGATTACCCTCGATGATCACGACTTTCCCTCCTGGTCCAAGTGCCTTCGCAAGCACATCGCCTGACATTTTGGCTCCCGCACGGTTGTCAGGACCCACGAAGGCAAGATCGACACCCGCCTGTTTCTTTGCCGCTTCATCGAGCGCGACGTCGATATTGATGACGATGATACCGGCCTTAATTGCCCGCGCAAGCGGAGGAACCAGCGCACGCGAGTCGGCCGGTGCGACCACAATCGCGTCCACCTTCTGGGTAATAAAGTTCTCGATGGCGCTGATCTGCGTATCGATGTCAGTCTCAGAGTGCATCCCTACCGGGATAAGAGTGAGATCGCCACGCTCCTGGACATGCTTTACCGCTCCTTCCTCCATGTCTTTAAAGAACTCGTTGGCCAACGATTTCATTACCAGTCCGATAACCGGTTTTTTTGTTTGTTGCGCCTGTCCCGTACCGGCGCCACCCAGCATCAGTATCGCGCCGAGCAGACAGACCGCGATTTCTCTAACTGTGTGTTTCATGGTCAATTACTACGATGGTTAGTACCGCAAGCCCGCGTTGCTTCGCAAACGGAGTCAGCTTGCAAGTGGGGGGAATAGCTAAATGAACAGCTAAATGATTGCGCGGACAACTGCTTGATTTCGGCACGATAATCGCCGGTCTGTCAATTGGAATCGTCGAGGAAACGCCGGCATCGCCGACAGCGCCGGGAACTGAATCTGAGCGCATTTGCGTAGCGCGTTAGCAACTCGCTTATCGCGTTTTTCTGGATAGCCAGAGCCCAGCCAGCCACTGGTCGCGTACGTGCGAGAGTAGGATGGCAAAAATCATCGTAGCGCCCCAGATCGCCGAGGTGAGATGCTGGCTAAACCCGAGCAGATTAAAGCCGGTCGAGATTACCTGAAGGAGGATCAGCGAGAGAAAGAGACCCAGAACGCGGCCAAAGCCTCCAAAGGGATCGACACCGCCGAGCACTGCCGCGAGGATGGTAACCAGGAGATATGATTCTGCATAACCCGCGCTAGCCGAATTAAACCGAGCCATCATCACTAGGGCGGCCACCCAGCACAACAAACTGGAGAACACGTACACGCCGACCAGCATCCATTCAGTGGCTACGCCCGAGTAGCGAGTGGCCCTTTCGTTCGAGCCGATGAGCCGCACCGAGACTCCAAACGGGGCGTGGGTCAAAAGCACAGCAACGACACTCGCGCAAAGCAGGAAAAGAATCATTGATGCTGGTATTCCAAACAGCGTGCCGTTCCCGAGGAACAGGATTGCCGGAGGAAAACCGCCGATAACGGTGCCGCTCGTCGTCAGGACCGAGATGCCCTTGACGAGCGTCATCGTGCCAAGAGTAACGAGGATCGGATGAACGCCAAAGAAGGCGACGATAATCCCGGTCAGAAACCCAATTACCATCGTGGTCACCATGCCGGCGAAAAGGGCAAGCACAATTACTTCGGTGACGACTAAGGACGGGCTTGAGGGCTGGATTAGGTGCGTCAGAATTGCTGCCATGACCAGCGCAGACAGATTTGCGGTTGCGATAATCGCGAGATTAAGTCCACCGCTCATCAGCGGCACCATCATCGCCAGTGACAGAATGCCGAGTTCCGGCATTTGAAAAGCCATCGCGCGCACGGTATCGCCCGAGAGAAAACGACTGGGGGTGAGAAGACTAAAGATGATCACCGCCGCCGCGATAAGCAGCACCAGCAGCGTAATCGTGGGATCGCGCGGCAATAAGCTGGCGAGCTGAGGCTTCGCAACTGCCGCAGAGCCGCCTGCGGTATCAGATGGCATGGCGAACGCCCCCTTTTTGTTGGCGCTTGGCCGCGTAAGCGGTAGCGCTCACGCTCACCAGAATCACCAAGCCAGTGACAAGTCCGAACGAATAGGATGAGACACCGATGAGAGTGAGCCCATTCTGAAGCATGGCTAAGAGTACAATACCCAGGATCGTACCGCTGACCGTCCCAACACCACCAGAAAGACTTGCTCCGCCCAGCACGACAGCAGCTAGCACATCGAGTTCTCGCCCCATCAACGCATTGGGTACCACCTCCTCGACCCGGTGCGCCTGGACGATACCGGCGACGGCACCCATAAAGCCCGAATACCCGTACACGAAGCACTGCAGTCCCGCGACATAGCAGCCCATGCGCTTCGCCGCCTCCGGATTCCCGCCCAGGCCATAAATGAGCCGGCCGATCGTTAACCGGCTCAACAGCAAGAGAGTGGCTAGTAAAACAATCGCGGCAACCATGACCGGGAAAGGAATCGACAGAAGTGAGAGATTGCTGGTGAACCAGTCCGGCAGGTTGTAGATCGACCGCCCCTGGGTCACAAACATCAGCATGGAAAAATAAAAGGTCATCGTCGAAATCGTTACGATCACTGAAATCGCCCGCAGATAATGGACCAGCAACGCGTTCACCACGCCCAGCATCGCACCGAACAAACCGGCCAGGGCGAATGCGGTAAACCAATTGCCTCCGAAATTCACCAGGATCGTCGCGACCACAAATTGGGTGACGCCCGCGATTGCGGCGAACGAAATGTCGATTCCGCCGGATATGAGCACAACCAACAGGCCTGAAGCCATGATCGCGCTGACCGAATAACTTTCCAGCAGGTCCATGACGTTTCCCAAGGTTAGAAATCCCGGAGACCGGGCGGAGAAAAAAAACGCCATCACCAAAATGATGATGCCGATCTGGACGTCGTGGCGACGAAGGATGCGGGTGAAGTAGTTACGCATTGATCGCCTCCCGAAGCTCCTGTTCGCTTACCTGCCTCGGATCAAACGTCGCGGTGATCCGCCCAGACAACATCACCAGAACGCGATGGCTTTCGTGCAAGACTTCTTCTACCTCGTCGGAGATGAGAATGATGGCGATTCCGCGGGCTGCCAGAGCATCAACGATTTGGAAAATGCCTTCCTTAGCTCCGACGTCGACGCCAACCGTTGGGGAGTCAAGGATCAGAATCCGCGGGTCGGTCGCGAGCCATTTGGCGAGGACGACCCGCTGTTGATTGCCTCCAGACAGCTCATGGACAGGCCGCTCGGGTGCCTTGGTTTTTACGTGGAGCTCCTCGATCCAACGATTGATCGTCTTGCGCCGTCGCCCGCCATCGATCAGGCCTAAGACACCGGTCAGCCTGCGCAAGACAGAAACGATGATGTTGTCGGCAATCGATTGCGGCATCACGAGTCCGAGCGAGAGCCGGTCCTCGGGAACGTATCCGATCCCGCGGCGGATGGCCGCCCGATTCGTCAGTAGCCGGACAGGCTTCCCCGCAATCCGAATTTCACCGGCATCGGGAGGGTTCATACCAAACAAAGAAAGTGCGAATTCCGTCCGCCCGGAGCCTAACCGGCCGGTGATTCCAAGAATTTCGCCGGGATGCAGAATAAGGCTGATCCCTTCATAATGGCCACGTCTGGTCAACCCGCTGACCTCCAGAATAGGGGCCGCTCCGCTCGAAAAGGCTGGTTTGCGGGATGCCATGAAAAACTTTCGGCCGGTCATCAGCTCGGCCAATCGGTAACGGTCCACGTCGCCCGCTGGGTAAGTTCCGACTTTATCGCCGTCTCGCAGCACGGTGACGCGCTCCGCGATGCTCATGACCTCTTCCAGCTTGTGGCTGACGAAAACCGTGGCGATCCTGTGCGCCTTGAGGCCACGCACTGTCTCAAGCAAGGCGTCGATTTCATGGTGGGTGAGCGATGCGGTCGGTTCGTCCATCACCACCAGACGAGCTTCCGCCGCCAGCGCACGACAGATCGCAACGAGTTGGCGGACGGCGATCGGCAGCCGGCCAACTACCTCTTCCAGTGGGAGATCGACCCCGAGCCGCGCCATCACTTCTCTGGCTTGTCTGATTATCTCGAGTCGGCGAACCAATTTAGCCGGCTTCTCGACGTGATGCCGGAACACGATGTTTTCGGCCACGGAAAGATTCGGAAATAGCGAAAGATCCTGATAGATAATCTGTACGCCCGCGCGCTGGGACGCAGCGGGCGACAGGTGCGAATGCGTTTGCCGGTCGACAACGATTTTCCCTTCGTCCGGAGCATAAACGCCGGCAAGAATCTTGATCAGCGTACTTTTGCCGCATCCGTTCTCACCGGCAAGGCAGTGGATTTCCGCGGGACGAACCGTGAAGTCGACGCTGTTCAGGGCACGGACCCCTCCGAAACGCTTGCTTATACCGAGCATCTCGATGAATGCGGGAGTCGCCTCAAATGGGTTTTGCCCGGCCAGGTCAGGTAAAGCGCTCATTGAAGACTTAAGCAGCAGCACTGTCCGGCATGGCCGTCCGAGGGGAGGAAACGAAACTGCATCCAAAAACGGCGCCGCGAGCAGGAACGTTCTATCGTCCCTACCGGGACGGGACCGACATTTATCGATTGACACCCAGCACAAAATGCTGGGCTGCTTTCGTTCCGGCCCTTCCTCCTCCGCCATCCTGGCTGCGGCGGACAGGCCGGAACCATCGTGTGGACGCCGCGGATTATTGCTAGAATCTGATCGCGAGCCTTGATGTTGACGTGCATGAGCTAGCCGAACAATCCCTATAGCGTCAGGATTTGCTAGAGACCCAAGGCAACAAGTTGATCCACGGTGTCTTTGTTGATCGTCTGATACTTGATCACTTTGATAACATGAGTCTCTGGGTTGACCGTAGCCTTGCCCAACCCTTTAATCTCTACCCCTTCAGCGATAGGTGTCCCGTCAATCAACATCTTCGCTACATTCACGATCGCTTCGCCGGCTTGCTCCGGGTTCCACATGTAGCTCTCGAGGATCACACCTTCCTTGATGAGTTTCTGTCCCTGCGAAGGTATGCATACCCCCACTAGGGCGATCTTGCCGACTTTCCCTTTCTCTTTCAGAGCACGACCCGCACCGATCGG
>Ga0070698_100001320_pt1 | contig 27632 bp, 25 predicted proteins | sample KBSK1502metaG_FD_65477 | JGI IMG/M metagenome (GOLD analysis project Ga0070698, IMG submission 65477) | Corn, switchgrass and miscanthus rhizosphere microbial communities from Kellogg Biological Station, Michigan, USA - KBS K1-50-2 metaG | ecosystem: Host-associated > Plants > Roots >...
GAAGATCGGCACCGCGGCGCGGCAGAGCCCGCTCATCGCCGAGGCGCAGAAGAACACCCAGAACATGCTCAACGGCATGCTCCGCTCACTCGGATTCCGCCAGGTCACCGTGACCTTCGGTGCCACGGCCACCGCCAAGCCGGGTCGCTGAGGCGGCCACGGGCACGCCGCGTTCAAGAAGACTGGCGGATCCTCACGGGCCGCCGGTCTTGCGAGCCAATGACGATGTCGGCTGATCTGCCCAGCACGGCGCTAGCCTGCGAGACTGGCGGAAAGCGGGTTCGGGATGCCGTGGCGGGCTAGCCCAAAGTCCCCGTTAAGTACTGAAGCTAGCCCAGCGTCCTCCCCGGACCGCGGGGACGGCGGCTGCCCGCAGATAACTCAGGTCTGATCACACGAGTACGAGGACGACATGGCACTGGTCGACAACGCGGTCTACGTGGACGGGCGCCGCAGCGCCGATCCGCGCAGCCTGGATGAGACCTACGAGCTACTGCGGCAACGCCGCGGCATGGCGTGGATCGGCATGTACCGGCCCGATGCCGACGAGATCCGTTCCGTGGCGCGGGAGTTCGACCTGCATCCGCTCGCCGTGGAGGACGCCATCAAAGCCCACCAGCGGGCCAAGCTTGAGCGCTACGGGACGACCTTGTTCACCGTCCTGCGCCCGGCGCGCTACCTCGATGACGAGGAGCGCGTGGAGTTCGGCGAGGTGCACGTCTTTACCGGCGAGGGCTTCGTGGTCACCGTCCGCCACGCCGAGGTCCCGGACCTCGGCCAGGTCCGTGACCGGCTGGAGCGGACTCCGGAACTGCTGCGGCTCGGACCAGAGGCGGTGCTCTACGCGATCCTGGACCAGGTCGTCGATGGATATGCTCCGGTCGTCGCTGGCCTGGAGAACGATGTCGACGAGATCGAGGACCAGCTGTTCAAGGGCGACCCGGCAGTCTCCAGGCGGATCTATGAACTGTCCCGCGAAGTGATCGAGTTCCAGCGCGCCACCCGCCCGCTGCTCGGCATGCTCCATTCCCTCGAAGCCGGATTCGACAAGTACAACGTGGACGTGGAGCTGCAACGGAACCTCCGTGACGTGCAGGATCATGCGATCCGCATCGTCGAGCGGGCCGACTCCTTCCGTGCGCTGCTGCAGAACGCGCTGACCGTGCAGGCGACGCTCGTCGGTCAGCAGCAGAACGACGAGATGCGCAGCCTCACCGAGACAAGCCTGACCCAGAACGAAGAAGTCAAGAAGATCTCCGCCTGGGCCGCGATCCTGTTCGCCCCGACGCTCGTCGGAACGGTCTACGGGATGAACTTCGACCGCATGCCCGAACTGCACTGGCCCTTCGGCTACCCGTACGCCCTCGGCCTGATGGTCGTCACCTCCGTCACCCTCTATCTCGTCTTCAAACGACGAAGCTGGCTGTAGTGCATAGCCGGGTTCTCGAGGATGGGGATGACCATGGCGGCCTGGCCGGACACCGAGGTCGTTCGGCCATCCGCGGGACAGATGGCTGCCGGTCCTGTCCGGCTTGCATACCGTCGACCGGAGTGATCACATGACTGACGAGAGTTCAGACAGGTGAAGGGAAGCGAGGAGCACCATGCGACCGATCAGCAGCTATCTGGACTACTCCAAGCGGGACGACATCCTGAGCGGGGGCGCCCGGATGATCGGAGTGAACACCCCGAAGGGGACGTACCGGGTCTGGACGAAGCGGGTCGGCAACGATCCTGATCTCAAGCTCCTGCTGCTGCACGGCGGGCCCGGCGCGACCCATGAGTACCTGGAGGCCTGCGACAGCTACCTCCCGGCGGCGGGGGTCGAGTATTACTACTACGACCAGCTTGGCTCGGGTTTCAGCGATCAGCCCGACGAGCCGTCCCTGTGGGAGCTCGACCGCTTCGTCGACGAGGTTGAGCAGGTCCGCCGTGCGCTCGGCATGGATCGGGACAACTTCGTGCTGTACGGCCAGTCGTGGGGCGGGATCCTCGCCATCGAGTACGCCCTTCGCCACCAGCAGCACCTGCGCGGCCTTGTCATCTCCAACATGATGGCCAGCGTCCCGGCCTACAACGCCTACGCCGAGCAGGTGCTGATGCCGGGGATGGACCAGGCGGCACTGGCCGAGATCAAGGCGCTCGAGGCCGGCGGCGAGATCGAGAATCCGAGGTACATGGAGCTGCTGAACGAGCAGCACTACGTGCATCACGTGCTGCGCATGCCGGTCGAAGACTGGCCCGATCCGGTGCAGCGCGGCTTCGCCCACATCAACCCCGCGATCTACGTGTCGATGCAGGGCCCGAGCGAGCTCGGCATCAGCGCCGACGCGAAGCTCGCGCACTGGGACCGGACCGGCGAGCTCGCGTCGATCGAGGTGCCGACCCTGGTCATCGGCGCCCGCTACGACACGATGGACCCGGCCCATATGGAGATGATGGCCGGCCGGCTGCCCGCCGGACGTTACCTGTACTGCCCGGAGGGCAGCCACCTGAGCATGTACGACGACCAGCAGACGTACTTCGCCGGCCTGGTCGAGTTCCTGCACGGCATCGGAGGCCGGCCGCCGGCGCCCCCGGCTGGCTAACGGAGCGCCCGGCCGCGTGATCCGTCAGGTCTGCTCCGGTGCCGATGCGGCTGCCGAGGAAGGCACGCTCGCGGCCGGGTCAGCGCCAAGGTTCAGCGGGTGGTGGCAGGCAGCCAGGTGACGCCCGCTCCCGTGCGCGACCAGCGGCGGTTCCTGCTGCGCGCAGATTTCGGTGGCATACCGGCAGCGCGGGTGGAAGCGGCAGCCCGAAGGCGGCATTATCGGGCTCGGCACGTCGCCCTCAAGCACGATCTGCTCCCGCCGGGATGACAGATCGGGGTCGGGTATGGGGACGGCAGAAAGCAGCGCCTCGGTGTAGGGATGTACCGGCCGCTGGTAGAGTTCCTCGGCCGGCGAGACCTCGACAATCTTGCCCAGGTACATGACCGCGATCCGGTCGGACACGTGGCGCACCACGCCCAGATCGTGCGCGATGAAGATATAGGTGAGGTGCAGCTCCTCCTGCAGGTCGTCCAGCAGGTTGATGACCTGCGCCCGGATGGAGACATCCAGCGCGGAAACCGGCTCGTCGGCGATGATCAGCTTGGGGTGCAGGGCAAGCGCCCGCGCGACGCCGATCCGCTGGCGCTGGCCGCCGGAGAACTCGTGCGGATACCGGTTGAGGTGCTCGGGGGAGAGCCCGACGAGCTCGAGCAGCTCCTGCACGCGCTTCTTGATCTGCCCGCGGTCTCCTTGATGGTGGATGCGCAGCGGGTCGGCGATGATCGTGCCCACCCGCTTGCGCGGGTTGAGCGATGCGTACGGATCCTGGAACACCATCTGCATCTCGCGCCGTACCGGCCGCAGCGCGCGCCGCGACAGCCGTGAGATGTCGCGGCCCTCGAAAATGACCGAGCCGCCGGTGAGATCGTGCAACCGGATGATGCATCTGCCGAGCGTGGACTTACCGCACCCAGACTCGCCGACCAGGCCCAGGGTCTCCCCGGCGCGCACCTCGAGGCTGACGTCATCCACCGCGTGCACCCGGGCGATCTCGTGCTGGAGCACGATCCCCCTCCTGATCGGGAAGTACTTCTTGACATGGTCGGCGCGCAGCAGCACATTTTCGTCGCCGTTCACGGTCACGCCGACTCCTCGGACAGCTCCGGGTGGATGGCGGTCTCCCGCCGGTCCCTCTTCTGCCCGGGACTCAGATGGCATGCGTCCAGATGACCGCCGCCGACCTTGTCCGTCAGCTCCGGGACTTCATCGCACTTCTCCCACCGGTGCGGGCAGCGTGGGCCGAAGGCGCAGCCGCCGGGCAGGGTGATCAGCGACGGTGGCAGGCCCTGGATGGCCGTCAGCCGCCTCGGCCTCGGCCGGTCCAGCCGCGCGATCGACCCGAGCAGGCCCCACGTGTACGGGTGCTGGGCGTCATAGAAGAGGTCGCGCTTGGTGCCCTGCTCGACCACCCGTCCCGCGTACATCACCGCCACCCGGTCGGCTATGTCGGCCACCACGCCCATGTCGTGGGTGATGAGTATGACCGCGGAGCCGAAGTCATCCTTGAGCTTCTTGATCAGATTGAGGATCTGCGCCTGGATGGTGACGTCAAGCGCCGTGGTCGGCTCGTCCGCGATCAGCAGGTCGGGACTGCAGGAGAGGGCCATCGCGATCATCACGCGCTGGCGCATCCCGCCGGAGAAGTGGTGCGGATAGTCGTCCACGCGCTCGCGAGGGTGCGGGATGCCGACGGCCCCGAGCAGCTCGATCGCGCGGCCGTGGGCGGCCCGCTTCGAGATCTGCTCGTGTTCCCGGATCTGCTCGGAGATCTGCCACCCCACCCGGTAGACGGGATTAAGTGACGTCATCGGATCCTGGAAGATCATGGCGATTTCGGAGCCGCGGATCTTGCGCATCTGGTCCCGGCTCAGCGTCATCAGGTCCTTGCCCTTGTAGATCACCTCGCCCTCGAAGCGCGCGTTGGGATCGAAGATCAGCCGCATTACCGACATCATGGTGACGCTCTTGCCGGAGCCTGACTCACCGACGATGCCCAGGGTCTCGCCCTCGGACAGGGTGAACGAGACGCCGCCCACCGCCTTGACGACGCCGTCCTCGGTGCGAAAGGAGACCTTGAGGTTGCGCACCTCGAGCAGCGGCTGGTCCATCACGCGAGCCGCACCCTCGGGTCGAGCCGGGCGTAGGCGATATCGACCAGCGCGTTTGCCAGCACGATAAAGAAGGCGCCATAGATGACAGTTGCCATGATCACCGGGAGATCGAGGTTGGTCAGCGACTGATAGGTGAGAAAGCCGACGCCGTGGATGCCGAACACGATCTCCGTCAGCAGCGCCCCGCCGCCGACGAGGACGCCGAAGTCGAGCCCGAACAGGCTCACGAACGTGATCATCGAGTTGCGCAGCGTGTGCCTCAGCAGGACCCGTCGCTCGCTCAGGCCCTTGGCGCGTGCGGTGCGGATGTAGTCCTCGTTCTGGATCTCGAGCAGGCTGGCCCGCAGCACCCGCGCGTAGAAGCCGATATACAGGACCGACAGCGTAATCCACGGCATGACCAGCCCCTGGAACCACAGCAGCGGATTCTGGCTGAACGGCGTGTACCCGAGCGGCGGGATCCAGCTGAACAGGAACGTGTCGTGGTAGCGGCTCTGGGTGATCAGGTTGACTACCTCACCCAGCCAGAAAACCGGTATGGAGATTCCGATCAGGGCCACGATCATCAGCAGCGGATCCAGCACGGTTCCCTTGAGTACCGCCGCCGCGACCCCCATGCCGATCGCCACCACCACCCAGATGACGGCGGCGCCGAACACCAGCGACAGTGTCGCGGGCGTGGCGGCCGCGATCTCGGGCACCACCCGCTCGCCCTGATTCGAGTAGGACACCAGGTCACGGGTGACGAAGATCTTCTTCATCATCAGGGCGTATTGCACCGGGAAGGGCCTGTCCAGCCCGAACTGATGCCGGATTTCCTGCATGACCTGCGGGCTCGGGTTGCGGCCTGCGATCTGCCTGGCGGGGTCGACGCCAGGCGTCTTGAAGAAGATCACGAACACCAGGAGCGTGATCGCGAACATGACCAGCAAGGTCCACAGCACCCGCCGGATGATGAAGGTCAGCATGCGGGCCCTCGCTGGCTACCCGGCCGGCCGGACCGGGCGCGGGCGTCAGCCGGACTCGCCATTACCCCTCCACCCGCAGCTTGGCACGCGGATCGAGGGCGTCCCGGACGCCGTCTCCGAGTACGTTCATGGCCAGCACCGTGAGCACGATCATGATCCCGGGCGCGATCGCGACCCACGGCCGCGTGTAGAGCAGCCCCTGGCCATCGTTGATGATCGTGCCCCAGCTTGCGTTGGGCGGCTGCACCCCGATGGACAGGAAGGAAAGGGCGGACTCGGTCAGGATGGTGGTGGCGATCATCAGCGGCAGCAGCACGATCACCACGGATACCACGTTCGGCAGGATGTCGGAGAACATCAGCCGCAGGTTGGACGCACCCTGGGCGATCGCCGCCTCAGCGAACTCCTTCCTGGCCACGGTGAGCACGTGCCCGCGAACGGGACGGTACACGTACGGCACGTAGATGAACGCGATGATCAGGGTGGGCAGCCACAGGCTGGTGGCCACGATATTCAGCGGGCCGATCCTGAGGCCGTTGGACGCGGTCAGCAGCTCGGTCGAGATCGAGATCGCCAGCAGGTAAACCGGGAAGGCCCAGATCACGTCCATCAGGCGGGACAGCAGCGCGTCCACCACGCCGCCGAAGAATCCGGCGATGAGCGCGACGACGGTTGCGATGACGCAGCAGATGGCCGCCGAGCCGATGCCGATCTCCAGCGAGCTGCGGCCGCCGTAGAGCACCCGGGCGGCCACGTCACGGCCCTGGGAATCGGCGCCGAGGAAGTAGTTCCGCACGTCCCAGGTGGGGCCGATGGGCGTCTCACCCAGGTGCAGGGTCCCGCCGCCTACCTGCATCAGCGGCACCCTCTTGCCGTTGACGATCGTTGTTCCGTTCAGATTGTTGGCGAACGGGTCTACATGGGCCACGTGGCTGGCATAGAGCGGCGCGGCAAAGCTGACCGCCACGATCAGCAGGAAGAGAGCCAATGACGCCATCGCGATGCGGTTGCGCCAGAGCTGGCGCGCGGCCAGCGCCCACGGGTTGCGGCCGGCCACGACCTGCCCGTGATCGGCAGCAGCCCCCGCCTCCTCGAGTACCGCTGCCATCGGCTCTCCCCCTGCAGACCCGTTCTACTTCAGCCACATCTGGTCGATCAGGATGTACCACTGAGGATTCCACTGGTACCCCTGGACGCGCTTGGACAGGAAGTCGATCTGCTTGGGATTGTAGAGGTCGACCCATGGCGCCTGGTTTGTGACCTCGTGGTCGACCGTGGCCCATAGCTTGTTGGCCGCGGTCGGGTTGGTCTGGCCAAGCTGCGAGGCCTGGGTCATCTGGGCCTGGATCGGCTGGCTGCAGAACTCGGCGATGTTCGGGCTGGCATCGCTGCCCGGGTGGATGCTGCCGCAGCCGAGCAGCACGTTCAGGAAGTCCGACGGAGCCGGGTAGTCCTGGTACCAGGCCGACCAGGCAATGTTCCACTTGTGCAAGTTCGTCGAGTTCTGCACGAACGGGTACTGGATGCTGCCGGTGAGCAGCTGGCTGGATGCCTTGTAGCCGATCTTGTTCAGGTCCGACACCATCTGCGCCGCGAGCGCCTTGCCGGTCTCGTCGCTGGTGCTGTTCACCACCACCTTCATCCCGGCGGTCCCGGACTGCTGCACCAGCTGGCGCGCCTTGACAAGGTCGGGCGCGGTCCACTTGGTGTGGTCGGAACCGGCCGTGTACGGACAGTACGCGACATAACCGGGGAAGTTGGGCGGCAGGATCTGGCATGTCGGCACGGCCAGCGACGGCCCACCGCCGATCTTGACGTACGCGGCGCGGTCCGCCGCGAAGTTGATCGCCTGCCTGGCCTTCAGGTTGTTGAACGGCGGCGTCTTGGTGTTGAGCGCGAAGTACCACTCGGCCGTCAGCGGGTTCACGTGCACCTGGTTCTTGAACTGCGCGCCGTTGAGCTCGCTGAGCCGGTCGGCCGGGATGACGTCGCCGTCGAACACCTCGTCCGCCTGGCCGTTCTCCACCTGCGTCACTTCTTCGGAGATGGGCAGGCCGTACTTCTCGATGATCTCGTTCGGGTAGCCGGTCGGCTGGGCAGCCGCGCTCCACTGGTGGAAGTACGGGTTGCGGACGAGCACGGCCGCCTTGTTCGGGTCATAGGACTTCCACATGTACGGCCCGGTACCTGGGGGCACGTTGTTGCCGGTCAGCTTGAATGAGGTGTTGCCGGGCACCACGTAGGCGAACGGCAGCGCCAGCTTGTCGAGGAATTCAGGGTCTGCCGCGGTCAGGTGGATCGTCAGCGTATTGGCTGAGTCGTTCGCGACCACGCCCGCGCTGAGGTCGCACTTCTTGGGCTTGCACTTGCTGGCGCCGACGATGCCGGAATAGAACGACGTCGGCCCCGGCACGGTGAACTGGCGCTCGAAGGTCCGGACGAAGTCACTCGCCTTGAGCGGCTGGCCGTTGGAGAACTTGATCCCGGAGCGCAGCTGGAAGAGGTAGGTCTTGCCGCCGTCGGTGGGCTTGGGCACCGTGGTCGCCAGATCGGGCACGATCTTGGTTCCGGCGACGCCGCCAACCCGGTTGAACTGCACCAGCCCGTCGTGCGTGTCGATCAGCAGCTGCCACTCTTCCAGCGTGTAGTTTTGCGCCGGGTCGGCGACGCCGAAGCTCGAGTTGGCGAGGATTGTGAGAGTGCCGCCCTTGTGCGCCGCTGCCGACTTGCTTGATGGCGTGCCCGACGGCGGGCTTGAGCTGGTCCCGCAGCCCGCCATGGCCACCACGAGCGCGGTCAGCGCCGCGATGCCCCATCTGAAATGCCGAGCCCTGGGGTAAGCCTCGGTAGCCGCTATTGCCCGGATTTGTTTCATGTGGCCCTCCTTGCGGCAGTATCAAGCCTTCTAAGGAGTCACAGGTAACACGCTTGTAACAGAGGGGTAACATTTGGTGTACGCCGACCGGGGCCGCCAGGCCGGGCGTGGTCGGGTAGCGTGCGTGGGGTGATCGAGACAACCTGGCTGGACGCCACTGCGCAAGCCGACCTGGTCCGCCGCGGCGAAGTTAGCCCCGCGGAGCTGGTAGCAGCGGCCATCGCCCGGATCGAGGCGGTCAACCCGCAGCTGGACGCCGTGATCCGGACCCGGTTCGACCAGGCCAAGCTAGAGGCGGCCGGCGGCCCGCCCGAAGGCCCGTTTCACGGTGTGCCGATCCTTTTCAAGGACCTGGGCTGCGTAGTGGCCGGCGAGCCCACCGCGTTCGGCCTCGGGCCGCTGCGTGATCTTGCCTGGCCGGTCACGTCCTACCTGGCGGAGCAGTTCCGTGCGGCCGGCTTCGTCCCGCTCGGCCGCACGAACGTGCCGGAGTTCGGCACCACGGTGACCACCGAGCCGCGGAGTTTCCCTGCTGCCCGCAACCCGTGGCATCCCGGTCATTCGACCGGCGGCTCGTCGGGCGGATCCGCGGCCGCGGTGGCCAGCGGCATGGTTCCGGTCGCGCACGGCAACGACGGCGGCGGATCGATCCGCATCCCGGCCAGCGAATGCGGTCTTGTCGGGCTCAAGCCGACCCGCGGGCGGGTAAGCCAGGGCCCGCTGATCGGGGAGGCCTGGGCCGGCGGCACCATCGACGGGGCGGTGACGAGGACGGTGCGGGACGCGGCAGGCGTGCTGGACGTGATCAGCGCGCGCATGCCGGGCGAGCCGTACTACCCGCCGCCGCTGCCGCGCCCGCTAGCCGAGGAGATCGGCGCCGACCCGGGGCGGCTGCGGATCGGGGTGCTCGACCGGCCGGGCGGCGAGCAGTTCCTCGACGATCCGCAGTGCCGCGCCGCGGTGGCCGCCGCGGCCCGGCTGCTGGAGTCGCTCGGCCATCACGTCGAGGAGTCCGCGCCCGCGGCCATGTTCGAGCCGGAGTTCATCGGGCATTTCACCGCGATCATCGCCGCCGACGTGGAGGCGACGTTCCAGGCGTTCGAGGGCCTGCTCGGCCGCCCGGTCGGCGAGGACGAGATCGAGCCGCGCAACGCGGCCTACCGGCAGGCCGGCCGTGCGCTCGGCGCCGTGGCGTACCTGCAGAGCCGGGCGTGGTTCGGCATGTGGGCGCGGCGGATGGCGGACTGGTGGTCCGGCCATGACCTGCTGGTGACGCCCACCCTGGGCGCCCCGCCGCCCGAGCTTGGCTGGTTCACCGCGGACGGGCCGCAGGCCGAGGGGCCGCGGATCGTCAGCTTCATCCCGTACACCGCGCAGTTCAACATGACCGGCCAGCCTGCCGTGAGCCTACCGCTGCACGCGGCGCCCGGCGGCCTGCCGGTCGGCGTGCAGCTGGTGGCCGGCTACGGCCGCGAGGACCTGCTCGTCCGGGTGGCCAGCCAGCTTGAGCAGGCCGCGCCCTGGGCCGGGCGCCGGCCGCGGATTCAGGCCGGGTAGAACGGGGCCGGGTCCGGGGCCTTCACCCGCGCGGCGTAGGCGAGCTGGTCGTCCGGCTCGCCCTCGGCGGCCAGTTCGGCCGCTACGGCCTGGCCGTACTGCGCGACCTCCCGGCCGGCCCGCGCCTGGTCCCAGCCGAGCTCGGCCGCCATCAGCGCCGCGGCCTGCCCGGCCGCGGCCATGCCGCGGTCGCGGGTCTCGATCGCGATCCTGGTCCGGCGGGCCCAGGCCCCGATGGCCAGCACCACGTGACGGCCGCGGATCAGCAGATCGGTTCCGTCCAGCAGGTCACGGGCCCGGACGCCGGTCACCCGCCCGCCCGCGGCCGCCAGGCCGTCCATCCGGATGTTCGTGGCCAGCGCCGCCTCGTGCGCCGCGGCGGTCCGGGCCAGGAACGTGACCATCCGCGCATCGTCTTCCTGCGCGTCATAGAACTGGACCGCCCCGACGAACGCGCCGGGGTCGAGGGCCGGGGCCAGCCGCAGCGCTCTCGTTTTCGTGAAATGACGTGCCCGCGGGACCGCCCGCCGCCCGCCCATCGTGTCGTAGAGCAGCAGCCCGGCCGCCACGTACGGCCGCTCCCACCAGCGATGCGTCAGCGGCCAGAGAAACGGCACCGGCCTGACCAGGTGCGGGGCAAGCTCGGTCAGCAGCAGCCGGCGCTCCCGCAGCGCCTCCCTGACCAGCCCGAAGTCGAGCATCTCCAGGTAGCGCAGGCCGCCGTGGATGAGCTTGCTCGATTTGCTCGACGCGCCCGCCGCATAGTCACGCGCCTCGATCAGCGCGACGGACAGGCCCCGGGTCGCGGCGTCCAGCGCCGCCCCGGTCCCGGTCACGCCGCCGCCGACGACCACGATGTCGAACACCTGGCTGGCCATCCGCTCCCGCGACCACGCCCGGTGCGCCGGGCTCAGCGCGCCCGGGCTCAGCGCGCCCGCGCCAATGCCGCCGGGGCCAATGCCGCCGGAGCCAGGGCCACCGGAGCCAGGGCCGCCGGAGCCAGGGCCGCCGGAGCCAGGGCCGGATCCACCGGGAGCTCCCGCCGTCATGACGGGCTCCCGCCCCCGCCGGGACCAGCGCCGGGGGCAGCCGCCTGCCACCCGGCCACTGACCGGGACAGCACTGCCTCCCAGTTGGAACGAGCCTTCGCGCGGGCTGCCTCCGGCAGGGCAGCCCCGTCCGGTCCCTGATCTCGTCGGCGTGGCCGGCTGCCCGCAGCCGCTCGCACAGGTCGGCCCCGCGGCCGTCCCGCCAGCTGATCGCCGGGTATACCGGCTGCCCGGTGGCCGTTCCCACACCACGAATGTCTCGGTCTGCGCGGCCAGGCCGATCCCGGCGACATCCGCCCAGCTCGCCGCCGCGTGGCCGAGCGCGCGCGCGGCGGCTTCTGCCGCGCTGCGGAAGATCTCCTGCGGGTCGTGCTCGACCCAGCCGTCCGCCGGGAAGCACGAAGCGACCGGGCGGCTCGCCTGCGCAAGCACCCGCAGCTCGCCGTCGAATACCACGCACCGGCTGGACGAGCTGCCCTGGTCGATCGCAACCAGGACGGTCACCGCGGCATCACGCAGTCACCGCGTCACGCCGCCGGGCCTGCCGCCCGCAGCACCTCGCGGACCTGCCCGGCGACCGACGGGCCGCCCGGCAGCCTGCCCTCGAAGATCGCGCCGCCGATGGTGAACCCCCAGGCCCCGGCGGCCGCCAGCGCCTCGATCTGCGGCAGGCTGGCCACCGACCCGGCCGCGATCACCGGCCCGCTCGATGCCGCGACCACCGCCCTGGTCAGCTCCGCGGCGTCGGCGGTCGGGTGCCGGTACGCGAGCAGGTCAAGGCCGGACACCCCGTCCAGCGCGGTGATCTGCCTGGCGCTGTCCGCGATCTCGGCGATCTCGCCGGTCAGCACGCTCGGATGCCCGGTCACCGTGCCGGGGAACGGGCAGTACCGCGCGCTGCTGCCGGCGAGCACCCGGCAGCCGTCGGCGGGATGCGTGCCGCCGAGCACCCAGTCGAGGCCGATCTCCGCTGCGGCGACCACCGACCGAAGCTCCTCATCCCGGCTGGTCGACACGACTTCCAGCATCACTTCCAGCCCGTCATTCTGGGCTTTGACGCAGATGTCGCGGAGCACCGGTACCGGCGCCCCGATGTCCTTGAAACCGACGTACCGCAGCCCGGTCCCGCGCAACTCCTCGTACACCGAGAGCGGATCATCGACGGTGCGGTCGTGATGGGTGAGCATGAAGACGAACTCGATCACCGTAAGCTCCCGGTCGCTGGGGTGTTGGCGGGACTGGATGCAGGGGTGCTTGCCGGGGTGGCGGCAGTGCCGTCCCGCTGGCCGGCTGGCAGTAGCTGGCCGGCTGGCAGTAGCTGGCCGATTCCCTCGATGACGTAGTCGGGCTGGACCGGCGAGCCGGCCAGATCGCGTGGCGTGGTGGCTCCGGACAGGACCAGGACGCTTGTCATGCCGAGCGACCGGCTCATCGACACATCCGTCGACAGCCGGTCGCCGACGATCGCGGTGCCGCCCGGCGGCGCGGCCAGCCGCCGCAGCAGTTCGGCCGCCATGTGCTCGCCCGGCTTGCCCATGATCGCCTCGGCCCGGGTCTCGGTGCAGGCCTCGACCGCGGCGAGCATGGCCGCGCAATCCGGCCAGCCGCCGTCCGGCGTCGGGCAGAACGGGTCCGGATTGGTGCCGACGATCGCCGCGCCGAAGTGCCGGACCGCCCGGTAGGCGAGCAGCAGCTTCGGGTAGCTGAACGTGCGGTCGAACGAGACTACGACCACCCCGGCGGCGGCAGGCTCGCTGGTCACCGTGATCCCGGCCGCGGCCAGCGTCTCGTCCACCAGCGGCTCGGCCACGGTCAGCACGGCCGCGCCGGGATGCCGCCGCCGAAGGTATCCGGTCAGCACGCCGAGTGGGGTGACCACGTCCGCCTCGGCCGCCGGTATGCCGAGGCTGGACAGCCGCGCCGCGTAGCTCGCCGCCGACCGCAGCGGGTTGTTGGTCAAGAAGACCAGCCGAGATCCGCTCCGCCGGATCCTGCGCACCGTCGCCGCGGCGCCGGGCAGCAGCGCGTCGCCCAGGTAGACGGTGCCGTCAAGATCGAGCGCGTAGCCATCGAAGAGCTGGTCCGGCCGCCGCAGGCCCGCCATTGGCGGTGCCGCCTCGCGTAGCCCGGCCTGGCCCGGCCCGGCCTGGTCCGGCCCGCCCTGGCCTGGCCCGGCCTGGTCCGGCCCGCCCTGGTCCGGCCCGGCCTGGTCCGGACCGCCCTGGTCCGGCCCGCCCTGGTCCGGCTCGGCCTGGTCCGGCTCCGCCACCCCGGATGCCGTCATGGCCGCCCCGTGCGCACGGCCACCGTGCTGGCTGCCGTCATGGCTGCCCAGTGAGCACGGCTGCGTCGGCGAGCACCTGGTCGACATCGTCTTCCTCCCAGCAGCCGAGCAGCATGGCTAGGTCGGCCACGCCGAACCGGCGCCGGAGCAGCGCGCAGTTGGCCACCGCCCAGCGCGCCTCGCCGTCGCCGACCGGATCGGGCAGCGCGCCGAACCGTACCGGCAGCCCGGCCGAGCCCAGCGCGCTAGCCAGCTCAGCCGGGCCGGTCAGCAACTCGCCGAGCGCGGCGTCGTGGCTGGCCCAGTCGGCCCGCAGGCCGGCCAGCGGGTCGGTGTCGCCTGCCGCGAGCACCGCCAGCTTCCGCGCGTAGTCGGCGAAGCACCCGGCGGCCATCCCGCCGTCCGGATCGATTCCCTTGAAAGCCGCGCTTATCCGGTCCCTGGCCTGGTCGGGGTCCGGGATCGCAGGCGGCAGGTCCAGCGCCCCGCCGGCGATCCGGCGGCGGACGTGCGCCCAGGTAGCGGCGGCGACGATGCTGGCGACGCCGACCTTCGTGCCGTGGAAGCTGCCATCACGCCCGCGGGCGGTTTCGGCCATCTCGAGCAGGTGGCTGATCGCGTGTTCCATGCCAGAGCTTGGCGCCGTGGACCCTGCCACGCCCATCGCGATGCCGCTGAGGGTAAGCATGCGGGCCAGCTCGGCCAGCCTGGACGACAGCCGCGTTTCCGCGGCAGTGTCGGCCCGGGGGGACGACCCCCAGGAACCCCCCGCGAGCGTCTCCGGGGAACGGCCACCTTGGCGAGCCGCCGCGCCAGCGTGGCCGGCCAGGCTCGCGGCTAGCGTGAGCAGCCGGGCGCCGTGCCGTCGGCTGAGCCCGGCCACCGCCTGGTCATAGGACGGGTCGGCGCCAACGGCCCCGGCCAGGTACCAGTCCGCCGTCGAAGTGAACATTGCGGCCAGGTCGCCTGCCCCGGCCCGGTTCAGCCCGGCCGGGGCCGCGCTCAGGATCGACGGGTCGATCAGCAGCGTGTCCGGCCAGCGGGTCGCGGTGGTGCGCTTGACTCCGTGCCTGAGCAGTACGGAGAACGGGTCGGCGTAACCGTTGACGCTCGTCGCGGTCTGCACGGCGACCAGCGGTGTGCCGTGGCTGGCCGCGAACTTGCCGATGTCGGTGATCGTCCCGGACCCGATGGTGACCACGCAGCCGGCCCCCCTGGCTGCCTGGCAGGCCGCTGCCACGGTCGGCTCGTCCGCGTGCACCTGCCCGTCCGGCGGGCCGAGGGTGACCCAGTCGACGCCGAAACCGCGGCCGAGCACCTCGGTGGCCTCGGCCTGCAGGTCCCGGCCTGCCACCTTCATCGGCGTCGCGGCGGCCAGCACGACCGCGCCCGCGCCGGACCCGGGGAACTCAGCGACCGCGCGGGCCAGTTCGTCCAGCGCGCCGTCGCCCTCGATGATCCGGCCCAGGTCGAGCGACCGCAGCCGGGCGGCGCCGGGCGAGGCGGCGAGCTCACCGCGCAACTCGTCAAGGTCAAGCCGGACCGGCTCGGCCGGGTCCAGCGGACCTGGTCCCGCCGGGTTCAGCGGACCTGGTCCCGGCGGGTTCAGCGGACCTGGTCCCGGCGGGTTCACCGGACCTTGTCCCGGCGGGTTCACCGGACCTCGTCCTGCCGGGTTCAGCGGACCGGATCCCGCCGGGTTCACCGGGCTGGCTCCGCCGTGCTCCTGGGTACTCATTTGCTCATCTAACCGGCTTTGCGGTGCTCATCGGCACGGCTCCGGGATGCTCGGCCGCCTGGCCAGGGTGCTGGCACGGCTGCGCGGGCTTCATCGGGGTCACGCCAGCGCCCCCTCGGCGCCGTCGTACAGCGCGCGGTACTGGGCATACCGCTCCGCGTAGACGCCGCGGGTCCGCTCGTCCGGCTGGTAGGCCCGCGGCACGACCGCCACCGTCCTGGCCACCGCGTCCGCGGCGTCGGCGAACGTTCCCGCAGCCAGGCCCGCGAGCACCGCCGCGCCAAGTGCGGTCGGCTCACCGGCCAGCACAGGCTGGATCGTCCGGCCAGTCACGTCGGCCTTGATCTGCAGCCACAGGTCGCTGCGGGCGCCGCCGCCGACCACCCGGATCTCACTGCCGCCAAGGCCGAGCGCCGCCAGCCGCCCGAGCACGTCGTTCAGCGCGAACGCACAGCCCTCAAGCACCGCCCTGGCCAGGTGACTGCGGTCGTGGTTCATGCCGAGCCCGGCGAACACGCCGCGCATCCGGTCGTTCCACCTCGGCACGGTCGCCCCCGAGATGGCTGGCAGGAACAGCACGCCGTCCGCGCCGGCCGGCGCCGCGGCCGCCTGCGCGAACAGCCCGGCCTGGTCGGTGCCGAGAATGGCCCGGGCGCACCAGAGCGTGCAGCCGCCAGAGACGAACCCCGGGTTCTCCACAAGCAGCAGCCCGGTGATCGCGTGCGCGTGCGTCTCCACCACGCGCTCAGCGTCGAAGACCGGACTCGGCGCGGTCACAGCCACCGGCTCTGCCGTCCCGGTCACGTCGGCGACCAGCCCTGGCGTGATCGCCCCGGCCCCGATGCACGCGGCATGCTCGTCGCCGGTCCCGGTCACCACAGCGCAGTCCGCGGTGAGCCCGAGCTCGGCCGCCGCCGCGGCCGTCAGCGTCCCGGCGACCTGCGCGGACGGCCGGATCTCGGCCAGCAGCGCGGGATCCAGGCCGGCCGCCTGCAGCATCCCGTTGTCCCATTGGCCGGTACGGACGTCATAGAGCAGCGTGGACGAGGCATTGGCGTGGTCCTGCGCGAGCACGCCGGTCAGCCAGCCGAGCAGGTAGCCGCCGACCGGCGGGAAGGACCTGGCCTGGCGGAAGAGGGCGGGCTCGTTGTCGCGCAGCCACATCAGCTTCGGCGCGATATGCGACGCGTCGCAGTTCAGCCCGGTGGTGCCGAAGATGCGGTCGGTGCCAAGCTGGCCGGCCAGCTCGGCTGCCTGGCCGGTGGCCCTGCGGTCCAGCCAGATGATGGCCGGCCGCAGCGGGCGCAGCTTGGCATCGACCGGGACGACCCCGTCCACCTGCGCCGCCAGCCCGAGGTGGGTCACCTGCGACGGCCGGACGCCGGTGCTGGACATCAGCCGGCGGACGGCCAGGGTCAGGCACCGGGTCCAGTCGGCCGGGTCCTGCTCGGCCCAGCCGCTGGCCGGATGGCTCATCGCGCAGCCGTATCCGGCCGACCCGATGGTCCGCCCGTCCGGGTCGAGCAGGACGGCCTTCACGCTCTGCGACCCGATGTCCGCGCCGATCAGGTAGCTCATGGCCGCCCCGGCCGGCTGGCCCATCCCGCCGGGTACCTCATCCGGCATCCTCGCTTTCCTCCGGACCCGATCCGGTCCCGGCCGGTGGCCTGGCCGGGTGCGCCGCCAGGCGGCATCGGCCTGGCCCGCGCAGCACCGGGACCCCACCAGCCGCAGCAGCCGCACCACCGCGGCGGCCAGCCCGGCCAGCGTGCTCGGCGGCGGCGTGCTCCCGGGCGGCGTGCTCCCGGGCGGCGTGCTCCCGGGCGGCGGGCCTGGCCCGGTCACCGGGCCAGGCGCCGCCTGCTGCTTCGCGCCGATGCTCACAGCCCTTCGTTGATGAGCCGCCCGGCAGACTCGTACTTCTCCCGGTTCCTGTTCTTGAGGTAGAACGCGCCGGCCACCCCGAGCGCGACCACCAGGAGGTCGATCGGCCCGAGCCAGTTCGCGTAGCCGTACCCGCTGCCGAGGAACGAAATGTTGTCGAAGAGCAGGAAGACGACGAAGGCCTGGGACAGGAACGAAAGCGCCGGCGCCAGGATGGTCCGCCACCAGTGCACTTCGTCCTCATGGTGCCGCCGGAAGTAGAGCAGGATGCTCAGCGAGACGAGCGCCTGCACGGACAGGATCACGATCACGCCCATCACCGCCATCAGCCCGTACAGCTGAATGTAGGCCTGGTGGGTGGGGTCGTTCGTGCCGGTGAACAGCGCGAAGCCGAGGACGATCAGCGCGGCGATCACCGACTGCGTGATCGACGCGATGTGCGGGCTCTTCCACCGGGGATGCGTGCGGCCCAGCGACCTCGGCAGCAGCCCTTCGCGGCCCAGCGAGTAGAAGTACCTGGCCGTGGTGTTGTGGAAGGCCATTCCGCAGGCGAACGACCCGGTGATGATCAGGTAGCTGAGCAGCGACCCTACCCACCGGCCGGCGATCGCGTTCGCGGGGTTCAGGTAGTAATGCGCCGGATCGCTCTGCGCCGCCGCGGCGGCGGCGTTCACCGTCGAGTACCCGGCAAACGGGGCCCAGCTGGTGATGATGTAGAAGATCCCGAGGCCGATCACGGAGATGTACATCGCACGCGGCACGATCCGCTTGGGATCCTTGGATTCCTCGCCGTAGTTGGGCGCCATCTCAAAGCCGACCCACGACCAGAACGCGAAGAACAGGCCGATGCCGATGGCGCCCGCCGCCACGCCGTGCGAGGCGGGCAGCGCCTTGAACGCGTTAACCGGGTTGATCGCGGCGGCCGGCAGGTGGCCGTGCGCGAACATGAACCCGTCGAAGATCAGTAGCATCACGATCTCGGTGATCAGCCCGATGCCCAGCACGATGCTGGACAGCCGGATGTCGAAAAAGGCCAGGACCGAGATGATCACGACCATGGCAAGCGCCAGCCAGGGCCAGCCGACGTTGACGCCGAACTGCGCCAGCTTCAGGTTGAGGAAGTAGGCGAAGCCGCCGCACAGCGACGCCTCGAACACCGAGTAGGCCAGCAGCGACCCGAACCCGGTGCCCATGCCGATCTCCCGGCCGAGGCCGTGGCTGATATAGGAGTAGAAGCCGCCAGCGGTCGTCTTCTTGCGCGCCATCGCGACATAGCCGACCGAGAAGATCGTCAGCACTATCGTCGCGAACAGGAAGGCGGCGGGTGCGCCGACGCCGTTGCCGAAGCCGACCACGAGCGGCGTGTTGAACAGCATCGCCGAGATCGGCGCGGAGCCGGTCACGGTGAGGAACAGCACCCCGAAGATGCCTATCGCGTGCTTGCGCAGCTTCGGGACGTCCTCGCGCTTCGAGACGTCCAGGCTCTCCGCCAGGCGCCCTGCCCCGGAACCGCCGGGGGCGCCGTCGCCGCCGCCGGTTCCTGTTTGCTCTCGGATATCCGACATGCAGCCAGCCTCCTAGCGGGCCGGGCCTCGTTCCGCGCGATGGCGAGCGAGGCACAACGGGGGGTTTAGCCGGGCCTGCCGGCATTTACGGTCGGACCCATGACGACGGCAAACGGCCGGTTCTGGCGTCCGGCATCCTGCGGCGTGCTGCGGGCAGACGGTGCGCGGCGAGATCGCCAGAGACCGTTGAACGGCGTCATCGCACGCTCCTGTCGCCCGACGGACCCCGACCGTAACATGATGATTTCTGGGCTGACAAGACTTTCGGTCAGCAGAAAATAGCCCATATCTGCCTCTTGACTATTAGGTCAGACCGATCAATGATTTGGTCTGTTATGGGTTTGGGCGGCTGCCGGTGACGAGGGCAGGGCGATGCACGATTACGACGTCTTCAGCATGCAGTCCAAGGCCGAGGTGCTGGCGAAGTCCCGCGAGTTCTGGAACCCCGGCAAGACCGACTTCTGGGCCGAGACCGGCGTCGATCTCGTCATCGACCGCCGGGAGAGCTACTTCATCTGGGATATGTCCGGCCTGCGCCTGATCGACGTGCACCTGAACGGCGGGACCTACAATCTGGGCCACCGGAATCCGGAACTCGTCGAGGCCATCACCACCGGCATGCGCTCCTTCGACATCGGCAACCATCACTTCCCGTCCAGCGCGAGGGCGGCGCTCGCCGAGGCCCTGATCCGATCCGCGCCGCCGAACCTCACCAAGGTGGTCTACGGCAGCGGCGGCGGCGAGGCGATCGACATCGCGCTGAAGACCGCGCGGCACGCCACCAAACGGCGCAAGATCGTCTCGATCGTCAAGGCGTACCACGGGCACACCGGGCTGGCCGTCGCCACCGGCGACGACAGGTTCTCCCGGCTGTTCCTGTCCGACCGGCCGGACGAGTTCAGCCACGTGCCGTTCAACGACCTCGGCGCGATGGAGGCGGCGCTGTCCGGCGCGGACGTGGCCGCGGTGATCATGGAGACGATTCCGGCCACGTATGGTTTCCCGCTGCCCGCGCCGGGTTACCTGGAAGCGGTCAAGGCGCTCTGCGAGCGGCACGGCACGCTCTACATCGCCGATGAGGTGCAGACCGGGCTGATGCGCACCGGCGAGATGTGGGCGATCACCAAGCACGGCATCGAGCCGGACATCCTGGTCACCGGCAAGGGGCTGTCCGGCGGCATGTACCCGATCGCGGCCGTGCTGGTCAGCGAGCCGTGCGCGGGCTGGCTCACCGAGGACGGCTTCGCGCACATCTCCAGCTTCGGCGGCGCCGAGCTCGGCTGCGTCGCGGCGCTGAAGACGCTGGAGATCTGCAGCCGCCCGGAAACCAGGTCGATGGTGCACTACATCGCCGACCTCATCGGCCGCGGGCTGCGGGCGATTCAGGCGTCCTGCCCGGACTGGTTCACCGGCATCCGGCAGAACGGCGTGGTGATGGGCCTGGAGTTCGATCACCCGGAGGGGGCCAAGTACGTGATGCGGCACCTGTACCGGACCGGGGTCTGGGCGATCTTCTCGACCCTGGATCCCCGGGTGCTGCAGTACAAGCCGGGCCTGCTGATGACCCCGGAGCTGTCCGAGGAACTGCTTGAGCGGACCGAGGCGGGGATCGAGCGCGCCCGGGCCGAGGTGCGGCGGAGCCCGGCCAGGAGCCGTCGATGACTCCGCCCGGCCCGGAGCCCCCGGTGACGGCGGCCCGCGGTCCTGCCGCCGCCAGCGACACCGCCGCGGACCCGCTTGCCGCCGCCGGGTATACGGCAGCGGACTGGCCTGCCGCAGGCGGGCCTGTCGCAAGCGGTCCTGCCACCGGCGGGTCGGCCGCCGGCGGTCCTGCTACCGGCGGGTCGGCCGCCGGCGGTCCTGCCGCGACGCACCGGGCCCGGCAGATGCTGGCCAGGGCGCACTGGGCCGCGGGCGCCTTCGCCGGGTACGACCGGGCATCCGTGCTGCGGATCGCCGAGGCGGTCGCCACGGCTGCCCACTCCCAGGCGAGCCGCTACGCCGAATGGGCCGTCAAGGAGACCGGGTTCGGCGTGGCAGCGCACAAGACCATGAAGAACGAGGCCTGCTCGCTTGGTGTCTTCGAGCGCTACCGGGACGAGGACTTCGTCAGTCCCCGCGTGGACGCGGATGCCAAGATCGTGTCGCTACCCAGGCCGGCCGGCGTCATCCTGGCCCTCACTCCGTCCACCAACCCGGTGTGCAGCGTGTTCTTCAAGGTCATCCTGGCGCTGCTGACCCGTAACGCGATCGTGGTCAGCCCGCACCCGATGGCGAAGGACTGCTGCGGCGACGCGGCCAGGCTGCTCGCCGATACCGCCGTCGCGGCCGGCGCCCCGGAAGGGACGATCCAGGTAGTGCAGGACGTGACCGTCCCACTGATCGAGGCGCTGATGGCGGACCCGGTGACCGGCGTCATCGTGGCCACCGGCGGGACCGCGGTCGTGCGGGCCGCGCACCGGTCCGGGAACCCGGCCCTCGGCGTCGGCCCAGGCAACGTGCCCGTCCTCGTTGACGCCACCGCGGACCTGGCCGCGGCCGCGCAGCTGATCACCGACAGCAAGGCGTTCGACAACGCGGTGCTCTGCACCAATGAGTCGGTGCTCATCATCGAGGACGCGGCTGCCGGCCGGCTGCTCAGGGAAATGCAGCGCCGGCAGGCCGTGCTGCTCGACGAGGCAGGCAGGGCCAGGCTGCGTGACTACCTGTTCCCGGCCGGCCGGCTCAACGGCGAGGCGATCGGCAAGGACGCCGCCTGGATCGCCGCCCGGGCCGGGCTGCGCGTGCCGCCGCGGACCCGGGTACTGCTCGCGCCGTTTGACCTGGTGCTGCCGGAGGAGCCGCTCGCCCGCGAGAAGCTCTGCCCGGTGCTCGGCGTGGTCAGAGCCGAGTCGGCGGCCCGGGGGATCGAGGCCGCGCGCGCCGTGATCCGGATCGGCGGCGCCGGGCACTCGGCCGCCGTGCACAGCCATGACCCGCAGACCATCATGCGATTCGCCGAGCGGGTCCCGGTGCTGCGAGTCGCCGTCAACGCGGGCAACAGCACCGGCAGCGCCGGCCTGGACACCAACCTGGCGCCGTCCATGACGCTGGGCACCGGGTTCGCCGGGCACAGCTCGATCGGCGAGAACCTGGAGCCCCGCCATCTGGTCAACTGGACCAGGGTCGCCTACCGCTCCGCGGCGGACGCGCCGTTCCACGACTTCGGCGGGATCAGCTTGGGGCAGCCGCCGGACGGCCCGGTCCCGGCCTACCCGGTGGCGTCGAACCTGCCGGGATCTGCGCCGTCTAGCCCGGCCGGCCCGCAGCCTGTCCCTGGCACCCAGCCTGGCGCCAGCCCGCAGCAAGCCAGCGACGCGGTCCGCGAGCAACTCCGTGCGCTGATCATCGAAGAGCTACAGCAGCTCATCAAGAGGTGACGGATGGCCGAGCTGCGATCGTTCATCTTCCTTGACCAGCTGCAACCGCAGACCATGTGCTACCTGGGCAGCTGGGTGCGCGGCCGCCCGCCGCGGCTGCGGATGGCCGCCCAGGTGATCGAGATCGCGCCCGGCCTGGACATCGAGCCGCTGACCGACGTCGCGCTCAAGGAGGCCGACGTGCAGGCCGGCATCCTCGTGGTGGAACGGCAGTTCGGCTACCTGGAACTGCACGGCACGAACGACGCCGTGCATGCGGCGAGCAGCGCCGTTCTTGCCGCGCTCGGCGCCAGCGCAGCCAGCGCCACCCGGCCGCAGGTGCTCGCGGCCAGGATCATCACCAGGATCGACACCCAGCACGCGTTCCTGGTGAACCGGAACAAGCTCGGCTCGATGGTGCTGCCCGCCGAATCGCTGTTCGTGCTTGAGCTGCAGCCGGCCTCGTACGCGATCCTGGCCGCGAACGAAGCGGAGAAGGCGGCGCAGATCAAGATCGTCGACTACCGGATGATCGGCGCCACCGGCCGGGTGTACCTGTCCGGGCTGGAAGACGACGTGCGGCAGGCCGCCGACGCCGTCACCGCGCTGCTCGGCGAGCCAGCATGATCGGCCCCGTCGGCCCACACGCCGCCGCCGGCCCGCACGCCGCAGCCGGCCGGGACGCCACGGCCGGCCCGGACGCCGCAGCCTGCCCGGACGCCACGGCCGGCCCGGACGCCGCAGCCTGCCCGCACGCCGCAGCCCGCCCGGACGCCACGGCCGGTCCCGGCGCCGTCACCGCACTGTTCGGCGAGCCAGCATGATCGGCCCCACCGGCCCGCACGCCGCAGCCGCCCCGGACGCCACGACCGGCCCGGACGCCACGACCGAGCGGGACGCCACGGCCGCCCCGGACGCCATGATCGGCCTGGACACGCTCCGCGAATTGGTCCGCGAGGTCCTGCGCGAGGTCCTGCCCGCGATGGCGGGTCAGCCGAACCCGTTGAATGCCATATCGAACGGGTCGCAGCCCGTTGAACGCCACGTCGAGCGGGTTGCGGGGAGCGGCCCCCGCCCCGCAGCGCGCCGCATCGAGCCGGTTGCGGGAAGCGGCCCGCGCCCAGCCGCACGCCGCATCGAGCCGGTTGCGGGGAGCGGCCCGCGCCCGGCCGCGCGCCGCATCGAGCGGGCAGCCGGCGGCAGCACGGGACCGGCGGCCGGGTCAGCTGTCGGCGGACCGGGCGGCACCGTGCGGGCGGTCCGGCTGGCCAGCGACGAGGAGCTGCACGCGTTCGTGGCCGAGGTGCTGCGGCTGGCCGACGACCCGCGGCAACGCCATGACCTGCTGTCCGGCCGGCTACGGTTTACGCTCGCCAGCCCGGCTGGCGGCCGCCAGCCCGGCCCTGCGCCGACGGCCCGCAGGATCGAGAAGGGCGCGGTGACCGAGCGGGCGGTGCTCGCCGCGGCGAAGGCGGGCGAGCGGCTTGTGCTCGGCCCGCGCGCGGTGCTGACCCCGCTGGCCAGGGACAAGGCGCGGGCGCTCGGCGTCCCCGTGCAGAAGGAGCGGTGATGCTGCAAGCAGTCGTGGTCGGGAACGTGTGGTCCACCAAGCGCATCGACGGGCTGCCGAGCGGCGCGTTCCTTGAGGTCGAGGTGACCGGCTCCGGGGAGCGGCTGGTCGCCTTCGACGTCCTCGGCAGCGGCCAGGGCGAGCGGGTTCTTATCGCGCAGGGCTCGGTGGCGGCCGGCTGGCTGCCGGACCGGCCCCCGGTCGACGCGCTCATCATCGGGGCGATCGACGAGCCGTCGGCTCCGTCGGCCGGCCCCGGCGGGACAACCAGGAAACGGCGGGACCGGCCCGCGCAGGCCCGTTAAAAACCTAGCTGCATCCGGTGCCGCCGGTGCGAAACTGAGAGGAAGAGCTGATGGCACAGAACGCGCTTGGCATGATCGAAACCAAGGGCTACGTGGCCGCCCTCGCGGCCGCCGACGCGATGGTCAAGGCCGCCAATGTGGTGATCGTCGGGCGGCAGGAGGTCGGCGACGGGCTGGTGGCCGTCGTCATCAACGGCGACGTGGGCGCGGTCAAGGCCGCGACCGAGGCCGGCGCAGAGACCGCGTCCAGCGTCGGCGAGCTCGTGTCGGTGCACGTCATCCCGCGGCCGCACGCGGAGCTTGGCAAGCATTTCGTGGTCGCGGAGTGAGCGCACCGCCGGCCGCTGGCGGGCGGCCGGGCATGCGCGGCCTCCTGCGATGAACGCCGTCATGACCAGCATCGAGCTGCGGGTGTACCTGCCGATCGCCAGCCTGCGGCGGCAGTTCGCGGCCTACCTCGGCACGCCGACCAGGGCCCGCGGCTACCCGCCGATGGAAGGCGATCACGCCCTGATCGTCGAGGTCGCGCCCGGCCTGGCGATCGAGCGGGTGACCGACCTGGCGCTGCGGGCCGCGCCGTCGGCCGAGCCAGGGATCCTGTTCGTCGAGCGGCAGTTCGGCGTGCTCGAGGTGCATTCCCGCGACGCCGCCGATGTCGCTAAGGCCGCGCGCGCCATCCTGGACGGGATCGGGCGCAGCGCCGCCGACCAGCTCGCGCCGCGGCTGCTGTACAGCGACGTGATCGAGGACGTGACCGACCAGCAGGCGGTAGTGATCAACCGGTCCAGGCAGGCCTCGATGCTGCTGCCCAGCCAGTCGCTGCTTGTCTGCGAGATGGCGCCGGCCCTGTTCGCCGCGGTGGCGGCCAACGAGGCGGAGCACGTGGCGCCGGAGAACACGCTGGTCGACGTGACCATGATCGGCATGTCCGGCCGGGTGTACATCGCGGGCAGCGCGGACGGCGTCGGCCGGGCCAGGGCCGGGATCGAGCGGTTGCTCGGCAGCATCGAGGGGCGCCAGCAGTGAGCGGCCGGGCCAGGGCCGGGATCGAGCGGCTGCTCGGCAGCATCGAGGGGCGCCGGCAGTGAGCGGCCCGGAGGTACCTGGCGACGCCGAAGCGGCCGCCGCCCAGTCCCCCGAGCAGATCCTGCTCGGCTACGACCCGTTCGCCCGGGCCGCGCTCGGGCCGTTCGGGTTCTCCGCCGGGGCCGGGCTGACGCTGCTCAGCCTGTCGGAGAACGCGACCTACCGGGTCGATGACCCGGCCGACGGCCGGACCGCCGTGCTGCGGGTGCACCGGACCGGCTACCACCAGCCCGGCGCCGTCGCCTCCGAGCTGGCCTGGCTGCAGGCGCTGCGGCGGGATGCCGGACTGGCCACCCCGGCGGTGTTCCGGGCGGCCGACGGCCGCGAGGTGGTGGACATCGAGATCGGGCCGGTCACCCGGCAGACCGTGCTGTTCGAGTGGCTGCCTGGTACCGAGCCGGCCGAGGACCAGCTGGCCGAGAAGTTCGAGCTGCTCGGCGAGATCTGCGCGCGGATGCACCGGCATTCCCGCGGCTGGGCCAGGCCGGCCTCGTTCGTCCGGTTCAGCTGGGACTTCGACTGCTGCATCGGCGAGACGCCCCGCTGGGGCCGCTGGCAGGACGGCATCGGGGTCGGCCGGGCGGAACTGGAAACCCTCGGCCGGGCGGCCGCGCTGATCGCCGCGCGGCTACGCAGGTTCGGCACCGGGCCGGAGCGGTTCGGGCTCATCCATGCCGACATGCGGCTGGCCAACCTGCTGGTCAGCGGGCCCGACATCCAGGTCATCGACTTCGACGACTGCGGGTTCGGCTGGTACCTCTTCGACATCGGCGCATCGCTGAGCTTCATCGAGCACGACCCGCGGGTGCCCGAGCTCTGCGATGCCTGGCTGCGCGGCTACCGCAACGTGGCGCCGCTGCGCGTCGAGGACGCGGCCGAGATTCCCACCTTCGTGCTGCTGCGGCGGCTGCAGCTGGTCGCCTGGGTCGGCTCGCACCGGTTCGCCGACGCGGCCCGTGAGCTCGGCGCGGATTTCACCAAGGGCGCCTGCGAGCTGGCCGAGCAGTATCTGCGCAGCACATCCGCGAGTGTCTAGCGCTATCGATCGCCTGACTTGAGGAGGCTGGATGTTCACGTCAATCAGCGGCCGGTCGGTCCTGGTGACCGGCGGCACCAAGGGCATCGGCAAGGGGCTGGCAGCCGGGTTCGCCGCCGAGGGCGCCAGGGTGGTGATCACCGGCCGGGACGCTGAGCTCGGCGAGCGGACCGCGGCCGGCCTGACCGCGGCGGGCGGGGCCGTCTGGTATGCGGCCGGCGATGTCAGCGACCCGGCGAGCTGCGCCGCGGTGGTGGCCGCTGCCCGCGAGCGGCACGGCGGGCTGGACGTGCTGTGCTGCAACGCCGGAATCTTCCCGGCCGCGCCGCTGGACGAGATGACCCCGGCGCAGCTTGATGACGTGCTATCGGTCAACCTGAAGGGCACGATCTTCATGGTGCAGGCGGCGCTGCAGGCCCTGCAGGAGTCCGGCCACGGCCGGGTCATCGTCACCTCGTCGATCACCGGCCCGGTCACCGGGTTCACCGGCTGGACCGCCTATGGCGCCAGCAAGGCAGGCCAGCTCGGCTTCATCCGCTCGGCGGCGCTTGAGCTCGCCCGCAGCGGCATCACGATCAACGCCATCCTGCCCGGCAACATCGCCACCGAGGGCCTGGACGAGCTGGGCGAGGACTACCTGCGGTCGATGGAGGCGGCGATCCCGATGCGGCACCTCGGCAGCGTGGCCGACATCGCCAACGCGGCGCTGTTCTTCGCCACCGACGAGGCGGCCTACATCACCGGCCAGACCCTGGTGATCGACGGCGGCCAGATCATCCCGGAGTCGCTGGAGGCCATGGGGTGACCGGGCTGCCTGCCGGCGGCCCGGGCCGACGGCTGGTCGATGACGCCAGGATCGCGCTGCTCGACCTGATCTCGTCCGGCGCGCTGCAGCCGGGGGACCGGCTCGGTACCGAGCGGGAACTCGCCGCCCGGCTGGCGGTCAGCCGTTCCACCCTGCGCCAGGTGCTCGCCGTGCTGGCGCAGGCAGGCACCGTTCGGCGGGTGCCCGGCCGGGCCGGCGGCACGTTCGTCGCGCACACCAAGGTGGACCGCGACCTGTCGGTGATCGTCGGGCTGCCAGAGTACCTGCGCCGCCAGGGCTTCGTCGCGGGCACCCAGGTGCTGTCCGCCACCATGGCAGGCGCCAGCGAGCTCACCGCCGCCCAGCTCGCGCTGCCGCCCGGCGGCCTGGTGCTCGACATCGTCCGGATCCGGCTCGCGGACGGCATCCCGATCTCGCTAGAGCGCGTCCAGCTGCCCGCCGAGATCTTCCCCGGACTGCTTGAGCAGCCGCTGGGCGGCTCCATCTACGAACTGCTTGACACCAGGTACGGGATCCGCCCCGAGGATGTGGTCGAGCACCTGGAGGTGGTGAACGCCAGCGCCGAGGAGGCGAGCCTGCTCGGGGTCAGCGCCGGCACGCCGCTGCTGGCCATCACCCGGACCTCGAGCACGGCCGACGGCAGGCCGTTCGAGTTCTCCCAGGACCTGTTCCGGGCGGACCGCACCCGCGTAACGTTCCGGACCAGGGCGGACCGCGCGCAGATCGTCCGGCGCGCGGCCAGCGAGCGGGTAGCCGACCTGCTCCCGCCCGCCACCCCCTGACCGGTGC
>Ga0070698_100001322_pt1 | contig 27613 bp, 28 predicted proteins | sample KBSK1502metaG_FD_65477 | JGI IMG/M metagenome (GOLD analysis project Ga0070698, IMG submission 65477) | Corn, switchgrass and miscanthus rhizosphere microbial communities from Kellogg Biological Station, Michigan, USA - KBS K1-50-2 metaG | ecosystem: Host-associated > Plants > Roots >...
CTGGAATGCAACGCACGAACAGGTACGATCGTACAACCCCAAGGGTGTTGTTATAAGCAATGGGCCTGGAGACCCCAAGGTCTGCACGAGCACCATAAAAACAGCATCGCACCTTATCAAGGAGGATATCCCCACGCTAGGAATCTGCCTTGGGAATCAGATCCTCGCTCTTGCGGGCGGCGCCGACACCTACAAGTTGAAGTTCGGCCACAGAGGACAAAACAAGCCGTGCGTTGACAAACGGAGCAACCAAGTCTATGTCACCAGCCAGAACCATGGATATGGTATTGATCCAAAGACTCTTTCAAAGGCAGGCTTCAAGGTGTGGTTTTCTAATGCAGATGACGATACCGTCGAAGGCATAGAGCACAAAAGCAAACCAGTGATCGCTGTCCAATTTCATCCGGAAGCGTCGCCAGGACCCTATGACTGCATGTTTGTATTCGACAGATTCAAAGAGATTATTTCCAGTGGAAAACAGCGGCCAGAAATCCCAAGCAAGCCACGCGTGTCCAAAGATGGATCCAAGAGATCAATGAAGAAAGGAGGGAGGAAAAGCGCCAAGGGATAAAACAATTAAGAAGGTCCTTGTTCTCGGAAGCGGGGCAATAAAAATCGGAGAAGCAGGCGAAAGCCAGCAATAGAAAACTGGCCGCCATTTCGACTACTCCGGTTCCCAATGCCTGAAGGCTCTGGCAGAAGAAGGTGTCAAGAGCGTCTTGATAAACCCAAACATCGCAACTATTCAGACTGATACGCGCTTTGCAGACAAGGTTTACCCAGTCCCCATCAATACCTATTACGTAGAGAAGGTAATCGAGGCCGAGCGGCCTGATTCGATAATGCTGGGATTTGGTGGCCAGACTGCGCTCAATTGTGGTGTTTCATTGCATGAAAATGGTATTCTTGACAAGAATGGAATCAGGGTGCTTGGAACGCAAGTAAAAGGAATAGAGATCACAGAGGACAGGCAGCAGTTCAAGCACGCGATGGAAAAAAGCGATGTCCCCATCCTTTCCAGTTATGCGGTAAATAGCCTCCAAGAAGCGTTCAAGGCTGCAAAGGACATAGGCTACCCGGTGATAGTCAGGGTAGCGTACACCCTTGGTGGCAGGGGTGGAGGGGTGGCCTACAACGAGTATGAGCTGCAAGAAATTGCTCAGCGAGGGCTCAACCTCAGCATGGTTCACCAGATACTTATTGAGCGTTACGTCGGAAGCTGGAAGCAGATAGAGTACGAGGTCATGCGCGACTACAAAGGTAACAGTGTAATCGTCTGCAATATGGAAAATGTCCTTTCAATGAGAGTGCATACGGGGGACAACATTGTCATTGCGCCGTCGCAGACGCTCAACAATTATGAATACCATATGCTGCGCTCGGCAGCCATAAGGGCCACAAATTACTGCGGCATCGTGGGAGAATGTAACATCCAGTTCGCCCTTGACCCCAAGTCCGAACAGTACACCGCAATCGAAATAAACGCTAGGCTTTCCAGATCATCGGCCCTTGCCAGCAAAGCAACAGGCTATCCGCTTGCGTACATGGCTGCAAAGATTGGACTTGGATATTCGCTACCCGAACTTTTGAACAGAATTACAAAGATAACTACCGCATGCTTTGAGCCGTCGCTAGACTACGTTGTGCTAAAGATGCCAAGGTGGGACTTTTCAAAGTTCGAGCTCGTAAAGCGCAAGCTCGGTAGCGCGATGAAGTCTGTGGGCGAGGTAATGGCAATAGGCAGGAGCTTCGAGGAGGTCGTGCAAAAGGCCGTTCGAATGTGCGACATAGGCAAGGATGGCCTTGTGGCCAACTCAAACTCCGGACATACACCTTCTCAAGACGACATGGAGAGGATAGAACAGGCCCTTATCCATCCTAATGACGAGATCATATTCGCAGTCGTAGAAGCAATGAAGGCCGGCATGAGCATCGATCGCATCAATCAGCTTTCTGCAATCGACCAGTGGTTCCTGGTCAAAATAAAGAATATCGTGGATGTCGAAGCAAAGCTTCGCAAATCGAGCTTTGACGAAGATCTGATTCGGACCGCAAAAAAGATGGGCTTTTCTGACAAACAAATAGCCCGCTGCCAGAACTTGGACGAAATGCAAGTCCGGACGTTCAGAGAAAAATTTGGAATAACTCCGGTAGTAAAACAAATCGATACCTTAGCCGCTGAATGGCCTGCAAAGACTAACTACTTGTATCTTACCTACGGCGGAAGGGAAGACGATGTAATAGTCGCCGACAATTCGGCCAGCAGAATGATCGTACTAGGAGCGGGACCTTACAGAATCGGCAGCAGCGTAGAATTTGACTGGGGCACTGTCAACATGGTATGGGGCCTCAAGGAGAATGGCGTCAAAGAGATTTCTGTCATTAATTGTAACCCTGAGACAGTTTCGACGGACTATGACATCTGCGACAGGCTTTACTTTGAAGAACTGACCCTAGAGCGCGTCCTAGACATATGTGGCAAGGAACACCCGACAGGAATCGTCACATGTGTGGGTGGCCAGACTGCCAACAATCTGACTCCAAAGCTGGCAAAGAACGGCATCCGGATAATCGGGACGAGCAGTGATGACGTGGACAAGGCGGAGGACCGGGCCAAATTCGGCCAGTTGCTTGATTCGCTTGGGATAAAGCAGCCTGCGTGGAGAAAGTTCACTTCAATTGGAGAGGCCGAAGAGTTTGCGGACGTTGTAGGCTATCCGATGCTTGTTAGGCCATCGTACGTCCTCTCTGGTGCGGCCATGAAAGTCGTCTGGGGAGAGCAACAATTGGAACAGTTCTTGACTGACGCTACCAATGTCAGTCCGGATCATCCAGTCGTGATCAGCAAGTTCCTACAGGATGCCGCGGAAGTAGAGGTAGATGCTGTTTCAGACGGAAGTCAGGTTGTAATCGGATCAGTCATTGAGCATATCGACAATGCGGGTGTCCATTCAGGCGACGCCATGATGAGCATCCCGCCTTGGAGGCTGGACCGAAAGACGCTAGATACTGTCACCGACTACAGTGCGAGAATCGGCAAGGCCCTCAATGTAAAGGGTCCGCTCAATATCCAGTTTCTAGTGAAGGACGAGGAAGTCTTGGTGATAGAGGCCAACGTAAGAGCGTCGCGTTCTATGCCGTTTGTTTCAAAATTTGCAGGCTTTAACTTGATTAGCCTCGCCGCGAAGGCCATGACTGGCAAACCACTTCCAAAGTCTGCCAAGGATTTGTGGCTCAAGGCCACCGGCTTTGGAATAAAAGTCCCCCAGTTTTCCTTTATGCAGTTGGAAGGCTCTGATATCGTGCTCGGCGTAGAAATGCAGTCAACTGGCGAGGTCGCATGCTTTGGCACCAGTTTCTATGATGCACTGTCAAAAGCGTACACGGCAGCAGGCTATGCTCTTCCCCTGTCCGGCTCAGCCCTGATAACTGTCGGAGGCCAAAAGAATAAGGAGAAGCTCCTGCCGATACTTTCGCTAGTTTCTTCAATGAACTTTAGCATAATGGCTACAGAGCATACCGCAGAATTTCTCGAGAATAACAGCCTCAAGAACGTGCAGCTGGTCTACAAGATTAGCGAGCCCGACAGAAAACCCAACATATCAGATCTGCTCTACGATCGAAAAATTGATTTCATCATAAACATACCCGCGACTTCTACCATTGAAAAATACGTCGGCATGCTTTATGACGAGTATCAGATCAGAAGAAAAGCCGTAGAAATGGGCATTCCAGTGCTCACCACCATAGAAAGTGCTAGCTCGTTTATCAAGACGCTCGATTGGATGAAAAACAACACTCCCACCCTTGCGCCACTCAGAGATTACGTAAAGTTAGAATGACCGTCAGCATCAGAGAATATTCTGAAGCGCTGAGGCGTCTCCTACAATCGATCCGTCCAGCCTTGCTACTATGCAATTTTCAAGCGCGCTAGGGTCTTTCATGATCCTAGTTATTATGGGGGATGTTGACTTGCGATATGACTTTGGACCATACGCATAGAGATATCGATTGAAGCTTGGAACTACGACTAGATCTAACAATCCGTCGTCCGCGAATAGTGATTGTTTCCTTGCTTGAAGATGTATCCAAACTCGCTCTCCGTTTATCACGCTACCTTCTTTTAGGAATATGGGATGCAGATGTCCCATGACTATTCTACGGATGCCTGCCCTGATGTCTGAAGGCATGCTATGTCCATGGACAAGAAGCGTATCTTCTAGAACCATCCCTTTGCTGCTGATTACGTTGACGTCGCCTGGCACGAGATGGCGGATATTTCCATCGTGGTTTCCTGGGACCACATAAACTTGAGATATTGCGGAAAGCTTCTTGAGAAAGGATGGTATGTCGTCCCATTCTTGCTTGGTTATCGTGCCAACCTTGTGTTTTATGTCGCCAAGAAGGATAAACCCATTTGCACCCTCTGACTTTGAGAGCTGCTCCAGTTCCTCAGTCATTTCATCGACGGAGTTATGTCGAACAGTTACTCCCTTTGCATCGAGTTCTGCCTCAAACCCGATATGCAGGTCAGTCACAGAGATGTACTTGTTGCCAGTCGAATCCTGCAGGAGGAGTGCTGCGTGTGGATGAAGCGGTCGAACCTTCACAGTGTTTTTTAAATAAGCCTTGCGAACAAATAAACCCGCCGGGAATATGTCGGAATCCAAAATAGACAACGCCATATCACTTGGCAGTGTCAAGCGCCTGCTCTTCAGACCTAGCGAACGGATATTGTGGATCGTAGTGGGCAAGGATAACGAGCACTGGGCTGATCCTGAGCTTGGATTTTGCACCTGCAAGGACTTTTATTTCAAAGCGCTTTCGGGCGGGTCTGAATGCTATCATTTAAAGAGCGTAAGAAAGGCGGTTGAAGAATCTAGGTTTAGCACGGTTCAATTTGATGATAATGAGTACGTCCAGCTATTGCAGGCTATCGCTGAAGACCAGTCGAATCTACTACGCCGTAGTTGAAACCTTTGTGCTGGATGCACTGTCCTGTTCTTCTGCGGCTACTTCCTGAACAGTGTAGCTATATCCGCGGATTCGGCAGCTTTTGCCTCGCCACCTTTTCTTCCTATGGCGCTATAGTATTCCATTCCGCGTTCCTGCTTGACCATATCTCCCCCTCGCTTCCCAATTTCACTGTAGAATTCCGCACCATAGCGTTCTTTTACAGCACCTCCACCTTTCTCGCCAATTTCGCGATAAAACTCTGTACCATAACGTTCCTTTACCACCTCGCCGCCCTTTCGGCCCGCTTGGCTCAGACCCTCTCTGTCCTGAGCTCGTGCTTCGCCACCGGCCTTGGCCACTCGCAGCCTCGTTTCAGGATTAGCGGCTGCGAGACCTCGCTTTTGATGTGGGGCAATGCCCCCCTTTCTTGCTACCCTTTGTCTTGTTTCTTCGCTCGCAGAGGCCAGGCCTCTGCGATTGTGGCCGGGTTCGGCAGCCTGTTCCTCGTCCATGCCAAAGTAGACACGCATATAGCTTAAAAGGAGAAACGAGGAAAGTAACTGAACCTTGATTAAACAATTTATTATACGCAGACCTTACGCCCCATTGTGCCCGAAGTTACAAAGCAAGATGTTCTAGTCGTCGGATCTGGAGGCAGAGAACATGCGCTTGGATGGAAAATTTCTCAGAGCCCTCACGTAGACAAAGTGTACTTTGCTCCCGGAAATGGAGGAACATTAGACAACCTAGACATCAAGCAAAACGATATCACCGGACTCATATCCTTCGCGCGGGCTAAAGGAAACGTGTTGACAATTGTGGGTCCGGAGGAGCCCCTTTCGCTTGGAATCGTGGACGCATTTGCAAGGGAAGGATTGCGGATATTTGGTCCAACATTATCTGCTGCCAAGATCGAGGCCAGTAAGGCCTTCGCCAAGGAATTCATGACTGAGGCAGGAATACCCACAGCTAAATATGGAATTTTCACCAGTGCCGATAAGGCCAAAGACTACATTGCGAATCAGACCACACCCCTTGTTATCAAAGCTGATGGCCTTGCCGCCGGGAAAGGCGTAATCGTGTGCGACAGCGCGACGCAGGCGATTGCGGCCGTGGATTCAATGATGATCAAAAAGGAGTTCGGGTCAGCAGGAGACAGGGTAGTAATAGAGGAGAGAATAGCAGGGGAAGAGGCTTCATTCATTGCTATCTGCGATGGAAATACGATCCTACCGTTTGCATCGAGCCAGGACCATAAGAGGATTTTCGATGGAGACAGAGGTCCTAACACTGGTGGCATGGGAGCGTACTCTCCTGCACCTGTGATTGATGACGAACTCCATAAGCAAATTGTGGACGAGGTAATGACCCCTGCCATCAGAACAATGAAGAGGCGCGGAAGCCCGTTCACAGGATTTCTCTATGCAGGGATCATGGTCAACGAAAGGAACGGAAAGCCGTACGTGCTTGAATTCAATGCAAGGATGGGCGATCCAGAGTGCCAGCCGATCATGATGCGAATGAAGTCAGATCTTTTTGAGTACATAGAGGCTGCGGTTGAGGGGAGGCTTGACCAGTTGCCACCTATCGAATGGAATAATCAGACCGCCGTCTGCGTAGTCATGGCTGCTAAGGGATATCCGGCAAGTTATGAAACGGGCAAGGTAATTGAAGGTTTGAATTCTGATCCCGATCACAATGTGATGATTTTTCATGCAGGCACAAGAAGGGATTCTCAAAATAGGGTAGTGACGAATGGCGGAAGGGTTCTAGGAGTAACTTCTCTAGGCAGAGACGCAGAGCAGGCCGCAGATAATGCGTACTCGGCAGTCAGGAAGATACGCTGGGGGGAAAATGACCACCAGTATCGAACGGATATCGCCCGAAAGGCGATCATTCGCCAAAGACAATAAAGTCATTTTCTGTTGCAACTGCATCGACTTTCTTGTCATGTTTGTGTTGGGGGATCCGATCGGTTAGTTGAAAGGAATATGCCAGGCCGATCGAGTATGTGGGCGCTGCCGCTAGGAATCGGTCGTAGTATGCCTTCCCATAACCCAGCCGACATCCAATCCTGTCAAACGCGACGCCAGGAACGATTACCAGGTCCAAGTCAGTTGTTTTGCCATAGGGCAGAGGTTCCATGATGCCAAACCTCCCCTTGACAAGATACTTGCTTGCGGAGAATTCATAGAAGGAGATCTTGTCGCCTTCTATGGTTGGGAGGCTAACCCGTTTTCCAAGCCTCCGGGCCTCCGCAATGATGGAATCGGTCCTGACCTCTGAGCCAAACGCGTGGTAGGCGCCGACAGAATGGGCCGATAGAAATCTCGCACTTTTCATAACTTTGACCTGGGCTCCCGTGCTGAGTTTGATTATTTCTGCTTCGCTCATAGAGTTACGTCTCGACAATACTTGTTTTCGGAGCTCGCGCTTACTTGGCGGCAGGTGCTATCTCAACTCGCTGGAAACGGAAGCTGCAGAAACGGTATTCTTTAGGAGCATGGCCCGGGTCATCAGGCCCACTCCGCCTGGAACTGGGGATATCCATGATGCCTTTTGCTTTACGGATTCAAAATCCGCGTCCCCTGTCAACTTGCCATTTAGCATTGCTGTCCCGACGTCGATTACAACAGCTCCTTCGCTTATCATGTCCCCGCTAAGCGTGAAGCGTTCTCTGTTGCCGACGGCTGTAACCACGATATCTGCATCTAACAACTTGGCTGCCAGATCGTTGGTCCTCGAATGACAGATTGTAACTGTGGCGTCGCGCTCAAGAAGCATGAAGGCAAGTGGTTTTCCTACGAGGTTGCTACGATTTATGATAACGGCATCCTTGCCCGAAGGGTCGATCTTGTAATAGTCCAACATCTCCATTATGCCTGATGGTGTGCATGGCTTTAGGAGAGCCATTCCATATTGTAGCATCCCCGCGTTATACGGCGTAAGGCCGTCAACGTCCTTGAGAGGATTCAGAGAATTAATGACCTGAAATTCGTTAATCTGGGGGGGAAGGGGCAATTGCACCAGAACTCCGTGAACACTGGCATCGCGGTTTAGTAGATGCACAAGTTCGATAAGCTCTGTTTGCTTGAAGTTTGATGCAGCGCGATGGTCGCGAGTAGATATCCCCACTTCCTTTGCGTCTTTTTGCTTGCTCGCCACATAAGTTGCTGAGGCAGGATCGTCGCCGACAAGTACAGTTGCGAGACTTGGTTGAACACCGCTTTCGCGCAACTCGTCAACTGCCTTTTTTACCCTTGCTTTAACATCGGCGGAAACGACCTTGCCATCGATTATACGTGCGCCCAATGAATAGCCAGAGAATTCCACGCGTTATTTTGCTTTTCTGATTGGAGACTGAACCCTGAAAAAACTTACCAAACATTATCCACTGCTTTCTTATATAGACGGCGACCCTTAGAAACCTTTAGAAGAATGAAATATAGGAGCAGAACCGAAATCGCTTCGAGAATACTGGAGTCCGCAGCTCAAGGCACGACAAAGACAAGGATAATGTACAGATCTTTCCTTTCTTACGCCCAGCTACGAGAGTACCTTTTGATACTTGAGGAAAACGGACTAGTGGCGCGCGACAAAGGCGAGCAGCTCTACAAGACAACAGAAAAAGGCAAACGTTTTCTGAATATCACTAACTCACTCAATGGCATGATGGACACAATCCCCAGTCTGCACTGATCCCGAACCTGCGAGCTGCACACTGACATTTTTTGGAAGCCTACACTTATCAGCGAGACGCGACATGTTGAATCATTGAGAAAAACTGCGATTCGCGCTTCGCTTCAGACTAAGAAAAAAGTTTTTGCTACAGTCTTGGTAGTCAATCCTAATTCTTGCAGCGGACTTACAGGCAAGAACTGGAATGCACTCTTTGCAAAGTTTAAGGGGATTTTTGGTGACAATATCAAAGTCGCCTTCAGCGAAAGGCCAGGTCACGGAACTGAATTGACTAGAAGCTTACTGAGAAAGGGATTTTCTAGAATAATCGCAATCGGAGGTGATGGCACGATTAATGGGGTGGCGAACGGATTCTTTGAAGGCAATACCGGCATCCACAGCGGGCGCAGAACCTCCACCCCAAGAATTATCAACCCTGATGCGACGATTGGGATAGTTCCTTGTGGAACGAGAAATGTGCTTGTCAAATCCCTTGATCTACCAGTTGGCATCGTAGAATGCTGTCGGAATTTCGTGGGAGGGTCACGCAGAACGATCGATGTAATAACAGCTTCTGCTACGGATCCTGAAACTGGCAATAGGCTTCCTCCGCGGATCTTTCTAAATGCTGCAGAAATAAGATTCCCAGCAGAAATGATCACAAGGGCGAAAAAAATCAGGGGCAAGGTGAAAAGCAGGACCTTATCCACTATTGCAGCCCCGATAGCCACGATGCCATCATACGAAAGCAACCTGTGCGAGTTTTTTGTGGACGGACGCAAAAAATCGATGAACATGACTATGGGCTTCGTCGCCAACGGCCGGTTCCTCGGCGGCGGGTTCATGGCAGCTCCTAGTGCAGAAGTGAACGATGGGCTCCTCGACTTAGTGGTAATGAAGGATTCCGGTAGCTTCAAGATGCTTGACGAGCTCGTCAATGTCAAGGGTGGAACGTACGCCTCGGAAGACAATATCCTGTACACTAAGGCCAGGAGCGTACTGATAAAATCAAAAGAACGACAAGTGACGGTAACCATAGATGGCGAGCCCGCAGGCGTATTACCTACCGCCTTCCAGGTCCTACCGAGTGTGCTAAACGTGGTCCTTTAGACTCAATCCTTGTCGATTTCGACCTGCTCGAGGCGCTCAAGGGCCTGCACTATCTCATTCTGGAGCTGCTCTATTGTCTTCTCGTCTGATTTTTGTTTCAGCTCAACAGGCGCCGCCGTTTGCACATTCTTGGACTCGGCAATTATTTTTTGAACCTGAGGGTCAATAGCGATATCAAACGTGCTGCCCGATTTTGAGAGCTGGTGCAATTTTTGGTCAAGGGCCGAAATTCTGTCCTCAATTATCTTCGTCAGACTATTTCGCATCTCGAAGATCTCGATATAGTCAGCAGCTGGCTGCAACTCCTGAATCCTTCTGTTGAGGGAGTCTAGCTGCTCCTTGTATTTCAGCAATAGTCGATCTCGTTCAAGGCGATCAATTCTGCCTTGCTGTGAAGCTTCGTATACTCGGGTAATAGCCTCAGAGGCTAGAGTTTTTTCAAACAGTAGAGAGACTAGTTCTGTTCTTATCGAACTCGGTGTAGGTTTTTGAATAGGTGTCGGAGAGTTGCCCGACCGCGACTTTATTCTCTCAATGACTGCCGCGGAAATTGCTCCGGCAACCGATGATCCTGCGATTAGCGCGATTTCTACTGACATTGCAACCACCTAAAGCTGATCAAGGATGACAGAAAAGGTTTCTGTTGATATTAGATGACTTGCCGCTTAATCCAGTCATACTTTCGCATTCTTGCTTCAGGGTAGCCACACTTTGAGCATTGCTTACCGCGCTTATGGTACGAATTGTGCCCGCACCTTCTGCATCTAATGTGAGTCTTTTTGCGGGTAAACTTGCCCATTGAAGTAGTGCCTTTAGTCATTCTATTCTACCCCTATTTTGGAGGCGGTGAGATGATCACTACGTTGTCGCCCCTGACAACTATGGTGCCGAGGTCATTTGACTTGCCTTCGTCAAGAATTTCTACAGACTCCTCTAGCAAGAGGTTCATATGTTGATCAAAACCATGGAGGTTTCCTCTAATGACCTTGCCTCCTTTCAATTTGATTAGCACAACTTTTCCAAGGCTCTCATCGAGAACCTTTACTGCCATATCCACAGACATTCGATATACTTCCTAGACCTAGTGCGCTAAAGAGGCATATATTAAAGTTAAACTCCGTCATGATCGGCGGACGCGACCAGGCGCAGCGCAGAAGTCTGGAGGACTTTCCGACTTTTAGGACGTACTTGAAAAATTTTTCAGGACTAGTTAGTCACCCAATTAGTCGAGGTTGAATATCACTCCCTGTAGAGTATGATTTGACTTGGAGCAGTTTTACATGACAACACAAAACTTCAAGCGAGCTCTGAAATTGTCTTGGTGAGATTTGCGACTACGTGTTCCAGCCATTCCCTACCCTTTGCTTCGGAAGCCTTGCGTGGGTCGCCCCATACTCCATTTCCAGTTATATGAGGGAATGACCCGGGCAGGTTCGTCATGGCACCATAGGCTACCTTTGACTTTGATAGTCGCTTCGAATTAGGCACTGCGGCATCCATCCTGACAAGCTCCGGAGCGATGGCAAGCACTAGTGAAGTTTCAACCTCGCCTGCATGGTCAAACTCGTGGTCAAGCAGGTGCCAGTAATGGATCGTGTAGACATGGAGGTCCTTCGGCACCCGACCAACAAGTTCTTGCGAGACGTACTGCAGGGCTCCCACATTTCCATGGTGCCCGTTTATCAAGACGATTTGCTTTATTCCATTATCCCCAAGCGATATGCATGCATCAGAAACAATCCGGGACAATGCAGAATTTCTAACAGAGACATTGAACATCGGCTTGTGTTCAAACGAAACGCCATAAGCCATCACCGGGAGAACGAAAGCCCTCGCTCTTTCCGCGACCAATTTAGCAATGTGTTCGGCGATCAGAGAGTCCGTTGAAACTGGCAGGTGAGGGCCGTGTTGCTCAAGAGAGCCTATCGGCAGTATCGCCTTTTTGGTCTTTCTGAGCGCACTTTTAAAGTCAGAGTCGCTCATCCCAAATACAGGGATGGACATAGTGAAATTGGCAGCAGGATCCAGATTAAGAACTTTGTCGTGCCGGCTCGTCGCGAATGTGCACTTTGCCCCAGTATACTTCGAGTCGGTTCTCAAGATACAGTCGGACTGCTTCAAGAAGAGTCTCAGCCTCGAGCTCCTGTCCTTTCTTTCTAATTGAATCCAGATTGTCTGTTTTCAAAACCTTGAACGATTCCTGGCATACTATGGGACCTTGGTCAAGATCTTCTGTAACGAAGTGCGCCGTGCATCCAACTATCTTTGCGCCACGTTCGTATGCCTGAATATACGCGTATGCACCGGGAAATGCTGGGAGCAATGAAGGATGTATGTTGATTATCCTGTTGGGGTAGCGCCATACAAAATTAGGAGTGAGTATCCGCATATACCGCGCAAGAACAATAAGATCGATATTGTACTGCTCTATCAGTTTAAGGATCTTGTTCTCAGCCTCAGCCTGGTCTGCATGTGCAACCGAGTGGAAGGCGATGCCTGCGTCATCAGCCACTGACTTGAGCGTGTTATCGCTTCCAATGATAACTGCAATGTTACCTTTGATTTCACCGTCCTTCTTGGCGTTGAGAATTCTGGTCAGGCAGTGAGGCTCTTTGCTCACAAAAATAGCCGCGTTCTGCAGCCGATTCGGTTCTTGATAGTGAACCTTGATTTCCATCGAAAGGCTCTTCGCAAGATCCTTCAGACCATTGTCAAGTGTGGTTCGACTTACGTCCATAAAGGATGCTTCTAGCTGCATTCCAAAGAGCCCTCGAACTACATTCTGACTAATCTTTTCAATGTTGCCGCGGTTCTTGAAAATAAAACTGGTAATGTCGGCCACGACGCCTTGTCTATCCTTTCCGACAACCGTGACTTCGACTATGGTCTTGCCCTTGGATACCGGCATCGCAGTCTGTTGACCCTGCTCGAAGATAAATAAACCTATTCTGACCTGGAAGGAGTTTCTGTTCTTGCCCTACTCTGCCTAGATCACCTTGAGCTGACGGAAGCAATTCTTGATTAAGTACAATCAAACTGCAGTCTGGAATCTTTCCACTTACCTTATGGATGAAGGAGTAATCTTGATGTTCCTTCTGACTACCAAGCCAAGATCAAATGCTTGATGGATTTGGTAAGATCAGAGAGACTTAGCGGAGCCAAGAGAGAACTTAAATAATAGAATTGCCTATCGGGCTTGTTGGACGAAGATGTTTCCCAATACGGAAGAATTTTTGGGGTAAACTAGTGCATGCAATTCTTTGCAATTCAATCTCTGTTTGAGGCATAATCTATGAAGCCACAGCCCAGGCCACAAAAACCGACAACAAAGCCAAGGAAGGACTTCGACTACAACAAGCCAATCGGCAAGTGTGTCATTTGCTATACTCTTTCCGGGTGGCATTGTTATGACTGCGACAACGATTATTGCCAGTCGCATTTTCAGGATCACAAAGAAAGGAATCTTTGCAAAGTGGCCTAAGTTTTCACCTGATAAATAAGTCATGTGGCATCCATTAGATTCGTAATGGGCTTCATCTCATTTGGCCCAATAGTGGGTGTTTTTGTGATCGGACGGAGTGTCTAGGTGATATTCGATTCATCAGACGTTGAATTTTAGTAGTTCAAATAAGTGGATCGAGTAACGCTGCAAGACAACGTTGAGAATTCGAATGGAACGAATTGTTATCCCATCCCTCATGAAAGAGCTTGAAGGCTACTCCATACTTCATGTTTCCGATATCCACTTTGACGATGCCGTCAAGAAAAACAGAATATTTTGGGAAGAGCTCCACGGTAATAAGGCAGACCTTATCCTAGTTACAGGGGATTTCATAACGCATGATGGCTACATAGATTCCCTGTGTGAATTCCTCGACGGCACAAAAGCTAAAGATGGCATCTACGGAATATTGGGCAACCACGACTATTATTATCGTACATTGTGGCAGCACTTCATGCACGCCGTACTGGGAAGAGACTTTCCTACTAACGACTGGAAGAAACTAGTAAATTCCCTCGACCAAGTTGGAATAAAGGTACTCGTAAATGAACACGTCACGATCAAATCAACAAGAGGTCCCAGGATATTCATCGAAGGCACCGACGATCCAGTTCTAGGCAAACCTCAGATTGCTGACCCAACCTCAGATTATCACGATTCCGACCTAGCGATACTGATGAGCCATTCTCCTGACATCTTGTATTCACGGGAGATAATGAAAAAACGGTTTGACATCCTCCTTTCAGGTCATACCCATGGCGGACAAATCAGGGTTCCAGGTATTGGACCACTAATGACTGGAACGGATCATGCGAAGCGGAATGAGACATTCGGAATGTATAAGGCGCTTGGCGAAATGACTGTCAATGTAAGTGCCGGAATAGGGTATTCGCTGATGCCTGTCAGGTTCAACTGCCCCGCGGAGATTATCCTTGTGGAGCTGACCCGTTCAGCTGGCTGAACCGTATTTCAATACCCGTAAATGCGGGATGGACTTTGTTGTCTGCATTGTCATGAAATCCAGATCACTGTAAATTGAGTCTCTTGTTCCTCTGGTGCTTTTATAGCCCCAGAACCAGCCAAATCTGGGTCAATAGGATCGCAGATGCGTCTAACCTGGCACGGTGCCGTTTCGATAACTTTGGTAACACTGCTGCTTTGCGCGTCACTGGGCATTCTGTACATTGGCAATGGCTTGGACTCTCACGCTGCATCTTACCCAGTGAATGGCAGGGTCGTATTCTCAAGTTCTAGGGACGGAAACTTTGAGCTCTATCTGATGGACTCCGACGGAACGAACGAGGAGAGGCTGACCAATAATGCTGCAGCTGACCTCAGCCCTTCATGGTCCCCAAATGGTACTAAAATCGCCTTTGTTAGGGCCGATGTAATCTACGTCATGGAGGCCAACGGGACGAATGTCAAGAAGTTGACACACTCCGGGCTTCTTTCATCAGATCCCGAGTGGTCGCCGGATGGAAGCAAGATTCTGTTCTCTGCCATAACAGACGGCACAGACAGGGATATCTATGTCATAGATCAGTCAGATGGACTAGCGATCGACATCACAGAGGGCAGTTCTACGGATGATTTTGAACCAACCTGGTCTCCTGATGGCAATAGAATTCTCTTTACTTCCCCAACTAACGGCAGCAAATTCGGAATTTTCACGATGAACGCAAACGGGCAGCAACGATCGTTGCTTGTGAGCAATGGCTCCAGCATGCAAGCTGACTGGTCGCCGGATGGAAAAAAAATCGTCTTTGCAGGCAACTTGACGAGAAACTTTGACATTTACACAATCGAAATTGATGGTTCCAATATGACCAAGCTGACCTTCGGGAATTCGAATAAGTCCCACCCATCTTGGTCGCCGGATGGAAAAAAAATTATCTTCTCGGGCAACATTGGTACCCGCAATGAACAAATTCACATTATGGACTCGGACGGAAGCGATCTGAAGAGGCTCACGAGAAACCTGCAAAAGGACTTGTCGCCAGATATCCAGCCCCTAAAAACGCCAGTCAAGGAAAAGCTTCCAATCTTGAGAGAAAACGGCATGATAGCGTTTGTGAGCGACCGAAATGGAACATCCGCCGAAATCTATGTCATGCTCTCTGATGGAACCAATGTCACTCAACTTACCAGCATTGCCGAGGCGGAGGATTCGCTGCCGAAATGGTCACCAACTGGTGACAAGATTGCTTTCGTTAGCACTTTGGATGGCTATGAAGAAATTGTGGTTGTCGATTCAAACGGCACAAATCGCGTTAGTTTAACTAAAAGTACTTCACCTTTCTCAGGACTTGGTTGGTCGCCTGACGGAAAGCAGCTGGTTTTTTCAAAGGGAGATTCGAATCATAAATGGATATTTGTGATGAACTCTGATGGGTCTAGCGCAAGGAGGCTGACCATAACCCCATCGCTGGACACGGATCCAAGCTGGTCTCCGGACGGCGAAAAGATCGCATTTTCCAGAGATCTGGGATTCGGAAATGTAGAGATTTACGTTATCGACAAGGACGGTTCCGATGAGAAAAAGCTCACGAATCTGCCAGGCAGGGATTACTACCCTCGGTGGTCTCCAGAAGGGGATCAGATCGCTTTCGTTACCGACAGGGATGGAAATGACGAAGTCTACGTTATGAACTCGGATGGAAGAAGAGGGAAGAACCTTTCAAACAATACCGCCACTGACCTCTTTCCAAGCTGGTCTCCAGATGGCACTTTGATTGCTTTTGTCAGCGACAGGCTGGAAGACGGTCAGGACATTCACGTAATGGACTCTGAAGGTAAGAGTGTAAAGCGGCTGACAAGCATGGACGGTGATGAGAAGCAACCAGATTTCGGGGCAACTACCGTGTCAAATGACGGCCCTGTAGAGATCCCACCTGTTGAAGAGCCTGAAATTCCTACTCTACCATTGAACGTTTCTTTACCTGTCCTAAGGATGGGCAATTCACCACCATTAGGCAACATAACTGCTGGCGAAGAAGTGGTGATCGCTACAACTCTAACAAATAACCATCAAGATAGAGCTTGGAATCTGGTGGCGGTCATTCAGGTAAGGGATGAGAATGGGATAACGCAGTATATCGATCAACGCACAGCAATCGTTGCGCCCGGAGGCAGCGTGGAAATTGGTTCCCCGTGGACGCCTGAGAATACCGGGTCTTATGAGCTGCGTATTTTCTTGATAGAAAACTCTGAAAATCCTGAGGTCCTTGGCAGCCCCGCAAGCTCCTACGTGACCATTTCGGATTAGCGATAGCAACACTGCTTTATCGATGGCTAACAGATCTAAGGGCGAATATCGCGATTTCATTTTCGGAACAGATCAGATAAAATTGTGGAATAGGGGTAAGTTCCGAACCGTCTGCAAGTAATCTGTATCCAGCCATCATAACTAGTTTCTTGGCAATTGACATGCTTAGTGCAAATACTCCGGTGGAAAATACTAGGACAGTTGACTATACTAATTGGTTTCGTCTTTCATACCTGTTTATTAGTTTCTAAAATGACCTCCACGTCAATGAGCCAACCAACTGTACTTTATCTAGCGCTAGTAACGGGAACCATTTTCATTTCTGTATTGCCTTATTCTCATGCAGACAATCCCGACGGGATAACGATTCCAAGCGAGTGCGAGCCGTTTTCAGGTGGAACTGAATTTGTTCATGTTATGAGCGCTACCAAGTTCCCGGTTCCAGTTGACCCAGATGTGCCGCTGTCACCCGGAGATACTGCCATAGCGATTGCCAATTTTAACAACCCATTAAATGATGACCTGCAAACTGAGGAGATCAAGCAGATACGTTTCCTGTGGTTTGACGGCACGGGGACTTTGCAGCAGGAAACCGTGGTGCCCGTTGATACTGACGCTACAACCTTAGCCCAAGACATGTTCTTCGGAGTCTTTGGACCGAACACGACGTGGGAGGTTGTCGCGTGTTATGAGAACACTGATAGAACATTGGCAGGGGACACGATTCACATCGATGTGGATTCATTCTTTGTGTTGCCTGAATCTCCTGTAGGTGTTTTCGCCCTTATCATCTCTTCACTTGCAACGCTAGGAGCATTTGTCCTGATGAGGAATAGGCGCAGCTGGACAAGTACTACGCAATAAGTATCCAAAGCCGAAAGAAGCTATCGACAAAACATGAGGAATGCCAGAACTAGCCTTGGCACTGACTTGCTTACTGAGTAAGAACTAGCCTGTCTTAAGAACCATTGTCATAATATTATGGGTAGCGATCGTGAGGAACATGTAGAAAGATAGTGCGGGGGGTGGGATTTGAACCCACGGACCCCTAAGGGACGGGATAACCCATTTCTGAGATCTTAAGTCCCGCGTCTCCAATATTATTAGCCAATTTGGCCAGGCTCTACAACCCCCGCTCGTTGGCACTGCGTTTGTTCGAATAACTAATTAAATCTTGGTTCAACATCATCGACGTCCACGAAGCGGGCTGACCTCATGTACTTCTGGTTCTCTGTGAATCTCATTCCTGCGCTCTGATAACACATGATTATTATAGGGTTTTCAGATTCGAATTTTTCAAGCGCCTTGGTAGCTCAGCCTGGTAGAGCGTTACCTTGGTAAGGTAGAGGTCACGGGTCCAAATCCCGTCCAAGGCTTGTTCACGATTTCGAGTACGCAGAAGCACTTTTTGTTAGTCGACGATGAACTTAGAAAGAATTGGCCAAATGTCAAATGGTAACGTGCATGGCTAATCTTTTAGAGCTGTTTGATACGAGGGGCGGCAAAGATTTCTTTTCTTGAACGAAAGACCGTGAGAAAGAGCATGATTTCAATGTCTTCTGCGAACATGAATCCAACTATTTTGGAATAGTAACCTTCAAAGTTCTTGTCAGCGCTTGCCAGAGTTATTGCCATTATGTCCAAAACAGAATATTGCCCCAGGTTGTCTGAAAGGGTTCTGGCAAGCTGCGTGTCTCCGGCCAGTCGCCGTAGTGTGTCTTCGAATTCTGACTCCGTCATGTCCAGAGTTATCAGCCTGTCGCTATAGTTCGTATTGCCGTAATCGATCAAGAACAGGAGGCTAGCGAGCAGAAACATGCTTACGGCGCCACTAATGTAAAAGAACTTGCGCCTGTACCACATCGCAAGTGCTGAATTGATCAGATCTCTGAATTTTTTCAGCGGGCTGTGTTTTATGGCAAAGTAGAAAATTGCGAACGTAATCGCCACAGCACCTAATGTTCCTATCCACATGTTTTCTAATGCAAAGCCCAGGAGAAACCGTACTCCAACCAAGACACCAAACCACGACGCAAGAATTACAATCCTTTCCTTGGTAAGCTTGGGCTTTTCTTCAAGCATCGAGAGTAGCATCGTTTTTTGTAAGGTTTCATATTAATGGTATGGAACTTGAGGTACTGTTGAGACTGAATCTAATTCCATTATTCCCTCGTCAAATGCTTTCTTGTATCCAGGATATCCAAAACGGACTATGGATAAAGCTTTAAAGTGTATTCCGTGTTTGTGCAGATGTGTCCACCGGTGAGATAAAGCTCGTATATTCTGACAATTCGCTCCCGGACCTAAAGTCGGCATTGATGATTTGCGGCTTTCCGGGAAGCGGCTACGTCGGCAAGCTGGCGGTAGATCATTTGATCGAGGAACTGCACGCAAAGCACTTGGTCGATATCTACTCAAGTTCTTTCCCGCCACAAGTGATGATAAGGGCAGACGGCACGGCAGAGCTATTGAAGAACAGTATTTACTGGTGGCGTGGCGAATCAGGCCCAGATTTGTTAATGCTCACCGGTGATTCCCAGCCGGCAAACCCGGACGCAGAATATGCACTGGCGGAGGAAATCCTAAATGTAGCTTCTCGATTTGGAACAAAGCATGTCTATACATTGGCCGCATACATTACAGGAGTCTTTGTTGAAAAGTCCAAAGTCTTTGGCACTGCCACGGATTCAGAAACTGTGAAATCATTTTCAACATTTGACATCGCCATGATGGACAGTGGAAGCATTACAGGCATGAACGGCTTGGTAATAGGGATAGCGAAGATGCGCGGAATCAAAGGCACTTGCCTCCTTGGAGAAACCTCGGGATACGTAGTTGATGCAAAAGCCTCAAAGGCAATACTTGAGACCCTCATCAAGATCATCAACGTAAAAGTAGACATGACGAACCTTGACAAGCGTGCAAAGGACACTGAAATGCTAATACAGACCATAGAGCAGCAAATGACAGCCGCTAGAGGCGGCAGGCTCCCAGAGGGTCAGCAGCCTCAGAAGCCAAGAGATATGGGATATATCAGTTAGACTTTGTTTAGTTTGCCGAACTTGCCGATGTTGATGCTGTTCTCCCCCTTGAACGTATTGATGTAGCCGTTCTCGATGGAGACCCTGTCGCCAGCATGCACTTTTTCGATGTCATCCCCCCACAGCGAGAGCTTCATACTTCCACTCTCGTCAGAAATTATTGCGTCAGCAACATTGTTTGTTCCGCCTGCTTTCAAGTTAACTGTGCGCGACTCTCCCACGCTATCTATTTTGCCTGTTACACTTACATTTCGCATTCCAGCTTTAAGCTCGCCTATCTTCATATTCTGTGCTAATGCGAATCTGATAATAAATGTTTAATCTGCAGGTCGAATCGAAAAGGGCTGCCGATCAATTGAATTGTCCAGTTCCAAGAATGAAACGTGCGGCGACAATGATTAGCCAAAATTGAAGCTACAAGGCAGCCACAAGCGAGTTTCCACAATCAGTGCAGACCAGCTTTGTCCCTGTGACAGTTTTCTCGTGCACTTCATGAACCGTCTTTGAATGGCATTTTACACAAAGCCTTGATACCGTTTCAGGCTTGGTCATCTATCCCCGCAAGCACCTTATGTCCCTCTATTTCGCACGAGCAAAATTTAACCTTTCGACTCTCGCCGCAACTATGAAATAAGGATTTACGCTCAAAACCCATCCGTGGAGGGGTAGCGAAGCCTGGTCAAACGCGCAGGACTCAAGATCATGTCTGCGTGGAACGCTATCATTTGTTCTCGTGACAACGATTAACATGACGAGATGAGTGATCCCGTCCCTTAGGGGTTCGTGGGTTCGAATCCCACCCCCTCCACCTTATCATCTCGAGCAAAGTTCAAATTAATTTTGGCAATATGATACACCAATGGCTCGCAAGTCGGCTATACTTATCCCCGCGATTATCGCCGCAGTAGCCGTCGGCGGTCTGGGAATAGCATTCCTTCCTCCGGAAGTCAGGGAGCCAGATAGGACCGAGTTCTCGAAGGGGACCGTCAAGATAGACGACAATGTAATAACCGTGGAAATCGCGGACACCGCCGCGGAAAGACAACGCTGGCTGACCTTTAGGCAGGACAGGTTAGCAAATGATACCGCACTTTTGCTAAAATACGACGAGCCTGACCTCCATCAAGTCTGGACGCTAAACATCGAGTACAATCTAGATCTCGTCTGGCTCGACAGAGACGGCAATGTCGTGTATATGATAAAAAACGCACCCCCATGCCAGAACGTGGTTGAGACGGTTAGCTGTACGTATAAAACAACAACGCGCTCACTCTATGTCATGGCTGCCACTGCGGGGTTCATAGATGCGCATAGCATTTCAAAGGGATCAAAGATGACCATAATCTCGATCTAGAATAATTAGGGTCCGCAAGAACTTGTCATTAATGGATTTCGGGCTCGCTGACAAAGCCGGAAAACCCATGGGAGAAGGCGAGGACGCAACATTTCTGATCCAGCCCCAAATAATTCGCATCGCGTTCGTTGACGAGCGCGATAACTATCCAGTAGTACATCCGGTGTAGTATTACTATGAGGATGACAAGTTTTTCGTGGCTATTGACAGTAAAGGACAAAAAGCGAAATCGCTTCAGAAGAACCCCGCGCTTTACTTCCTCATCGAACCCGACCCACCCTACGGTCCTCCGCTTGGGGTTCGCGGAAAAGCAAAGACAGATGTCGTGGACGACCCAGATTACGCGACAAAAGTCACTGTCCTCAACATCCACAGTTACCTGGGCTCACCTGAAGGGAACGCCGCCAAGAAAATCAAGGAAACTGCCAGGGAATCCTCAGTATTAGAGATAACTTCACTTTATTTGGCGACTTGGAAATTCTATGAGCGAACGACTTCTTTTTGCAAATCATCAAAGGCTTGCCTTACTTCTTCCACAGCCGCTCCATCTTCGAGCGTCGTCGTATCGCCAATGGATCCCCCAGATGCGACCGCTTTGAGAAGCCTACGCATTATCTTGCCGCTCCGGGTCTTCGGCAGCTTCTCAACGAAATATACCTCTTCAGGCACCGCAATCGCCCCCAGAGTCTTCCTAATGTGTTCTACAAGTTCATTTCGCAGTTGCGGCGACTTTGTAACCCCTTCTTTTGGAACTACAAATGCGATGATAGATTCTCCTTTTATCTCATCCGGCTTGCTTGTGACTGCTGCTTCCGCGATCAATCCGTGCGAAACAAATGCACTTTCCAGCTCCATGGTACCAAGGCGGTGCCCAGCCACCTTGAGAACATCGTCGGCCCTGCCCAGCAACCACAGGTATCCATCTTTGTCAATCATGGCATAATCACCGGGGTAGTAGCAGCCTGGGAACCTGCTCCAATAAGTAGTCCTGTACTTTTCGTCGTCGCCCCATAACGTCAGAAGCATTCCTGGCCATGGCCGCCTTATCACAAGGAACCCCTTGGTTCCCAGAGGCACGGAGTCGCCATTTTCATCGACCACGCCCGCGTCGACCCCAGGCATGGGGAAAGTGGCAGAGCCAGGTTTCATGGGGACCATTTCTATCCCGGTACACATCCCTAGCATGATGCCACCTGTTTCCGTCTGCCACCATGTGTCAACTATTGGACAGCCTTCTTTGCCAATGACCCTGAAGTACCATAGCCAGACCTCGGGATTGATTGGCTCGCCGACCGTACCCAAGAGCCTGAGCGAAGATAGGTCGAAAGAATTTGGAATAGAGTCGCCATACTTCATGTACATTCGCAGCGCGGTCGGAGTAGTGTAAAGGATTGTGGCTCCATGTTTTTGCACGATCTCCCAATACCTGTCTGGCTTTGGAAAATCAGGCGAACCTTCGTACATTATCTCGGTGACTCCATGCATTAGCGGGGCATATACAACATAGCTGTGGCCTGTCACCCATCCGATGTCCGCCGTGCAGAAAAAAACGTCGTCCTTGCGAAAGTCAAAGACCCATCTTGCCGTGGAAAAGACATGGACTAGGTAGCCACCTGTACCGTGAATTACTCCTTTCGGCTTGCCCGTGGTCCCTGACGTATACAGGATAAAGAGTGGATGCGTACTTTCGACTGGCTCGGGAGTGCATACCTCCGATGCCTTTTTCATCTCCTCATGCCACCATACCTGCTTCGGGCCGAGCGTAACTTCATTGAAAGCACGCCTGAGCACGATGACTTTCTCGACTGTTGGTGTAGATGCCATGGCGTCGTCAACAACTTTCTTGAGTTCGACAGTCTTGCCCTTCCTTTTCCCGGCGTCAGCTGTGACAATGACCTTTGAGCCTGCGTCGTTTACCCTATCGACGACGGCCTGGGAGCTAAAACCGGAGAATATGACAGAGTGTACCGCCCCTATCCTTGCACATGCAAGCATTGCGACTGGGAGCTCTGGCACCATAGGCATGTAGAGTGTGACCCTGTCTCCCTTGGAGACGCCGTTGCCCTTTAGCACGTTTGCAAACTTGCAGACCTGTCTGTAGAGCTCAAAGTATGTAATCGTCCGGCTCTGGCCGTCATCACCTTCCCAGATTATCGCTGCCTTGTTCCGCGTTTCCGAATTGAGGTGCCGGTCAAGGCAATTTACCGACGCGTTGGTATGGCCTCCGGAAAACCATTTTGCAAAAGGGGGGTTCCATTCCAGTGTCTTATCCCAGTACTCCGTCCACTCTAGGCCCCTGGCTTGCTTATTCCAGAACGCTTCTAAATCAAGAAGGGCCTGTTTTGAAAGAACCTCAAGCCGTTTTGGATGAATGCTAACCTTTACCTTGCCTGACTCTTCATACAGCTTCGAGGGCTCAGACAACGCGAGAGAATTGCTTTTCCTCGTCATTAAAGCATTTGCTACCCTGACTTTTTTGAAGCCCCTATTCAGAATTTTCTTCTTAAAAAGTGTGCCGTTATATTAAAAATCGAGAAAAATCAGTTCGATCATAGTTTGAAGTACAGAAGTAGAACAGAAATAGTAGCAATGATCCTAGAGGCAGCAAACGGTGGAGCTACAAAGACGAAAATAATGTATCGGGCGTTTCTAAGCTATGCGCAGTTAGAAGAGTACCTTAGTGTCCTCATCGAAAATGACCTGCTTGAATACATTGAGGGGGCGCAGTTGTACAAAACAACCGCAAAGGGCCTGAACTTTCTAAAGATGCATAACGAAATGGGCGAACTGATGCAAACGACTCCCATGGCAGAGAAAGAACGCTGAATGATCCTCAAGAATTTTTCATAAAATTTAGGTCGGCCGGAGCTCTTCCGGTCGCGCTGCCTATTTTGTGATGACCTGGTTTAGCCAGCTGGTCTCTGCTGGCACCTGCTCTGTCCCGCCGTCAGCAGCAACAGGAGTTACCGTCTCTTGGCCTGTCGCAGTTCCTTGCACCGCTGGTCCGACCTGCTCAGCTGGCGCGTTATCTGTGGCTGGTGTTTGCTCGGTCGGAGTAGCAGTGATTGGGGCGGTAGTTGCGGCCGTGATATTATCGAGAGTCTGCGATGCTAGCTTTGTTCGAACATTGGCTATCTCGGTCTTTTCGTTATTGATATGCTCTATTAGTTCGTCAGTCTGGACCTTGATTTGCTGGTAGGTTTCTTCCTTCATTTCGTTGCTTCTGAACTGCAATTTTGCGTCGAACAAAACCGCCCGGATGTTGCGAGCCTCTGCATCGAGTTCTTTCACACGAGCGTCAAGACTGCCATTGGTCTGCTTCTCGCTTTCTTCCAAGTCGTTTAGCTTTTTCTCATACTTGATAGAAACGAGCTCGGCATCTTCACGCATCGAATCATTTTCAGCAACAATGTCTTGGAGCGCTTTTATCCTCTTCAGAGTAAGAGACTTTTGTCTCAAGAGCTTCTGTGCGTCCAGCCTCCACCTTGGGATAAAGAACACATAGTCGCCTTGCATAACGAGCTGCTCGTACGGCAATTGCCTGAGTCCACCGGAGCCACAATCAACCCCGACAGTCTCGACCTCGCCGTCGATCTCTGTTATTATACCTACAACTTTTCCGATGAATGTACCGTAGATGTCTTTGACCTGCTTGCCTACAAATCCGAGCTTTTCTTCGCTCATGCGAAGGTTTTATCAAGATGGTATAATGATAACGGTGTCAAAATAGTTGCATAAACGTGCCAAATTCCGTTGAATAAGTTTGCGTATGGAATCCTTGGGAATTGCTGACGATTGCGCAGTTCACTTGAATCAAGAACCCAAAAATGTCGCGAATTGAATAAGATGAGTTATGGGCTAATCCTGAACCTGCTGTCTCAAATTGGTTCACGTAGCCCGTCCTAAAATTTTCAACAATCAGGAAATTAGTGACATTCCCATCGTTGGCATTTGGCAGCCACCTGTTACACAACCCGTCATGTCCTGCGGAGACTTGAAACTTCTCATACCATCAACGAAACCCATAGCCCTCTGACCGAATGGGGTTGAAAGGAAGATTGTCCCAAAGGCTATCATGACGAGTAATGCCAAAGCGACAACGGCGCCAATCTTTTTGGCCATGTTGTCGAGTTCCCCCAAGTACCTAATAGGGAATATGGCTTGCAGCCTATGTGACTAACGATATGTGTCTGAACTTCTGATATTCTGCAATTCGAACCCAAGGGAAGAGTTCCATTGCTCAGTAACAATCTCCGAGCTAGAAAGCGACCTTTTTATTGACGATACTTTTTGCATGTAACTGTGTCTTCTGACGGTAACGCCTTTCTTGACCAGTTCTCCGACGATGAAAAGGCCTTGCTGAGAACACATTTTTCTAATTCCGACAAGCAGGTATTTGCCATTATTACGCCAAGACAGGTCGATCGGGGCGCTCTGATGTCAAGATACTCGCGCACCGAAAAAACGATGCGCAGGGTGTTCCTGGACGAGTTCGCGAATAATCCGAATCGAGGTGAAGAATTTTACCGGCGTGTGCTTTTAGACTATGGCGACGACTCTGTTGCCGAGCTGGGCGAGGCTCAGGTAGGCGTGGAGGGCATATCCAATATCGCAGCGAAAATAATTGAAGACCGGCGAATCGGGCTTTCATATCTTGAAAAATCATCGAGGTATGTTGCTTTCGATCAAAAAACGCAAAATGGTCACTACAGGTATTGCCGAGAACGGGCCATCATGGCCTCCAAGCACGCTGACTCCTATATCGCGGCGTGCGACCTCTCATTTGACACCTATAGCAAAAGTCTGCAGCCCCTACAATCATTCCTAAGGGAAAACGGGCCTATCGAAGGGCTTAGTTTTTTCGATTCAGAAGAAAAGCGCGAAGTTCCGTTTGGCAAACTCAGAGAAGAGAAGGATATCAAGGCCGCCCAAGGGATCTATAACGTTAGCATAAAGGCTAAGTCATTTGACATCCTGCGAGGGCTCCTTCCCGCTTCAACTCTTACGAATATCGGTATCACTGGAAACGGGAGGGCTTTTGAATACCTTCTGACTCGGATGTATGGCTCGGGTCTCGATGAGGTCAAATCAATGGCAGCAAGTCTTTTCGAGGAGCTGAATTCGGTAATCCCTTCGTTTGTTCGCAGAGCGAATGACAAACACGGTGTTGCTTTGCAGGAGTATCTCGACAAGACTAGCGTAGAACAGAAGAGGCTTGCAGCCGAATTCCTGTCAGACATTTCCGTTGACCAAAGTCCGAATCCAGTGACGTTAATAGAACATGAAGATAATTTTCTTGCAGAATCTAAAGTGGCATCCGCGATTCTTTATGAGCAAGCAGAGGGACAGTCAATCGAAGAGATCCTGAATTTTGTAAAGTCGATGCCATCCGAGGATAGGTTGCGAATCATCAGTTCCTACACTCAATTTCGGAGGAACAGGCGGCACAGGCCTGGACGTGCTTTCGAGATGGTCGATTATACGTTCGAGCTTTTCACCAATTTCGGCATGTTCCGTGACCTCCATCGGCATCGAGTTCTGACTATGGAACGTCAGCTGCTGTCCGCAAGACACGGTTATGACTTGCCGGGTGAGCTCGTCGTTGCTGGGCTAGACAAGGAATTCAAGGAATGCATGGAATTTTCAAAGAGGACGTATTATGAGCTTTCGTCTACCATGCCAATGCAAGCTCAGTACGTCGTAAACTTTGCTTTCAGATACCCGTACTTTATGAAAATGAACTTGCGGGAGGCTTGCCACTTGATCGAGCTCAGGACAGCTCCGCAGGGGCACCCTGATTACAGGAGGGTGTGCCAGTGGATTTATCGCGTGATATCCAAAGTCCACCCCGTGTTATCTCAGGGCATAAAATTCGCAGACATGAATGAATATGACCTTGAGAGGCTAGATTCAGAAAAGAGGACGGAAAAGAAGAGGCAGGATAGTTAGGGAATAGACGGGTCTTATTACCATTAGAACCCAATGGATGGGTATACACACCGATATTGACCAACCTTTATATATTACCGCTGATTACCATTATACGGTAATAAGAAATGGTCGATAAGACAAACCCAACAAAAGACGAGGTAAGAGCATCAGACGTGTACGACACAATGAGGGACAACTACATCCGCACAGTAGACGAATTTGCAAAAGTTCAGCCACAGTATTCACAGTCAATATCTAACCTGCAACTTGACTATATCCAGACAACCAAGAACATGATTCAGACAGCATTCTCCGCACAGAAGCAGTTTGCAAGCATTTGGAACGTTCCAGCAATCCCATATGGCGAATTGTTCACAAGACAATCGAACGAAATCACGAACAATGCCATCAGGTCTGTTGGCATCAACAACCAGCTGACAATCAACTCACTTGACGCTGCAAGAGAGAACCTAAAGATCTACAATAGGACCGTAGATGCAGTTACAGACTTTTCAACGAACGTCGCAAAAGCCTGGACAACTTTCTTCGCCCAGCAGCAAGCACAGTTCACGAGACAGTAAATTCTGTCTCTTTTTTTTCTTTTATTTTCTCGATAATCTATTAGGATTAGTTTGCAAGTATAGGGTAAAGATCGAGGCTCGTAGCGCAGATTTCGATTCGATATCTGAACAAATGCTGTTTCTCCCTTTAACTCACAATTAATAAATAAGGTAATGCGCCCATATAGGGAGTTGTCCACTACTGCTCTAGCCGAG
>Ga0070698_100001323_pt1 | contig 27599 bp, 22 predicted proteins | sample KBSK1502metaG_FD_65477 | JGI IMG/M metagenome (GOLD analysis project Ga0070698, IMG submission 65477) | Corn, switchgrass and miscanthus rhizosphere microbial communities from Kellogg Biological Station, Michigan, USA - KBS K1-50-2 metaG | ecosystem: Host-associated > Plants > Roots >...
AAGACCGGCAGGTGAATGTCGCTGTCTGCGAGCAGGTGGAGGTACAATGCGGATTCCTGGCGTCTCGGTTTTCTGCGTAGCGGCATCCCTGCTCGTCGCACAATCACCTTACCCAGATCTCTCCGGTAAACGGCGGATTGATCGGAGCAAAGTGCAAGAGAGCGTGACATGAAACCAGGTTCAGCCGATCATCAATCGTCAGAAGCGAAGGACCTCGTTGTGTTCGACATCCTCCGGGAGTCGAAGTGCGCCGATTGCGGAAAGGAGCTATTGGCTGGCGATTTCCTATTTATGGAGGGCGAACGACCGCTTTGCCTCACATGTGCCGATCTCGACCATTTGGTTTACCTGCCCAGAGGCGATACCGCTCTGACCCGACGTGCTCGGAAGCACAGCGCACTTTCCGCCGTGGTGGTTCGCTTTAGCAGGACTCGCAAGCGCTACGAACGCCAGGGAGTGCTGGTCGAAGAATCTGCACTGGAGCAGGCCGGGGCAGAGTGCTCCGCCGATGCTGAGCAGCGCAGTGTCCGGCGCGAGCGGGCCGAGACCTATCGCGATAGACAGGATCAGGGTCTCGCGATGCGAATGGCCGAATCGATTCGGCAGATGTTTCCAGGCTGCCCGGCTGAGGAGGCGCAGGCCATCGCAGCGCATACGTCGGTTCGGGGCAGCGGCCGAGTGGGTCGGACCGCCTCCGGGCGAGCACTAGAGGAAGAAGCGTTACGAGCGGCGGTGGTGGCATCCATCCGCCACAGGCATACGAAATACGATCGCCTTCTAATGAAGGGACTTGGCCGCATGGATGCCCGAGACACAGTTCGCGACGACATTGATCGTGTGCTTGAAAGCTGGCGTCGCGCTCCTGGTTAGCGCCGGCACTGTGCTCCGGAGATGGGACCCCGGCCGTCTTCAGGTGCAATGTACGTGAAGTGTCTGGCTCAATGTTTCCTACGGAGGCGTAGCCGTCGGTTAGTTTCGTCTGCGGAAAAGGACTCAGGAACGAAATCGCCGAGCCACGCACAGACCTCCTCGTGACTAGGGTCATTGGCATTCTGGAGCGCTTTGAGCAGCTCTGCAAATCCTTGCGGTCCCCCGCAGTCTTCCGGTGGGCAACATCGTTGCTTGCAAGTGATTGAGATTTCGTTAACCCGATCCTCTTCTTCCGTCACACGGGCGTCACAAATCCGCAGGTCGAATTGGTAAACAATAGAAATCTAAATAGTTTGTGGCCGCCGGACCTGTAAGCCGAATTCTGTCCACCGGATTGCTCCGGCAGGACGGTCATTCCTCTGGGCCACGCATTGCTGCGGAGCTCAAGCGACCTACCCGGAGGTGAACCGTGCCGAGCCGGCACGTGCTCAAGCGAACTTGAGGCTCCCTCCCTATTTGGTCTTGCTCCGTGTGGGGTTTGCCTTGCCTGCCGCATCGCTGCGGCAGCGGTGCGCTCTTACCGCACCTTTTCACCCTTACCCTGGTGTTGCCACCAGGGCGGTATGTTTTCTGTGGCACTTTCCGTCGACCGGGATTGAACCCGGGCTCCCGGACGTTATCCGGCACACTGCTCTGCGGAGTTCGGACTTTCCTCTCCCACCACTTGACGCGGCGAGAGCGACCGTCCGGTCCGGCTGCCAACTGGTTCATTATATTCGATCCGGACTCCACCTGCGGACTCTTGCACCGCTCCTGTTAGACTTTAACCGAGTTCTCGACTTACCTCTCATGAACATCGCAGAAGCCATCCGCATCGCCTTGCAATCCTTGTGGGCGAATAAATTGAGGTCGGTCCTGACCCTGCTCGGTGTGGTGATTGGTGTAGCCGCAGTCATTGCTGTGGTCACTTTTGTGAATGGCATCAATGGTTACGTGGCAGAGAAAATCTTCAATCTGGGCGCCGACGTTTTCATCATCAGCAAGGTCACACCAGTCATTACCGACGTCGACCAGCTCCTTGAGGGCCAAAAGCGCAAAGATTTGACTATGGAGGACTACCACGCCGTACTCGAGGCTTGCCGGCATTGCGTGATGTTGGGTGCCTCTACATTCAATCCCAATGGTCACGTGAAATATAACGAACAATCAGTCAGCGACTCCTGGATACGAGGTCTGACGCCAGCTATGGCGCAAATTCTTGATTTGGATCTGGCTTCTGGCCGCATGCTTAACGACAACGATGAGAACAACCGTTCTAATGTCACCGTGATTGGGACTGACATTGCGGACAATCTTTTTCCAGGCACAGATCCCCTGAACAAAGAGATTCGTGTCGAAGCTCAGATCTATCGCATAGTTGGGATCGGCAAGAAACAGGGCAAGACACTGGGACAGAGCCGCGATAACTACGTGGCAATCCCGATCACTACTTATCTGAAACAGTTTGGTGCGCATACCAGCATTCGGATCTCGGGCAAAGCCAACGGTGTGGGCATTCAGTTGGAATCTGCTATTGATGAAGCCCGAGCCATCCTGCGAGCTCGTCGCCATGATCTTCCTGGCCGGCCGGATAGCTTCGCCGCAGAAACCAACGCAAGTTTCCTGAGCATCTGGGCGAATCTGAGCGGAACGTTCTTTATTGCGATGATCGCGATCGCCGCCATTTCTCTGGTCGTGGGCGGTATCGTCATCATGAACATCATGCTGGTCTCCGTCACCGAGCGTACGCGCGAGATCGGCATCCGCAAGGCGATGGGCGCACGTCGTCAGGATGTGATGATGCAGTTCCTCATCGAATCCGGAACTATGGCATTGGTTGGCGGACTGCTAGGTGTACTGTTTGGAATCACCGTTGCCAAGGGAATTACCGCCATTATTGGAATGCCTTCGGCAATCAAATTGTGGGCGGTGGCCGCGGGTTTGATAGTTTCTGCGAGCGTCGGTGTTTTTTTTGGCGTGTATCCCGCGCGACGCGCAGCTCGGCTGGATCCTATTGCTGCGCTGCGCTTCGAAATGTAGATAGGTGTCATGATACGAAGAGGCGATTACGGCGAGATCGTGCGGATGTCGCTGGACACTATCCGCAGCAACAAGCTGCGCTCAGCGCTCACCGTGCTGGGCATCGTTATCGGGGTGGCGGTTGTCATCGGTATTTCATCCATCGTGCGTGGGATGAACGATAACTTTCGCCAAGTGATCAGCAGTATGGGCTCGAATATCATTTTCGCCTTTCATCTCGAGCCTTTTCACTTCGGCAGGCCCACTGAGGAAATGCGGACTCGCAAAGAACTCACTTTCGATGATGCCCTGGCCATGCGAGACCTCCCCCATGTGAAAGCCGTAACCGCGGGGATTCGTTACTTTCTGCCCGAATTCGGCACCGGAACCTATGTTGTGAAGTATGGCGACCGCAAGACCAAGAACACCATTCTTGAAGGCGATACGGCAGCGGTAAAAGATGTTTACGATCTGCAGATGACGTCAGGCCGATGGTTCAGCGACATTGACGACCAACGCCGCGCCAATGTGATTATTCTTGGCGCTGACACCGCGGATGAACTGTTCCACAACCAGGAGCCTGAAGGTAAAGAGATCAACATTGAAGGCCGGATGTTTACCGTCATCGGCGTAGCCGAGCGGCGTAAGAGCGTTTTCGCTGGAGGAAAAAATCCGGATGACAACATCGTCTTTTTCCCGCTCAGCACTTTCAGGAAATTGCACCCGGAATTGAAGCAGCACTGGATCAGTGTTAAGGCTAGTTCGCATGAGGACATGCCCAAAGCTATCGATGAGATCCGGGAATTGCTGCGACGACGACGAAAAGTGCCCGCGGCCAAGCCTGATAACTTTGCGGTCTTTACTCAGGATTCGCTTTCTGATGTCTGGAACCAGATCTTCGGAGCGGTTTTCATCTTCATGTTTGCCGTGTCCAGTGTGGGTCTGATTGTGGGTGGGGTTGGCGTGATGAACATCATGCTGGTTTCAGTCACCGAGCGAACCCGTGAGATCGGCGTGCGCAAGGCCATTGGTGCGCGCAAGCGCGACATCCTCCTTCAGTTTACTTTGGAGGCGATTACTCTGACTGCCATGGGCGGAATCATCGGGGTGCTGCTAGGCGCAATTATCACCTGGACTATTCCTGTCATTTGGAGTTCACTCCCCGCGCGGATGTCGCTGTTCTGGGCCAGCTTCGGTTTTGGGGCCGCCGCCGTGGAAGGTTTGTTGTTCGGCATTTATCCAGCCTGGAAAGCCGCGAACCTGGATCCCATCGAGTCTTTGCGTTACGAGTAGAATCTTCGTCGCTGATGCTTCCTCACACTGTCAAATTCATCCAAGTCATCGCAGTGCTGGGCACGCTGTCGAGTCTTGGTTACTACCTGATGTGCCTGTGGGCGGCCGCAAACTTTCTGCGAGAGAGAAAGGCCTCGATCACCGGCGGCTCTGATGGAACTCCCCTCCCGGTTTCCATTCTGAAGCCTCTCAAGGGCACCGACCCTGAGATGTACGAAAGCCTTCGCAGCCATTGCCTGCAGGATTATCCAGACTACGAAATCTTGTTCGGAATTAAGGATGCAAATGACCCGGCGGCAGAAATAGTGACGCGCCTGAAGGCGGAGTTCCCACAGCGCTTCATTCGGCTCGTAGTCTGTCCCGAGAATTTTGGGGCCAACACAAAGGTGAGCAATCTTGCCCAGATGTTGCCCAGCGCACGATGCGAGTTCCTCCTCGTGAATGATAGTGATATTCGTGTCGAAACGGACTATTTGCGGCGGATAATGGCGCCGCTGGGCGATCCTAAGGTGGGCATGGTCACGTGCCTTTACCGTGGCGTTCCCGCTGGCACTTTGGGATCAAGGCTGGAATCGATGGGGATCAGCTCGGATTTTTCAGCTGGCGTGCTGGTGGCGCGCCAAGTTGAAGGAGGCATCCGTTTCGGATTAGGGTCCACACTCGCGTTTCGTCGGCACGACTTAGAAGCAATCGGTGGTTTCCAGGCTTTCGTGGACTACCTGGCTGACGACTATGAGATTGGCCGCCGCATGGCTGCGCGAGGCCTCGAGGTGAAGCTTTCTGAAACGGTAGTCGAAACCTTCGTGCCTCCGTATTCTGTGCGTGAATTTTTGCTCCACCAGTTGCGCTGGGCACGCGCCGTGCGTGATTCACGCCCTTGGGGATACGTCGGGCTCGGACTGACTTTTGGACTAGCCTGGGGTCTGATGACTCTGGCCTTTGCTCGCGCTGCAATGTGGGCATGGATGGTGCTCGCCACCACGCTGGCGATGCGCATGTTAGTAGCTATTATGGTTGGCCGGGTGGTATTGCGTGATCGTCACGTACTCCGGTTACTGTGGCTTCTCCCAATGCGTGACTTGGTTGCAATGCTGCTCTGGATAGCCAGCTTTACGGGCCATACGGTCGCCTGGCGCGGAGTCACTTTCAGGTTGAAAGACGGCAAATTGGCCCGGATTAGCTCCTGATTCCCCTTTCCAGCTACAATAAAAGGAGTTAGCACGACCACAATTCGAAGCAGGTTAGAGAGGCCCATGCGAATGAGGAAAGTTCTGGTTACCGGTGGCGCCGGCTTCATCGGCAGCCATTTATGTGAGACTCTGCTCCAACGCGGAGATGAAGTATTCGTTCTCGACGATTTATCTACCGGCCAGATTGAAAATATCGCTCATCTTAGGAGTCGCAAGGCCTTCCATTTCACGCTCGGGTCCATTCTCGATTTTCCGTTGCTCGAATCGCTCATAAAGAAAACGGACCTGCTCTTCCATATGGCGGCGGTCGTAGGCGTGCAGAAAATCATTGAAGTCCCCGTAGATACGATCGAAATCAATGTTTTGGGCAGCCACAATGTACTGACCTTGGCTGCGCGCTATCAGAAGCTATGCCTGCTGGCGTCAACCTCCGAAGTCTACGGGAAAAGTACAAAACACCCGTTCACCGAAGATGATGATGTAGTTTACGGACCTACCACTAAAAGCCGCTGGAGTTATGCCTGCTCCAAAGCGATCGATGAGTTCCTGGCTCTCGCGTACCATAATGCCCAAGCCCTGCCGGTGATTATCGCCCGCCTGTTCAACACCACGGGCCCGCGTCAGACTGGGCGCTACGGGATGGTACTGCCGCGTTTCGTTGACCAGGCGCTCCGGGGTGAGCCGATTAGTGTATTCGGGAACGGACACCAGACCCGCTGCTTCGCCGACGTGAGCGACGTGGTCCGGGCCTTACTGTTGCTGGTGGACCATCCGGCAGCCCTCGGCCAAGTTTTCAATGTGGGCAACCCTGAAGAAGTTTCGATCCTGGAATTGGCAAAGCTGGTGAAGAAGTCGACCAGGAGCGACTCAGAAATTCGCCTCATTCCTTACGATCAGGCCTATCAGCCAGGTTTCGAGGACATGCATCGGCGCGTGCCCAACATCGGAAAAATTTCCAAACTGGTGGGATTTAAGCCGAGTTTACGATTACGCGAGATTGTCGCTCGCATAATTGAGAGCAGGCGAGTGGAAGAGTCAGCCGGTCTGCCGGTTACAGCCGATGTGCAACTGCACTCTGTGCGCGCCGGTGCTGGGGAATGATCCTCCCTCCGTCGCTGAAACGATAGATTTCCCCTCTCCACAAGAAACTTCGGCTGGTAAAGCTGCCCACCCAGGTCAGGAAACCCTGGAAATCCCGCATTGGGTAGAGCCAGCACAAGCCCAAAGCGCGCGGATCGCGAATTACTCCCCATCCCACCGCGACGCATTGGATCACGCGGTTGAAGAAGGCCCAGGCGAGCAATCCGATCCCCAGCTGCAAATGACCGAGAGCCGCCGCAGATGCGAGTCCGAGAACGCCAAACGGCATGGCGAAGGTCAGAACTGATCCGACATGGCCTTTGGGGCGGGAATAGCGGGTGCTTTTCATCCACCGCAACTGATCGCCGAATGTCTGCTGGAAAGATCTCGGGACGAGAACGTGCCCTACCACATGATGCGACAAGACGACCTTGTATCCCGCTCCCCAGACTTCATTGCCCAGCACAAAGTCATCGGAGTAAAAGTCAGCAGTTGAAGCGACCCCCCCAATTTTTGCCAGTGCATCGCGCCTGGTCGCCATGACGGCGCCCATGGCGAAGCGCATGCCTTCCATCATGTCCGCCACCATTACGCCTGAAGGCATTTCCACCGACATGCCCAATGCCTCCAGGGACGACCAGAAGTCCGCCGCAGGAATTCCCCGATAAGGACAAGTCACCAACCCCACTTCGCGGTCAAGCAGAGGTGGAATCACATTTCGCAAAAAATCCGGTGCTACTACGACATCGCTGTCGCTGATTACGAAGTAATTATTGGATGAGGCTGCAATCATCCTGTCCAGGGAGAAAACCTTGGCATTGGGCCAGGTTGGAGGACCGGAAATAACAATCCGGCATTTCACCTGAGGGAATCGCTGCCGCACTTCTTCGGCAGCCAAGAGAGCGGCGTTATCCGCTTCCCGGGCTCCCAACACGATTTCATATTCGGGATAGTCTTGTTGAAAGAAACTCGCAAGATTCTCTCCCAGGCGAGGTTCCATTCCATGCACAGGTTTCAGAATAGTTACAGACGGCAGCGACGTTGGATCGATGGATGCTGCCTGATTACGGGCGGTTCGCGCAAGGCGGAGGTAGCGGCGCGAAGCAGCCAGAACCATGATAAGAAAAATTGTCGAGCTCAGGCTGCCGGCTACGGCGATAGCCAAAAGAACTCGCCAAACCACGGTGGGCGCCAGCAGAATGGCCGTGATTATGCTCATCAGAGTTAGAGAAATTATACCTGCGATGCCGCTGGCTACCGATTGGTCAAAATCGATTTGCCACCACTACGGGCCAGCACCAGACGCGGCAAGCCAAGCAGTTCCTTCGGGTCCTCCTGGTCGGTCCAAAGGAACACGCGGCCCGGCCCCGACCACAATTTGATAAATGAGTCCCGCGTTTCGAATACTCGGAGAGCGTCGGGGAATTGCGTTCCGTACCACAAATTGCCGCTAGGCTCATGCAGAATACGTAAAGGAATGCCAGTGTAGAAATTCAGGCTTGACCCATCCTCGTATTCTCCAGCGACCACAATCGTATCCCCTGGGCGATAATCCCCCTTGATAGCCAGAGCGAGTTGCTGGGAAGAAATTATAGGTGAAAAAGTCACGAAGGCTGAGTGAACACAGGCGAGCATCACCACCATCATGCCGGCAAGAGCGAGATTGCCTCGGCCGGGACGACCATTTTGCCGGAAGATCCAATTTAAGCCCGTTCCCGAGAGAAAGGCGAGGACGAATACCAGCAGCGGGGCTCGAAAAGCTCCCAGCGCCTGCGGGGTCAGATCGAGAAAGTGCCCAAACGAAAGCGCGTAAGCATCAGGGTTTTTCTTCAGCAGTTCCGCTAAATCCACTCCAGGTGAGGGAGTCTTTGCCACGCGAAGAAGTAAAATGCCGATAACGAATGCCGTCGCGCCAGCTACCAGCAGGCCCACTGACGAGATCCTTCCCGCCCGCCGCTCAGGACTGCCCACCACGGAATCCGACTCTTGCGCCAGCCAACCGCCGACCAGCAGCGCCAGTGCTGGAAGAGCAGGGATTGTGTAGTACTCCTGGCGGGTGGAAAAACTAAAAAAAAGCAGGATCACGATGGCCCAGAGCAGAAAAAGCAGGTTTGCGCTCTGCCGGGCATTAAGGACAGACCGCAGGTCGCGCCAGCGAACCGGAACTTTCTTCAAGGCCTGTGGCAGGAACGCAATCCAGGGAAGAAGCCACAGCAACAAGAGTCCCCAGAAAATCATCAGCGGGACGGTATCGTAATCGCGTGGCACACGCTTGTTCAGATAACGCAGGAAATGTTCATTGACGAAATAGAACCAGAGGAATCCGTGTACGACGCCTTGATCCGGATTACGCAGCGCCGCCAGAATATGCCATGGCGCGGAGACCGCAAAGAAGATAAGGGTGCTGGAGAAGAGCCGCATGCGTAGCAGGTGACGCAGCTTCCCAGTAAGAATTAAATGCAGTCCGATTACGGCGATTGGGAAAACTAGTCCAATTAGACCTTTGGTGAGTACGTTCAATCCACAGGCTGCTGCCAGTCCCCAGCACGACAGCCGTGAAGGCGGCTCTTCTTTCAGTGTCCGCAGAAAAAAATAGAAACTGAGTGCAAGCCAAAGTCCGACCAAAATGTCAGGAATCAGGAAGCGGGTAAAAAGATAAGGACCTAACGCGGTGCCCAAAACCAGTGCGGAATAGAATCCGCCTCTGTCGCCATACGATTGAGAGCCCAGGGCATAGGTGGCAAACAGCAAACCGAGCACCCCGAGCATCAAGGGCAGCCGAGTCGACCAATCAGATACTCCAAATAGTGAGTAGCTGCCCGCGACTCCCCAGTACATGAGCGGCGCCTTCTCAAGATAGCGAATGCCATTCACGTGCAATGTGACCCAGTCATGCCGTAGAACCATCTCACGCGCCGCTTCAGCGTGCACGGAATCCGCATCATCCAGCAGCGCAGGAGTGAACATTCCAGCGAGATAGATTGCTGCCCAAAGCGAAGCAATGGCCGCAATTGAACCAATGGAATATTTCGTGTGGTTGGTCGACGAATAAACGGCAGTTGGATGGATTTGATTTTGAAACGCGGCAGACTGATTCATGCAAAGTTCAACTAACGATTATACGTGAGAGAGTGGTTTAGCTGGCTTTACCCGAAGCAGTAGCCGCGGATGCTCGCGGATCAAGAACTGTACGAATCTTGCGCGCCAGTTCTTCCAGGCTAAAAGGCTTCCGCAAAAAACGGGTCATAACGTCGGTCGGGCTGTCTCCCAGGATCGTATTCTCAGCGTAGCCCGACACAAAAAGAACTTTCATTTGCGGCCGCGCTGCCGCCAAAGTTTCTGCGAGCTGCGCCCCGCCCATGTGCGGCATGATCACGTCAGTGATCATCAGGCCGATGCGCCCCGTGTGATTCTGCGCAATCCGCAGTGCGTCATCGCCGTCGGTGGCTTCGATGACTGTATAACCTTTCGAAGCAAGGAATTCCCGCGCCGGCTGCCGCTGTACGCCTCATCTTCGACCAGCAGTACCGTTTCACGGCCACCGACGCTCTTTGCAACCGGCTTGAGAACTGGTATCTCATCGGCCCGCTGCTCGACCGTGGGCAGATAGATTTTGAAGGTTGCTCCTAACCCGGGTTCGCTGTACACCCAGACAAATCCACCGCTCTGCTTCACAATGCCATAGACGGTGGCAGCCCCAACCCCGTTCCTTTGCCATCTTCTTTCGTGGTGTAAAAAGGCTCAAAGATGTGAGTCATGTGGTAAAGCTCAAGGGTTTGCTGTCCAGATTTGAGCAGGCGAGGAGTCTCTCCGATGGCTTCTTCCCGCGAATATCCGGTGAGAATCTCGAAAGCTGGATTGACGTACTCAATCACTCCTGCACAGTCTGTAATCAGCACCATGTCAGCCGATTGCTCGATTGCCTGCCAGAGCTTGCGCACTGTATCTTCGGCATTGCCACCCCCAACAGCAATTGCACTTGTGAGGGGTTGGTCGCGCAATCCTTCGACCTGTCCATCCCTGGTACTCCTCTAGGGGGTTAGATCGGACTGGATTGCCGTCTACATCAGGACACGGAAGGGCGGCTGATACGAAAGAAAAACAAGCGAGGGTCAATACAGGAAAAGTGCAGTCTTGGGAGTGACCGCCCTGAATCCGGCACAGAACCAGCCTCATCCGTTATCCTAGTACTGGACCATGGCAACTCGACAGACTACTGCTGGAGCTACGTCGACGGCGCTTCTCGATACCGCCAACGGAGACCGTGAGCGCGTGTTCGATGCATTCCGCCAATGGGGATATCTCGAGGCCGATCTCGACCCACTCGGCTTCTTGCCTAAATCGCCGCATCCCGAGTTGCAGATCGCGGGCGAAACCGCTCGCGAAGCGCGGCAAGTTTATTGTGGCACGGTCGGCGTTGAATTCATGCACATCGCCGAACCTGAGCGTCGCAAGTGGATACAGGAACGCATGGAAAATCCTCAGCCTGCCGTGGATCAGGAACGCATACTCGACCAACTCATCCGCGCCGACCTGTTCGAGCAGGTCCTGCAACAGCGCTATCTGGGAACCAAGCGTTTTTCTCTGGAAGGCGTGACTGCGCTGCTCCCATTAGTGGATGAAATCCTGGACGCTGCCGGACAACGCGGCGCAGTCGAACTCGTCATGGGGATGTCTCATCGTGGCCGGTTGAATGTGATCGTCCATGTCGCAAAGCGAGCGCCGGAAGAGGTTTTCGCGGGCTTTGAAGACGTGGATCCGCGGAGTGTGCTGGGCGGCGGTGATGTGAAATATCACATGGGTGCGACTGGAGAATACGTCACCAGGTCGGGCGCCCGAATCCACATCCACCTCGTCTCTAATCCCAGCCATTTAGAAGCCGTGGATCCAGTCACCGTGGGCCGTACCCGTGCCAAGCAAGATCGCATCGGCGCCGGTGGTACGGAAAAGTACCTTCCACTTCTAGTTCATGGCGACGGCGCATTCGCGGGCCAAGGTATCTTCGCCGAAACCCTGAACTACTCTGACCTGAAAGGCTACACCGTGGGCGGTACGGTGCACGTGATTGTCAATAACCTGCTCGGTTTTACAACGCTTCCTACTGAACTACATTCGTCGCGCTTTGCCGCACAGATCGCGCGGCGCCAATCCGTTCCGATCTTCCACGTCAATGGTGAAGATGTGGATGCGGTAGTGCGCGTGGGTCGCATAGCCCTCGAATATCGCTACACCTTTGGCAGTGACGTAGTTGTGGACCTGATCGGATATCGCCGTCACGGCCACAGCGAGGTAGACGATCCCACCGTTACCCAGCCGCTGATGTATCAAGCGATCAAAGATCATCCGGCATTGTCGGAAATTTATGCGGAGGACGTTGGTGCGCCGGACGCGCAAGCCAGAGTCACAGCGATCCGCTCTGAATATGAAGCCGCACAAAAAAACGCGGCTTCCATTACCAAGAAGCCGACTTTTCGCGATCTTCCTAAATATTGGGACCACTATAAAGGTGGACGCTACAAGCCTGAGTATGAAGTCGAAACTGCCGTCCCGGCGGAACAACTGCGCGAGATTACGCAGCGGCTCACCACGTATCCCGAGGACTTCCACGTCCACCCCAAGGTGAAAAAACTGCTCGCGCAGCGCGCCGAGATGGGTACAGGCCGGCGCCCCATGGACTATGGCATGGCGGAAGCGTTGGCCTTCGGCAGCCTGGTGAAGGCCGGAGTACCCGTCCGCCTCAGTGGGCAGGATACGCGCCGGGGCACCTTCAACCAGCGGCACTCAGTGCTTCTGGACATTGAAAACGAACACGAATACGTGCCATTGGAGCAGATTGCGCCTGGCCAGGCGCGATGCGAAGTCTACAACTCGACGTTATCCGAAGCCGGTGTCCTGGGCTTCGAATACGGCTACAGCCGCGATTATCCAGAAGCCCTGGTGCTGTGGGAAGCGCAGTTCGGCGACTTCGTCAACGTCGCGCAGGCGGTAATCGATCAATTCATCAGCGCCGGAGAAGATAAGTGGGGACTGCTCTCTGGTGTCGTTCTTCTCCTCCCACACGGCTATGAAGGGCAGGGGCCGGAGCACTCAAGCGCCCGCATCGAACGTTTCCTGCAATTAGCCGCGCGCGACAATTTCCAGATATGCCAGCCCTCAACCGCAGCGCAATATTTTCATTTACTTCGACGGCAAGCGTTGCGGCCCTGGCGCAAGCCTCTCGTGGTCTTTACTCCAAAGAGCATGCTCCGCCACCCCGAAGCTTCTTCTTCGATCAGTGACTTGAGCAATAAGCGGTTTATGACTGTTCGTCCTGACACCGAAGTGACCGACGCGAAGCGCATTTTAGTCTGCACCGGAAAAATCGGACATGAGTTAAAAGTCGAGCGCAAAAAGAGAAAAAATGCGTCAACCGCGATCGTCTTCGTAGAACAACTCTATCCTTTTCCTGAGGCCGAGCTGTCCAAAGAGCTGGAGCGTCATACTTCGGCGCGGGAGATCGTCTGGGTGCAGGAAGAACCGTCCAATATGGGCGCGCTGTCCTTCGTGCTCCCCCGTTTGCGGCGAATCGCCGGCAAGCACCCTGTGCTCTCAGTGAAGCGCTCGGCCAGCGCCAGCCCCGCGACCGGCTCTCCCAAGGCGCATGAAGTAGAACAAAAGACGCTGCTCACCCTGGCATTCACGACTAAGGATCAATAGGTCGGTGTGGCGCGGGCGCGCCCTCGCCCGCGTGTGTGATGAGGCACAACTCATCTTAGAAAGCCAAGCCCCTTGCACTAAGTGCTAGAGTACCTTTCTCCACCGGAATGCCGCGCCCTTCTCAAACTTCGCATCTTCGTATCGCCCTCGATACTGGCGGCACGTTTACCGACTGTGTTTGGATCGAACGCAGACGAGTCCGGATGTTGAAAGTCTTCTCCACCCCCGCCGACCCCTCGCAAGCCATTGTCGAGGTTCTGAAAAAAGTTGGTTTTCCAAGTTCGCTCACCCTGCTGCACGGCACCACCGTGGGCACGAACACATTGTTGCAGCGCAAGGGTGCTCGAGTGGCGTTATTGGCTACTGCCGGATTCGAAGATGCCATCGAGATCGGACGTCAAGCCCGACCGAGACTTTACGACTTATTTTTCGATCGCGTGCAGCCGCTTGTGCGTGCAGATCTGCGCTTCGGCATACATGAACGCACCAGCAGCGACGGCGAAATCCTTGAGGCCCCCTCACGCGACGAGCTCGCTTCACTAGCAAATGAACTTCGAAAAAAATCTGTGGAGGCGGTTGCGGTCTCGTTACTCTTTTCGTTCGCCAATTCGAAGAATGAAATTGCGATCATAACCGCGCTGGAGGCTTTGGCCGTCCCACTCTCTGTCTCCCACCAGATCCTCCCTGAGTTCCGCGAATACGAGCGCACCAGCACGGTAGTGGTAAATGCTTATCTACAGCCAGTCATGCAGCACTACCTTGAGAATCTTGATCAGCGTGTGCGGCCGCTCGGCGCCGGGGCAAAAGTCTTCGTCATGCAATCCAGCGGCGGGATTACTACCCTCAGCGCCGCAGCCCGAGAACCGGTGCGCACCATTCTTTCCGGGCCTGCGGGGGGAGTGGTGGGTGCCGCCGCGGTAGCTCGCCGCAGCGGGTACAAACGAATCATTTCCTTCGACATGGGCGGCACTTCCACTGATGTCGCTCTCGTAGACGGTGAGGCCCCCGCCAGCAGTCAGTCCGAGATTGCCGGTCTATCCGTCGGTGTCCCAATGCTCGACATTCACACCGTCGGCGCGGGCGGAGGCTCCATCACCCGCTTCGACTCTGCTGGCGCCCTGCGGGTCGGGCCAGAATCCGCGGGCGCTGATCCAGGTCCTATTTGTTATGGCTGGGGCAGCGAGCCCACGGTCACCGACGCTAACTTGATTCTCGGACGTCTCCAGCCATACCGGTTCCTCGGCGGCCAGTTCACCCTTGACCTCGAGCGCACGCAAGGTCTCATCGCCAACTGGCTGACGAAAAATGCCCCCTCACTGACGGTTCAGGAGTTTGCCGCAGGCATGATTCGAGTAGTGAACGCTACTATGGAAAAAGCAATCCGGGTGGTCTCCGTCGAACGAGGTTTCGACCCCCGTGAATTTACCCTCGTCTCCTTCGGCGGGGCTGGCGGTTTGCACGCTTGCGAGTTGGCCAAATCGCTAAGTGTCCCGCGCGTGATCGTGCCCCCACTCCCAGGCGCGCTTTCGGCTCTCGGAATTTTGGTTAGTGACGTAGTCAAGGATTATTCCCGGACGGTCCTGTGGCTTATTTCCGGAAAACTGCCCTTCGACAAGCTCAAGAGCGAGTTCACTTTCTTAAACCGCAATGCAGAAACGACCCTGCGCGAAGAAGGCTGGAAGGGCGCCATTCGATATCAGCACAGCGTGGATATCCGATATCGTGGACAAGGACACGAACTCAACATCCCGTATTCCCGCCGCATGGTGGATGACTTCCGCCGCGAACATCAGCGTCGCTACGGGTACAGCTATCCCGACCGAGGCGTTGAATTGGTAACATTGCGTCTAAGAGCGAGGTTAAAGTCTGAGTCCTCGCGTCGCGTACGTTTTGAGCAGCCCCCGTTCCAGACGGAAAGGAGTCGGCGGATTGAAACTGCATCAGTTTACTTTCATGGCGTAAAACTGAAGACTGCCGTCCATGCTCGTGAAGAATTGCAACCCGGCAAAAAGTACTACGGACCAGCAGTCATTACCGAGTACAGTGCGACCACAGTAGTCCCCCCGGGCCTGCCTTTCTTCTTAGACAAGGCAGGGAGCCTGGTGATCCAGATCAAATAGCTGACTTCGGAAGGCGTCCAGAGCGCCCGAAACTTTCCGATTTGTCCTTAAGACCCCGCACCCTATTTACCCAGAAATCCACAATTCACGAGCTTTTAACCAAACCGGCACGCAAACGCCTTATCCTTCCGGCATGACCATGACCAAAAAGTGGCGGCGTAATCACCAAGAGATAACGCCGCACGTAAGTCCGCGGAGGAGTCGCCGTATGAGTACCGTCGCAAAAAGTTCCCCACCAGAGCGTTCCTATTCTCACCTTGTCAGCCGCACCATTGAGGCCTTCCATGTGGCCCAGAACGCTGCTGCAACCGCCGCCGAGGGCATCGCGACCGCTTCTTCGCCGCTGCTCAATACTCTCCGCGAGCGTGAAAGAGAACTGGACTGCCTCGACAGAGAAATTGACGCCGGCGTTACCCTGATGATCGCCCATGTTACCGAGTCCGAAGCGCGCGAGTTGCTGGCCTGCATGAAGTTCATGATCAGCCTGGAGCGCATCGGGGACCTTCTGCTCAGCTTTGCCAGCAGTGCCCAGGCAGCCGGCGGCCGTCTCGATCCGCAGGACACTCGTGATCTGACGCGGATGGCGACTGTGCTGGAGAAAATGCTTAGCGATGCTGGGACTGCTTTCTCAACCAGGGACCTCAAAAAAGCTGTTGACGTGCTGCGAGCCGACGCCGAAGTCGACCGCTTGCGCAATTTGATTTTTCTTCGCCACATCGAAAACCCCGAAAATGTCACGCGCCATGCCAGCCTGGAAGTCATATTCATGACTCAATCTCTGGAACGAGCTGGCGACCACGCCAAGAACTTGGCCGAAGAAGTCTGCCATTTTGTTAGCGGACACACCGTCCGGCATGTTCTGATGACTTACGACAAGCCTATAGAACAGATGTTCCTGGATTGGTTGCGTGATCGGGAGCCGCAGCACTAGTGGAGTGAATCTAACGCTTGGTTCCCCCGCGGCAGGCTCGATCTGGCCCAGGCTTCGCGTACCTGCGAATCCGACTCAAACCCCAAAGCCGGGTAGCCTAGCCCTCAGTCTCGGCCCTCATCCGAGGCGTGCGACTGACGGATCGAACGATTATCGACAATCGATATGGCCAAAACCAGAAACGTAACCAAGCAATCGCTCGAAGATGAGGTTCAGTCGGCGCTCAAGTGGCTGAAAAGCCATAGCACCAAGTCCACTCTAGAGGGCATGGCGCGCTATGCCATTCCTTCCGACAAGGCATTCGGCGTTGCGTACAAGGATATGAAGGTGTTGGGCAGGCTCCTGGGGCGAGATCATGAACTCGCCGCCGCCCTCTGGGACACCGGCGTGTACGAGGCGCGCCTGGTGGCCTCGTTCGTCGCTGATCCGTCACAGGTAACGCCGGCGCAGATGGACCGCTGGTGTAAGGACTTCGACAACTGGGCCATCTGCGACACCATGTGTTTTAACCTGTTCGACCGCACGCCCCACGCCTGGGCCAAAGTCACGCAGTGGAGCAGTAGCAAAGACGAATTCGTCAAGCGCACGGCGTTTGCGCTGCTTTGGAGTCTCAGCGTGCATGACAAGCGCGCAGGCAACGAACCGTCCAGGGCCTGGTTCTCGTCGAGCGCGCCGCCGACGACGAACGAAACTTCGTCAAGAAGGCCGGGAACATGGCCCTGCGCGCAATCGGCAAACGTAATCGCGCTCTCAATACCGCCGCAGTATCGGTCGCCCGTCGCCTCGCGGGCTCACGCAACGCCACGGCGCGTTGGGTAGGGAAAGATGCGCTAAGGGAGCTCACGAGCCCAACGGTGATCCGGCGGCTCGCGCGGCGACTTGGTGTTTAGACAGGGCGAATTCAGCAGACCGCAACCGTCGGCCGCTCAGAAGAAACCATTAAGCGACCGCTGACCATTTCTGCAATGTGCTGTCCGTCCCAGACAGCGCCTCCCACGCCGTGACAGCCTAGCGCAACTCCTTCTTGATGGGAAACTGTGCACTCATGTCTTCGGGATTCCTCACCCACGCCATCATCCGCTTACTAGATGCTCTTACCCCACAGTTCTTGCTGCCGCAAGCGGCCCCGAGCATCAACGCACCGGCAGACGTGGCGAGGAAGATGCCTACTTTTATTTGCGAAGACTTGGGTACGTGATGGTGGCCCGCAATTATCGTTCGCATCGCCGTCACGGAGAGATCGACCTCATCGGCTGGCATAAATAATTCCTATGCTTTATCGAAGTGAAGACCCGCACCACGCACGACGTCAAACCTGCTGAAGCTGCGGTTGGCCCGGAAAAGCAAAGAGATCTCCTCTACGTGGCTCGCGAATATCTCCGCCGTCTACCACCTTCGTGCCAGTGGCGTTTTGATGTGCTGACCGTGTACTATGATCGTCATTCCCGCCAGCCACAGTTCGAGTTGTTCCAGAATGCCTTCCAGGTGTCGTAAAATAACGATTTAGCATAACGTCTGTTGAAAGGAATTAGTGCTTGCCCGAACTTAGAAAAGATCCAATTGTAGGCCGGTGGGTAATCATTTCAACCGACCGCGCCAAGCGGCCAACCGACTTCGCGCGCGAAGGAGTCAAACTGAAGGGCGGCTTTTGCCCTTTCTGCTACGGAAACGAAAACAAGACTCCGCCTGAAATTCAGGCTTATCGCCCTAATCCGAATGGCGGACCTCCGCCGCAACGCGACACTCCTGGCTGGACAGTGCGCGTAGTTCCCAATAAATTTCCCGCACTTGGCATCGAGGGGAATTTAAGCCGCCAAGCCGAAGGCATGTTCGACAAAATGAACGGTATCGGCGCTCACGAGGTCATCGTTGAGACTCCGGATCACAATGCCAGCTTGGCGACACTACCTCCCAAGCGCATTGAAGATGTGCTCTGGACTTTCCGCGATCGCATCCTCGACCTAAAGAAAGACCGGCGCTTCAAGTACATCCTGATTTTCAAAAACCACGGAGAAGCCGCCGGAGCCTCGCTCGAGCATGCGCACTCGCAGCTCATTGCGTTACCCATTCTTCCTATCTACGTGGTGGAGGAACTGGAAGGCGCCAAGCAGTATTACATCTACAAGGAGCGCTGCGTTTTCTGCGACATCATTCGTCAGGAGACCGAAACTGGTACACGTGTGGTGGCCGAGAACGAAGACTTTCTCACCATCGCGCCCTACGCTCCGCGATTCCCCTTCGAGACCTGGATCCTGCCGAGGCGCCATGAATCGGCCTTTGAAAACTCTTCCTCGCACATGTTTGAGAACCTGGCCAAGGCGTTGAAGGCTTTGCTTACCAAGGCCGATCGAGTGCTCGACAACCCACCCTACAACCTGGTCATACATACCTCGCCAGTGCAAGATCCGACCAACGATCACTATCACTGGCACATTGAGTTCATGCCCAAGTTGACCAAGACGGCAGGATTTGAGTGGGGCACCGGTTTCTACATCAATCCGACGCCTCCCGAAGAAGCTGCTCGTTTCCTGCGTGAGGCCAGCGTAGAAGAGCCAGTGCCGGCTGCGGTCGGATAGCACTTGGCTCTTGCTGGGACCTCACTGACCTTCACTTCGTCGTCACCGGGACTCTTACGCGCAGACCGCGCCCGTGTTATGTTCAGTTTCCCTGCAAATGATTCGTTCTTATAAAGGCATTTCGCCCACTATTCCCGCGTCTTGCTATGTGGACGAGTCGGCGCAGCTCATTGGGGACGTGGTTCTCGGTGAAAACGCCAGTGTGTGGATGAACGCGGTGCTGCGCGGCGATGTGCATTCGATCCGCGTAGGCGCACATTCCAACGTGCAGGATTGCAGCGTGCTACACGGAATGAAAGAAAAGTATGGTGTGTTCGTAGGTGAGTACGTGACCGTTGGGCATTCGGTCACGCTGCATGGATGCATCGTGGAAGACCGATGTCTCATCGGTATGGGAGCGATTATTTTGAATGGAGCTCGCATCGGAGCGGGTTCGATCATTGCGGCAGGAACACTGATTCCGGAGCAAACGGTAGTTGAGCCGGGATCGCTGTGGATGGGATCTCCGGGGAAGTTTCGTCGCAAATTGGAGGATAAGGATCGGGAAAGCATCCAGCGCTATGCCAACAACTATTTGGGATACAAAGAATCGTATTTGCGGGAGAGGAAATAGCAGTCAGAACATAGTTTAGCGTTCAGCAGTCAGCATTCAGCCAATGGAAAGTAATGCAGTTCGCTGAGAGACCACGCCGACGCTTCCTGGGCTGAGTGCTGACTGCTCCTGGCCAAGACATAATGATCAAAGCTATCCGAGGCACGCGCGATCTGCTTCCGCCGGATACGGCGTTGTGGAATTTTGTGGAGGCGGCCGTGCGTGATGTCTTCCACGCATACAATTTTCAGGAGATCCGCACTCCCATCTTCGAGGAAACGCAGTTGTTTGCCCGGTCCGTGGGCGAAGAGACCGACATCGTTTCGAAGGAGATGTACACATGGGAGGACCGCGGGCGTGGGCAAAGCGAGAAAGGGCAGTCGCTCACTCTGCGGCCGGAAAATACCGCGGGAGTGGTGCGGGCCTACGTTGAGCACAAACTTTGGAATCGCGGACTTAACAAGCTCTACTACATTGGGCCACAGTTCCGGCGCGAGCGTCCCCAAAAAGGGCGGTACCGGCAGTTTTATCAGATTGGCGCGGAGACTATCGGCCCATCGAGCGCCGGCAGCGAGTCTCCGGCACGCGATGCGGAGATGCTGGAAATGCTGGCGACGTTTCTCAACCGGCTCGGCATCAATGATTGGACTTTAGAGTTGAACTCGGTCGGATGTCCCAATGATCGCGCGGTTTACAACGAAGCCTTGCGAAAGGCGCTGGCGCCGGTAGTGGACAAAATGTGTGGCGACTGCCAGCGTCGGGCAGTCACGAATCCCTTGCGTGTGTTTGATTGCAAAGTGCCGGAGGACCAGCCCATCATCGAGAACCTGCCGCGCATCAGCCAGTTTCGCGACGAAGGTTGCCGCAAGCATTTTCAGGAAGTGCAGGAAATCCTGAAGGCAGTGGAAGTGCCCTTCACGCTGAATGATCGTCTTGTCCGCGGCCTGGACTATTACACCCGAACTGCATTCGAATTCACTCACGGAGCGCTGGGCGCGCAGAACGCTATTCTCGGCGGCGGCCGTTATGACGGGCTTTCTGAGGCCTTGGGAGGGCCCAGTGCACCTGGGATCGGATTCGCCATCGGCGAGGATCGCCTGGTGCTCGCGCTGAAGGAATCGGCGGAAGCGGTGGCGCGAAAGCCTGATGTTTATATCGCCCCTTTTGGTCCGGGAATGGATCGGGAGGCTGCGAAAATCGCGCACGAGCTGCGGCGTCATGATGTGGTAGCGGAATTGGGCGACGAGAGCTTTCGTCTGAAGAAGTCGCTGGAGACCGCCAGCAAAATGGGAGCACGCTTCGCTCTGATTGTGGGCGGGAATGAAGTCAAGGCGGGCGCTTTCGCACTTAAGAAAATGGAAACCGGAGAGCAGATTTCCGTCCCGCGCGCGGAACTGGCGCGCAAGATTCAATCTAGCAAGTAGGAGTCTGAATGAACCGTTGCTTCGCTGTTCTCGTTCTGTGTTCAGCTGCGATCTTCCCGGCGCCCGCGCAACAAAATGCCGGAGCCAACAATGCAACATCGTCCATGGACACTTTGCCGCTGACGAACCGCAAAAATTTGACTCCACTGGAGCAGACTCTTATCGCCAAAACCAAAGCAGTACCGGCAGCGTGGAAAAAGAAAGACGCCGAATTCTTCAAAACCACCCTCACCGACGATTTTCTTGAAGTGGCGATCGATGGCAAGGTGTATGCCAAGAACGATGTGCTGGAAGGCGTGCACATGGCAGATGTCCAGGAATACAGCCCCTACGATGTCCATGTATTGCCGATCAACGATTCCGCGGCGATCGTGACCTACGATTGCATCGTGCGTATGAGGTTAGGTGAAGACCCAGTGCCTCGCTATCAACACATCACCGACATTTGGGTAAAGCAGGGCGAGCAGTGGCGTCTCAAGTTTCAGCAGGCTACCGCGGCGCAGTAGGCCGCTGATCGCACGTTGACTTGCATCGGGAGCGGGCCTAGTATTTTTCGAACTTACTGATCATCGTCATGGTTTACCGAGGATTCTCAAAAAGCACTCGATATACGGAGGATGTGCGCATGAAACGACCATCAATAATCATCGTATTCCTGACTCTGCTGTTTGCTTTCACAGCCGCGGCCAGGGCCCAGATGCAAATGCCGAAGCCGGGCCCCGAACACAAGAAATTGGACTATTTCGTGGGCACATGGGCCACAGACGGGGACATGAAGCCAGGTCCGATGGGCCCCGGCGGCAAGTTTACCGGCACTTCGCACGACAAATGGATGGACGGCGGTTTTTTCATGGTCATACACTCCAACATGAAAATGCCACTGGGTACGGGCACCGGACTTGCCGTAATGGGCTATAACGCCGACCAGAAGAAATACACCTACCATGAGTTCAACAGTATGGGCGAAGCGGAAGCGGCCACAGGTACGGTGGACGGTGACACCTGGGCCTGGACTGACGAAAATATGATGAACGGGAACGTCGTGCACGGGCGTTACACGATGAAAATTCTGTCCCCGACGTCCTATACCTTCAAGTATGAAGTCTCGCAAGACGGCAACTGGATCACCGTGATGGACGGGAAGACCACCAAGACAAAGTGAGGCCTCGGGTCTTGATTCCGTGGGAAAGCGGGGGCGGAGCGGCATCAGTCTGCTCCGCCCAAAACAAGCGTCCGACGTTCCTTCGATTCAGAGTCTAACGGCGCAAGATGCGACCGGCGGGCTCCTGCTCAATTCGTGACCCTCAACCATTTATAATCCCTGATTCGGCTTTGAGCTGTATTTCCCACTGAAAGGAACAACTTGCTCGATTTCTTAGGCGATCTGCGACGAACCCACATGTGCGGCGCGCTGCGCGCTTCGGATGCCGGCAAGAAAGCCGTGCTCATGGGCTGGGTGAATCGCCGCCGCGATCTGGGGAACCTGATCTTTGTCGACGTGCGCGACCGTACGGGAGTTACCCAGGTTGTATGTAACAAGGAGAACAATCCCGCGCTGCACGAAAAAGCCAGCCAACTGCGCAATGAATACGTGATTGCCGTAATTGGCACAGTGAAGCTGCGCGCCTCCAATACCATCAATAAAAACATTCCCAGCGGCGAGGTTGAACTGGTGGCGGAAGAGTTGTGCATCCTGAACGAGTCGAAGCAGCCTCAGTTCCTGCCGGGCGACACTGTTCTGGCCAACGAAGAGCTGCGCCTCAAGTATCGCTACATTGATCTGCGGCGCGACGCCATGCAGCACAACATTGAATTGCGGCACAACGTGGCGATCGCTATCCGCGACTATCTGTCAGCGCAGGGATTCTTCGAGATTGAAACGCCTTTCATGACGAGATCGACACCGGAAGGCGCGCGCGATTATCTCGTCCCTAGCCGCGTGCAGCCAGGGAGTTTCTATGCGCTGCCACAGTCTCCACAACTGTTCAAACAGATCCTAATGATCTCGGGATTCGACAAATATTTTCAAATCGTCCGCTGCTTTCGCGATGAAGACTTACGCGCCGACCGGCAGCCCGAGTTTACCCAGATCGATCTGGAGATGTCCTATCCCCAGCAGGAGCGCGTGTGGGAAGTGGTCGAAGGATTTCTAACGGCTGCGTTTAAAGCCGGCGGATACGAGATCAAAACACCATTTCCCCGCATGAGTTACGACGAAGCCATCCGCCAGTTTGGCAGCGACAAGCCGGATATGCGGTTGCCGGCGATGACCGATGTGCGGGAGGCGTTCACGGCGGAAAATCTTCAGGCTCTGGGAGTGAGCCCGAATTTGCCAGTGGTGGCAGTTCGCATCCCGAAAGTTGGCGAGCTTTCGCGAAAGGAGCGCGATGACGTCAAGCCGCTATTTTCTGCGAAGGGTGATGCGAAGTTGTTCGAAGACTTTAAACGGGTGGAAAAGAATTTCCCAGATGCCGCTGCAAAAGTTATGGAAGCGACAGCCGCTGAGGCTGGCGATCTGATCGTCATCATTGCCGGAGGCGAAAAGCCCGGAGAGCACAAGTCTGCGGGAGGAGTGAAGCCTGAAGTCAAACAGCACGACCATGCGGTTTACAACGCGGCCGGCCAATTGCGCGTTGCTCTGGGACAAAAGTATGCGCCTAAACATGGCGCGTTTGCCCGCGGTGAATTTCGATTCCTGTGGGTCACAGATTTCCCCATGTTCGAGCGGGATGAAGAAGGAAAGCGCTGGGCGGCCGCGCATCATCCATTCACTTCGCCGCATGAGCGCGATATGGATATACTCGAGTCCGATCCAGGCGCGGTGCGAGCATTGGCCTACGACGTGGTGCTGAACGGCACTGAGCTGGGATCAGGATCGATCCGTATTCATCGTCAGGACATTCAGCGTAAGATTTTCCGAGCTCTCGGAATGACCGAAGAAGAGGCCCGCTCTCGCTTCGGCTTCTTCCTGGAGGCGCTGGAGTATGGCACGCCTCCGCATGGCGGAATCGCCTTGGGACTTGACCGCTTAGTGATGATCCTGGCTGGAGCCGACAGCTTGCGAGAAGTGATTCCCTTCCCCAAGACGGCACGGGCCGTGGACCTGATGGTGGATGCGCCTACGCCAGTGGGCGAGGCGCAATTGCGGGAGTTGGGGATCCAGGTGAAGAAATAATTTGCCGGCTTATTTTGGTATCTTCTCTCGTAGCTTGTAGCGTTGCAGCTTTCCAGTAGCGGTCTTGGGCAGCTCGGGGAAGAATTCCACCCACCGAGGGCGTTTGAAAACGGGCAAGCGGCTCACCACAAACTCTTGCAGTTCGCGCGCCAGTTCTGATGTGCCAGCTGTGCCATTTTTCAAGACCACACAGGCTACCGGTTTCATCAGATCGTCCTGATCTTTGTGGCCCACTACTGCTGCTTCCTGCACGGCAGGATGTTCAATCAACACGCTTTCGATTTCCACTGGGCTAACCCAAACGCCGCTACATTTGAGCATGTCATCGGAGCGGCCGGCGTACCAGAAATAGCCGTCGGCGTCCTGAGAGTATTTGTCGCCGGTGCGGATCCAGTGGCCTTCGATGGTGTCCTTGGATTTCTCGTGCTGGTTCCAGTAGTGGGAGCAGGTGGAATCGGCTTTGACCAGGAGGTTGCCGATCTCTTCAGTCTTCACCGGTTGGTTATTTTCATCCACTATTTTCACCTCGTATCCAGGAATGATCTGGCCGCTGGAACCAGGGCGGACTGCCCCGGGCCGGTTGGCGATGAACATATGCAGGACTTCGGTGGAACCGATGGCATCGAGGATCTCGACGTCAAAGCGTTCTTTGAAGCGATGGTAGATGGCGGCGGGCAGGGCTTCTCCGGCAGAGACAGCACAGCGAACGGAAGAAAGGTTGAACTCACGGCCATCATCGCGGTGGTAGGCGACCAAAGCGGCAAAATTCGATGGGACGGAAAAGAACAACGTCGGCTGATGACGCTCGATGGTTTCAAAAACATGCTGCGGCTTGGGCGGACCGGGACACAGAATACTGGTGGCGCCGACGGCAAGCGGGAAGTAGAGCGCATTGCCGAGTCCATAGGCGAAGAATAGTTTGGCCACGCTGAAGCAGCGATCCGAGTCGGTGATATTTAGGATTCCTTTGGCGTAACGCTCGGAGCACACTACCATGTCGTGCTGCAGGTGGACGCAGGCTTTGGGAAATCCGGTCGAACCGGAGGAGTAAAGCCAGAAAGCGGCGTCATCTTTGTTTGTCGGTTCGGACTCAAGCTCGCTCGAGTTCTGTTCAAGTAGCTGATTGAAACTCAAAGTGTCTGCGGGCGGGTCTTCACCGACCACTATGATGCGTTTCAGATAGCGCAGCTGCCCTTTGGGGATGGCGTGAATCTGGGAACAGAGTGATTCGCTGACAATTGCCACACAGGCTCGCGAATTGTTGAGCATGTACTGGTAGTCGCTGGGTTTTAGGAGAGTGTTGACCGGAACTGGGACGGCTCCGATTTTGATGGCGCCAAAGAAGCTGACGGCGAATTCCGGAGTGTCCAGCAGGAGCAGCAGAACTCTTTCTTCAACCCGAACACCAAGCTGTCGTAGGCCATTACCTAATTGATTTACGCGCTCCGCGAGTTGCTGGTAAGTGAGAGCTGCGGCTTCGCATTCGATAGCTACTTTCTGGCTCTTTCCCTCTCGCAGATGACGATCGATGAAGTATGTGGCGGCGTTGAATTCGTCAGGAAGGGAAATGGACGCGACCGGGGTCATTTAGGGACGGCACGATGCTTGCGGAGGGTTTCGAGAATAATCACGCTGCTGATGGAAAAGCACCCCACGGCGGCCAGGGCCGCCACTTGAAATAGACCCGAGCTGAGATGGAGAACGTCGGCGAAGAGCGCAGTCACCGCCAGCAAGATTCCCAGAAGGTTGAGCAAGACGGGCCCGCGTACACGGCGATCCCCGTCACGCCGAACACGGAGTTGCAGCAGAACCGCGGCCAACCCGATCGCAGCCACCACCACCAGCGCCAGCGGACTGAAAAAGGCACGTGGGCTGGTGTAAAGAACCACCACTGCAAAGGCGGTGCAGAGTAAGCCGGAGCCGATTACATTCCAGCGGCGCGTGCGATGCTGAGACCTATCCAATTTCACCTCGGACGTGAAGACCCATTGTAGACAGAGTTCCGCCCAATGCACAGGCCTGCCTCAGCTTTCAGTCCGATGAAATGCCAGGCTGCTCTGAGGGGAATGATTCATCGAGGCTGGCCAGAATCCAGTCCAGCCTTTTCCGTTCCAGTGAGGGCGTTCGGAGGAAGGTAATACAGGCGAATTGTCTTACCGATTTGCTCGACCGGCTTTCTCCCGTCGAGCCAGGCAAAAGCTGCGGGAGGGTAGGTAGTGTGGAGGACGTCGCCCATGCGCAGAGATCGCAGGCTGATCGCAACCCAGCCCGTGACCGGCTGAAACGGTGGAGGAGTCTGGAAAACGGGAAGGTTCATTCGAGACATATCGGCGCTGCTCCAGACTGCAAGGTTCAGTTGGGAAATGTTTCTTTCGTGCAGCGCCCGAGATCAGCGAAATAAGTCCTGTCCGCAATCCAGATCGCAACCTGTCACCAGCACCCGGCTGGGATCCCGGCCTGCGAGTTCATTGAAATAAGCAATGTAGTCGGGATGAGCATTCAGGCTTGAGATGCACTGCCAGAGCAGCAGCACAAGAAGCGCTGACCGTCCCCAAGGATGCCAGCGTCTAGGCGACTGCCACAGAAAGCTGCAAGCACAACCCGCAACTACCTGACGGCGATCAGAACCAGAAGCACGATAACCACAGCGACGAAACGCTTGCGACCCACTCAGCTATCTTCCCTTGGCCGCTTCTTCCAGAGCACGCCGGGTCATCACGGTGACTAGGTGCTGGCGGTACTCAGCAGAGGCGTACGTGTCGCCAATGAACTCCACATCGGAACCAGCCTGAGCCGCCGCGCCAGCGATTTCGGCTGCAGATTTACCGCGTAGAGCCTTTTCCACGGCGGTGGCGCGGTAGGCGATGGCGGAGACTCCAGTGATCCCTATCGCAGCGCTATCGATTTTGGCCCCCGACATTTTCAGAAGAACGGCGATTCCGACGACGGCGTATCCAGAGGCGGGGTGATGGTGCTTCTTATACGCTGCCCGCTGGCCCTCGGTGCGCGGTACCCGTACCTCGATGAGGATTTCGTCATTGCGCAACGCGGTGGAAAACATTCCGCTGAAAAAACTTGTGGCTGGAATGACTCGCTCGCCAGACCGGCTTTGGGCGACGATCTCGGCTTCAAGCGCCAGAACCGCAGCAGGATAATCCGCTGAGGGGTGGGCCTGGGCAAGCGAGCCTCCGACGGTGCCACGGTTGCGGACCTGCGTATCGCCGATCTGCGAAGCGGCCAGGGCCAAAAGCGGCGAAGACTTGCGAAGAAGCTGCGATCCCGCGATATCGGCGTGGGTGGTCATCGCGCCGATGGCGATGCGGTCGCCGGCCTCACGAATGTAGCTGAGGTCCTTGATGCGTCCGATATCTACGAGCAGCGTGGGCTGTGCCAGCCGTAGTTTCATTGCGGGCAGAAGACTGTGGCCGCCGGCAAGAATTTTGGCGTCTTCACGCGATTGCAGCAAAGTCAAAGCTTCATTTAGATTGCGAGGCGCTTCGTAATCGAAGTTTGCCGGAATCATACGCGTGGCCTCCTTGCACTGGTTGTAGCCCTGGCGGGTGGTTTCGATTGCGTCGCTTGAGATTTCGGAGT
>Ga0070698_100001324_pt1 | contig 27582 bp, 31 predicted proteins | sample KBSK1502metaG_FD_65477 | JGI IMG/M metagenome (GOLD analysis project Ga0070698, IMG submission 65477) | Corn, switchgrass and miscanthus rhizosphere microbial communities from Kellogg Biological Station, Michigan, USA - KBS K1-50-2 metaG | ecosystem: Host-associated > Plants > Roots >...
GCGCGGTGTCCTGGCCCGGGTGCCGGCCGGCGGGGCCGCGGCGGCGGGCTTCCCGCCGCCGCAGCACCCGGATCGTCCCGCGCGCCGGCATTTCCTCGGCGCGGGCTAGCTGGCTGAAGACGCCGAGCCGCGAGGCCAGCGCGGGATCGGAACGAGCCAGCCCGTCCTCGATGACGCCCAGGGCCTCGCGCTCCCACCTGCTAAGGCTCATCGGCACCACGGCCGGGGGTGTGCCCTGCAGCCGGTGCGGGGTCGCCCGACCGACGCGGCGACGCGCCGACGGACCGGGCGTCGTGCCCGTCGCGGGCCGGTTCGCCTGCGTCGGCCGCCGGGCTGGCGAGATGGAGGGGCTCGGCTGCCTGAGCGGCGGGCTGGGCGGGCAGGAACAGCACCGCTAGCACAGCCCCTACGGCGGCGACTCCGCCGGCGACGAGGGCGCCGATGGTGAGGCCGCGCAGGAACGCGTTGGTGGACGCGTCATGCAGCGCCAGGCCCAGCGCCGGATGGCCGTGGGCGGCGATCTTTCCAGCGGCGGTGTAAGCCGCGCCGATGGACTGGTGCGCGATCGCCGCGACCCGGCCTGGAACGCCGGCCGGTAGTTTCGCCGTGAGGCGCGATCCGTAGACGGAGGCGTAGACGCTGCCGATGACGGCGACACCGAGGGTGCCGCCGACCAGCCGGGTGGAGTCGTTCACCGCGGAGCCAACGCCGGCCTGGCGCCGCGAGATGGCACCCATGATGGACTCGGTGGCCGGCGCCGAGGTCAGGCCCAGGCCCAGCCCGTAGACCACCATCTGGGCCGCTATCACGCCGTAGCTGAGCGTCGCGCTGTTGGTGGCCACGACCCAACCGTAAAACCCGGCCATCGCGACGAGCCCGGTGGTGACGACGAGCTTGGTCCCTAGCCGCACGGCGAGCTGGGTGCCGACGACCGACCCGACGCCGACCGAAATCGCCACGGGGAGCAGCCGGACCCCGGTGGACAGCGGGCCGTACCCCCTGACGAACTGGAAGTACTGGGTGATCAGGAAGATGAAGCCGAACAGGGTGAAGAACGACACAGTGACCGCGCCGCTGGCCGCGCTGAACCGCAGGTTCCGGAACAGCCGCACGTCCAGCATCGGGTGCGCGGCGAGCCGCTCCCGCACGATGAACCCGGCCAGCAGCGCGGCCGAGACGGCAAAGCCCGCCACGGTGCGCGCCGCGGTCCACCCGTAGGTGGGCGCCTCGATGATGGTGAAGACCAGCAGGGCCATGAAGGCCGACGACAGCACCAGGCCGGGGATGTCAGGCGCCGCCGCGTCCTGGTTCTTCGACGTCGGGACCACGAGCGCCGCCAGGATCACCGCTGCCGCCGCGACCGGCGCCATCGCGATGAAGATGCTGGTCCAGCTGAAGTGCTCCAGCAGCCAGCCACCGACGATCGGTCCCAGCGCGATGGCCACGCCCGCGATCGCGCCCCACAGGCCGATGGCCCGAGCCCTTTCCCGGCGCTCGGTGAAGACGTTGGAGATCAGCGACAGCGTCGCCGGGAAGGTCATGGCGGCGCCCAGCCCCATCACTGCCCGGGCCGCGATCAGCTGCGCCGGGCTGGTCGTGAAGCCGCCGGCCAGGCTGGCCGCCCCGACCACGGTCAGCCCGGCCAGCAGCATGCCCTTGCGGCCGAACCGGTCGGACAGGCTGCCGAACGTCAGCAGCAGCGCCGCGAACACCAGGTTGTAGGCGTCAACCACCCACTGCAGCTGAGTGGTGGTGGCGTGCAACTGGCGTACCAGCGCGGGCAGCGCCACGTTCACCAGCGTCACATCCAGGTTGACCAGGAACGCCGCCAGCAGCAGCGCGATGAGGATGATGGGCTTGGATCGCGTCGCCAGGATCCCGGGACGTCCGAGCCCGGGTAGCGACGCCCCAGGAAGCTGGGTCATGACGCCACCTGCTCCGCGCGCAGCGGGGCGGGCGCCACGACCTGGTCGACGAGCCCGGTCGCGACGTCGAACACCAGCCCGCTCACGATGAACTCGCCGGGCAGCAGGGGGTTGGCGCGCAAGGCGGCCACGTCGCCGACGACCGCGGCCTGCGGGTCGGTGACGGTCTTGGCGGGAAGCTCCGACGGGTCGATGCCGAACAGCCCGGCGAGCAGCTCGGGCTGGCCGGTCAGGCGGGTGATGCCGCAGTCGGTGTGCTGCAGGATCACGAGGTTCCACCCGGGTCCGGGCGGCCCGCCCTCGGCCTGGGCGATCGCGCGCAGCGTCGCCATCGTCTGCAGCGTGGACGGGGTGATCCGCCCGCCGATGTTGCGGATGACCAGCGCCTCCCCCGGGGCCAGCCCGAGCACGTGCGCGGGATCCACCCGCGGGTCCGCGCAGCTGATCACGATGGTCTTCAGGCTGGGCATCATCGAGGCCTGAGCGGGATGTGCGCGGGCGGCGTACTGGGCGTTGCGTTCGATCAGCGTGCTGACCACACTGGACACGGCTCCTCCTGGAGATCTTGGGAGACTGACAAGTGGACGCTGTCCACAATAATCCCGAGAGGTGGACAGTGTCCACTGAATTAGTGGACACTGTCCACTAGGATGTTTGCCAGGCGGGTCGTCGGTATCGTGGACGGCGTCCACCAGGATGAGGAGGAGGAGGCTGGATCGTGCCAGATGGAGGCCCAGCTACCCAGCTGGAGGGAGGCCTCTCCGCCCGGCCGGACGAGGTTCCGTGTGTCCAGCCGGAGGGAGGCCCGCCGGTCCGGCGATACCCGCAGGGGCAGGTCCGGCAGCAGCTGGTCGCCGCTGGCCTCGAGCTCGCCCGCGCCGGAGGGCCGGAAGCGGTCGTGCTCCGCGAGGCGACTCGCCAGGTCGGAGTCGCGCCGAACGCCGCGTACCGGCATTTCGCCGACCGCGACGCGCTGCTGCGGGCGGTCTGTGTCGCGGCGATGCGAGAACTCGCGCTGCGGATGGAGGCCCGGGTCGCCCAGGTGCCCGGCGGCCCGAGAAGCAAGCGCGCGGCGCTGGCGCGGCTCAACGCGATCGGAGCCGCTTATCTCGACTTCGCCGTCACCGAGCCCGGGTTGTTCCGGGCCGCGTTCGCCATGCCCGGGCACTTGCGGTACGCCGCCAGCGGGGATGCCGCCGGCGACTCGGGCCGCGGCCCATTGCAGCTGCTCTGTGACGCGCTGGACGCCCTCGTCCGGGTCAAGGTGATCCCCGCCGAGCGGCGCCCCGACCTCGAGTTCCCGGTGTGGTCCGGCGTGCACGGGCTGGCCGTCCTCGTCACGCAGGGCCCGCTGCGCGAGCTTCCCAAGGCGAAGCAGGAGGAGTTGTTCGCCCGCACGCTCGCGTTCCTCCGGCACGCGCTCTGACTACTGGCAGCGGTGCGGTGGCGCCGGGCACGATGGCGAGGCGCGGCCCGGTGTGGGAGAGTGCTGCCCGTGGCCAAGACTTACAGGGTCGGGGCCGGGACGCGGCTCATCAACTGGACGTTCCGGCGCCTCACCGAGCAGGGGCGAGGAGCCCCGTACCGGTACGTGCTGACCGTGCCGGGGCGCAAGACGGGACGGCCGTACTCGACGCCGGTCGACGTGATGGAGCGCGGCGGCAGCCGGTGGCTGGTCGCGGGCTACGGGCCGACGAACTGGGTGGCGAACGCCCGCGCCGCGCGCGAGGTGACGCTGAGCCGCGGCGGCCAGTCGGAGAGGTTCGCGGTCGAGGACGCCGAGCCGGCCGACGCGATACCCGTGCTCCGCCAGTACATGACGCAGATCCGGGTGACCCGCGCCTACTTCGACGCCAGCCCCGACTCACCCGATGAGGCGATCGCCACCGAGCTGCCCCGGCATCCGGTCCTCCGGCTGCGCCCGCCCGCCTGACCGCAGCGGCCGCGGCACTCCCGGGGCTAGCAGGGTCAGCCGGATCATCCCGTGCTCTGGCCGACCTCGATCAGGTGGCCGTCCGGGTCGCGGATGTACGCCCGGATTTCATGGACGTGATCCTTGGGCTCGGTCAGGAACTCGGCACCGCGCGCCGACCACTGCGCGTAGACCGCGGCGATGTCGGCGACCCTGATGTTGATGAACGCGCTGGCACGGTCCGGGTCGGGCGGCGTCTCGAGCGTCACCGTCGGCTTGTCGTCGGTGGGGCCGCCGCCGACGTTGAAGATGATCCAGCTGTTGGCGAGGCGCATGATGACCGGGTCGCGGTCCCGCAGCACGGTCGCGCCGAACACCGAGCGGTAGAACTCCCGCGACCGGTCCTGGTCGGCGACCACCAGGAAATGAGTCAGCACGAACCCTTTCGCGGGAGCCGGAAAGTCATTCTCGCTCATGTGCCTTCTCCAACCACTGGACGCTGTCGGCAGGATACAGCGGCCGCCGCGGCCGGCCGGCCCGGCTGGATGCTGTCCGCGCTGAGACTTCCGGGGAGTTGGCCTGACCGGAAGTTACTGTTGTCAGCAGTAAACTCGCGCACCGGGGGGTGGCACGGAGTGACGGACCTCAGGCAGTTGTTCAACGACATCATCCGCTTCGAGATCGAGCTGTGGAACGCCGTTGACGCCAGGCTGAAGAATGACTTCGGCCTGCCGCTGACGCATTTCGAGCCGATGGCCGTGATCGACCGGCTACCCGGCTGCCGGGTGTACGACATCGCGCGCGAGCTGGCGATCACGACCGGCGGGACGAGCAAGCTGGTGGACCGGATCGAGGCCAGCGGCTACTGCCGCCGGCTGCCGAACCCGGCCGACCGGCGTTCGTCGCTGCTGGAGCTGACCCCGGCGGGGCAACGTCTCTACGCCGAGGCCGGCGCCGCGTTCGACGACGAGCTGCAGGGCTGGCTCGGCTTGGCGGTGCCAGAGCGGACGCTGCGGCAGTTCGCCTCCACGCTCGCCCGCCTCCGGTCCCAGGGCCACCGCGCGGCGATCGGGGAAACCGCCTAGGCGGCCTCAGTGTCGCCGTAAAGTTCAGTTGTACGTTGTGGTACGGTAACGTACAATCTGAGCATGACATCGATGACAGCTTCCGAGGCGCGGGCCGCGCTACCCGAGTTGCTCAGCCGCGTCGAGGAGGGCGAAGAGGTCACGATCACCCGGCACGGCCGGGCCGTGGCCGTCCTCGTCCGCCCCGACGCCTTGCGCAGCCGCCGTGCCGAGGCGGCGCTCGGCGACGCGGCGCGGATCCGCGACCTGCTCACCGAAGCCGCGGTCTCACCCCTGCCCGACCGCCCCGGCCTGACAGAGGAGCGGGCCGCGGAGCTGATCGCCGAGATCAGGGCCAGCCGCGACGCCCGGTGATGGACTGCTTCGACACGGACGCCCTCATCTGCGCCGCAGTTCCCGGCCACCCGCTCGGCCGCCGCGTAGCCGCGCTGTTCACGGCGACCGAGCCGGGTGCCGGCTCGCTCCTCCTGCTCCCCGAGGTGCTGGGCAAGCCTCTGCGCGACGGCAATCCGGACGAGGTCCGCATCCTGGCTGGGCTGCTTGCCCGGCTGGACCTGCGCCCGCTCGACCGGGCCACCGCCGACCTCGCAACGGCGCTGTCCAGCCGTTACCGGCTCCGCGCTGCCGACGCCGTCCACCTCGCCACCGCCGTCGGCCTGGGCGCCGAGCGGTTCATCACCAACAACCGGCGAGACTTTCCGGCCGGGCTCAGCGAGATCCGGATCACCTATCCGACGGATCTCCCCGATCCGGCTGCCTGAGCCTCCAGGCCGGTTTCGGCTGCGCTGGGGCCAGCGGCGGCGGTCCTGCGGCGGATGAGGAGGGTGGCGATGGCCGGGAGGGCGAGCAGGCCGATGGCGCCGCTGACCCACAGGGCCCAGTGGAAGCCGCCGGTGAGCGCGACGTGCAGCGGGTTGCCGTGGCGGAGCAGGGTGCCGAGCCGGGTGGCGGCGACCGTGGACGCGATCGCGACGCCGATCGCCCCGCCGAGCTGCTGGGAGGTGTTGATCAGTCCCGAGGCGAGCCCGGCCTCGTGCTCGGCCACTCCGGCGAGGCCGCCGATGGAGACCGGGACGAACGCGAACGCGGTGCCGGCGCCGGTGACGAACAACGGCCCGGCCAGGTCGGCCCAGTAGTGGCCGTGCACCGGCACCTGCGTCGCCCACAGGATGCCGCCGCCGATCATGGCCATGCCGAGCGCCAGCACCGGCCCGGCCGAGATCATCGTCACGAGCTTCTGGGCGGCGCCGGCCAGCGCGACGGAGGTGATGGAGGTGGCGAGCCAGGCGGCCCCGGCCGTGAGGGCGGAGTAGCCGAGTACCTGCTGCATGTACAGGGTGCCGATGAAGACGAAGGCGAAGAAGCTGCCGCCGAGCAGCAGCCCCGCCGCGTTCGACACCGCCACCAGGCGCAGCCGGAAGATCCGTAGCGGCATCAGCGGCGCGGCGGCGCGCGCCTCGATCACGAGGAAGGCGGCCAGCAGAGCGGCCGACACCGCCAGCAGCGTCACCGTGCGCGCCGATCCCCAGCCGTGCTGCGGCGCGGTGGAGATCGCGTAGACCAGCAGCAACAGCGCCCCGGTCACCGTCACCGCGCCGGCCGCATCGAACCGGCGCCGGACACCGGCGAGGCGGCTCTCGGGGACGATCCGCGGGGCGAGCAGGAGCGCCGCGGCGCCGACCGGGACGTTGAGGAAGAAGATGTATTCCCAGCCGACATACCGGGTCAGCAGCCCGCCGGTGATCAGGCCGAACGTCGCCCCGAACGCCCCGATGGCGCCCCACGCGCCCAGCGCCTTGTTCCGGTCGGCGCCCTCGGTGAACATGTTCATCACGATCGACAGCGCCGCCGGCAGCACGATCGCCGCGCCGGCGCCCTGCAACCCGCGCAGCGCGATCAGCAGGCCGTCGTTTCTGGCCAGTCCGGCGGCCAGCGACGCGGCCGTGAACACGGCCAGGCCCAGCATCAGGATCCGGCGCCGCCCCAGCAGGTCCGCCGCGCGGCCGCCGAGCAGCAGCAGCCCGCCGAAGGTGATTGCGTACGCGGTGACGACCCACTGCAGGTTGGATTCGGAGAAGTGGAGGGCGTGGCCGATCGTCGGCAGCGACACGTTCACGATGGTGAGATCGACGATCGTCATGAAGTACGACACGGCCAGCACCGCGAATGCCCGCCACCGGTGGATCGGTGGTACCGCTTCTGTAGTCATCGCTTCCTTCCTCGGTTCGGTGGGCGCCGGGTCACCGGGTCGAGCCCGGTACCTGTAATCGGGTAAGCGCCCACTGATATAGACCAGCCGGACGCCGCCGAATCGCCGCGATACGGTCAGGCGGCGGCCGGGGGGCGCGGCTGGCGGCCGAGGAAGGCGACGAGCTGGTCGCCGGGGCAGGCCGGGCCGGTCAGCCGGACCGGGCCGGCGAACAGCCCGGGCCGCGTGCCGGGCGTGATGAGCAGCGGGGCGACCGGCAGCAGGATCGCCGCCAGGCCCGGCGGGACCGGCCGGCGGGTGCCGCACGCGACGGATATGTCCCAGCCGTGGACCGCGACCTCGATGGCTCCGGTCAGCGCCACCACGCTCACGGTGAGCTGCCTGTCGCATATGGCGACCCGCCGTTCGGAAGGATCGACGGCGGCGCACGCGCCCAGCAGCCCGGCGGCCTGACCGCGCAGCCGCGCGACCGGGTCAAGGTCCGGACCCGCGCGACCCGGCGGCGCCGCTCCGGCGTCTCCGGCGCTGATCGCCGCGTGCAGCACCCCGATCGAGTCGCTGAGGTGGTCGAGCAGCGTTTCCAGGTCCCAGCCCTGGCAGGGGGTGGGGTGCCGCAGATCCGGCGGGCTGCCGGGCGCGGCGGCGAGCGCGTAACCGACGGCCGATTCGAGCAGCGCCAGCCCCCGGCTCAGCGGGGCCACGAGGGGACCGCCTGGGCCCGAGCCGGCACCGGCCCGGCCGCGTCGTGCACCTGCGGCAGGCCGAACGAGCCGAACCGGCCCGCGTCCTTGAAGGCGACGATCCGCGAGATGCCGCTCTTGGCGACCGTGGGCACCATGACCGCGTGGGCGTGGTAGGACCCGTCCGGTTCGCGCAGGTAAGCCGCGAACGCCGGCTGCCCGTTCGTCATGACCGGGACCAGCCGATGCCGTCCAGGACTGGTTAGCAGGTGCGAGGCGATGAAGCCCGCCACGGCCCGGCGGCCGGCGAACCAGGTCAGCTGCGGCGGCATCTCGAGCACGACGTCGTCCCGCAGCAGCTCGGCCAGCGCGCTGGCGTCGGCGTTCTCGATCGCCGCGGCGAACCGGTCGAGCAGCGCACGCCGGTCCCGCTCGGCGGGCTCGGCCAGGTCATCTTCGGCGGGCAGCGCGTGCGCGAGCTGGGCGCGGGCGCGCCGCAGCCCGCTGTTCACCGCCGTCGTGGTCGTGCCCAGCAGATCGGCCACTTCGGCGGCCGGCCACTCCAGCACGTCGCGCAAGATCAGGATCGCGCGCTGCCGGGCGGACAGGTACTGCAGCGCGGCGACGAAGGCCAGCCGGATGCCCTCCCGGGCCGTGGCCACCGCGGCCGGGTCATCGCGCCCCCCCGCCAGCAGGGCGTCGGGAAACGGCTGCAGCCACGGCACCTCCGGCCCGTCCACGATGGGCGCGGCCGCGTCCTCGGCCGGCCCGCCCAGCCCGGACGGCAGCGGCCGGCGGCCGCGGCGCTCGATCGCGGTCAGGCACACGTTGGTGGCGATCCGGTACAGCCAGGTCCGCATCGACGAACGGCCCTCGAACCCGTCGTAGGATCGCCACGCCCGCAGGTACGTCTCCTGAACCAGGTCCTCGGCCTCGTCGGCCGAGCCCAGCATCCGGTAGCAGTGAGCGAGCAGTTCCCCGCGGAACCCGGCCGTGAGACTGGTGAAGTCCTCGCTGACTGGCATCGCCACCCCAATTCGCCCGCGCGCGGGCCGGCCACCCGCCGGCCCTATCCATATAGACCCGCCGGCCGACCCAAAATCGCCGCTCGTCAGCCCACGGATCGAGACTGCTCCGGGTCGGGGCTGCTCCAGAACGCCTCCCGGATGCCGGGCACGGTGACGCGCCAGTCCGCCCGGCACGACTCAGGCGGGCTGGGCTTGCAGGGGGCGGACCGTTCCGTCGGCCAGGATGTCGCCGTCGCAGCAGCGGGCCTGGACGCGGCCGCCCTCGAACTGCTCCTGGTAGAGCGACGCGTACAGCCCGCCCTCGCGCAGCAGGGCGCGGTGTGAGCCGGATTCCACCACGCGCCCGCCGTCGATGACGTTGATCACGTCGGCGCTGACGATCGTGGACAGGCGGTGGGCGATGGCGATCGTGGTGCGCGACCCCATGAGCGCGTCCAGGGCCTTCTGCACCTCGCGCTCGCTGGCGGTGTCCAGGGCTGACGTCGCCTCGTCGAGGATGAGGACGCGGGGGTCGTGCAGCAGCACCCGGGCGATGGCCAGGCGCTGCTTCTCGCCGCCGGACAGGCGGTAGCCGCGCTCGCCCACGATCGTGTCGTAGCCGTCGGGGAATTCCATGATCCGGTCTTGGATGTACGCCGCCCGCGCGGCGTCCTCGATCTCCTCCATGGTGGCGGTGGGACGGCCGTAGCGGATGTTGGCCACGATGCTGTCGTGGAAGAGGTAGCTCTCCTGGGTCACGAAGCCGATGGCGGCCGCCAGCGAGGCCTGCCGGACGCGCCGGACGTCGACCCCGTCGATCTGCACCGAGCCGCCGGTGACGTCGTACAGCCGCGGGATCAGGTAGCTGATCGTTGTCTTGCCGACCCCGCTGGGCCCGACGAGGGCCACGAGCTGGCCGGGATCGGCCTCGAGGCTGACGCCCTTGAGCGTGTCGGTCTCGGCGCCGGGGTAGCGGAACGTGACCGCCCGCAGCGCGACTCGGCCGGCGGAGCCGGCCGCTGGGAGGTCGATGGCGTCGGGGGCGTCGGTGATGTCGGGCACCACGTCCATGTACTCGAAGACGCGCTCGAACAGGGCCAAGGATGACCGCAGCTCCACCGAGACCTGCAACAGCTGCCCGATCGGGAAGTACAGCCGGGTCTGCAGCGTGGTGAAGGCCACGATGGTCCCGGCCGAGATGGGCTGACCGTTGGCGAGGAGCAGGCCGGCGATGAGGTAGATCGCCGCCGGGGTGATCGACAGGAACGACTGGACGACGGCGTAGAAGCCCTGCCCGATCATCTGCTGGCGGACCTCGAGACCGGCCAGCCGCTGGTTCTCGTCGTGGTAGCGGGCGGCGTCGCGCGCCTGGTTGCCGAACACCTTGGCCAGCAGCACCCCCGACACCGACAGCGTCTCCTCGCTGAGCGCGCTCATCGCCGCCAGCGACTCCTGGGTCGAGCGCGACACACGCCGGCGCCGGTCGCCGACCAGCTTGGTCAGCCAGAAGAACGCCGGCACGGTAAAGACCGAGACGATCGTCAGCTGCCAGCTGATGATCACCATGGCCACGATGCTGGAGACGAACGTGACGACGTTGGCCAGGATGGTCGACGCGGTCGTGGTGACGACCGACTGCACCCCGCCGACGTCGTTGGCCAGCCGGGACTGGATCTCGCCAGTCTTGGTGGCCGTGAAGAAGGCGAGCGGCAGCGTCTGCAGGTGCGAGTAGAGCCGGTCGCGCAGGTCCCGCATGACGTGCTGTCCGACCTGGGTGGTCTCGTACGTCTGCAAGATGCCGATGGCCCCGTTGACGATGGGGACGGCCGCCATGACGCCGACCAGGATGTACAGCAGGTGGAGGTTCGGGCCGTGCGGGACGAACAGCGCCTGGTTGAACACCACCCGGATCAGCAGCGGGTTGACGATGCCGATCGTCGAGGTCAGCACGATGAGGCCGACGACGACGGCCACCTGAGCCCGGTAGGGCCGGAACAGCCGGATGACCCGCCGGGCGATGTCCCGGTTCACGCGGTCAACGTAACACCGGCCGACCCTCGAGTTTCGGCGAGACCCAGGCGCGAGGATGATGGCAGGCACACGCCGCCGGGTGAAGGGAGCGCGCCGCATGACCGAGGTTTCCCCCCGTGCCGGGCAGCTGGAGCAGCAACGTTCCCAGCTGCGCCAGGCCGACCCCGTTCTGGCCCGGCTCATCGACGCCCGGCCGGATTTCGATCCCCGCGCGTGGATCACCGAACTGCCGCCGATGGACCTGTTCGGCGCGCTGCTGTTCCAGGTCACCGGCCAGCAGCTGTCGGTCGCGGCGACCCGGGCGACAGTGGGCCGCATCGAGGCCCTGTTCGGCGGGCATCTCCCGTCCCCCGCCGAGCTGCTGGCCACTGATCCCGACGCGATCCGTGCGGCCGGGCTGTCCTGGCGGAAGATCGGCACGCTCCGCGACCTCGCCGGGCGGCTCACCGACGGCCGGCTGGACCAGGACGTGCTCAGCGCGCTGCCGGACGACGAGCTACTGGCCGAGCTCACCGCGATCCCCGGGATAGGCCCGTGGACCGTGCAGGGCGCCATGCTCGTCGCGCTCGGCCGGGAAGACGTCGTGCTGCCGGGCGACCTCGCGCTCCGTAAGCAGGTCCAGGCCGTCTACCAGCTCGACCACCTCCCGTCGCAGCAGGAGGTGCTCGACATCGCCGAGAGGTGGCGGCCGTATCGCAGCCTGGCGACCAGCTACCTGTTCGCTGCCGCGTACGAGCCGGCCTCGGCGCCGCTGGCCGCCCCGCCCGAGACGCCGCCCGCCCCGCGCGAGGAATAGTGCACGGCTTCCCTTTGGCGCAGCCGTTCGGGAGAGCCTTCATTCATGTCAGCCAGTGTCATCGCCTATGATCGGGGCATGGGCCGATGGGAACCGAACGCGCGCGGCCGGCTCGAGCGCGCCGCGCTGGAGCTGTACCTCGAGCGCGGGTACGAGCAGACCACGGTGACGGAGATCGCCAGCCGGGCGGGGCTCACCCAGCGGACGTTCTTCCGGCACTTCGCCGACAAGTGCGAGGTGCTGTTCGCGGGCTCGAACTGGCTGCAGGAGCTCGTCGTGAGCACGCTCACCGGCGCGCCTGATTCCGCCGCGCCGATCGACGCGGTCTGCGCGGCGCTGCAGGCGGCCGGCGCGGCGATCCAGGAGGGCGGCGACCGGCCGCGGCAGCGGCAGGCCGTCATCGACGCCAACCCGGACCTGCAGGAACGCGAGCTGATCAAGCTCGCGCGAATCGCCGCTGCGATCGCCGGCGCGCTGCGCGAGCGCGGCGTCGCGGACCCGGCAGCCAGCCTGACCGCCGAGGCGGGCGTTGCCGTCTTCAAGATCGCGTTCGGCCGCTGGATCAGCCAGGACGGCGGCGGCGCGGACCTGCCCGAACTCATCAAGGCATCGTTCGAGGAGCTGAAGACCGTCACCGCGGGCGGCTGATCGCCGGGCGCGGTGCGCGGCGCCGGGCCGCCCCGCTGCGGCGAGCCGGAATCCCGTCGGTAGCCTCGGATCGAAGGATTTGCCCAGGCGGCCCATCCCATGGGAGTGACCATGACCACGACCGAGCTTCATCCGGACGCCGGCCTCGACGCGCTCGCCGACCTGGCCGCTCAGCTGCGGGTGGACTCGATCCGCTCCTCGACCAGCGCCGGGTCGGGGCACCCCACGTCCAGCATGTCGGCCGCCGACCTGCTCGCGGTGCTGATGACCCGGCACCTGCGCTACGACTGGGACGACCCGCGGTCGGCGGTCAACGACCACCTCATCTTCTCCAAGGGGCACGCCTCGCCGCTGCTATACGCGGTGTTCAAGGCCGCCGGGGTGGTCTCGGACGAGGAGCTGATGACGGGCTACCGCCGGTTCGGGCAGCGGCTGGAGGGCCACCCGACCCCGGTGCTGCCGTGGGTGGACGTGGCCACCGGCTCGCTCGGCCAGGGGCTGCCGGACGGGGTCGGGGTCGCGCTGGCCGGCAAGTACCTCGATCGGCTGCCGTACCGGGTGTGGGTGCTGACCGGTGACAGCGAGCTCGCCGAGGGCTCGATCTGGGAGGCGCTGGACAAGGCCGGCCACTACCACCTGTCCAACCTGATCGCGCTCGCCGACATCAACCGGCTCGGCCAGTCCGGCCCGACCGAGCTGGGCTGGGACCTCGACGCGTACCGGCGCCGGGCCGAGGCGTTCGGCGCCCGCGTGCTGGAGATCGACGGGCACGACCTGGCGGCGATCGACGCCGCGCTGGCCGACGCCGGCCGGGCCGCGGGCGATCGGCCCACGGTGATCCTGGCCAAGACCATCAAGGGCCGCGGGTTCTCCGAGATCGAGGACAAGGAGGGCTGGCACGGCAGGCCGCTGCCGCCGGACATGGCTGAGCGGGCGATCGCCCAGCTCGGCGGGATCCGCAACCTGGTGGTCCGCGGCCCGCGCCCATCGATGGCCGACCACGCGGGACCCCGAACGGCTGCGCCCTCGTCCGGTGCGGCGATGCCGGCCTATCCGGTGGGCGAGAAGGTGGCGACGCGCAAGGCCTACGGCGACGCGCTGGTCGCCCTCGGCGCCCGCGACCCGAAGGTCGTCGCGCTGGACGGGGAGGTCAAGAACTCCACGTTCGCGCTGGAGTTCGCCACCGCCTACCCGGACCGGTACTTCGAGATGTACATCGCCGAGCAGCAGATGGTCGCCGCGGCCACCGGGCTGGCCGTGCGCGGCTACCGCCCGTTCGCCTCCACGTTCGCCGCGTTCTTCACCCGCGCCTACGACTTCATCCGGATGGGCGCCATCTCCCTCGCCGACCTGCGGCTGGCGGGCTCGCACGCCGGGGTCGAGATCGGCGCCGACGGACCGTCGCAGATGGCGCTGGAGGACCTGGCGATGATGCGCGCGGTGCACGGCTCGACCGTGCTCTACCCGGCCGACGGCACCAGCACCGTCGCGCTGGTCGAGGCGATGGCCGACACCCCGGGGATCAGCTACCTGCGCACCACCCGCGGCGCCTACCCCGGCCTGTACCCGGCCGGCGAGGCGTTCCCTATCGGCGGCGCCAAGGTGCCCCGCTCCGGCGACCACGACGACGTGACCCTGATCGGCGCGGGCGTCACGCTGCACGAGTGCCTGCGCGCCGCCGACCTGCTGGCCGCCGACGGCATCGCCGCGCGGGTCATCGACTGCTATTCGGTCAAGCCGATCGATTCAGCGGTCCTAACGGCTGCCGCCGAAGCAACCGCCGGCCGGATCGTGGTCGCCGAGGACCACCACCCCGAGGGCGGCCTCGGCTCCGCCGTCACCGGCGCGCTGCTCGCCGCCGGGCGGAAGGACCTGTCCGTCGCCCACCTCGCGGTCAGCGGCATGCCCGGCTCTGGCACCGGCGCCGAACTGCTCGCCTGGGCCGGCATCGACGCCGACCACATCGCCGAGGCCGCCCGGGGGCTGGTCCGCCCCGAGTAGCCGCTGGCCTGCCGCGCGTTAGCTCGCCGCGCCGCTGGTTACGGGGTGACGGCGGCGGTGTAGATCTCGGCGTTGGGGCTGCCGACAGGGCTCCCCCAGCTGAGCTGGATCCGCTGGGGACTGTGCCCGCGGGCTGGGAGCAGGGAGATGCCGATGGTGTCGCCGGGCCAGACGTGGCGGCGGCCGAACTGGCGGGAGACCCGGATGGGCCCGGTCAGCCATCCTGCGCGCACCGAGAACGGCCGCAGGGGCGCCCGCGGGCGATCTCCCGCAGGGCCGCGTTCCTGGCAGATCATTGCTGCCGCGGGCGGTAGATGTCGGCGCGATGCTCGATAGCAACGACCTCGACCCGGCGGCGGTGGTCGTCGATCCGGTAGATCACCCGGTAGTCGCCGCGGCGGGCGCTGTACAGCCCTTGCAGCTCCAGCCTGAGCGGCTTGCCCATCCGATGAGGGTTAGCAGACAGTGAACCGTAGAGGAGCTCGACCACCGCAGCGGCGACTTTCTCAGGCAGCCGGGCTAGGGCGCGGCGGGCCGAAGCCGCCCAGGCGACCGCATACCCGGGCTTGGTCACCGGCCGCGGTTAAGGCGCAACGCCTCGTCCTTGCTCAGCACCGGCGCGTCAGCGGTTGCCAGTTCCGCCAGGGCTTCGCGGATGTCGGCCAAGAGCGCCTCGCTGCCCATGACGTCGAGGGTTTCCTCGAGCGATTCCAGGTCCTCCACGCTGATGACCACAGCAGCGGGATGGCCATGCTTGGTGATCACCACCCGGCCGTGCTCACGCTGGAGCCGCTCCACGACCTCGGAAAGCCGGTTCTTCACCTCCGCCAAGGGCATCTGCTCACCCACCGTCATAGCCATAAGTATAGCTACTTTCCCGCGGCCGCGCGGTGCAAGGAAATACCTCCGGCGTCGATGGACCATCACTGCAGCCGCCAGCTTGTATTCCGGCCGTGCGCGCGTTAGTCGTCGTAGTGATACCGGGCCTGGATGATGATCAACTCGTCGTCGGTTGCGCCGTAGACGAGCCGGTGCTCGTCGTCGATCCGGCGAGACCAGAAGCCAGAGAGATTGCGGCGCAACGGCTCCGGCTTGCCGACACCCTCGAACGGGGTGCGCCGGGCTTCCTCTATCAGCCGAAGGAGGCGGCGCAGCATCTTCTTGTCAGCCGCGGCCCAGTACGTGAAGTCTTCCCACCCCTGAGGGTGAAAGACGATGCTCCTCAACGCGGCTCGCCCTCATCGGCCATGACCTGGAGCTCGTCCATGGTCTTGGTGATCAAGGTGCGACCGCGGCGTACTTCCTCGGCCGCGGCCATGAGACGGCTCGCGTTCGCGGGCGAGCGCAGCAGGTAGTCGGTCTCCTCCAGGGACTCGTAATCCTCGGCCGCGACGAGGTAAGCCCGGCCGTGATTTGAGATGATCTCGACGGGAGCCCGGTCGTCGTTCACTTGCTTGATCAGCGGGAACAGCCTCTTGCGCGCCTCAGTCGCCGTGATGGCCATCAGAACCCCTCTCTCGCTCGGTACACCATTACGGTACCATACTGGTGGTACGGAAGTGTGGTACCAGTTGCTGATCGCTGTTTCGTCCCGGATCTCGCGCCGTCCCGCCGGGCGGGGTGACCTGACCGCAGCGGTCCTAGCCCTGCTGGGTGAGCCACTCGACGACCGTCTCATCTACCTCCTTCCAGCAACATCGGAGAAGCTGGGGACATGATTCTTGACAGCTGCCGGGTGCCGATCGTCCTTGCTCCGCTCGCCAGCGGTCCGTCGACGCCGGAGCTCACGGCCGCTGTCAGCGAGGCAGGCGGCCTGGGCTTCCTGGCGACCGGTTACCTCACCGGCGCGGACGCTGCCGAGCGGATCCGGCGGACACGACAGCTCACCGGCCGTCCCTTCGGGGTCAACGTGTTCGTGCCGGGGTCGCCCGCGCCGGCGTCGGTGGTCGAGCCGTACGCCGCGGCCCTGGCGGGCGTGGCCGGGGAGGTGGGCGTGAGCCTCGGCAGGCCGGTCTTCGAGGACGACGACTGGGACGCGAAGATAGCGGCGCTGCTCGCCGACCCGGTGCCGGTCGTGTCCTTCACGTTCGGGTTCCCGGATCCGGGCACCGTCGCACGGCTGCACGAGGCCGACAGTGAGGTCTGGCTGACCGTCGGCACCGTGGCCGAGGCGCGAGCGGCGGCGGACCACGGCCCCGACGTCCTCGTCGTTCAGGGCGCGGAGGCAGGCGGGCACCGCGGTGGCCTCGACGACGAGCCCGGCGCCGCGGTCGGCCTTCTCGCGTTGCTGCAGCTCACGGCCGGCCAGGTCGACCTGCCCCTCGTGGGGTCCGGAGGCATAGCCACCGGTGGCGGAATCGCCGCCGCGCTCTGCGCCGGGGCGTCGGCCGCCGCGCTGGGCACCGCTTTCCTCGACACCCTGGAAGCGGGTACCGCGACGGTGCACCGGGAGGCCCTGCACCGGGGCGGCAGCACGGCGCTGACCCGGGCCTTCACCGGGCGCACCGCCCGCGGCATCCGGAACCGGATGCTCGACGCGTATTCGGGGGTGGCGCCCAGGGCATACCCGGAGGTCCATCACCTCACCGCGCCGCTGCGGCAGGCCGGCCGCGGCCAGGGCAACGTGGACGTGGTGAACCTGTGGGCCGGGGAAGCGTTCACGCTCAGCAGGCGCGTCCCGGCCGGCGAACTCGTGCGCACGCTCGCCCGCGAGACCGACGAGGCGCTGCGCCGCGCCGCGGCCATCGTCTCCCGGGCGGCCACCGGCTGAACGGCCGCGGTTGGCCGGCTCCCCTGCGGCCGTGCGCCGTGAGGCCCGCGCCCCGGGACGACTGCCGCGAGCGGCCGGCGCCCCGGGACTACCTCCGAGGACCTTTCCAGAGAGGCAGTCCCATGATCTGCGCGATCCCCGGGCGGGTTCATCGCACGTTGAGACAGGCTGGCGGTGATCTTGGGGTGGCCGGCTGCGGGACGCCCTGGCGCGATGCGCGTTACCGTCACCCTTATGCCGACCGCGCTTGCCGCCGCCGTGATCACGGCCGCGGTCGCCGGCGGCTTTGCCCAGCGGATCAGCGGCCTGGGATTCGCGCTGATCGCCGCCCCGTCGCTGGCGCTGGCCGCCGGCCCGCGCGAGGGGGTCGCCCTGGCCAACCTGCTGGCGATGGTCGTGGCGCTGACGGTGTTCGCCACCTCCGCCAGGAACTTCGACACCGCCAAGGCGAGGGTCCTCGTTCCCGCCGGGCTGGTCGGCGTGGTCCCCGGCACGATCGCGTTCTGGCTGCTGCCCGCCGGGCCGCTTCAGATCACCGTCGGAGCGGTCACCGGGCTGGGGCTGGCCGCGGTGGCCGTCGCCCGCCGCGTGCGCGCCGCGCCCCGCCCGATCACGACCGCGGCCGCCGGGTTCGCCTCCGGAATCACCACCGCGGTCGCGGGCGCAGGCGGGCCCGCACTCACGATCTACGCCGTCGCCACCGACTGGTCCCAGCCCCAGTTCGCCGCCACCGCCCAGGTCAGCTACGCCACCCAGGCCGCGGCCGCGCTGGCGATCAAGAGCGTCCCGCCGATTCCCGGCGCATGGCTCGGCGCCGCCATCGCGGCCGCCCTGGGCGGCGTCACCGCCGCGCACCTCTTGGCACATCGCATCAACGCCGTTCACGCCCGCCGGGCGGCCATCAGCATCGCCGCGGTCGCTACCGCGCTGACCGTGATCCACGGCATCCTCGCGTAGGCAGAGCCTCGGTCGCTCAGTGGCTAGTCGTCCAGGCTACGACGTCGTGTAGGCCCGTGATCGGCAGCGCGAACTGCCCGGCATCCAGCTCGGCCAGCGGCACGCCGACGATGCTCGCATTCGTGCTTATGAATGGGTGTCAGAACGGTGGCCCTCAGTCCCCCGCGCGGGTCGCCGGGACCGGTTCGGGCAACTCGTGCGCTGCTTTCGGCGGCCGGCCCGGGAGCTGGAGCGCCAGCACCAGGCCGATCCCGGCCAGCATGGCGCAGGCCACGAAGGCGGACTGGTAGCCGTCGGTCAGCACTGCGAGGGGACTCGCGCCGTGGTGCGCTGCCAGGTAGCCAGCGGAGCGGGCGACGGCGACGGTCGAGACGATGGCGACGCCGAGCGCCGAGCCGACCTGCAAGGCGGTGTTGCTGAGCCCGGAGGCGAGCCCGGCCTCGTGCGGGGCGACGCCCGCGAGGGCCGCGACCGTGGCGGTCACGAAGGCCAGGCCGATCCCCAGCCCGCACACCAGCAGCCCGAAGAAGATGTCAGGGAAGTAGCCGCCGTGCACCGAGACCTGGGTGAGCACGAGCGACCCCCCGCCCATGAGCACCAGGCCGGCCGCGGCGACCGGGCGGAAGCCGGCCTTCAGGACCGCGCCCTGGCCAGCGAGCGCGCCAGCCGTGACCGCGACCGCGAGCACGACCGAGCTGACGCCGAACCTGAGGGCCGAGTAGCCGAGCACCCGCTGGGCGTAGAGGGTGAGGACGAACGGCATGCCCACCGCGACGGTGCCCACCAGAACCGTGAGGGCGTCCGCGGCCGCGAGCGCGCGCGAGCGGAAGATGCGCAGCGGCACCAGCGGTGCCCGGTGGCGCGACTCGATCACGGCGAAGGCGGCCAGCAGTACGGCGGAGCCGACGAGCAGGAGAATCGTCTGTACGTCGCCCCAGCCGACGGCCGGCGCCTTGACGACGGCGTAGACGAGCAGCACGAGCGCGCCGGTGATGGTCAGCGCCCCGGCGGGGTCGTAGCTGCGCCGGGTCAGCGAGCCCCGGCTCTCGCGCAGCAGCACCGGCGACAGCGCGAGCGCGGCCACTCCGACGGGGATGTTGATGAAGAAGATCCACCGCCAGCCAGGGCCGTCGACGAGCGGGCCGCCGATCAGCCACGCCGTGGCGGCGCCGACGCCGCCGAGCCCGCCCCAGATCCCGAGCGCCTTGTTCCGCTCGGCGCCCTCGGTGAAGGTCGTGGAGATGATCGACAGCGCGGTCGGGGTCATGATCGCAGCGCTGGCGCCCTGCACCACGCGGGCCGTAAGCAGCGCGGCCGGCGACCAGGCCAGCCCGCACACCAGCGACGCGGCCGTGAAGACCAGGACGCCGGCGATGAACAGGCGGCGGCGGCCGAGCAGGTCGGCCGCGCGACCGCCGAGCAACAGCAGGCCGCCGAAGGCCAGCGCGTAGGCGCTCAGCACCCACGGCAGGTCCTGCCGGGCGAAGCCCAGATCGGCTCCGATCGAGGGCAGCGCCACGATCGTGATCGTGCCGTCGACGAGCACCATGAAGAAGGCGCTGCACAACAGCGCGAGCGCTCCCCAGCGGCGCGGATCCAGACCGGCTGACGCCAGCCGCGCCACCGGTGCAGACGATTCCATGATCAACCTCCGAAGTCGTTGCCAGCCCCCGCCGTACGGTCCGGCGAGTGCCGACGCTCGGATCGTCCGAGCCGTCGATGATGGAGGCGCCGCGGCGCGTGGAAACTGGCCGCCCGCTGCCCGCCCAGTTCGCCCCCTGGCCGGCGCCTATACGGCCTCGTCGGGGCCGGGGCAGCGTCAGGAGCTCGTGAGGATGACGAGTCGCTGGGTCGCTCGGGTCATCGCGACGTAGCGGTCGACCGCTCCTTCGATTCCTGTGCCGAACGCCTCCGGGTCAACGAGGACGACCAGGTCGAACTCGAGCCCTTGGCCAGCTCCGGGGGCAGCGACCGGACCCGGGACGTCGCCTGGAACGCGGGCCAGCCAGCAGGTCCGGGTCGGCGATTCCGGCCCCGGCCTGCGATTATGCGGCACGACCCGGGTCTTGCCGCAAGCCCCCCGGTGCGCTATAGATTGAAAGTGGAGAGGTGCGAGCCCTCTCCTTTTTTCTTGATCATCCGCTCTGGACGGTCGGTGCAGGCGCGGTGCGGCGCCGTGGTGGCATGCTCACGACCCGCTGGGCGTACATGGCTTACCTCCCTTCGGCGTGATGCTGGCGGCCGGCCGGGCCTGGGGGTTCAGGCCGCGACGTCGGTCTTGCGCGGGCGTCCCCGGGGACGCTTGCGCGGCACGACCTTGCCGCGCAGGAACAGTTCTCCGCCCCAGACTCCCCATGGCTCGCGGCGCTCCCGGGCTCCGGACAGGCACGCGAGCCGGATCGGGCAGCCACGGCACATGGCCTTGGCCGCCTCGACGTCCGCGGGCGACTCGGCGAAGAACAGGTCGGGGTCATCCATGCACGGCGGGTGGAAGTCGCGGTGCGCGCACAGCGCGAGTGCTGCCTCGAACCCCGCCGCGCCCAGTTCCGCGGTGGTGTCGGGCCAGTACATGTCCGTCCCTCTCGCCTCTGCCGCTGATCACGGCACCACAGGTCATGAACGGCTTCTTCTGCGAGAGACGGTAGGAGCCGCCGCCAGTTAGGGCATCACTCGAAGGTGTACCTCGCGGTGGAATCTTCCGCGGCGTGCCCGTGGCACCAAGGTGCCCCCCGGGCCGACACGCTAGCGAGGCAGGCCGAGTTCTCGTGCCCGCGCGACGGCTTAGCCGCGGTTGGCCGCGCCGAGCTTGCCCAGGATCCGGCATCGGCCGGCGTTCGCGACCGACCCGGTTGCGGCCCCGCGCCCCGCGGTGCCGGGCGCCCAGATGCTCAGCGTGCCGATGAGGTAGCTCGGCCCGTAGGCGTCGGCCAGGATCATCCCGTCCGCCACGACCGGGGAGCTGGGCAGGACGCCGACCGTCGTCCCGCGCCAGAGCACGGCCCCGGTGCTCTGCCGCACGGCGGCCACCTGACCGCCGGCCGCCGCCGCGTAGACGACGCCGTCGGCCAGCGCCGGGCCGGCGATCACCGCCCCCCGCAGATCAGCTCGCCAGCGCCGGGCCCCGGTGGCGGCGGCCAGCGCATAGAGGCCGTGGTCGTCCGAGCCGACGTACACGGTGGAGCGGTCCACGGCCGGCGACGACACTACCGGCCCGCCGGTCTTCACCACCCAGCGGACCCGGCCGCTGCCGGCCGCGAAGGCGTACACGCTCCCGTCCTCCGACCCGGCGAAGACGAGCCCGCGGGCGGCGGCCGGGGAGCCGGCGAACGGCCCACCGGTGGAGGCGGTCCACAACCGCCGACCGGTCGCGACGTCGAACGCGTACAGCCTGCCGTCCTGCGCGCCGGTGAACACGATCCCGCCGCTGAGCGCCGGCGAGGACTGGTTCGGCGCCGCGCCGAGCCGGGCCGTCCAGATGACCGTGCCGGTGCGCCCGTCGATGGCGTACAGCCGGCCGTCCTGACCGGCCGCGTCGTCCGAGGTCACGTACACGACCCGATCGGCCACGATCGGCGAGGAGCTGACCGCGCCGGCCAGGGGCGTGCTCCACGCCACCTGCCCGCTGGAGGTCCGCAGGGCGAACAGGGCGCCGCCGATGCAGCCCGCCCCCGCGTAGAGGAGCCCGCCGCCGATCGCCGGGGACGAGATGTTGCACCCGTAGCCGGCCGTGGCTGCCTGCCACAGCAGCCGGGGCGCGCCGGGCCCGGTCAGGGCCAGCGCGTCGACGTAGGAGTAAAGGCCGGAGCTGTACACGTTCACGTACGCCGTGCCCGCCCGGACCGCCGGCGACGCCACCACCTCGTTGCCGAACGCGTAACGCCCGCGCAGCCGGAGCGTCCGCGCGACGGTTGGTCCCAGCCCGTGCTGGCCGGCGTTGTCGCCGGTGTGGGCCGGGTCGTAGCCGCGCATCGGCCAGGCCGCGGGGTCGGCCCCGCTGGCCGCCGCCGAGGCGGCGTCCGCCGGCCGGGAAGCCGCGGCCAGCGCCAGCGCGCAGAGCAACGCGGCGGAAGCGAGAGCCCACCCGCGCCGGGTGCCCTGGCGGAGCAGATCGGTCATGGCTACCAGTGAACACTGGATGGCGGGATATTGGCTCGCCCGGAGGACGGCAGGCCGGGGAGAATCGGGCCATGGAGCACCTGTCACGCCGGCGTCTCGAGGGCGGGCTCGGCCAGGTCTGCGCTTCTCCCCGGGACGGCGGCCGGGTGGTTCTGGTGGTGCGCCGTCCGGCGGTCGGGGCGCGGGAGCTGGCAGCCGAGGCGATGCTTGACCTTCAGGCCGGCCTGGTCGGGGACAACTGGCTGACCCGCGGCAGCAGGCTCACGCCCGACGGATCGGCCGACCCAGACCGGCAGGTCACGGTCATGAGTGCCCGGGCCGCCGCGCTGGTCGCGGGCGGGCCGGACCGGATGCCGCTGGCCGGCGACCAGCTCTACATCGACCTGGATCTGAGCGTGGACAACCTTCCCGCGGGCAGCCTGCTCAGGCTGGGCCAGGCCGTCTTGCGGGTCAGCGCCGCGCCGCATCTGGGCTGCGCGAAATTCGTCGAGCGCTTCGGCGCCGAGGCCATGCGGTTTGTCAACTCGCGAACCGGCCGGCGGCTGCGACTGCGCGGCCTGAACGCCCGGGTGGTGGTGCCCGGCGTCATCCGTCCTGGCGACATCGCCGCCAAGGCCTAGGCCAAGGTGGCGACGCATCACACAAGCAACAACACCGAAGATTTCCAGCCGAGCACGGTAAACGGGTTTACCATATTCCAGTTCGATCCGTTCGGCACCCCGTCTGGCCTGTGCGTCACGGCCCAGTCGGCTAACCTGCACGCCGGGATAGCGCTCAAGACGTGCGCGAATAACCCGCTGCAATTCTGGACTCCGCTCGCTGGCGGGATCTATCAACTGGACGGAACGACCTACGTGCTGAGCGACCCGTTCGGCGGTGGCCAGTACACGCCATTCCAGCTCCGCAGCAATTCCCACGGTCCTGGCCAGAAGTTCACATTCACGAAGTTCTGACGCGCGCGGCACTGCTGCCACGGTCACCGGGCCCGGTGGCACGTCCCGGGCCCGGGTCTTCCGTGAGCGGAGCGCCTGGATGTCTAGGCTGCGGATGTGAGCGCCGGGGACCGAAGGTGACCGACCCCTACCTCGATCACGTCTATCGCTGGTGGCATCTCAGCGTTCCCTCGCCCGAGCTGATCGAGGCCGAAGCCGAATCCTGGCTCGGCGCGCCCGGGACCGCGGTGGACATCGGGTGCGGAGCCGGAACGGAGCTCGCCTACCTCGGCCCTGGTCGTATGGCTCCGGCCGCCGGTCAGGGTGTGATCACGATGCCGACGGGAAACCCGTAACGGGCCGGGATCGTCTTGCCGGGGGTGTTGGTGGCGGTGCTGATCGGGACGACCTTGTTCTGCGCGGCGGCATAGAGGGTTTTCCCGTCCGGAGTGATCGCGATGGTGACAGCGACCCCGATGCGGATCGGCTTGCCTGCCGTGTTGGTGGCGGTGCTGATCGGGACGACCGTGCCTATGGGCCCTTCCCCGTTGGCGACGTAGACGGTCGCCCCGTCCCGGGTGATCGCGAATTCCTCCGCGGGGATGCCGACGCGGATCGGCCTGCCAGCCCTGTTGGTGGCGGTGCTGATCGGTATGACCGTGTCGCCGCCGCCGATGTAGGCGGTCTTCCCGTCCGGGGTGATCGCGATATCAACCGCGCCGCCGCTGACGCGGATCGGCTTGCCGGGCCTGTTGGTGGCGGTGCTGATCGGGACGACCGTGCCCAATCCCCCGACGTAGGCGGTCTTCCCGTCCGGGGTGATCGCGATGGCATGGAAGTTGCGTCCGATGCGGATCGGCTTGCCTGCCGTGTTGGTGGCGGTGCTGATCGAGGTGACTGTGCCCGAACCAGAGCTGACCACGTAGACGGTCTTCCCGTCCGGGGTGAACGCCATCCCTGCGGGGAGGGACCCGACGCGGATCGGGTTGCCTGGCCTGTTGGTGGCGGTGCTGATCGGGATGACCGTGTCCGTGAGGATGCCGTGGACATAGGCGGTCTTCCCGTTCGGGTCCATCGCGATGTCACCCGTGCGGCCGTTGCCGACGAGGATCGGCTTGCCGGGCGTGTTGGTGGCGGTGCTGATCGGGATGATCTCGTCGCCGGCGGTGAGGTAGATGGTCTTCCCGTCCGGCGTGATCGCCATCAGGCCGAAGGTGCCGAGGCGGATCGGCTTGCCGGGCGTGTTGGTGGCGGTGCTGATCGGGATGACCGTACCGGCGAACCTGGCCCGGGGCGGGCTTTGGTAGTCGACGTAGACGGTCGACGCGGCCGGCCGGTTGCGTGCTGCTGGCCCTGAGGCTCCGCCGAACGCCCCGACGGCGGCAGTCACGCCAGCGACCGCGACAACGACAACGGCAAGCACGCCAGCGGCCTCCCTCACCCGGCGCCGGACCAGCCTGCGGCGCACCGCCGCCACGGTCACCCGGCCCGGCGGCGCGCCCATGGCGGCATCCAGGAACTCACGCCACTGCCTGTTGTCCATCGGGCTCACCGGGCCTCTCGCTCCAGGAATTCAGCCAGCCGCGGATCGTCCCGCAACCTGGCCAGGGCTCGTGACATCGCGCTCTTGACCGTGCCAACCGAGCAGTTCAGCATGTCTGCTACCTGCGCCTCGGGCAGGCCGTCGTAGACGCGCAGCACTAGCACCGCGCGCTGGCGGCCGGTCAGCGTCCGCAGCGCATCCCGCAACGCCACCCGCATGGCCACGTCCGTGGCCACATCCCCGGCCGCCGGGACTTCGGGCACCGCTGGTGACGCCTTCTCGCCGCGCCACCGGCGGCGGCTCCACGTGGTCCAGGTGTTGATGATCACCCGGCGCACGTAGACCTCGGGATCGTCACGCCGCTTGATCCGTTCCCAGCGCGGCCACGACCGCGCCAGCGCCGTCTGCACCAGGTCTTCGGCCAGGCCCCAGTCGCCGGTCAGCAGCCACGCCGTCCGGCGCAGCGCGCCCTCGCGCGCCTCGACGAACTGCGCGAAATCGTGCGCCTCGGCGTCCACCGCGCCTCCTGCGGGCCTGGGCGTGGGTCTGCCTGACAGGACTACTTGGGCGCTCCGAAAGGTTCCGCCCTGGCGAGGACAGATCGTGTGCACCGCCACCGCGGTCGGCGACTACTTCGGGAACTCGAACAAAGCGCGCACAGCACTGCTGCCACGGTCACCGGGTCTGGTGCACGTCCCGGGCCCGAGCCTCCAGTGAGCAGAGCGCGGACATCTAGGCTGCGGATGTGAGCGCCTGGCGGGAACGCAACTTCCAGCTGCTGTTCGCCGGCCAGACGGTATCTGCCTTCGGCACCACGCTCGTTCCGGTCGCGCTCGCGTTCGCGATCCTGAAGCTGACCGGCTCGGCGAGCGATCTGGGGGCGGTGCTCGGCGCACACGCGATTGCCCTGGTGGTGTTCTTGCTGCTCGGCGGCGTGGTCGCCGACCGGTTCTCGCGCCGGGCGCTGATGATCGGCGCGGATGCTGTCCGCGGCGGCGCGCAGCTCGCGCTCGGCCTGCTGCTGGTGACCGGCCGTCCCTCGGTAGCGACGCTGGCCGGGTTGGCCGCGGTCGTGGGCGGCGCCGAGGCGGTCTTCACCCCTGGCATCGGCCGGCTTGCTCTCGGCGCTGGTCAAGCGCGACGACCTGCAGCAGGCGAACGCGCTGCAACAGACATCGTCGGCCGCGGCGGGGGTCGCCGGGCCAGCCGTCGCCGGGGTATTCGTCGCGACCATCGGCGCGGGCTGGGCCATCGTCGCGGACGCCGGGACGTTGTTCGTCAGCGTGGTCATGCTGTCGCTCATCCAGTTCCGCCACGTGCCCCGAGCCCGGCCGGAGAACTGGGTCCGCGACCTGCGGGACGGCTGGCAGGATTTCTGGGCCCGCGACTGGTTCCGCGACCTGGTGATCGGGGCGTCGGTCTTCAACCTGCTCTATGCCGTGTACCTGGTGCTGGGCCCGGTCATGTCCCGGCGCTACTACGGCGGCGTCGGCGCGTGGGCCAGCACCGCCACCGCAGCCGCCATCGGGTCGGTGCTGGCCGGCCTGGTGGCGACCAGGCTGCGGCCCCGCTACCCGCTCCGGCTCGCCGTGCCCCTCTCCGGGCTCTTCTTCCTCACGCCGCTGGCCTTCGCCGCCCTGCTCCCGGTCCCGGTGATCGCCGCCAGCGCGGCGATCGGCGGCGGGATGCTGGTGATCTTCACCACCCTGTGGCTAACGAGCGTGCAGCAGCACGTGCCCGACCAGATGCTCTCCCGCGCCACCTCCTACGACTGGTTCGCGTCCCTGATCACCTACCCCGTCGGCCTGGCCATCGCCGGGCCCCTGGCCGCGGCGGCAGGGCCTCGGCGGGTACTCCTCGCGGTCGGAGTACTGCTGATCATCGAGACATGCCTGCTGACGGCCGTACCCAGCATCCGGAACCTCAGCAATGCCATCCCGGCAGCGGCGGCCGATGCCTCCGGCGCATCCGGTGCCTCCGGCGCATTCGGGGCACCCGCCCCAGTTCGCGATCCGGACCAGCTAGGGTGACAGTGGACAGGTCAGGCCGCCTGGCTCGGGTCCCGCCTGCACCATCTTTCCCGTGCGACGCAGTTTTCTCATCCCGAACGGCTGCGCCAAGCGGCTCACCGCACAGTGCCCTGCCGGGGCCGCACAATCTCGCCGTCTCGCCTGGAAATCTCCGGCGTTAATCTCGGCGTGTCGCCGCAGACTGTCATCCCGATGCGATAGCCTGTTCGAAGACAGCAACAGCCGATCCCACGGGCCCGATGGGAGGTGAGTGCCGTGGCCGCAGCAGACCCGCGGTCCCAGGAGGACATCCTGGCCGAGGAGCTGGCCGCGCTCCCCGACATCCCCCCGCCCGGCGAGGACGACTGGCCAGACCCCGAGGACGACACCAGCTGCCCGGCCGGGTACGCGCACCTCACCTTCCCCGAGATCGACGAGCTGCTCGCCGCCCAGCCCGGCCCGGTGCCGGAGGTGTGGCCGGCCGGGTGCCTGCCCCGCGACGGCACCGGCCGCGGGCCCGGGTTCGCCGACGGCGGCGCCCTCGACACCCTCGAGCCGGGGCCGGTGCTGGGCTGGTGCGCCGACCGCGCCCACGCCCGCCTCGGCGCCCTGACCGACGACGAGCTCATCGGGGTGCTGCGCGGCTGGTGGCGGCAGACCTCGTGGGCGCAGGCCCGGGCCCTGGGGGCGGTCGCGGAGCTGGCCCGGCGGCGGCCGGGTGAGCTGCTGCGCGGCGAGCCGCCGCCGCCGGCCGGGCCGGGCGGCATCCCCGCGAAGCTGAGCGAGTTCCTGCCCGACGAGATCGCCATGGCGCTCACCTTGACCCAGATCGCGGCGGGCACCCAGGTCAAGCACGCCCTCGAGCTGGCCGCCCGCCCGGCGACCGCCGCCGCGCTGGAGGCCGGGCGGATCGACCTGCGCAAGGCCCGCGTCATCCTGGACGCGGTCGCCCCGCTGTCCG
>Ga0070698_100001325_pt1 | contig 27574 bp, 27 predicted proteins | sample KBSK1502metaG_FD_65477 | JGI IMG/M metagenome (GOLD analysis project Ga0070698, IMG submission 65477) | Corn, switchgrass and miscanthus rhizosphere microbial communities from Kellogg Biological Station, Michigan, USA - KBS K1-50-2 metaG | ecosystem: Host-associated > Plants > Roots >...
ATCTTATGCCAACTGGTGCCTCGGGAAAGCACCAGGTATTCTGATGTTGTCATTTGCGTGCTCATAGGCGTGCCACATGCGTGCTGGTTGCTATCGCTCAGATACACGACGAACGAAATTGCCTGATGAGGACAACTCCAAGAGCAACGCCAGAAACGCGAGAGCGACGTCAACACCGGAAACCGAATCTGAGTCCGTCGGAATGCTAAGCGAGTTTTTGTACCCCGTCCGTTCGGAGCGATTCTTCCGCTCCTTCAGAGCGACCCGCGTTTTTACGCATCGTACCCAGGGTTCCGCAAGGCCTTCACCCTGGGCTAAGTTCTCTTACGCCTTCGGCGTGCAAAGACGAGGACGACGGCCAGCACAAGTGTGCCTCTGACCTGTAACCTGTAACCTGTAACCTGTAACCTGTAACCTGTAACCTGTAGCCCGCTAACCCTTGTGCGGCCAGCCGATGCCGTACCGCAAAGCCAAATATTCCGCGATTGCTTCTTCGCCGGGAAAGAATGAGCGCCCCTTAGCAACTCCCGGCTTCAGTTGTTTCGGTATTGTTGCGGCATCGCCTACGATCAAAACCGGTGCGCTCTGGTTTTCTGCGCCGATCAAATCCACAATTGGTTGGCGCGGCCGCGCGAACTTAAGGTAGGTGATATCCATCTCCAGCCGTAGACGAGGATAAAAAGCGAGAACGCCCTCCACTTGAGCAGAGTGTGGACAGTAGTAATTTTTGCCGTCACCGACCTCAAAGCCCGGCTTCAGTAGAAATAGATGGTCGCGCATAATTCAATAAGGTGTTGCTATGGGGGATACAAACTATTGCCCTGGGGAAATCCGACGATCGCCCTGTCCCTTTATTCAGAGCGCGTTGCCGCGAGTACTACCATTCCTTTACCTTCGATTTCCTTTTCCCGGACCGCGCGCGAGCTGAGCCGCGAAAAGATCGCAGGCATAATCAGGTAGTCAATACCTTGTCGGGTTAGGAAACGATAGCAAATTAAAATGAAAAACGCCGCCCCCGGGCTGGGCCGGGTGAGCAGGGATTTAGAGCCGGGAATCAGAATCGATCGCTCTGTAACCGGTAACCACCTGCAACCTCTCACGACTAAATCTCAAGCCTGGCCGCGCATGCCTTGTAGGACGGTTGCCGCGAATGGAGATCAAACACTGCGATCGTCAATCGATTAACCTCCGGATAATGCATCGGTAGAAAAACGGATCCCGGCGGGACGGTTGAAGTAACGAGCGCCGTCGCAGTCAACGAACCCCGCCGGGTTGAGACCATCACTCGATCGCAGGAATCAATTCCAAGTTCCTTTGCGTCCACCGGATTCACTTCGACGTAAGGGTGCTCTGGGTACAACTTGCGGAGCACGTCCGATTTTGCAGTTCGCGATTGAGTATGCCATTGAGAGGAGGTGCCTCGACCGGACAGAATCTTCGCCAACCCGTAAAGCAACACAAGATCGCTCTTCGGTTGGATCGGCAGATGAATCGTCGCCGCCATCGCGGTTTCGGTTTTCCGAGGATCGATGACGATGATGGTCGGATCCTGAGAATTTTGCATAACGCGCTGCCACATGATCGGATGCGCGATGCAAGGGTTCGATCCGACAAAGATCAGCACATCAGATTGTTCGAAATCTGCGTAGGTATACGGAGGCGCATCGAATCCGAATGACTGCTTATAAGCAACATGCGAAGTCGCCATGCATTGTCGGGTGTTGCTGTCGATATAAATCATCGCTGAGCAAGCGATACTGAGGATACCAATTACCGCGGTTACGCGAGTTCCCTGGATTAACAGATTCTGTTGGATCGAAGCATCGAAGATAGACCATCTCGGTGGCAGCCAAGCTACAATCGTCAGCGCCAGAGCGAATCCGAAAAAGCCACCGAAAGCCACGATTTCTCGGCTCATCCAGGACGTCCGAAGCCCAAGCCAGGCCCGCCAAGCCCCTAGCGGACGCCCCAGATGAAGGATGCTCGCGACCAGCCCTGCTATGAGCAAGGTGCAAATCGCGAGGCTGGCTGGACCTATGATCGTCTTGAATCCCGTTTGGTCCCAGAACGTCAGAGCACCGGCCGTCACGGAAAGACCGACTGCCATTTGGGTCAGGACCAGCATCACAATCAGTGGCCAATGCGGATGCTCCAGCCGCAATCGGGATTGATCGCTTGGGCGCGCATTTGGTGGAATAGACTTTCGACCGACGTATGCGGTCGTGGGTTGCGTGTAGCTTGATTCGAAAGCTCCCGGTACCAACCGTTGGTCGCTCCGAGCAGTCGCGGCGGCCATCGAGTTGATGGAAACGATCTGAATGGTAATCGCACCTGTAGGACAAGCTTGCGCGCAGGCCGGCGCCTCATTGCGCGCGAGCCGGTTGAAACACATGTCGCACTTACGGACGATCCCTCGTTGTTTGGAGTATTTGGGGACATCGTACGGACACTTCAACACGCAATATTGGCAGCCGATGCATTGATCAGCCAAGTGGCGAACGATGCCGGTCACCGGATCCTTCTCGTAAGCTAAGACCGGACAACCGTTCAGGCAGGCTGGATCGACGCAGTGATGACAAGCGGTGGTGATATGTTGCTGGTATGGCTCTTTCGGATCATGGCCGATAAGGAGGCCGACATCTCTCCAGGTTTCATCCTCATCCAGTCCATTGAGCGAATGACATGCACTGACACACGCTTTGCAGCCGGTGCAGGCATCGAGATTGACCTGGAATGCGAGCTGTTCCCCCGGGTTCGGTTTTCGATCAGGAATCAGTTCTCGATAGAATCCCGATCGCTGGAACTCGATCTGGCCACCGCTCGATTGAGCTTGTGTGAAGCGATCAACAAACGGCAACTCCTGCTGCTCTCCCAGCAGCATCTGCAATAAGCCATCGCCCGATAGTCCGCCCACGGCACCCTCCATCCGTCAAATTTTGGCCTCGGCCATGGTACCCCACGTTCCGCGCCACTTTGCTTTCACCAAACTCAGACTTACGATCGCGAGGCAGCAAAGCGCCGCGAACACCAGAAACCCCAGCGAATAGGCACCGGTAAAGTTTTTGGCAATTCCCAGCGAGTATGCCAGATAAAACCCGCCAATCCCACCACCGGCGCCGACCAGACCCGTCATTATGCCAATCTCTGCTGGGAATCGTTGCGGAAGCAGCTGGAAGACAGCGCCATTCGCCATACCAAGTGCGCCGGAGGCAATAAGGAAACTAGCCACATTCAGTCCGTAGCCTCGCAAGACCGCACCTGAAACGAGCGCTAGTGCCGCTATGCCATAGAAAAAATAGAGCGCGCGAATGCCGCCGGTGCGATCCGCGAGAGCGCCGCCGACTGGCCGAAGCAACGCGCCGACGAAGGTGCACAGCGCGGCGATATCTCCGGCTTGCACCGCGGTCAAACCGTATTCGCTTTTAAAGTAGATAACGTAGCTACTGGCTAAGCCAACGAAGCCGCCGAAGCTAACGGTGTAGTAGAAGCAGAACCAATGTGCGTCCGATGTTCTCAGAAGATGCAGGTAATCTGACAGCTTCCTCTTCTGGCCAGTGCTGGGCGGTTCCTTGGCCAAGAAAAGATAGACGAGCAAGACCAGGACCGCGGGAATAAGCGCGAGACCAAAAACCGCCTGCCAGCCGTAGGCTTGCGCCAATCGCGGCGCGAATAAACTGTCGAGTACCACCCCCATATTCCCGGCTCCCGCGATACCCATTACTACTCCTTGCATGTTCGGTGGATACCACTGTCCGGCTTGGGGCAAAGCCACGGCGAAACTGGCGCCGGCAAATCCGAGAACAAGTCCAAGCAAAATGGTCGCCTCCAAAGATGGTAACCCTACGATCCAGGCACTAAGCAATCCGCAGATGACGATCGCTTGCGCGATTAGTCCGGTCCGCTTGGAGCCGATGCGATCCACCAACAGCCCGAGCAGGATCCTCAGGAAGGCACCGGAAAGGATTGGTACGGCGACCATCAAACCTTTCTGATCCGGTGACAGGTGTAGTGTCTCGCCGACTTGTGCCCCCAATGGTCCGAGAACGGTCCAGACCATGAAGCTGAAATCAAAATAAAGGAAAGCCGATATCAGGGTTGGCAAATGACCGCTACGCTTTAGATCCGAAAGTTTCACCATAGGACAGATTTTGCGCTGAAAGAGAACGGAGAAGCGTGATGCGTGCCAAGGTCGAGTGATGGCTCGTCTGAAGTCCGGATAGAACCAGATTTGCTTAGGAGTTTATTGACTCGAAGCTTCCTTAGCGCGCCCATCAGGTCCTTTCGTTGCCGATCTTGGCGATTTTTGGACAACGCGATGGTCAAAACACGCAATCGAGTGTCTTCGGTAGCGGCGACTAGCCTGTCCGACATAGTCTGTGGCTTTCACGTGGCGGCTGTTGCATCAAGACGACGTCGGATCCCAATATGCCTTCGGTTCTTGCGCCACCTCGAAATTAACCCGGAACTGAGCGCCCCGGGGCTACCACAAACCGCAGTCGCCATTCTGGTCATCCTGCCCCAGAAGGCTCAGACCCGGCATACGAATCCATGGGGTTGCTTGATCAAGACCGGAGGATGGATGGTTTTCAACCACGAAGGAATTGGATTTCGAACATTTGTCTAGCTCGGGTCTGAGCCGCGTCCGGTGCCATGGCAAACAATGGCGACTGCGGTTGTTGGTTGCGTCAACCGAGCAGCTCCGGGTTAGTTTCAAGGTGGCGCCAAACTAAAAGGCGTATTTGGATCCGACGTCGTCTTGATGCAACAGGCCGCCACGTGAAAGCCACAGACTATGTCGGACAGGCTAGTCGCCGCGGGTACCGAAGACAACGCCGCGGAACCCGGCGCAGGAACGTTTGCAGGCATGTCTCGATGCCAAATTCCTGTCCATTAATTTTGATCAAAAGAGGTCGGACAGTTCCTCCGGGCAGATCGGTTACCCGGTTTGACTTTCTATTTCGTTGAAGGTGATCGGTTTCAGTTCCACTCCGGTGATTTGGTCAGGGTTCACGACCTCGATGCGGCCGATCTCCTTTTCAAAAACTAAACGTCCGTATGGGCTCACCCATGCGCTTTCGCGAGTTCTGACATGGATAGAGTCCCCGCCGACTCGATGTATCGTAAACGGGCGCCAGTCTCTCGCTCTCAAAAGTTCCCTGATCCGGTCCGTCATACGATACGGCTAAGCCCAAAAAGGGATTCATACAAGCAACCGAAGGTTGCATAGCGTTTCTGGAATTCTGAATTTTCGATTCCGAATCAGCTAAGCCGGTCTCGGTTGTCGGAATTTGTGGCTGAGTGAACCTTTCGTTTCTTGACAGCCGATAAAGAGTGAATCAACAGCAGGGAACAAGTTTTTCGATCTAGAAACCATGACGAATAACGGAGTTGGATTGTGAATAGAATTGGTTCTTCAATCAGCCGAGAATTAAAAGCAACTCAGGAGGACGGCCGGTTTTATGTTCAGCGTTCGTCTTGTTCAATTGAGATTACTTACGATTCAGAGCGGGAGATCGACATAGCCATCGAGTGGCACACCGGTGCCCGGCTGCTTGGTCACGGAAGTAAATCGTGGCGCACCCATAGCCTCAAGGAAGCGGCCCATCAGCTACATCAATTTGTCCCGAATGCAAACGTACCGTATCGGATCTGCGTCGCCGAGCTGGTGGCCCATTTGCCCAGCGCGGGAAAAACAATCGCGTTCGATCCGACCAGGCAAACGAAGATGCTGCCAGACGGAACCCACGACCAACCAACGGATACTTAACCATTCGTTCCGTTGGTGGTTAGAAACCGCTGTTCACCGACAACGTCGAAAACGCCGTCATGCCAGTATGAATGCTCAATCGGAGCCGGCCACCAATTCGTTCGCCGTCATCTGGCGTCGCGCGTTAGACAATAAGAGCTTTGAAATCTGCCGATTCATCTATTCTCGAACTGGTCTTCAGCTAAACGGCACGATTCTCGCCGTACATGAAAATCAACCGATCGAAGTCTATTACCAAGTTTTCTGCGATTCCGATTGGAGAACACGAGAAGTCAAAGTTCACCAACGCAATGGATTGATAGAATCGAATCTCGAGCTTTCCGTAAACGATGGAACCTGGAATCGAGCCGATCGAGGCCGGCTACCGGAGCTGGCCGATTGTATCGACGTCGATATCGAGCTGACTCCGGCAACAAACGCTTTACCGATCAATCGTCTCAACTTGGCAGTAGGCGAATCCGCCGAAATTCTGGCAGCGTGGATCCGTCTACCGACGTTTGTGATAATTCCTTCTCGCCAGCGGTATGATCGCTTAAGCGAAAGCACATATCGTTATACTAGTCTCGCCAGCGGTTTTCAGGCGGAAATCGAAATCGATAGATACGGTTTACCGGTTCGGTACGGAAATATCTGGGAACGGATTGGGTAACGCCGGGAGCGCCAATAGCGCTACCACTACATCAATGGAGGCTTGATTCTACCTTCTGGATTCCTTCGCTCCGTTGGCTACCGTGCAAATTTTCCGTGGAGAATCCGATGCGAAAAAAGCTTTCTGTGATTTGGCATGATGCGGTCGGTGGGTTGCCCTCCGATTTCTGGATTCTTTGGTCTGGAATCCTGGTGAACCGAATTGGCGCAATGGCCTTCCCGTTTCTTTCGTTCTTCCTTGCCAGTAAAGGATTCTCCGAAAACGTCGCGGCGCTGGCGGTCTCCTGTTGGGGGATCGGCGGATTGACCGCCACCTTCTTTGGCGGATGGAGCGCTGACCGGATTGGCCGCAAGCCGACGCTGTTGGCCGGACTGCTTTTATCGGCGGTAGCTATGCTGGCGATGCCTTGGGTTAACTCGGTCTTTCTGATCGATCTTTCCGCCTTTCTGGCAGGGTTCGCGTTTGATTTCCAACGTCCGGCGGTATTGGCTACAGTTGCAGATTTGGTTCCCGTATCCGATCGAGTTCGTGCTTTCGGCCTGAACTATTGGGCGGTCAACATTGGAGCCAGTCTCGCGCCATTGATCGGTGGAGTGCTGGCCGCGATCAGCTTCTTGTTTCTTTTCACGTTCGATGCGGTGTCGTCGCTTTGTTATTTTTTATTGATCTTCTTCCGGCTCCGTGAGCCTGCGCAACACCTGAGTACAAGCCGCCGACTTTCGCCATTTGCTGGGTTCTCCGATCCGCGAATGCTCCTGTTGTTTGTCCTGTCATCCTTCCTGACCGCCCAATTCTTTCAGGCGTACTCCACACTGCCGCTAGTGATGCGGCTTCATGGGATGAACGTAGGGGATTATAGCCGCGCTATCATTGCCAATGGACTAACGGTTGTGATTTTCAGCATTCCATTGAGCCGCATCTTGCAGCGTTGGTCGGCGGCGCGAGCACTTGCTTTGGCCGCGGCCTGTGTCGGCATCGGATTCTTTCTGACCCAGTTTGCCCACACCGTGCTCCAGTATGCTGGTACGGTGTTTATTTGGACGCTCGGCGAGATTGGAGTCGCGTCCACTACTCCGGCATTGATCAGCCGCCTTTCGCCGCCAACTCAACGCGGCGTTTATCAGGGGACTTATTCCATGAGTTGGTCACTTGGAATCCTGGTCGGACCTGCCTTTGGCGGGTGGGTGTTACAAACGGTCGGTGGTCATGTGCTGTGGTCCGGGTCCGGCATTGTTGGGTGCCTTGTTGCCATTGCGTTCTGGCTCTTCTTTGATCGAATTCCGCCGGGAGAGACGGGAAACGTGGCGACTGTTTCTAGTTGTTCTAACGATCACGAGGTCAGCCGGTAGGAGGGCGTGTCCGGCAGACGCCGGACGGCGGAAGCGAGGTAGGGCGGTCCGTCCGGAGCGACACGCCCTACCGGCGCCTTTGGCTGGATCCCCGGTAGCGGGGGAGCCGCTCAGTCGATCGAGAGTCTGAGCGTTTTTCCCGAACCTTATCGAAAGAGTCGTCGGCGCGTGAGGCTTCTTGTTTGCGCAATTCGTGGACCAAAGCGCAAGCGATATCGGTTGACGAAAATCCTTGCTCCAACAAACGATCGACGATCCGAGTCTCCTTCTGAAATTCACCTTTTTGCAAGGCGGTTCTAATTTTCTCGAAAAACACATTCGTTCGTTTTTCTTCAACTTCCTCCAATGAGGGCACCTGTTGTCGAGGGATTTTCATGCGCGTGTAGCGCTCGATGCTTTGGAGCTTGTAGATTTCCCGACCAGCAATCAGAGAAAAGGCGCGTCCGGAACGCCCGGCTCTTCCGGTGCGCCCGATCCGATGGACGTAATCTTCTTCGTCCCAAGGGATGTCGTAGTTGAAGACCACCTCAATATTTTCGACGTCGATACCGCGAGCCGCCACGTCGGTTGCTACTAGAAATTCGATCGCCGAGGACCGAAATCGGCCCATCACGTTTTCGCGCTGCGCTTGGCTCATATCGCCATGAATGCGATCTGCGGAATATCCGCGAGCGACCATCTCTTCGGTGAGTTCGTCCACTATCCGCTTAGTATTGCAGAAGATGATCCCGAGCTTGAGATCATAAAGATCGATCAGGCGCGTCAGTGCTTCGGTCTTCGATCGACCGCGAATCTCGTAGTAAGCTTGTTCGACGGTTGGGACCGTCAGAACTTTGTGTTCGATCTTAACGGTTCGCGGATTTGAGCTTTGCTTACGAATCAGCTCCAAGATGGGCTTGGACATTGTCGCCGAGAAACAGATGAATTGCCGATTTTTCGGGACCGATCGCAACACTTCCTCGATATCATCACGGAACCCCATGTCCAGCATCTCATCCGACTCGTCGAGCACCACCATCCGGACGTTGGTCAGCACCAACGTGCCGCGTGACAGATGATCGAGAATTCTGCCGGGAGTCCCGATCACGATCTGGGCGCCCTGCTTGAGTGCGCGGATTTGGCGATCGTATGACTGGCCCCCATAGATCGGGACCGAATGAACGCTGCGCTTGAAGGCCGAGAGTTTGTAGATCTCTTCTGCGACTTGCATGGCGAGTTCGCGAGTTGGGCAAAGGATCAGAACCTGGACGCCGTGAGTTTGCGGATCAATCATCTCGACCGCTGGAATGGCGAAGGCCGCCGTTTTACCCGAGCCGGTTTGGGATTGGCCGATGATATCGTGGCCGGCGAGAATGAGTGGAATCGTTTCGGCCTGGATCGGCGCCGCCTTTTCGTACCCAAGCTGATCGATCGCTTTGAGCAAAACTTCGGACAAACCAAGTTCGGAGAATAGTTTTTGAGTCATGGCGCGAACGTTGTTCCCAGGGTCGCCATTTACGGTTCACCGTTTCCTGGCTCTTGTCGCCCGTATTCCTTTTTTTCAGTAACTCGTTGCAATCTCGGCGATCTAGCCGACTCTATGGCCCCCCGATGTGGAATGTAGTTGAGGCGTAGAGCCTCTTGTTGGTCAGGCGAGGTCAATGACCTCGCCTTCCTTGCCGGCTAAACAGAGGAGCCATGACCCGGCAAGCGTTTCGTGATCATGCACATGTGGGTCGGACTCACATGAGGCGATCAAAAAAATATTATGCCGACCGAAACTCAAATTGTTACTGAAGGAAAAATTGTTAGTGTCTTACCCGGAACCATGTTCCGCGTGGAGCTAGAAAATCACCACCTCGTTCTTGCTCACATTTCGGGCAAGATGCGTAAACGATTTATCCGCCTCACTGTAGGCGACCGGGTCAAAGTGGAGATGTCGCCTTACGATCTCGACAAGGCGCGCATTGTCTATCGGTTGGGATAGCGCCTAAAACAGAATCTAGAAGCCGGGAGCTAGAATCTGGAAGGCCACGCCAGCGGTCATCAATCTGGCGCAACTACTGGGCGGTCAAAAATGCGTCGTCCCATTGGTTTGTCCCGTCCTCCTTTGCACTTCGTGCTGCGGCGGACAAGCCGGGGCCGGGTTAATGGGCTAAAAAGCGCCCATCCCGAGCAAAATAAATCGACACCTTTAGGAGCTCAGATCGCTTTGCCAAGATCCTAGCTCCTAAGTTCAAAATCCTGTAGTCTGTTTGCGGTATCCCGCTTACGACTTCAGCAACTCTGGCGGAACTTTACCGCCGTTTTCCGAGATTTTCTTAATTACCTCTTGGTGCAGCCAGACGTTCATCGCGGCAGAATCGCTGGTACTTCCAGTGTAATGTAGCTCTTTGGCTAGCTCAGTGCGGGCGGAGAAACTGCTATCCATGCCCACCAGTTTCATCAAATCAACAATCGACTTACGCCAATCCAGTTTTTCGGGATTCTTTGACGCTAAGTCATCGAGAATCGCGGTTACGTCCACCACAGGCGCAGGGGCCGAGGCGCCGGCGGGAGGGTTGGCAGCAGCGACTGGAGGAATTGAACTACCGGCGGGAGGAGGCTGTGCACCAGGAGGGGCCGTCGACTGAGTGCTCGGAGTTCCTTTTCCGAGGATTTTCCCTAATAAGTTAGCGAGTAAACCCATGGCATTCACAAGCTAAAAAAAGGGCATCGAACAAGCAAGAATTTGTAAGAGAAATAGCGGGCGCTGTTGGTGGGTCGCGACGTCCGCCTCGCGTTGTTGGACTGATGGCGCACTGGATCGGTTCTCGGCGGTGGCGGCGTTTCCGGCGTTGGTCCAAGCTGTAACTTGCAACTTTTGACCTTAAACTGATACTCTTTGTCAATTCGTTTCAGGTTCAACGTACTCTGGCGATTAGCGAATAGAATCAGCCCGCCAACCTATATGATGCCAACACCGGAGCCGGCCCCAAGTGGCAAGTGAGAATCAGCAACCCGTTTCCTTCACCCGGAAACTCGGGGTCAACCAGCGGGTACTTTTGGCGTTCGCATGTGAACTTTGGATTTGTGCAAATATCTTTCCGGGGCGGTCCGATCTTGGATTCTGGATCGTTAGTCTGGTCCAATTGATCGCCGCAGTTCTGATTTTCGTGCGTTTGCGCAATTCGCCCAACTATTTTCGGGTCCGCAGCTTGGTCTTGCTGGTGGTGGTGTTTATTACCGGAGTGGATCTTTTCGTTGCACTGTGGCAACTGTCGGGCCACGAGTTCCCGATTTGGATCGCGAACTTAGGACCGATCGAATTGGCTGCAGCCTTCGCTGCAATCGTTTACTGCATTTTCACGAGACCGACTCGCCTGATGTTATTGCTTTATACGATTACTTTCGTTGCCGGCGTTCACGCAGTCGCATTGACTCTAGCGTTTATGAGTGCGCGGTCCGGCGGAATTCCTAGCGCCGATTTCTCGCCCTTTCTAGCGGTCAAAACGCTCCGTATTTTTGCGTTATTGGTCTCACTTATCTATCCGATCTATTTTGTCGCGAAGGGGCGTTATGCTCGTCAGTTTATAACCGTTGCTTAAAAATCTCTCGGCTTGGTCGATAACAATATGAAAGGGCCAAAAGCCAACATGAAGAGGGTCTTAGCAATCAAAACCCCGATTGGTGGGGTCGTTCATATTATTCCCCGCGAAGACAGCAGCACGGCGGTGGGATTGACCTGGAAAGAGCGAAATTTGACCGAAGCCAAGAAAGAGGCCTCTCGGCAATATCTCCTCGAGGAAGGATTTATGGAACATGCGGTCGGCATCATCGAACTCGAAGCCGATATTGAACAACTCCTTAAGGAGATTCCAGACATCGCATAAGGGTTTGGGTCTGGCTCCATTATTTGGTTATACGCTTCGACACCAGAAAATTTCGTACCCGAGTTTCGTCCCGGAGAGATCTTCGAGATCGCTCTGTGCACCTTCATCTTTGGTGGCTTTACGCTTTTGGGCGAGGACCCAACATTAAAACCGCAGCGTTCACCAGGGTGAAAATGAGGGCCGCGATGCCAATCAACCAGACCAAAATCGATCGGAATGCGCTATCCGCAATCATTTCACTGACGTTCGCCGGCACACTAACAATCTGTGCACCTATAGTCTCGCCCTCTTCCCAGCCGAAACCGTTGGCTGTGCCGTAGAGTTTAATCATTTCCGCCGGTGCTTTGTCGGGAGTGCTATGGCATTCCAAACAGCTTTTCTCCGTTTTTATCGGCGCGCTCACAAACAGCGATGGTCCGCTCGGCGTTTCTCGATTTCCGATAAATTCGGTTTTGGCGGGATTTTTGCGAAACACACTCACGACGTCGGCCTCCCAATCTACCGTTCGATCGCGAGGATTGGTTGGGTTGAGAGCAGCTTCTTTGTAAGCGTAATCGGGATGGGCTTGTCGAAAGTAGTTGAACGCTTCGGTCGCGGCAAAGAAAGGTATCGACTGTGGGTAAAATTCACGCTCGGCCGGTTTCGTGGATTCATTGTTTATCCCAACCTGACTCAATACATTCAACAGGGCTTGCCTTTTGCCGGCTTCCGCGACCTTTTCGGCTGTTTCCAGTGCCCTCCGAACGATCTGCGTGCTCTTTTCGATTTCGTTCTGCTGGCGCTCTAACAGAGGATTGATCTGCTGGGCGGTGTACGTTCGCGAGGCCCGAGTTGTTTCCAACATGAGTTTCGCAGTCTCGAGTACTTCCTGTTGCGCATTGTCCCGCAACTGATTGCGTATGATGACAGCAGCCAGGCAAATACCTGCAACTAAGATCGGCACAAAGGCCAAATTGAATTTGAGGAGCCATCCGAGCCTCTTCGAGGGTCCGGCGATTCCTCCAACGCTCTTATCGGGTTGTGTGGGCAATGTCGGTGGGGTTGGGGGCGGGTCTTCTGCTGGCGCGATCTCCCTGCCAATAGAGGTCGGTTCTTGATCGTCGTTCAGGAGTTGCTTCACCTGTTCAGTTAAAGCCCCGAGATGATTCTGCAAAGGGGGAGTGATAGCGTCTAGCCAATGAACCGTCTCCAGGTAGTAACCCAGGCTACGGCTTGGCGTGACCGGGTCGGTGCGGAAGGGTATAACCGCCAATCCTAGAGAAAAGGCTTTGGCGACCTCCCGCCGTACATGCTCGGAATCGTTTGCGTTTTCGGAAAATACCAGGACGAACACGCGACAAGAGTCGATACCGCGCATAATCCCTTCGGTCCAATCGGCACCAAATGCAATGTCGCGCGGAGCAATCCAACAGCGAATGCCGGCCGACTCCAGGTGATTACAGATCGCATCTGCGGTCGGCTTGTCCTTACTGGAATGGCTGATAAAGACTTTCGGTGCCACGGCTTAACGAGTACTACTGTAGCCGGGGGCCTTCCAAATAACTGACGCCATAGAATTCGTCTAATTCGTTACCTCTGTCCGATGGCCTTCCTCATCGTACACATACATCTTACCCTGTTCTTCGTCCCTGGTTCGCTTGTGGGAGCCATCACAAAACGGTTGGTTGGCTGACAACCCGCACATACAGATCCAAACCGGTTTCTCCTGCGGTTTGATCTCTAAGGGACCCTGATCTGATCTTGTCACTCTGCGCATAACAAAAGAATGAAGCCGCAAGCCGCTTGGAGCAAACGGGAAACCGAGACCTCATGCCAAGAGGCAAAGACGCCAAGAAGGAGGGTCTGACAAAGCCGGTTTTTTTCATATATAATAGACAGTTATCTTTATGAAGCCCATCACCTGGCTCCGAAAATTCGCAGCACGCGGTTTCCAAGGTTATCCGATGGCCACCTTGGCCTTTTACGGACCCGACGACCGAAAAGCTTCGAAGGTCGTTCTCGGTATCATTGAATTCGAAGGCGGGGAGCCCGTGTTGCACAAATGGGTTCGCGAGACGGCCGACAAAGATCTGCGTTACGACGTCAGTCTCCAGAACGCCTGGATCGAGACTATCAAACGCGAGGGAGCTCAAACGTTGTCTACGATCGAGGAAATCAACGGCTGCCCTCACGAAGAGGGCGTTGACTATCCGGTTGGTGAGCCCTGTCCCGACTGCCCGTTCTGGGCGGGGCGGTTGCGTCCTCTCGACTTGCCGGAAAATGCCGTTCCTGCCGTCGCGACCTACGATCCTGCACAATGGGATGCGTTGCTCGCCACCGCCGCTGATCGGGATCATCTAGAGGAAACCTGGGAGGAATGGAATGCCGGACTACAAAAAGTGATTACCGAATTCGAGACGAGAGGAGTTCCCTTGATCCTGGTTTCACTCGACGTCGATGAGATCAATCAGTTCTGTCAAGAGAAGGGTATTCCCAACGACAGCAAAGCTCGCGCCCAGCTCGCCGCCCATAAAGCTCGGAGCGAATCAAAGCAGTGAAGACCGACGCTCTTCGCGAATATCTCCAGCACTCGCGGCGAATGTTGATCTTCACGGGTGCAGGGATTTCAACGCCCAGCGGTATTCCCGATTTCCGCGGGCCCGGTGGCGTCTGGACGAAACGGGCTCCGGTTTATTATCAGGACTTCATGAGCTCGGAGGCGGCTCGAATCGAACATTGGGATTACAAACTGGAAGCTTGGTCGGCTTTTCGTGCCGCGCGACCCAATGTCGTACATGATTCGATCGTGAAACTGGAACGGGCCGGAAAAGTTCTGGCGCTGGTCACCCAGAATATCGATGGGTTACATTCTCTGGCCGGATCGAACGCTGAGCATTTGATCGAAATTCACGGCACCAATGCTTTAGTGGAGTGCCAGACCTGTCTATGGCGAGGTGACCCGGAACCGCATTACGACTATTTTCGCGTGCATCGTAGACCGCCGCTTTGTCATTGCGGCGGATTCCTCAAGCCCGCGACCATCAGTTTCGGCCAGAATCTTAACCCTGAAACAATGGAGCGCGCGGCGGATGCGGCGGAAGCTGCTGATCTGGTTGTAGCCCTTGGTTCGACTCTTTCCGTTTATCCGGCCGCTTCATTTCCGCTTATGGCCGCCCGACGAGGAGCGACTTACGTCATCATCAACCGGGGGCCGACCGATCATGATAATGAATCGTCCGTATCATTGCGACTCGACGGCGAACTAGCAGAGATCTTCCCGCCGGCAGTAGAGGAAGCGCTGGCAACAGGAATCCGGAATCCAGAATCGAGAAGCTAGAAGCGAACACCGGAATCACTCAGCACAATTTGTCATTTGTCATCTGTTATTTGTCATTTCATTCGAGCCTTGGGCGAGAATGACGTTATCTGCTATTGGAACCTTTCTCCGGTCTCTTGTATTCTATCGGTGTCGTATAGAAAGGACCCCTCTATGCCCCTCTACGAATATCTCTGCAAGAAGTGCGACAAGACTTTCACCATCACCATGACCATTGGCCAGCACGACAAAAAACGCGTCCAGTGTCCGGATTGCAAGAGCACCAGAGTCACCCCTCGATTCCAGTCGTTTTACGCCAAGACTTCCAGAAAAAGCTGAGTTTTCAGCTGCCCGGAGGCCGGAATTTAACTGTCTTTTTGGCTGCCTGATCTATCTCTTCAGGGGTGAGGAGGACGATTGTCTTCCCACGCACCGCCCCACTTGCAGTGACGGAAAGCGAGACGGCAGCGATAGTCACATTGTCCGGTCCCTCCGTGATGATATAAGCGTCGTTGTCACCGAACGCGAAATAAAAAGCCTCCAGGCGTCCGCCTAAGCTTTTCATCAATTTCTCAACCGCAGCGCGCCGCGCTGTACCGCCCTCTTTTAGAAGACCTTTCGCTCCTTCCGCTGTGTAGGAAGCGACCGTGAGATACTTCGGCATAATCGAGCTCCGAAAAGGTGGGTTTAGATGGCGCGAGAGCGGGTATTGGCCCGGCCTCGAGCCGGTTCTGACTATCAGATTAACCGGCGCGCCCGATGAACGCAAACAAGGGAAGAAGGTGGCGCAGAGCCATCTGGCAGCCGCGACGTGGCGTTGCCCGTTGCCGCGACCGATTCGCGCTAACGCCCGTGCGGTTTAAACAGCGTCACCAGCAAAACACCGGCTAAGATAAATCCCGCTCCGACAAGATGATAAGGCAGCAAACGTTCTCCAAGAAAGAAGTAAGCCAGAATCGCGACAAAGACGGTTTGCAAATAGAGAAAAACGCCGGCCTTCGATGCGCCCAAGGCTTCCACGCTACGATTGAATAGGTAGTACATCAGCGCGCCACCGGGTCCAGCGGCATAAGCGAGTGCCAATATCCCTTTGGCATTCAGGGCTGTCCGCTCATCGTGTATTATCTCCCAAATATAAAATGGAAGGGCCGAAATCATCCCGCCGATCAGCAGGAGTACCAGTAACGGCAGGCGGGCAAGATCGAATTTCGCCTTTCGGAGCAATATGGTGTAGAGCGCGAAGCAGACTGCGGCGGCGACGATAAAAAGATCGCCAGCGTTCAAGTCGAGGCGAAGTAGTGCGAACAAATCTCCTCGCACGATGATGATCGCCATTCCGACACATGCGAGTACGGAGCCCACGATCTGCTGAGGTCCCAACGCCTCATTTAAGAAAAATCGGGCGAGGATCATCGTAATTATCGGCATCAACGCGAGGATGAGACCGGCGTTGATCGCGGTGGTGTAATTAAGCCCGGTGTACATTAGACCTTGGGTAACCGCTAGTCCGAGACCACCGATAACAATTAGGGCCAACCATCTCTTGCGCGCGGTGGCAACGACCGCAGGCCAGTGTGGCCGGACGGCCGGAAGAAGAACGAGTCCGGCGAGAAGCACACGCCAGAAGCAGAGAGACCACGGAGGCATTTCGGTCGCCACCGCTTTCGCCGCAATATAGACACCGGCTGACAGCAACCAGCAAAGCGTCGCCAAGCCATAAGCTTCGATATTGGCCGTTGCCGTCTTTGCCTGGGCGGTCTCTTTCGAGAGCCCGGTGATCGGCAAGAATTGGATGCCCATGGTGACTTTTGGGGTATGAGTTTCCACCCGGCTGACGGACAGCGGGTTCAGTCGTCCAAATGCCTAATTTTAAAGCGGTTTTGCAAGAAGAAACCGATGGCCAGGAAACAGGGAAGCGAGAGCCGCGGACACCTAGCCGAGGGACGACAAGGGCGCGGCCGAAGTATTAGCCACAGCGCGCCTTGAACCGTTATGCTAAGTAGTTGTCGTGCAACTGGCCACGATAGAAACCTCGACGCTTGCGATTGGCTGTGAATTGTCGGGACCAGAACACGGACGTCCAGTGATCCTGCTTCATGGATGGCCTGATGATGTGCGAACCTGGGACCGAATCTTGCCCGCTCTGCACGAAGCTCGATTCAAGACGGTCGTCCCCTATCTTAGAGGCTTCGGTGCAACCCGGTTCCGATCCTTTAAAACCGCACGCTCGGGACAGCTCTCGGCTCTGGGACAAGATCTACTTGACTTGGTTGACGCGCTTGAGCTCGAACACTTTGCCGTGGTCGGCCATGACTGGGGAGCGCGTGCGGCCTACATTGCGAGTTGTATTGCTCCGCAACGAGTCACTCATTGTGTCGCGATCTCCGTGGGCTGGGGAACGAACGATCCCAACCAGAACCTCTCGTTCCGGCAGAGGCAGAACTATTGGTACCATTGGTATTTGGCCCTCGATCGTGGCGCCGAAATGGTGCGGAATGATCGCCTCAATTTTACGCGATATATCTGGACAATTTGGAACCCCAACTGGCGCATACCAGAGGAGGAATTCGCCATAACCGCGGCCTCCTTCGAGAATCCCGATTGGCCCGAGGTAACCCTGCACTCGTACCGAGCGCGTTGGGGCTATGCCGCAAACGATCCAGCGTACGATACGATCGAAGCGAAACTGGCGGCAAATCAGATCATCTCTGTTCCAACCCTCGTGATCCACGGAGGTGGCGATCCGTGCAACGATCCCTCAACTTCGGACGGAAAAGAAAAGTCTTTCGCAAGCGATTATCAGCGCATTGTTCTCGATGGAGTCGGACACTTTCCGCAGCGCGAAGCACCAGAGGCGGTTGGCAAAGCAACGATCAGATTTCTAACGAATCGCGACAAATGAACGGCTGCGGCGAATTGCTATTGCGCAAGGGCTGCCCCGCTACTGGATCAACGAGGAATTGACTCGTTGTTTGTTACCCTTCGGCTGGCGATTGAGGTCACGCTATGCCGACGAAGTTTAACGAAGGTGTTGTTCTCGCCGTACTTTGCCCAAGGACCGGATGGTATCAGGAAGAAATCGACGAATTTCCAGTCACACACATCCAAGCCGCCCAGGCCTAAGTAGTCGCGAACCGCCGGAGAAACATCCAATCCGGCGTCATGGTTTCGATTCGGTCTAGGGCGTTCGTTACCGAAAACATATTGCCAGTGGTCGGTTGCGAAAGGTCCGACGTCTTCCCATTGAGCGTAACAAACTCTGTTGCCGTGTCGGATCGCCACCCATCGGCCTTTGCACACAGACTGTCCGTCTCGGACAAATGAACTTCGGAACCACGGTATCACCTGCGCGGCTTCCGGCCTGGTGTGATGATCGTCGACATCATTGTACGGTAGAGCTACGTAGAATGGATTCTGCCGCGGCAGAAAATTGAGCGGAGCAAAGTTTACTCGAGCTCCCGGACTAGGATTGTCGTAGCCGCCGTAACTCGAGCGCCATCCTCCATCCCAGGCGCTCTTATCATTCGGAACCGGATTGTTGACGGTGGCCTCTTCGCCCACCCAAAAAACTGTGGTGGTGATGTTGATTTTCCATGCGCTCCGGCCAGCGTATGAGGAGGAACCATTCATAGATCGAGAGTCGTTCGCGTCCTCCTGCGGCGCGATGGCGGAATTCGTAGAGATCCTATCCCGCTGCTGGAGGAAGCCGTGCCACTTCGCAACGGCGGCACTGTTATCCCGCTGCTGAGCGGAACTGTGCGTATTCGACAGGGCGAGAAAAATAGCGGCCAGAGCGACAGAGAAAGTGAAATACTTCTCTTTTGGCCGGACTTTCGAAAGAATACAATCTCTACGCATCGGTACTACATCTCTCTGTGCGCTGGTCCTTGTGTTACTTCTGCGGCTCTTTTGCAGCCTTCTTTACTGATTTTTGGCTCGATTGGAAATTCATTTCCGAACGAAGTTTACGAAAGATTATAGTAGCCGCGGCTGCTCTACTGAATTCAGCCGCGAGCAAGAGGCTAGCTTAGCTTTCCTCGCCTGTAACGCAACCAGTTCCCGCGGATGGGCGGTCACGGGTGAAGAAATCGGATTTAATCTGTTTTCATCTGGTGAATCTGCGGCTAAGGAATCTTCCTTCTCTATGAACGGACGTTTAGCCGGAAAAACTGCTTTAATCACGGCTGCGGCTCAAGGTATCGGGCGTGCCACTGCGGAGGCGTTCGCGCGGGAAGGCGCGCAAGTGATCGCAACTGATATCAATGAAGCCGGACTGTCCGAATTGCAGAATGTGCAAACACTGAAGTTGGATGTGACACGACCCGACATGATCGCGGAATGTTCTGCACGCACTGGACCAATCGATATACTTTTCAATTGCGCCGGGTTCGTTCACGCCGGCTCCATCAACGATTGTACTGAAGACGATTGGGACTTTGGTATGACGCTCAACGTACGTTCGATGTTTCGGATGATAAAAGCGTTCCTACCGGGTATGATCGAAAAGGGCGGTGGATCGATCATTAACACCTCCTCCGTAGCAGGTCTGAAAGGTGTCCCGAACCGATTCATCTATAGCGTCACCAAAGCAGCCGTCGTCGGCCTCACTAAGGCCGTTGCGGTCGATTTCATCCGACAAAAAGTCCGGTGCAACGCGATCTGTCCGGGAACGGTCGAATCCCCCTCCTTGAATGGGAGAATCGCGGTGCAAGCGCAACTAGAAGGTAAAAGCGAGATGGAAGTGCGAGAAGCTTTTGTCGCTCGTCAACCGATGGGTCGTCTAGGCCAACCTTCCGAGATCGCGGCGCTAGCTGTCTACCTGGCCTCAGATGAATCTGGATTCACTACCGGACAAATTCATATTATTGATGGAGGCTGGGCGGCGTAGCCTGCGTCGGCAACGCCGACAGCGCCAGGAATACCGAGAACGTCGAGGAACACCCAACACAGACACGCGAGATGTGAACAGGTAAATGGTGAGCGCCGTAAAGGACCGAAAGCGTGTTGCGGTCCCGACGCGCCGCAATAGCCGCTCCCTTTCTACAGCTTACGGTTCAAGGCGGAGGGTGGTCTGGCGGTTTGCTGACAGGCAATCGGGGGAGATACAAGCAAGGACTTGTTTCTCGGGCTTGTCGGTGTGCTACTGTTCGGCCGTAACGCATCATGAAACGCATTGGTATCCTAACCGCTGGCGGCGATACCCCGACAATGAACGCTACCGTCCATGGTGCCGTCGTTCGGGCCAATCAGCTGAAGGTCGAAATCTTCGGCTTGATCAAGGGGTTCAATTGTCTTTTTAATCCACGGGTTCCACACGTCCATCTCAATCCACTCTACCAGGAGATTCCGGAGCTCGATCCGACCAAGGGCGGCACATTGATCGGCGCGTCCCGCGATTACGTTGACCCAGAGAAAAAGGCGGAACTAGATTTAGTAGCGTCGCGTCTGCAAGGGCTTGGTATCGAAGGGCTCATCTGTGTGGGCGGCGATGGCACGCTGAATGGGTTGCAACCGTTGGCTGAGCGGCTGCCGACTGTTCTTGCACCCAAAACCATCGACAACGATCTCGGGCTCAATTATCCGAGCGAACCGGATGAATGGGTGCGCATCAAAGACAGTGACGCCAGAAGCGGATTCCGTTACGAGCACAGAAGTTCTCAGGCCGCGTTCGACTTGGAATATATTGTCAACTACGTCACCCCTGGATACGCGACCGCAGTATTTGTGTCGGCTGGGGGTGTCGAACGCATTCGCACTACGGCGGAGAGCCACCGACGAATCGCGATCATCGAAGTGATGGGTCGGCACTCCGGTTATATTGCGCTCGGTTCAGCCTACGGTCGCCCAGACATCATTCTTCTGCCTGAGCACCCGCTCGATCTGGAGCGTTTGGTAGAGCGAGTGAAGCATCTTTATGACCTGCAGAAAAATGTCGTCATCGTCTGTGGCGAAGGAATTGTGGATGAGCAAGGTCGTGAACTTGGCGCGGAGACTAGGACGACCGATCCGGCTGGGAACGTCGCGTTGAGCGGCGCGGCGGAAGCGCTTCGACATAAATTCATTCAGATGATCGGCGATCACTATTTTCAGCTCTATCGTCGAGGTAACTCGGCCCGGGAAGCGATTTTCACTCGTAAAGTTGGTCACACTCAGCGAGGAGGAAGACCGATCCTTTTCGACCGTTTTTACGCTGCTCAACTTGGGGCCAAAGCGGTTGAACTCCTGCTGGAAGGACAGAATAATGCGGTCGCCATACTGCAGTACAACTCCAGCCGCGGATTTCACGTCGAAGGATATGATGCCAACCGGTTCCGTGACCGGTGGGGATACATTCACGCCCGCCGGATGCATCCGTTGCTCTATGATCCCAAGTTGATGAAACCTTCGCGGGCCGGCGTTGACTATTTGCTGCCGATCTTCACGGACGCGATCGGTGAAGATGATATGGAACACATTCGCAGGACTCTCTTCGCACAGGGTAATCTAGCCCAGCCTTATCACTCAATTAACACCGACATCAACAAACGGATTCGCTACCTGGCGGAGGAAGAAGCAGCGATCTAACGGAGGACCGGGGACCGAAGATAGAATCCGGGAAACGGAATACCGTCGCGCATGCACGCTAAGGTTGCGACTCGCTGCGAGACCCACTGATGGTAGGGCGACGCGTTGGCGCTCAACCTCGTGAATGCTTATTGCGGCTCGCCGGCCACTACCAATTTTACCGGCAGCGGAACTACACCGCGTCACTCAGTCTTTTCTTTGTCCGAGGCTTTAATAAAGGGTCTAAACAGATCGATCGGCACCGGCAAGAACGTCGTGGTGTTATGCTCGCTGGAGATTTCCCGCATTGTCTGCAGAAATCGAAGTTGTAACGCAATCGGTTGAGCCGAAATCATGGCCGCAGCTTGCACCAGTTTTTCGGCGGCTTGAAACTCGCCTTCCGCGTTAATGATCTTCGCGCGGCGCTCGCGCTCGGTTTCGGCCTGGCGTGCCATTGCGCGTTTCATGCCGTCTGGTAGCACGACATCTTTAACTTCTACCGCCGTCACTTTGATACCCCACGGATCGGTGGCCCGATCGATGATCTCCTGCAACGTGATATTGATCTTCTCACGCTGGGAAAGCAGCTCGTCGAGCTCTGCTTGTCCAAGCACGCTGCGCAATGTGGTTTGAGAAATCAGGGAGGTAGCCTTGAGGTAGTTCTCTACCCGAACCACCGCCGCGTCCGGTTCAACCACCCGAAAATAAACGACGGCATCGACCGTTACGGGCACGTTATCTCGTGTCATTACTTCTTGACGTGCGACATCAATCGTTACGACGCGGAGATCCATTTTCACCATTCTATCGACCACCGGAATCAGGAAAATTAACCCTGGCCCTTTTATGCCGAGGAGTTTTCCGAGCCGGAAGATTACTCCGCGCTCGTACTCGCGCAGAATCCGGATGGTCTGGGGCAGGAAGATCGCCGCGAGGACAAACACGGGAACAATCCAGGCGATCAGTTTTGCGAAATCTTCCAACACGAAATGCTGTGGTTAAGTTTTGGGTTGCACCTGCACCGTCAATCCTTTGACCGCGCTTATCTGAACGAGCTGTCCCTTTTCCACTGGGATGGCGCTGGTCGCATTCCAATATTCCCCTTCCAAAAAAATCTTGCCACCCGTCAGATCGATTGGGGTGAGCGCATTAACTGTTTTCCCAATCATGGTTTCTCTTCCGACCTTAACCGGCAGACGCTGGGCACGAAGTCCGCTACCGATGATCAACACAAAGAACACCGCAGTTAGAATAACTCCGGGAATGATGTACTGCAGGGACAGACGAAATACTGGATCCTGACGATTGAAGAGCATGAGCGAACCCATCAGAAATGCAACTATGCCACCGGTAGTCAGAACGCCGTGAGTCGGAGCGAATATATCGATAATGAACAGGGCGATTGCCAATCCTATGAGCAGAAGTCCCGTAATGTTAACCGGCAGGATTGCGGCCATATAAAGAGCCAGAAGCAGCGCGATTGCTCCGACCACTCCCGGCAGGATCGCTCCTGGCGTATTGAGTTCGCCGATGATTCCATAAATTGCGATCAGCAACAGGATGTACATGACCTCGGGACGCCAGGCGACTTGAAAGATCTGTTCGGCGGCGGACATTTTGATCTCAACAATCTGAGCGCCGGCTGTCTTCACCGATTTGCTGTTAACGACGCGGCCATCCAGCTGACGAAGCAGGTCGTCACGATCTACCGCGATGATCTCGATCACTTTCAGGTCGCGTGCCTTCTCTGCCGTAATTGACGAGCTATCGCGGACCGCTGATTCGGCCCAATCAACGTTTCGACTTCGTTTGGTGGCGATTGCCTGAATATAACTCGCGGCGAAATTTTCCAGTTTCTTGGTCATGGTGGAATCGGACTTGGTATCCTCATTTCCGCCGATCCCGCCGAGCGCTACCGGGTGTGCCGCACCGATCGTTGTTGCCGGAGCCATTGCGGCAATATCTGCTGCCAAGGTAATAAAACAGCCTGCGCTGGCGGCCGTCGCGCCGGTCGGTGCGACGTAGACAACCACTGGAACCGGAGAAGCTAACAGTTTTTGGACGATCCGCTGCATCGAATCGAGTAAACCGCCTGGAGTATTGAGCTCAATGATCAAGCACTGGCCATGCTGTGACGCGGTTTCGTCGACCGCTCGCGAAATATAACCGGCCGTCGCTGGACCGATTGGGCCCTCCACGGTAATGAAGTAGATCTTCTCGCTACCGGCCACGGCCGCAGAAACGCTCAACCACAACACCGCCACCACTAGGCCAGCCAGCCTCATATTCTGCTCAAGTCTGCTGCTAACCTATCAGCGAACGTCAACGAACGCCAGCAAACGTCAACGAACGTCCGCATCGTTGGTGTTTATTGTCGTTCGCTCTCTAGGGCTAGCGACGATGGTGATTTGCGGTGGTTTGGGCCATTTCGCAGAGCAGCGTGCGCAAATCGTCTGGTTCTATGACACGGAGGTGTTCTCCGAAAGATAGGAACCAACCCGCGTACCAATTCCATCTGCCAGCTTCAATCGTAAAGGTGACGCCTTGTTCGTTCCGCTCTTCGCGGAGGATCTTGAATGGAGCTTCTTTCCGGATGCGCTCTGCAGCGATCGGATCGACTTGGATCGAACCGGTGACCCGTTCTGGTTGATCATCCCATCGCCCAAGGAAATCAGTCAGTGAAAAACGATCGTGAGCACCGAATTGTTCGGTCAGCGGCGTAATAGCCTGGATTCGATCGGTCCGAAAGTCGCGGTAGTCCTGCCGAACCCGACACCAGGCGATGACGTGCCAGCGATCCCCATAATAGGTCAATCCTAATGGTTCGATCTCTCGTCGTAACGGGTCGATTGCGCCCGAGCCACGATAAGAGATCCGCAATACCGTACGATCTGCTAATGCTTTTTGGATAATGAAGAGACTTGCAGATTGAATTCGCTGCGGCGCGGTTGGCAGGGATGGAAGAGACATCCTGCTTTCCAACCGTGCGATGTGATCCTGACGGTCTGGCGGCAGCACCGCTCGGATTTTTGCCAATGCTGAAGTCATCGACCAGGTGAGTGAACTGTCGGCGAAACGGTCCACCAACATGCTGGCGGTGATCAGTGCGGTAGCTTCTTCGGTTGTAAAATGCACGGGCGGAAGGTGGTATCCCTTCATTATGCTGTATCCGACACCGGCTTCGCCGACGATCGGTACGCCGGCTTCGGCGAGAGCGGCAATGTCCCGATAGACGGTGCGGATACTAGTCGCGAATTCCTCAGCAATATCCTCCGCGCGGGTTACCCTGCGCCCCTGCATATAGATCAGTATAGCAACAAGTCGATCGATGCGATTCACCGCATCTAATATAATGCAATAACTCGGCGGCTGGAATAGCAGCGTTGGGGGTGCGGCCGGATCCCTCCTCGCGCCGTCCTTCCATGCGACCCCCCAACGGTGCTGCTACGCTCGACTTCGCAAGGTCTACGTTGCAGCCTAACTTTTTTTGCATCGATTTTTCGGGCGGCAGCATCAGAATTTGCCGTCCTTGCTTTGGCTCGGCAGACTTTGCTCGATCGTTGTCGACGTCTTGGTAACGGTCGTTTGCGTTCCTGGCGTACGGGAATCCAGCAGGCCGAGAACTCCGACGAGCAGAGCGACAATGGCAGCCGCTGGAACTAGCGAATAGAGCCAGTCTTCGACCGGATCGTACAGGTCAATTGAACGTCTACGTTGAGCCGCAGCCTTGCGTACTTCTTGCTCGATTCCGAGTTGTCTGAAGACTTCATCGGTTTCCTCTGGCCAGCGATCGCGCGCCGGAACGAAGTCGATGACGCTAGACGACGGAGTAATCGGAGCTTCGTGCAGATGTGCCGGACGAACATTCGATGATAGGGTTCTGCAGGTAGTGGTCATGGTCATTGCTTTCTCGTTGCGTGTTTTAGAACATCCGACCGGATGGAAGCATCCGATCGAGTGCTGCGAGCAGGTTAGGCCGGACCTGTGACAGCCCTATGTCAGGAGACTGAAGCCTACGTCGAATAGCCGATATCCAATCGCCAATAGCCGAGAACAGGCGCGGACCGTGAACGGACGTAACCTCTTTGACGTGAATGGGTAACGCTGTTGGGGCTCCGGATCGTCAATGCCGGTTTCACTACCGTCGGTGGCGCATATCATCTTGAATGAATTCAGTATATCTTTGGTCCCGACCGTACTGTTGGCCTGCAACTAGTTGATGCTGCCACGAACGCGATAATACCGCGTACGACCGACAGCTCCACTCTAGGCTCACATATCTCTGTAAACGTAGCCGCCTCCTCGATTTCGCGTGGCTTCGAGATAGGACGAGCTTTGGTTGAGATCAATCACAGCTGCAGCACATTAGTCTTCCGTTTCTCGTGCGATGTGCAAGACCAACGCGAATCGACGCCGAATAATGAAAATTTGGTGGAATTTCTTCGATAGCCGATTTAAAAGCTGACGAAAGGCTCGGCCATTCGACCGCTGGTTCCCCTCTGTGAGCGGGCAACAGTGCCGGGTTTTGCATGAAGTATTGGCGTATTGAATTCGTTAGCGGTGGTCCGTCGAATATTGATCTGAGTGAAAAAAGAGAAGGGCGCGCGAACCTGCAGTGAAGAACCTCGAGGACGCCGCCGGGGACCTCACGGCGGTTAGGCCCAAGCGGCACCGAAGTTTTCTCATCAATCAAGCGTTTGCGCTGTTCTGGACCGGCCAAACAGTTTCGACCCTTGGCGCTCAAGTAACGGCGTTCGCGGTTCCTTTGTTGGCAGCGATTACTTTGCACGCCAGTTCGTTGGAAATGGGGTTACTTCGTGCAGCGGAATTCGCGCCGTTTCTGGTCTTTACGTTACCGGCTGGGGTTTGGGCCGATCTCGGCGTCCGGCGTTGGCTCATGATTGCTGTCAACCTAGTCCGCGGCGCTTTCATCACCGTAGTGCCGTTGGCTGTACTTTTCGGTTGGCTGCATCTGGGAGTGCTCTATCTGGTCATGTTTGTGATGGGGTCGTTGAAGGTCGTATTTGAAATGGCTTACCAGACCTATATTCCAGAAATCGTGGAACGAGATAAATTGGTGAATGCGAACAGCAAGATCATGATGTCGTATGCTCTCGGCCAATCGACTGGACCCGGACTAGGCGGCTTGATGGTAGAGTTGCTAGGCGCACCGATGGCCGTTCTGGCAGATGCTTCTACCTATTTTCTGAGTGCGATCTGCCTCTTCAAAATCAAACATCAAGAAATTCGCGCCCGGCATCGACGAGGGAACATTCTTCAACAGATTGCCGACGGTTTCCGTTATGTTGGTGAAGAGCAGCATATTCGATCGCTGCTCTGCCTGGTTACGGCAAACAACTTCTTTCAGAACGCGCTGATGGCCATCCTGGTGCTCTACGCTACGCGTGACCTGAGCATCAGGCCGGGAGTGTTTGGTATGGCTGTAAGCGTCGGCGGAATTGGCGCGGTAATGGGTGCCTTCGGAGCGGCGCGGCTTGGTCAATGGTTTGGGCCTGGTCCTTTCGTCGTTTGGTCGACAATCGTGGCCGCTTTGGCAGCATTTTGTTTTCCGCTGGTCAGTACCGGGAATCTCGTTGGGGTAATCGGACTGGCGATTGCTTACTTTGTACTTAGCGCCGGAGGATCGGCGGTCACGGTTTTCGCCTGGACAATTCGCCAAACGCTCACGCCGAGCCCAATGCTGGGAAGAATGAACGGCGCGTTTCGATTCATTGTGACCGGTATCATGCCGTTCGGAGCATTTTTCGGAGGCTGGCTGGGCGAAAGTATCGGTATCAGAGCCACACTGATCGTCTGTGCGTTCGGGCTTTTGGTCGCATCTGGATTGAGCCGCTTTTCTCCGCTCCAGGCCCTGAAGACGCTGAGCGGTGCAGACGAAAGGGCGTCAGATCAAAGTCTGGCCGCTAATTAGTTAGGCACCACGGCCAGTAAACAAGTAGTAGCGCTTTCGAATGTCTCTGCGCCGGCAGGTGCAGGGCATTATCTTCGGTAGACTTTCTATGGGTCTTCAAGGGAAAAAAGGAATGGTTAGGATTGCTGAAGCTGAAAGATCCAGGAGCCGTGTTGGAGTTGATTGCGGTGATGGAGCTCGGCATTGTA
>Ga0070698_100001326_pt1 | contig 27571 bp, 26 predicted proteins | sample KBSK1502metaG_FD_65477 | JGI IMG/M metagenome (GOLD analysis project Ga0070698, IMG submission 65477) | Corn, switchgrass and miscanthus rhizosphere microbial communities from Kellogg Biological Station, Michigan, USA - KBS K1-50-2 metaG | ecosystem: Host-associated > Plants > Roots >...
CGCGCGAAGACTGCTTTTCTGGCAAAGGTGGTCGATGGGGTTTGCGATGTTCTTTACCGCGATGCTGGCCAGCAACCAGTTCACCTTTTCGCACGGGAGGCTTGTCGACTTTCATTTCCTGGCACGAGACTTCCCCGCCCTTTTCGATGTCGCCGCGGGGCTCGCGCTCTCCTGCTGGATTGCCTATTTCGCCCTCCGCCGTGGCCTTCGGACGACCGCCTAGGTTTGGTCGTCGGGCCACGATGCTCCTAGGCGCCGCCCTCTGCTCGGGAGCCGCGACCGGAGACGATCCAAGCGTCGAAGAAACGCAAAAGAACATTCGGGTGCTCCAGGGGCTCCCCTCTTCTCAGCTCATCCCGGTCATGGCCGTCCTGGCGAACTCGCTCGGAGTGACTTGCGCCCACTGTCACACCGCCCAGTGGGAGTCCGACGATAAACCGCCCAAGGAAAGGGCGCGGCAGATGCTGCGCATGACATTGGATATGAACCGCGACTTTTTCGACGGGAAGACGGCCGTCACCTGCCACTCGTGTCATCGCGGAGCCCTGCGGCCGGCCGCCTCACCCCGAATCGAGGACGCGAGCTGGAACAAGAAACCGCTCGCGCCGGCTCTGCGGGAGAAGCCGTTGCCGCCGCTGCCCGAAATTCTCGAAAGGTACTTCTCCGCTATCGGCGGACGGGACCGGATCCGGCAGATCCGCGAGCGCCGGATCCAGGGCCTCGTCACACGGGACAGCGGACGGGCGAGCGCCTCGGGCCGGTTTCAGGTGACGCAGCGGAGACCGGACCGGACGGAATCGAAGATGGAGATCACCTATCCTCCGGAAGCCAACCGCTGGCTCGTGAGCCTCTTCTTTCTCGACCTCGGCAGCCCCGAGCGGCGAGCCCGGATGGTGGTCGTGGGGCGCGACCGCATCGACGGCAGGGAGACGATCGTGGTCGAGCTTCGGGGGACCGATGACCGCCTTCACCGCCTCGAGTTCGATGCCCGGCGCGGCGATCTGCGGCGTATTTCTGATGAGCTTGCGACGCCGATCGGGCCGCTGCCCGAGCGGTACGACCTGCGCGACTATCGCAAGGTGGACGGCGTCCGCGTCCCGTTCACGATGGAGTGGTCACGAGGCGATTATCACGTGACGCACCGTGTCACACGCGTCGAACAGAGGAGGTGAGCCGAGGTCTACCTAGCCGAAAATTCCACCGCGAAAATCGAGACCTGCCCTCCCTCCTCGTGGAGTGAAAGGCCAACATCAGCGGTTTGGCGTTGGGGCGTTAGCCGCGACGGTCGAGGCTGCCGGACGGCGCCGCGCCATTCGCGCGAACGACGCTCACCGCTTGTTCAGGAACTTCAGACCGAGGACCGGATGGAGCTCGAAGCCGTTGCTCGCGTGGCCGGTCGGGTAGTAATCGAAGAAGCCGATTCCGATGACTTCGACCATCTCTCCCCGCGCACGCGAGTGGCGCCGGACCTCCGCTCGTTCGGCGGAGAAGACGCGCCCCAAACCGCTCCCCACCGCGAAGAGAGGATTCGGGATCTCCGCGATCATCGTGCGCGACGGTTCCGCCGGATCATCCAGGATCAGGTGAATGTCGCCGTCGGCCCCGTCCAGAATCCGGCGCAGCTTCGCCCGCACGCGATAGACCGATAGTTCTTCCGGAGCGATCCGGGTGAGACCATGGAAAGATTCGTTCGGCGGTCGCGGCAGGCGCGTCAGCGCCGCGACGGTCGTGTCGACCGGTTTCATCCACACGCGGCCGCGGTCGCGATCGCGGAACGTCTTCACGGGCCACCGAAAGAGCCCGAAGTCCATGACGCCCGCCGCGAACAGCAGCAGGCAGATCAGCAGAAGAGCCAGGAGGAGGAGCAGCAGCCGGCGCACGCAGAAAGGCTTTCACAACTCCGACTCCGCAAGACAACCCGGCAGGCCCCATCGTATGAGGCTCGAGGGCGGACAGGTCACTGAGCGGCCCGGCCGAGGCTACCGCTTCGTGGCCTTCGGGGTCTTCAATCCGCGCTCTTCGAGGAGCGGGTCGACTTTCGGCTCTCGCCCGCGGAAGGCGCGATAGAGCGCCGCGGAATCCATCGTGCCGGCCTTCGACAGGACCGCCTCGCGAAAATGCTGGCCGTTGGCGCGCGTCATTCCGCCGTGCTCCTTGAACCAGTAGTAGGCGTCATCGTCGATCACTTCGCTCCAGAGGTAGGCGTAGTACCCGGCCGCATAGCCCCCGTCCCAGATGTGGGAGAAATAAGTCGTGTGGTAGCGCGGCGGCACCTCGGGAAGGCGGACATGAAAGCGGTCGAGAGACGCCTTCTCGAAGCCGACGGTGTCCTGCTGCAGGTCGCCTGGCCGGAGGCCGTGCCAGGCCATGTCCAGGAGCGCCGAGGCGAGGTACTCCGTCGTCGCGTAACCCTGGTTGAAGGTGCGCGCCTTCTTGATCTTCTCCACCAGCGTCTGCGGCATCGGCTCGCCCGTTCGATAGTGCTTCGCGTAGTTGGCGAGCACCGTCGGCTCCAGCGCCCAATGCTCGTTGAACTGGGAAGGAAACTCGACGAAATCCCGGGGCACGCCTCCGAGCGTCGGGTAGCGGGGATGGATGAACATCCCGTGCAGCGCGTGGCCGAACTCGTGGAAGAGCGCCGTCACGTCGTCGAAGGAGAGCAGCGCCGGTTGACCGGAAGCGGGCTTGGTGAAGTTGGTCACGTTGAAGACGACCGGCTTGGTCCTGGTGAGCTCGCTCGGGTCGACGAAGCTGTCCTCCCAGGCGCCGCCGCTCTTGCTCGCGCGAGCGAAGTAATCGCCGTAATAGAGCGCCAGGGATTTGCCGTCGGCCTCGAAGACTTCCCACACCCGCACATCGGGGTGATACACGGGAATGTCCTTGCGCTCCACGAAAGTGAGCCCGTAGAGCTTGTTCGCGGCGTAGAAGACTCCGTCCCGAAGCACGCGGTCGAGCTCGAAGTACGGTTTGACTTGCGCCTCGTCCAGGTCGTACTCGGCCTTGCGCACTTTCTCGGCGTAGAACTCCCAGTCGGCCGCGCCGAGCTCGAAGCCCCCCTTCTCCGCATCGATTACTTTCTGCATCCGGGCCGCCTCGCCCCGCGCCTTGTCGGTCGCCGCGGGAACGAGGTCGGTCATCAACTTTTCCGCGTTTTGCGGCGTCTTTGCCATCTGGTCATCCAGGATGTACGCCGCCGCGGTCGGGAACCCGAGCAGTTTCGACCGCTCCGCCCGGAGCTGGGCCAGGCGCCCGACGATCACTTGCGTGTCGTTCTCGCCTCCATGGCTTCCCCTCTCTTCCGAGGCCTTGAGAAGCCGCTGCCGCAGCGAACGGTTTTCCAGCGAGGAGAGCGCGGGCTGCTGGGTCGTGTTGCGCAGGACGAGAACCCACTTTCCCGTGAGGCCGCGCTCTTTGGCCGCTTCCGCGGCGGCGGCGATGTCCGGTTCGGAGAGGCCCTTGAGCTCCTCGACGTTGTCCACGACGACGGCCGAGGCATTCCTTTCCGCGAGCAGCTTGTCCGCGAACTGCACCTGCAGCTTCGCTTCCTCTTCGTTCCAGGCCCGCAGCTTTGTCTTGTCCGCCTCGCCCAGCTGCGCGCCGGCCCGCACGAAGTTGCGATAGGTGCGCTCGACCAGATACAGGCCCTGCGGGTCGAGCTGGAGCGCCTTGCGGCGGTCATACAGCGACTTCACGCGGGCAAAGAGCTTGCCGTTCAAGTAGATCGTGGTCTGATGCGCCGCGAGCTTCGGCGCCTCCTCCGCCCGGATCTTCTGAAGCGTCTCGTTGGTGTTCGACTGCGCGAGGTTGAAAAAGACCTTGCCCGCGCGGGTCAGGACTTCTCCCGAGCGCTCCATCGCCTCGATCGTGTTGGCAAACGTCGGCGCCTCGGGGTTGTTCGCGATCGCCTCGATCTCCACAATCTGCCGCTTCATTCCCTCTTCCATCGCCGGCGTGTAATCGCTGTCCTGGATCTTGTCGAACGGCGGAGCCTGGAAAGGTAGCGGGCTGGCGGTCAAGAAAGGATTGGAAGGGCTCGCCGTCGCAGGAGGAGCCGCTTTCGGCGGCGCCTGAGCGACGCCGGACGAAGCGACCAGAGGCAGGATCAGTCCTATGAGAGCAATGTCACGTCGTTTCATTTTCACCCTTCGGTAAACGTCGCCAGGTTTTCGAAAGATTCCCCGGGGTATCGCCCGGGTCCGACTGGCACAGGGTTCTACTACGGACCCGGAGTGGCAAGGTTCGGTGTTGGCGCGCGAATTCGGCGTCCCGGCCCGATTGAGCCGCGGGCCTACGACGCTCCGCCGCGGTTCGAAGGCGCGGGCGTCGGCGGGGGTGTTGGAACCGGCGTGGGAGCGGGCGTGGGCGGAAACAGGGAGACGCCCAGCCGAAAGAGCTGGCCCCATTCGACAGCAGGCGTCGGCCTAGGGGCGATCACGATGGTATGTCCGCCGATAACGGAGAGCTTGAACCCCGGATCGAAGCCAGCCGCAACGCCGAAGAGCATGCTTCCGGTCCCGCTCGGCCCGTTTGTCGAGAAGCCCAGAGGCCGGCAGGAGATGGCGGTGCCGCAACCCTGAATCGGCTGCTGCTGCGCCACGATCAGGAGCGGCGCGAACGCCATGGCCCCCAGGATCCCAATCCCGACCCGACAGATCCGCCCGAGCCACATAACTCTGTTAACCGTCCGCGCCGGGCACTGATTCCGGCACGGGTATCCTTTCACAACCCGGTTGTCATGATGAGCATCTCGCGATCCCGAACGCCATGGTTCCTTTTTGGCAGGCGCTTTACAGGAAAAGACAAAAAGAGGCCACAGGCGACGCCGAAGGATGTGGAGAACGGACCGTCTCGTGGATGGGGCCGGTCAGGCTTGCCCGGCGACAATATATAGATTGTTATCCCAGCAAGACGGAGCGACCTCGACCTGCCCCTCCTGGCCCGGGGGACACTCCATTCCATTCCCCGCGGGCAGTCCTTGAGCGGGAACGGGGCGACCAGCAGTTAGAATCTTGTCCGGATTCGCCCGTCGAGAGCGCCAACCAAACATGATCGGCCAATCTGTCTCGCACTACCGCGTTCTGGCGAAGCTCGGTCACGGCGGCATGGGCGTCGTGTATGAGGCCGAGGACGTGAAGCTCGGCCGCCATGTCGCGCTGAAGTTCCTGCCCGAGGAGCTCATCCAAGACCGTCAGGCCCTCGAGCGGATGAAGCGTGAGGCGCGCGCCGCGTCCTCTCTCCAGCACCCGAACATCTGCACCATCTTCGACGTGGACGAGCACGAAGGGCGTCCCTTCCTCGCCATGGAAATGCTCGAGGGGGAGACGCTTCGGGACCGGCTCGCCGCCGGTCCCCTGAAAATAGACGTTCTCCTGGACCTGGCGATCCAGATCGCGGACGCCCTGGAGGCCGCACATGCCCGCCGCATCGTCCATCGCGACATCAAGCCGGCCAACGTCTTCGTGACACGGCGCGGGGAGGCCAAGCTGCTCGATTTCGGATTGGCCAAGGTCTCGCCCGGCGAAAGCCGCGGCCCGGACGCTTCCGCGCTTCCCACAGAGCTGCCGGAGGAGCACCTGACGAGCCCCGGGACGGCGCTGGGCACGGTGGCCTACATGTCTCCTGAGCAGGCGCGCGGAGAACCTCTGGACCAGCGCACGGACCTCTTCTCCTTCGGCGCGGTGCTCTACGAGATGGCAACCGGGCGACAGCCGTTCGCCGGGCACACGTCCGCCGTCATCTTCGACGCCATCCTGAACCGTGCTCCGACGCCTCCCGTTCAACTCAACCCGCAGCTTTCGGAAGAGCTCTCGAGAATCGCAAACACGGCTCTCGAGAAGGACCGCGAGCTGCGCTATCAGAGCGCGACGGAGATCAAGACCGACCTGAAGCGCTTGAAACGCGACTCCGCCTCGGGTCGAGTGAGCACCGCGGAAAGACCGCCCTCACCGCCACCGGCCGCTCGCCCGCGTCGGTGGGCGCGACCCACCTTCGCCAGCGTCCTGGTCCTCGGACTGGCCGCCGGCGCTATCTGGTGGACCGCCCATCGGCGATCGAGACTTGGGGCGCCGCGCGGCCAGATCACGCTTGCGGTCCTCCCCTTCCAGAACTTGAATGCCGACGCTTCGACCGACTATCTCCGGCTGGCGCTGCCGGACGAGATCGCGACGACGCTTTCTTACGTTCCCGCGCTCGCAATTCGCCCGTTCGCATCCAGCCGGAAGTACGCGAAGACGGATGTCGATCTGCAGAGCGCTGGCCGGGAGCTCCAGGTCGCCGACGTTCTGTCCGGGCACTTTCTCAAGGAGGGCAACCGGTTGCAGGTGACCCTCGAGGTCGTGGACACTGAAACGAACCGTCTGCTCTGGCGTGACACCTCGACCGGGGCCGCCGACGACCTGATCGGCCTTCGGGAACAGATTTCGCAGCGTCTGCGCCGGGGACTCTTTCCTCTGCTCGGCGCCAAAGGCGAAGGCGCGGAGGCCGCCACCCGGCCCAAGAATCAGGAGGCCTACGATCTGTATCTGCGCAGCACCGCGATCCTGCGTGATCCCGCCCCTAACAAACAAGCGATCTCCATGCTCGAGAAGTCTGTTGAGCTCGACCCGACTTATGCCCCGGCCTGGAACGAGCTCGGCCGCCGGCATTACCTCGACGCGTATTACGGAAAAGGAGGCGCAGCGGCCCGGCAGCGGGCGCGGGAGGCCTGTGAGCGCGCGCTCTCGCTCGATCCGAATTTCCTCATCCCCGCCGGCTCCATCGCAACCGACCAGGCCGAGGGCGGCGAGCTCGCGGACGCCTACAAGAAGGCCGCCGATCTGGTCGCCCGACGTCCGGAGAACGCGAACGCCCATTTCACGCTGGCATACGTGTCGCGCTACGCGGGCCTGCTGGATGAGTCCGCGCGCGAATGCGACTCGGCCCTGGCGGCGGACCCTCGCAACCGGGACTTCCGCTCCTGCTACCTCACCTTCATGGAACTGAAGAAATATGACCGCGCCAGAGAAATTTTGCGGCTCGACGCCGGATCCGACTGGTCCAGGACCGCTGAGGGAGACCTGCTCCTGCGCGAGGGAAGACTCGAGGCAGCCGCCGAGATCAAGCGCACTCGACGCGCCGTTTCTGCAGTCGACTATTCCACCATGCTCCTCCGATCCGGATCCGCATCCGATCGGGACCGCCTTGCCGAGCGCGTCGAGGCGGGCTTTGCCGCCCTTCGCGACCCGGAGCCGAAGTTCCTGGGGGCGGGATTTCTCGCCCTCAGCGGATATCGTGGCGCCGCCCTCCGGCTTCTTCGCAAAGCCGTCGAAGGCAACTATCTCTGCTATCCCGCGATGGACTACGACCCGCTCTTGAACAGTATCCAAAGGGATCCCGAATTCGCGGCGATCCGCGCCGAGGCCATCAAGAGGCAGAAGCCGTTCCTGGAGCGCGCTCCGGCGGCGCGCCGGTGACCGAGCCTCCTCCCGACATCACGACGGAGATGGCCGAATACGAGTTCCGGGAACGCCGGCGCCCTTGCGCGCGTTAGGCTCTGTGTGGAAGGCCTCAGCCTGGGAGGTTTCTCGTTCGCGACGATCGCCGTCGCGATCTTTTTCGGACTGGTGGGGTTCGCCGCCTTCCGATACGGAAAGAAGAACGGAGAGGCGCGTCCGCTCTTCCTTGGGGTTGCCCTCATGGCGTATGGATACTTCGTCACCAACGTCTGGCTGTCGCTCGCGATCGGAGCGCTGTTGACTCTCTTCCTGTTTTTCCCGCGCTGAAGAAGTCGGCGCCGGGCCCGCGAGCCAACAATTTATAAATTGTAATGTCAGGTCGCCGTTACGAGCGGATCTACGCCGTGGTCTCGCGCATCCCCCGCGGCCGGGTCGCGACATACGGCCAGGTCGCGAGGCTCGCGGGCCTCGCGGGCCAGGCGCGCCTGGTTGGTTATGCCTTGAGCGCGCTCGAGACCGGGAGCCGGATACCGTGGCACCGCGTCGTCAACGCCGCAGGCGAGATCAGCCTGCGGCAAGACGGCGGACAGGCCGGCAGGCTGCAGCGCGTTCTCCTGCAGCGAGAGCGTGTGCGGTTCGACGCGAGGGACCGGATCTCGCTCGAGCGTTTTCGATGGCGCCCGCGGTCGTGACCCGCGCGGCCCGAGCTCAGCCGCTCGGCTCCACCTCTGCGAGCCGGCGGCGCAAATAGCGGCGCTCGACGGCGTTGAACGTCAGTGCGAGCGACGCCTTGTATGCCCTCGCCGCCTCGTCGCGCCGTCCCAGGCGCCGCGCGAGATCGGCTCGGGCCGCGTGGTAGAGGTAGTAGCGGTCGAGCTCGCCCGAGGAGCCGATCGCGTCGATGAGCGTGAGGCCCCGTTCCAACTCGCCGCTCATCGCGATCGCCACGGCCCCGTTCAAGAGCACGACGGCAGTGGGCTGCACGCGCGCGAGCTCCTGATAGAGCGCCGCGATCTGCTTCCAATCGGTGTCCGCTCCCGACGAGGCCTCCGCGTGCAGCGCCGCGATGGCCGCCTGCAACGGATAGGGGCCCGGGCGGCGCAGGCGCAGAGCCTTCTCGACGAGCTCGATCCCTTCGGCGATCTCCGCCCGGTCCCATGCCGATCGATCCTGTTCGTCCAGCGGCACGAGCTCGCCACGATCGTTCACCCGCGCCCGCTTTCGCGAATCGTGGAGAAGCATCAGAGCGAGGAGCCCGAGAGTCTCCGGTTCCTCCGGGAAAAAGAGAAGCAACGTCCGAGCCAGCCGGATCGCTTCGGCGCACAGATCGGTCCGAAGGAGGCCGGAGCCCTCGGTCGCGGTGTAGCCCTCGTTGAAGATCAGGTAGATAACCGTCTGGACCGAGGCCAGCCGTTCCGGCAGCGCCTCCGTTTGCGGAACCTCGTACGGGATCTTCGCCTCTTCGATCTTGCGCTTGGCCCGCACCAGCCTCTGAGCGAGCGTGGGCTCCGGCAGGAGGAAGGCTCGCGCGATCTCGGCCGTCTCGAGACCTCCGAGCGTGCGCAGCGTCAGCGCGATGCGGGCCTCGACGGAGAGGGCCGGATGGCAGCACGTGAAAATCAGACGCAGGCGATCGTCGGGAAAGCTTGTCTGCGCGGAATCGTCGATCTCCTCCGGCTCGGCCTGCGCGAGCCAGGCGATCTCGCCGGCTTTCTCGGTTCGGGTCCGCTCGCGGCGCGCCTGGTCGATGAGCTTTCGCTGCGCGACCGTCGTGATCCACGCGCCGGGATTCTTCGGGACCCCCTTGTCTCGCCAACCGACGAGCGCCGCGGCGAACGCCTCCTGCAGCGCCTCTTCGGCCATGTCGAAGGAGCCGGACATCCCGATCAGGCCGGCGAGGATGCGCCCGCGCTCCCGCCGGAAAACCCCCTCGACGCTCTCGAGGAACTGCTCCGGCCCCTCCAAGGGCTGTCTCAGGTCCGCGCGGTGCGCGGCTCTTCCCATCGTTGCCCGAGGTGACGGAGCGGCCGAATCTCGACGCAGCCCCTGCCTCCACCGCAGGCGGTCGGGATCTTCGAGGCCCACTCCACCGCCTCGTCGACGTCGCGGCATTCGAGGATGTAGTAACCGGCCAGCTGTTCTTTCGTCTCCGCGAACGGGCCATCCATCAGAACGATCTTTCCGCCGTCGGAGCGGACGGTTGTCGCCGTGGGCGTGGGCGCGAGCGGATCCGCTCCGACCAGAATTCCGCGCCGGGCTGTCTCATCCATCACCGCCCGGTGGCGGTCGATGACCTCCTGGCGTTCCTCCGGCGAGGCGGCGCCTTCCTCCGTTTCGGTCGTGTAGATCAGAAACATGTAGCGCATGTCGCCTCCGCCGCGTTCATTTGAGGGATTCGTATTTCAGCACATCGACGCCGGTGTTCGGTGTCCGGTTTTCGGTGTTCGGTTGAGTCCTCCGCACCCGATCACCGATCACCGACTTCAGGTGGTAGCTCTTCTTCCCCGGGGGCACCGCCGGCGGCGCGCCGGGCTGCTGGCCGACAAGGCCAACCCCGGTCAGGAAGCAGGCCAGAACGCAGAATCCCAGTTGGTCTCTCATGAGAAACGCCCTTTTCTCTTTCACGGGAACGACGGGCGGGACGGCTGGAATCGACACGATCAAAAAAAAGATTAAGGCCCGGACCTGTCGATTTCTCGGTTCTCGCGCGTCGTCTTGTCGGGCACCCGCAAAACGCGGCCGCCCGAACCAAGGAGGATAACGATGTCAACGCAGGTCAATTCCAAAGCGACGGTCAAGCCTGTCCCGCCGGGCTACCACACCGCGACTCCCTACCTGGTCGTTCGCGGGGGCTCCCGCGCGATCGACTTCTACAAGAAGGCTTTCGGGGCCAAGGAGCGCTTCCGCTTTTCGCGCGACAACGGAAAGATCGCGCACGGCGAGATCGAGATCGGGGATTCCTACGTCATGCTGGCGGACGAAGCTCCGGAGGCGGGCAGCCGCTCGCCCGAGACCGTCGGCGGCACGCCGGTCAGCGTGTTCCTGTACGTGGAGGACGTGGACGCCGTCTTCGGCAAGGCAGTGGCCGCCGGAGCCAAGCCGTCGCTCCCGCCGCAGAACATGTTCTGGGGAGACCGCTTCGCCAAGGTCAGCGATCCGTTCGGACACCAGTGGCAGATCGCCACGCATGTCGAGGACGTGCCGCCGGAAGAGATGGAGAGGCGGATGGCGACGCACCGCTGAAGCGAGGCTTTTCACCGGCGGCGGGAGCGCGCGGCCCGCGCTCCCGCTTTTTCATTGGATTCTTTTCAGCCGACGCGCCCCTGCACTCCGGGGAAGAGCATCTGGATGTGCCGGAGGAACTCGTCGGGGTCGGCCGGGCTGACGACCAGGATCCGTTCCGGCGTCACGAGGACGACCGAGCGCTTGAGGTCGGTCGCGTAGAGGCGATACCGGCCCAGCCGCCTGCTCCAGAAGAGGCCGGAGAAGGAGAAGAGTCCGCCGTTTCCGACGACGCGTAAAGACCCTTTGATGACGTCCGGATCCTTCCAGGCGCGCGACAAACCCGCAAGCGGAAAGGTCGTCGTCCAGAGCAGCCGGCCCACGCGAATCTGCCGCTCGTCCACCTCGTAGCCCGTCACGACGAAGAGCAGAGCGCCGAGCGCGACTCCGATCGGCACCCACGCCACGGCGGTGCCCACCGTGTGCGCGAATCCGAACGCCGGCGCTGCCCTCCACGCGGCATAGCTGACGCCCGCGAGTATCAGAGTGGAAACCGCCGACGTCACCTTGAGAAGCGTCGACCAGGTCGCCGCCGGGAACCTTTGCATCTACCTATCATGCGCCTCGCCTGGCCGAAATTCAGGCCGCGGCCGCTGCTAACCCGTCGGGAGCCGGAGCCGGGCGCGAAGGCCTCCAATCGGCGAAGCCTCCAGAGAGATCGATCCGCCGTACAGCTCCGCCAGGTCGCACACGATCGCGAGACCGATTCCGGAGCCGGGCGCGCCTTCGTCGGCGCGCACGCCCCGCTGCAGAACCCGGTCCCGCATCGACGGAGGAAGGCCCAGGCCGTCGTCGTCGACGGTGATCACGATGGCACCGCCCTCTTCCGCAGCCTCGACCGTGACGCGCGCTTTCGCCCACTTGCAGGCGTTGTCGAGAAGGTTTCCCAGCATCTCGTCCAGGTCTTCGCGCTGGACCCGGACGAAGCGCTCCGGCGGAACGCGGGATTCGATCGAGAGCCCGCGGCCGGCGTGGAGCCGGGCGAGCGTGCGGACGAGCCCTTCCGCCGATTCCGCGACCGAGCACCGCGCTCCGGCGACGGCGGCGCCGGTCGCTGCAGCGCGCGCCTGCGCCAGGTGGTAATCGATCTGACGTCGCATGCGTTCGACCTGCTGATCGACCGTCGAGGCCAGCTCTCGCTGGCCCGCGGCTTCGGCGCGCTCGGCTTCCTGAGACAACACGGCGAGGGGAGTCTTCAGGCCGTGAGCCAGGTCGCCCGCTCTTGCCACGGCACGACTGATCCGACGCTCTCGATCCTCGAGCAGCTTGTTCAACTCGTCGACGACCGGCTGGACTTCCGACGGGTAGATCCCCTCGACGCGCTGCTCCCGGCCGTCACGAACTGCCGTCAGCCGATCGCGCAGTTGTCCGAAAGGGGCTAGACCCTTACCGACGATCCAGAGTCCGACCGCGATGAAGCCGAGGCCCAGCGCCGCGAGCGAGGAGAAATGAAGCGCTAGCCGCGTTCGCATCGGAATATGGTGCGCGGCGAAGACACCCGCGACGACGTGCGCGGCCGCCATCAAGACAATCATCCAGAGGAGCCCGCCTACGAAAAGGCGAGAACGCAGTGACCTCGGCCGATTCACGGCTCCGCCCCGATTCGATAGCCCAGCCCGCGCACGGTCTCGATGAAGCCGGGCCCGAGCTTCTTGCGCAGCCGCCCGATGAAGACCTCCACCGTGTTGGAGTCGCGATCGGCGTCCTGCGAGTAGATGTGCTCGGTCAACTCACCCTGCGAGACCACTCGACCGCGGTGGTGCATCAGGTAGGAGAGCACGCGAAATTCGTGGCTCGTCAGCTTGATAGGGTTCCCGTCGATCGTCACCCGCGCGCTCCGCGGATCGAGGGCGAGCGCTCCGCAGCGAAGCTCGGGCGTGACCTGCCCGCTCGCGCGCCGGATCAGAGCGCGCAGTCGCGCGAGCACCTCTTCCATCCGGAACGGTTTGGCGACGTAGTCGTCCGCGCCGCCGTCGATTCCCTGGACCTTCTCGTGCCAGCTTCCGCGCGCGGTCAGGACCAGGACCGGCATCGAGAGCCCCGCATCGCGCCACCGGCGCAGGACGGTCAGCCCGTCGACTTTCGGCAAGCCCAGGTCCAGGATGACCGCGTCGTAGCGCTCGGTCTGGCCGAGAAAGTCGGTGCGCTCCCCGTCGGCCGCGCAGTCCACCGCGTACCCCGCCTCGGCCAGCGCCGTCGAGAGCTGCTGCGCAATCTGCGACTCATCCTCCGCGACCAGAACTCTCAACGGGTCCTCCCGATCCACGTCTCCTTATTAAGGGGCTCCGGCTGAACGGCGGCTGAACGGCCCGTTCCAGAACCGTTCAGCGGCGGGTTCATACGCTTGGCCATTATGATCAAGCTGCAAGGCCTCACGAAGACCTACGAGACTCCGGCGGGGGCCTTCCCCGCGCTCAAAGGGATCGATCTCGACATCGGCGCGGGCGAGCTCGTGGCGGTCGTCGGCAAGTCCGGAAGCGGCAAGTCGACCCTCCTCCACATGGTCGGAGGCATCGATCGACCCTCCTCCGGTTCCGTCGAAGTCGGCGGCGGCGCCATCCAGAACCTGACGGAAAACCAGCTCGCGGCCTGGCGAGGCCGCAGCGTCGGCATCGTCTTTCAGTTCTTTCAGCTTCTCCCGACGCTGACCGTCGCCGAGAACGTGATGCTGCCGATGGACTTCTGCAAGACGGTTCCCGCGCGCGCACGGCGGCGCCGCGCGCTGGATCTCCTCGCGCGCGTGGACGTCGCCGAGCAGGCGGACAAGCTGCCGTCGACTCTGTCCGGCGGGCAGCAGCAGCGCGCCGCGATCGCCCGCGCGCTCGCGAACGACCCTCCGATCATCCTCGCCGATGAGCCGACCGGCAATCTCGACTCGGAAACGGGGGCCGCGATCTTTCGACTGTTCGGCGATCTCGCCCGGGACGGCAAGACCGTCGTCGTCGTCACGCACGAGCGCGATTCGATCTCGCATGCCGACAGGACCGTGACGCTCGCCGACGGACGCGTGGCGTGATGGCGCCGCGCTGGCGAAAGGCCCTCCGCGACTTCTGGCAGGAGCGCACGCGCACCGTTCTCGTCGTCCTCGCGATCACCCTCGGGATCGCGGGTTTCACGGCGGTGCTCTCGAGCTACGCGGTCCTCACCCGCGAATTGGACCGCGGCTATCTCGCCACGAACCCGGCCTCCGCGAGTCTCAAGACCGACCCCATCGACGACAAGCTCGTGGCGTCCATCCTCTCCGGCCACGGCGTCAGCGACGCCGAGCCCCGGCGGGTCGTCTCCGGACGCATCCAGTTGGGTCCGATGGAATGGCGCAACCTCACGCTCTTCGTGGTCAAAGACTACGGAAACATTCGCGTCAGCAAGCTCGTGCCCGAGCAGGGCCCCTGGCCCCCGGCGGCTGGAGAGATCCTGATCGAACGAGATGCCTTCCAGGTCGCCCGCACGTCGATCGGCAAGGACGTAACCGTTCGGACCACGCACGGAAAGGAACAGACGCTTCGCGTGGCCGGGCGCGTCCACGATGTCGGGCAGGCCCAGGCGCGGATGGAGAACGTCGTCTACGGCTACATCAATCTGGAGACGCTGGCGCGGCTTGGCGAAGAGCCGTATCTGGATCAGCTCAAGATCCTGGTTGCGGAAAACCGATTCGACGAGCAGCACATCCGATCGGTGGCGGCGGATTTGCGGAAGGTCCTCGAGAGCGAAGGCCATCCCGTCTCCCGCATCGACATTCCGCAACCGGGCAAGCACCCGCATTCGGACCTCATGGGTGTCCTGCTCCTGGGCATGGCGAGCTTCGGCGTGTTCGTCCTGCTCTTGAGCGGAATCCTCGTCGTGAATCTCCTCACGGCCATGATGGCCACGCAGGTCCGCCAGATCGGCGTGATGAAGGCGATCGGCGCCACGCGCGGTCAAATCGCCGGAATCTATCTGAGCCAGTCGGCTCTCCTCGGCGCGGCGGCGATCTTTGTCGCGGTTCCGGCGGGGATCCTGGGCAGCCACGCGCTCTGCCGCGCCATGGGGGTGTTTCTCAACTTCGATATCCAGAGCTTCGCCGCGCCGGTCTGGGTCTACCTGCTCGTCGCCGCTGTGGGCCTCCTCGTGCCGCTGCTGTCGGCCGCTTACCCCGTCTGGAAGGGAAGTGGTGTTTCCGTTCGCGAAGCGCTGTCCGACTTTGGTGTCTCGGCGGGGGCGTTGCGAGTCGGCGCTCTGGACCGCGCTCTCGCCGGCGTGCGCGGTCTCGCCCGCCCGCTTCTGCTCGCGATCCGCAACAGCTTCCGGCGGCGTGCGCGCCTGGTGCTCACCCTTCTGACGTTGGCCGCGGGCGGCCTCTTCTTCCTGACCGCGTTGAACGTACGCGCTTCGTTGATCCAGACGCTCGATCGTCTCTTCCGGTCGAAAAAGTTCGACCTGACGGTCGGGTTCGGCACGATGGTCCCTGCGGACCCGATCGAACGCGCGATCCGGAAGACACCGGGCATCCTCAGGTCGGAAGGCTGGATCACGACGGAGGGTGTGTTTTCCGGACCGGGTGACACCCCTGCGGTCGAGAGCCGGAGCGGCGGAGGACCCCACGCCGCCGGCGCGACTGGCGGCGGCCCGCACGAGGGCAGCTCGGAGACCGGCGGCCGGTTCGCGGTCGTGGCACTCCCCGCCGAGACGAAGGCTCTCGCTCTCGAGATCGTCAAGGGAAGGGGCCTCGCGCCCGGAGACGAGGATGGGATCGTGGTCAACAACGCGCTGGCCGCGAAAGTGCCCGGACTCAAAGTCGGCGCCCCGATCTTCTTTCGGATGGGACCCGCCCAGACGTCGTGGCGGGTCGTCGGCATCGCGCGCGAACCCTTCTCCCCCGCCGTCGCCTACGTTCCGCTGCGTTTTTTCGAGGAGCGCGGCCACACCGGCGTGGTGAACAACGTCCGGCTGGCCCTGGACCGCACGGACCGCGCCTCGATCCAACGGGTGAAGGAAGACCTCGAAAAAAACCTCGAGGAAGAAAACGTGCGGGCGGTGAGCAGCACCAGCAAGGCCGACAGCCGGTTCAGCTTCGACCAGCACATGTTGATGATCTACGTGTTTCTGATCGTCGTTTCGTGCCTGCTCGGCGGCGTGGGCGGCCTCGGCCTCATGACGACGATGAGCCTCAATGTGCTGGAGCGCCGGCGGGAGATGGGAATTCTGCGAGCGATCGGCGCCTCCCCGCGCGTCGTATGGCTGATCGTCATCGCCGAGGGTTTGGTGATTGGAGCTCTGAGCTGGGCGCTGGCGGCGCTCGCGGCTTGGCCGGTCAGCAAGCTCCTGGGCAACATTCTGGTCCGTCTGGCGTTCAAGGGAGGCCTCGACTTCGTCTTCGAGACCCGGGGGCTTTTCCTCTGGCTCGCCGTGTCCGTCCTTCTGGCCGCGGCATCGAGCTTTCTGCCGGCCTGGCACGCGTCGAGACGTTCCGTACGGGAGGCGATCAGCTATGAGTAAGAGGACCGGGTCCTGGATTCTCGTCGCGGTCATCGTCCTGATCGTCGTCGCGGCCGTGTGGTTCGGAGGCGCGGCGATCTGGCGTCTCTTGCTCGCGATGCACAGCCGGCACTGACAATCGCTCACTCGCGGCTCTTTTCCGAGATTGCTCGCGAACAGCGGAACAGCCGAACTGCGGAACCTTCCTTCTCCCCGGGCGTAGGAAGAGGTACGCCATGGAAGTCTTCCTCGCGGATGTTCGCTATGCGCTGCGGGGAATGCGGCGCTCGCCCGGATTCGCCGCCGCCGCGATCCTGACGCTCGCGCTCGGCATGGGCGCTACGACGGCCATCTTCTCCGTCATCAAGGGCGTCCTGCTTGCCCCGCTCCCCTACCGGGAGCCCGATCGCAGCGTGATGATCTGGAGCCGCTGGAAGGAGTTCGAGAAGACGTGGGTCTCGGAGGGCGAGGTCCTCGACTATCGGCGGTTCTGTCCGAGTCTCCGGAGCGTGGCCGCCTGGGACGCGGGCGAAGCGAACCTGACCGGCAGCGGGAGCCCCATCCGCGTCGGCGTCGCGAGAATCAGTGCGAACACATTCGAGACTCTCGGCGCGAGCCCGCTGCTCGGCCGTCCGTTCAACGCCCAGGAAGACCTTCCCGGAGGGCCTCCCGTCGCGGTCTTGAGTCACGGCCTCTGGCAGAACCGCTTCGGGTCGAACGAGAGTGCGGTCGGACGCATCGTCGAGCTCGACGGCGTCGCGCGGCGGATCGTAGGCGTCATGCCGCGCGGCTTCGCCCTCCCGACCGATTTTACGGTGAGCGCTTCCGAGCCCTCTCAACTCTGGATCCCGCTTCAGCTCAATCCGGCCGAGACCGAGCACGGCAACCACGGCCTCTATGGCGCCGGTCGACTCGCCCGCGGCGCCAGCGTCGCGCGCGCGACCGCGGAGCTGAAGGCGCTGACCACCAACCTGACTCGTCAGGGGATCTACCCTCCGCAGATGGGTTTCGAGGCGTTTGTGGTCCCCGTCGAGGAAGAGATTCGCGGGCCGGCGCGCTCGGCTCTTCTGCTCGTCTTCGGTGCCGTCGGATTCCTGCTGCTGATGGCCTGCGCGAACGTCGCAAACCTTCTGCTCGCGCGAGCCGAAGGGCGGCAGCGCGAGATCTCGGTGCGCGCGGCCCTCGGCGCGGGCAAGGGGCGGCTGGCCCGCCAACTGCTGACGGAGAGCTTCGTCCTCGCCGCCGCCGGCGGGGCCCTGGGGCTCGCGCTCGCGTGGATCGGCATTCGCGTCATCGTCGCGCGCGCCGCGGCCGGGCTGCCTGCCCTCGCGCCCATCCGGATCGATTCGGACATGCTGCTCTTCGCCGCGGCGCTGTCCGGCGTCACGACGCTTCTCTTCGGCCTCGCGCCTGCTCTGCGCACGCTCGGCTTGAACTTGTCCGAGTCTTTGCGGGACGGCGCCGGCGGCGCTTCGGCGGGCTGGCGGCGCCAGAAGCTGCGCGGGATGCTCGCGGCGGCGCAGATGGGACTGGCGGTCCTCCTGCTTCTCGGAGCCGGCCTGATGCTGCGTAGCCTGGAAGCGTTGATGAACATCGATCTCGGGTTCGACGCGCGACAGGTCTTGACGGCCCAGCTCCGTCCACCGGAGGCGAGCTACGAAAAACCGGGGCAGGTCGTCGCCCTCTACCGAACGATTCTCGAACGCGTGCGCGCGATCACCGGCGTCCGCGCGGCCGGCATCGTGCGATCTCTTCCACTCGCGGCCTCGATCGGCGACTGGGGACTCTCCGTCGAGGGCTACGTGCCGCCGCCCGGAGACAACGCGAAAGGCGATTGGCAGGTCATCTCCGAAGGCGCGCTCGAGGCGCTTGGAGAGCACATCGTGCGCGGACGTGCGATCGCATCGACCGACACGGCGAACGCGCTTCCCGTGGCGCTGGTCAACGAGACGATGGCTCGGATGTACTGGCGCAACGCCGATCCGATCGGAAAACGCATCCGCATGGGCTCGAACAATCCGAAACGGCCCTGGATGACGGTCGTGGGAGTCGTCAAGAACGTCCGCCACAACGGAGTCACCGCGGCGATCAAAGGGAAGTTCTACGTCCCCTACGCCCAGTTTCCTTCGTCGACGGGATTCGCGGCGCGCAACGTGACGCTGGTCGTCCGGAGCAACGGACAGCCGCTCGCCCTTCTCGGTCCGATTCGCGCCGAGGTCGCCCGATTGGACGCCAACCTCCCGATCGCGAACGTCCGGACGATGACCGACGTGGTGAAGGCTTCGCTCGCCACGCCGCGCTTGACGGGCCTCCTGCTCTCGACGTTTGCCGGCCTCGCTCTTTTCCTGGCCGCCGTCGGAGTCTCGGGCGTCCTCGCGTACCTCGTCAACCGCAGGCGCCGCGAGATCGGCATCCGGATGGCCCTCGGCGCCTCGCGCGCCAACGTGCTCGGCCTCGTCGTCGGCCGGGGCATGGCGTTCGCGGGCGCGGGAATCGCGGCCGGAGTCCTGACGGCGCTCCTTTTGACGCGCGTGATGTCTGGACTGATCTACGGCGTCGGCCCGCGCGATCCCTTGACCTTCGCCGCCGCGACTTTCGTGCTCCTCGCCATCGCCGCCGCCGCCTGCGTCGTGCCGGGTCTGCGCGCGACCCGCTTCGATCCTCTGGAAGCGCTCCGCTCCGAGTAAGAGCGCCCAAGACGGGTGCAACTCACCGGGCGGCGGTAGACTCGCGAATGGGCTTCGACTGTCGCGAGGAGATCCGATGAGACGACGAGACTTCTTCACCTCGACCGCCGCTCTTGGACTTCTGGCCGCTTCGCGCGGCGCTCTCGCCGCAGCACCTGACGGTCCGGCCCAGGCCGGCGGAAAAGTTCGCCCGCTGAAAGCGCCCGAAAACGAGATGATTCGCGTCGCCTTCGCGATCTCGAAGGGAACGACGGAGATCGACTACGTCGGACCGGAGGCCGTGTTCGAGACGTGGTACCAGGATCCGGTCACGAAGAAGCCGGCGCCGCGTTTCAAGCTCTTCACCGTCTCGGACACGCGCGAGGCCGTGGATGGCCGAGTCGCGGATTTCACGTTCGACACCGTCCCTTCCCCGCACATCGTCGTCGTGCCCGCGCAGCGCGGCTCTGTGGCATTGACCGACTGGCTTTGCAAGGTGTCCCCCACCGCGGACGTGACGATGTCGGTCTGTGTCGGCGCTCGGCATCTCGCGGCGGCGGGCCTTCTGAACGGAAAGAAAGCAACCTCGCATCACGACGCCATCGACCGGTTAGCCAAGGACTTCCCCGACGTCCAGTGGGTCCGCGGCGTCCGATTCGTAGAAGGAGAAAAGATCTCGACAGGCGGCGGCCTCACGGCGGGAATCGACCTCGCCCTGCACGTCGTCGAGAGATATTTCGGGCGCGCCGAGGCTCTCAAGGTGGCCGAGCACCTGGAGTACGAGGGCAAGGGCTGGATGGTTTAAACGCTTCCCTCGCCGCTTCGCCGCTGCCAGGTTTCGCGCGACGCGATAGCATCCGCCGAGCGGATTTGGGTGCAGCAGTGAGGAGGCATCGATGATGAGGTTGCGAAGAGGACGCATCCGGCGCGGAGCTCTCCTCCTTGCCGGCTTAGCGGTGGCAATCGGCGCGGTGTGCGCGGTGGCGGTCGCCGCGACGAACAAACCGCCGCTTCATGCGCGCAAGTGGCTCGCGATCACGGGAAAGCCGCTCGCGGCCACGGCCGGCGCGATGATCTTTCAGAAAGGCGGCAACGCGGTGGACGCCGCATGCGCCATGATCGCCGCGACCTGCACGATGTGGGACACGCTCTCCTGGGGCGGAGAGACGCAGGCGCTGATCTACAACCCGCATACAAAGAAAGTCATCGGCATCAACGCGCTCGGCGTGGCTCCGACGGGAGCGACTCCCGAGTACTTTCGTTCGAAGGGAATGCCCTACCCGCCCGAGTACGGCCCGCTCGCCGCCGTGACGCCGGGGACTCCCGGCGGAATCATGGTCATGCTCGCCGAGTACGGGAAGCTGTCGCTCGCCGAGGTGCTCGCCCCCTCCATAGAGATGGCGGACGGCTACGCGGTCGAGCAGCAGCACGTCTCGACGGCGAAGCGTCAGCGCGACTGGCTGCTGAAGTGGCCGGAGTCGCGGCGCATCCTCCTCCCGCACCCGGGAGACCAGCCGCCCGACGCGGGTGAGGTCTTCAAACAACCCGATCTCGCGGCCACGCTGCGCAAGTTAGTCGAGGCGGAAAAGTCGGCGCTCAAGGCGGGCAAGTCCCGGAAGGACGCGATCCTCGCGGCCTACGACCGCTTCTACAAGGGGGATATCGCCAAGGAGTTCGCGCGCGGCTCGCAGGAGGTCGGCGGCCTCCACACCGCCGAGGACCTCGCGAAGTGGAAGGTCAAGATCGAAGAGCCGGTCAAGGTCAGCTACAAGGGCATCGACGTCTACAAGCTCGACTTCTGGACGCAGGGCCCTGCCATGCTTCAGGCGCTCAATATCCTCGAGGGGATGGACCTGAAGGCGATGGGCTACAACAGCACGCGCTACCTCCACGCGATCTACCAGGCGATGAACCTCGCGTTCGCCGACCGCGACTTCTACTACGGCGACCCGGCATACCAACCCGCGCCGCCGGGCCTCGGCCTCCTGTCGAAGGACTATGCGAAGGCGCGCGCCGCGAAGATCGACTGGACGAAAAACGACCCGAACGTGAAGCCGGGCGACCCGTACCCGTTCATGCGCTCGACCAATCCGTACGCCGACCTGCTCGCCAAGTGGCCGCCGCCGCCCAAGGGCAAGGCCGGGCCTCCGACTCAGGACGCGGCTTCATTGGGCGCGATGCCGTTGCCCGCCCGCACCTTCGAAGAGGAGTTCTATGCCGGCACGACTTCCGTCGAGGCGGCGGACGCCGAGGGCTGGGTCGTTTCCGTGACGCCGTCGGGCGGCTGGCTTCCGGCCGTCATCGCCGGAAAGACCGGCATCGGAATGAGCCAGCGGATGCAGAGCTTCGTCGTCGACCGCGCCGAGAATCCCTACAACGTCCTGGAGCCCGGTAAGCGCCCGCGCGTGACTCTGACGCCGACGCTCGCCTTGAAGGATGGCAAGCCCTATCTCTGCTTCTCCGTTCAGGGGGGAGACTCGCAGGACCAGAACCTGCTGCAGTTCTTCTTGAACGTCGTCGAGTTCGGCATGACCCCGCAGGAGGCGACCGAGGCCGCGAACATCAACAGCTACCAGATGCACAGCTCCTTCGGCGCCCACGAGTCCAGACCGGGTGCGATGGAGATCCACCTTTCCCTGCCGCCCTATGTCCGCGCCGAGCTCGTGAAGATGGGCTACAAGCTCCAGGTTGTCCCGAAAACGAGCGGCCCGATCAACGCGATCATGCTGGACCAGGCCCACGGCACGATGTGGGGCGGATCGAGCGACCACGGTGAGGACTACGGCATCGGGTGGTGAGGGGGGAATCACGAATCGGGAGGGGCGGGTCAGGAACCATTCCCTCTCCCTCCGGGAGAGGGTCAGGGTGAGGAACTCAAGTCCAAGTCGCGCCGTGCGGAGCGTGCCGCAGCAAGAACTCCCTCTCCCTCCGGGAGAGGGGCGGGGTGAGGGGCTCCCTCCTGCCCCCCTACCTAACTTTTTTCAAATTCCCTGTCCAAATTTCCCCCTCTCCTTGCCACTTCATAGGTAAGGGGGGGTCTCCGGTGACCATGCGGAGAGGGAACGTAGAATTGAAGCTAACTCATTCAAGAAGAGTGGGTTCACAAACGACTCAGCGCCCGGCCGAGTTCAGGGCCGCGCGCGAAGGACTTCTGAACGCCCTCCCCGACATCCAAGTCGAGGTCGAAGACACCGCCGCCGATGGCGATCACCTCTTTCCGATGACTCTTATGCTTCGAGATTGGCGATGAAGACATTCGGGCTGGCTGAGCTGCTGCACCCGCTTTCCACAAATGTGTTCATGTCCAGATACTGGCAAAGACAGCCGTACGTGCGCCACGGCTCGCTCGAACGGTTCAAAGAGATCGCAACGATTCCGGCCCTCCGAAGCATCGAGGCAATCTTGGGAGTGTGGCGCGGCTCCGCGGAGGCTTGGGCACCGCGGGGCACTGGGCACCCAGTAATTACGGCCGAGGCTGACCAGTTGTCTGACCTCTATCAGAGCGGCTACACGCTTTATTTGTCTCATGTTGAAGAACACGTCCCTGCCTTGGAACCTCTCGCACGCCGCCTGGAACTTGACTTGGGTATGAGAGGTGAGGAGGTGTTCTTTGAAGTCTTCGTGTCAAAGGGAGCCGGATCAGCAGTTCATTTCGATCCAAACGTGACCATCAACATTCAGTTAATTGGCGCCAAACAATGGCGAATTGCAGAGAACAAGCATCTCACACATCCGCACGCTGGCTGGAATGTTGGCAGCGAGGTGGACGACGAAATGAAGGCTTATTCACGGCAACCCTTGCCGTCAAAGATGCCGAGAGGATCCAGAAGATTTGAAGCGCGACAAGGCACATTAGTGTATCTGCATCCGGGTTATTGGCATTCCACTGTTAATCACGAGCCGTCTCTATCGCTGCTTTACACCATCGATCCGCCCTCGTGGGCTGCCCTTCTTGCCGATGAAATCAAGGCTCACCTGAACACAGTCGATGACGCTCGAGAGCTGGCCTTTGGCCTTGGGTCGACCGGCGGACGGGACTTCAAGCGACAACGGCTTAAGACGTTGATCAAGGAAGTCTGTAACGCAGCGGGTCGGATGAGCCCCGACGGCCTGCTTGCAAAGTGGGGTACATCGCTAACGGCTTCCTTCGAGCGAAAAGCCCCGTTCAGGTATCGCACCCGGGTGGTAGAAAGCGGTGGCGAGAAAAAGGTTGTCTTGACCACGAAGGCCGGCCGAACAACAAGACGAACCGAGTTACCGTTGGATGGGACAATAGCGCTGACATACATTTCACGTAAGCGGCGTTTCTATGGCCATGAGGTGGCCTCGGCAATCGAACGGGCTTCCGCTGAACAGGTCAGTGAGATCCTTGAGGGATTGGAGAAGTCAGGCCTCATCATCAGAATGTCGCACTCGCACGAACGCTAGGCGCCCTCACAGCCCCGAGGGGCATTTGGGGTCGGGTCTGTTTCGGAAACGTACGGGGTCAGGTCTGTGAACATGTGAAGTTACTGAACGTACGGGGTCAGGTCTGTGAACATGTGAAGTTACAGCCACTGACTTCACCGGGGGCCAGGAAGTTACGGAAACGTACGGGGTCAGGTCTGTGAACATGTGAAGTTACAGCCACTGACTTCACCAAGGGCCAGAGAAGGTCTGGGGTCCCACCGGGGTTAGTCTGGTATATGGGTATGTGTTGTCGAAGCCGCGAGCAGAGGCTTATAAAACCCACAAGCCAAGACTGACCCGCTGCGTCTTCCTTTTCGGGTTGACATCTGACCCGAGCAGACGGATACTCGGGTCGAATGTCAACCCAAACTGAAAAGAGCCGCCTCGAGCTGCTTCAGGGGACGCTGGATCTCTTGATCCTCCGGACTCTCATCTTCGGGCCGCAGCATGGACAGGGCATCGCGCGCGCCATCCAGGAGACGTCGGAAGAAGAGCTTCTCGTCGAGCACGGCGCTCTCTATCCGGCCCTCCAGAGGCTCGAGGAGCGCGGCTCGGTGTCCGCGAAGTGGGGAACTTCTTCGAATAACCGCAAGGCCCGCTTCTACACGCTGACCGCCGCCGGCCGCAAACAGCTCGTCAGAGAAACCACCAAGTGGAAGCGGCTCGCGCAGGCCGTCGAGCGGATCCTGGGGTCGGAGGCCGTGGAGGAGAGCTGAGCCATGCGTCGACGCGACCGGAACCCGGACGACTTCGCCGCGGAAATCGAGGCTCACCTGGAGCTCGAGAGCGAGCGTCTCCGGGAGCAGGGCCTGAGCGCGGAGGACGCGCGGTTTGCGGCGCAGCGCAGCTTCGGCAACGCCACACGAGCCCGGGAGCGCTTCTATGAATCGGCCCGCTGGCTCTGGTGGGATCACATCTGCCAAGACGTTCGCTACGGCCTGCGCCGGCTGCGCCAGGCTCCCGGCTTCACGGCCATCGCGATCCTGACGATTGCCCTGGGCATCGGCGCAACGACGGCCATCTTCAGCGTCGTCGAGGCTACGTTGTGGCGTCCGCTCCCCTATTCGCATCCGGACCAACTCGTCAGCATCCAGGACGATCTGCCCGGCGTGGGTGCCCGCGACGTGGGACTGTCCGAGCCCGAGTGGCAGGACCTTCAGCATTCCGGCATCTTCGAGTGGGTCTCGCCGGCATGGTTCGACGAGAACAACATGACAGGAGTTTCAACGCCGGAGCGTGTCAGCCTGCTGAGTGTCGCGCCCGATTATTTCGCGCTGCTCGGCGTGAAGCCCCAGTTGGGCGCCACTTTCGATCCGCAGAACCACGCGCCGGGATTCACCGGCGAAGCGGTCATCAGCGACGGCTTGTGGAAGCGCGCCTTCGGGCGCGATCCGAATGTCCTCGGCCGAGGCATTCGGCTCGACACCGACCTGTACACGGTCATCGGCGTCATGCCTCCGGGTTTTCGCTCGCCGGAGCGCACGCCCGCGGAACGCAGCGCCGAAGTCTGGCCCGCAACGAGCTTCTACGGCGCACCGCTGTTGGATCACCCGCCGCGAAAGGGTCGCAACCTTCCGGAAGCAATCGCGCGGTTGAAGCCCGGCCTGACTCGAGAGACGGCCCAGAGCCGCGTCAACGCCCTGGTTGCCGCGCTCCAGAAGCAGTATCCCGCGGATTATCCGGCACAGAGCGCATGGAGAATCCGCCTGGTCCCTCTGAAAGAAAAGATCGTCGGCGACGCCCGGCGATCGCTGATCCTGATGCTCGCCGCGGTCGGACTGGTGCTGCTGATCGGTTGCCTGAACGTCGCGAACCTCCTCTTGGCGCGCGCCAGCGTCCGAGGCCGCGAGATGGCGCTCCGGCAGGCGCTCGGCGCCGGGCGTCAGCGACTGATTTCCCAGCTCCTCACGGAGGGCCTGCTGCTGTCGCTCCTCGGCGGGATCGCCGGGGTGGCGCTCCTGGTCGGAGCGCAGCGTTCCCTGTTGCGGCTCGTGCCCGACAGTCTGCCGCGCCTTGGCGTCGTCTCGATCAACTGGACAGTCCTGGTGTTTGCCGCAGCAGCTTCGCTCATTTCGGGCCTCGTCTTTGGACTGACGCCCGCGCTGCACTCGGGCAGGTTTGCGCTCGGCGAAGCTCTCAAGAAAGCCGCGCGCGGTGCGATCGGCTCGGGGCAGCAGGTCCGCATGCGCCGCGCGCTGGTGGTGATGGAACTGGCGCTGTCGCTGGTGCTGACGATCGCGGCCTCGCTTCTGCTCCGCAGCTTCCAGGACCTGGTGCGCGCGCCGATGGGCTTCAATCCGCAGAGCGTCATGACCGAGCGGACACGCCTGCCGTATCCGAACGACGTGAAGACCGACCGCTATGCCGGCGCCGCACAGCAGGCAGCGTTCGTCGATGAGTTGCTGCGCCGCGTCAAAGCGCTGCCAGGGGTGGAGGAGGCCGCGATCGGCGACAGCGGCGCGGTCCCGCTCGACTCGAGCCAGCGCGAGTTGAACCGGCTCGCGGGGCGGTTCTTCTTCACGCTCGAAGGCCGCGTCCTCGACAGCCGAGAGTCGCCGGTCGTGGATCGCTTGATGGTCACGCCGAACTACTTTCATCTGCTCGGCATCCCGCTGCTGCGCGGGCGCCTGCTCAACGAGTCGGACGATGCCAGGAGCCCCCAAGTTGCCGTCGTGAACGAGGCGTTCGCCCGAAGATACTGGCCGGCCGAGAACGCGATCGGAAAGCGCTTCCGGCGAGACCGCCCGGACGCTCCGTGGATCACAGTCGTGGGCGTGGTCGCGAACTCGCGGACGGGATCGCTGGCGGAAACCGACTCTCCGCAGGTCTATGTGAGCCTCTCCCAGACATGGTCGCATCACCTCGCGATCTTTCTGCGCGGGCAGCTCGATCCGTCCGCGATTTCGAAACAAGTGCGCGCGCAGGTGCAGAAGGTGGATCCGACGCTTCCGGTGTTCGGCGGACAGATGCTCGAGGACACTGTCTCCGCGTCGCTCAGCGAGCGGAGATTCTCGCTGGAAATGGTCGGTCTGTTCGCTCTGACGGCGCTGTTTCTCGCGGCCATCGGGATCTACGGAGTGATCTCCTACATGGTTGCCGAGCGCACTCGCGAAATTGGGATCCGCCTCGCCCTGGGCGCCGCACGGAGAAACATCCTTCGGGACGTGCTGGGCCAGGGATTGAGGCTCGCCACCGCCGGCGCCGCGATCGGACTGGTCGGCGCCCTGATCGTGTCCCATGGGATGGCCGGTCTCCTTTACGGAGTGAAGCCGACAGACCCTCTGACGTTTGCGGGCGTCGCCCTTCTTCTCGTCGTGGTGGCCCTTTTCGCCTGCTATATTCCGGCGCGTCGCGCGACGAAGGTCGAGCCCATGGTCGCGCTTCGTGACGCCTGACTTCGATGATCAGTCCTTGCTGGCGCGCGTGGCGGTGGCTCTGGTGAGCGTCGCGTCCCTGTCGGGGTCCGAGGGGGTCAGTCTTGGAATGTGGGTATACGTTGCCGGGCCAGCGAGCAGCGGCACATAAGCCAACAAGCCAAGACTGATCCCCTGCGTCTCACAAATGACGGATTGTTCGACTACCGAGGCTGGCCTCGTCGCAGGTTCCACAGTCCGCGCGCCGAGAGGATGACGGAGAAGACCGCGGTCACGCCGACCGCGAGGAGCGTCCAGACGAAGAAGAGGGCTCCGCTGGACCCGGCGATCCTGCCGCCGACAACCCCCTTCCCTGTCATGTGGATGACGGGGATGCCCGACGCGAGAAGCGACATCACGAGGATGATGATGCACCCCGATCGCCGCTCGACGAGCATCAGCGTGGCGTACAGCCAAACGACCCAGACGAGCACCACCAAGAGGTTTGAGAGCCCTCCCGGGGAGAACCCGCGGACGATGTCGTCCGCGAGGTGAAACGTCGTGAAGAGGATCGTGAGCAGGGACGTGATCGTCAGCATGACCGTGTGTTTCATTTGAAGAACTCCTTGCGTTTGCCGAACTCGTTCATCAACTCGCGCTCCGTTTGCCCGCTTCCGGTCGCTCGCGTTCTGCCTTCGACTCAAACCGGAGAAGGTCGCCAGGCTGGCACGAGAGCGCGTCGCAGATCGCCTCGAGCGTCGAGAAGCGGATCGCGCGCGCCTTGCCGGTCTTGAGGATCGAGAGGTTGGCCAGAGTCATTCCGATCCGATCCGCGAGCTCGGTCAGCGTCATCCGCCGATCGTGAAGGAGGTCGTCGAGCTTGACGGCGATCGCCATGTCAGACCGTCCCTTCGAGGTCTTCGCGCATGAGCGT